>Ga0318562_10000767_pt1 | contig 14348 bp, 11 predicted proteins | sample GRESIP066b5f18_FD_203688 | JGI IMG/M metagenome (GOLD analysis project Ga0318562, IMG submission 203688) | Tropical soil microbial communities from Luquillo Experimental Forest, Puerto Rico - GRE.SIPMG.066b5f18 | ecosystem: Environmental > Terrestrial > Soil > Tropical forest > Bulk soil... | reverse complement strand
CGAACCGGCATCATTGCCTTCGCTGCCGGGCTACGCGGCCGTCGGAGAAACGTCAATGATTTCCGCGCATTATAGAATTATTCCAGTTCCAAACTGGGCAGCCGCGCGCAGCTTCTAGCCATTCGCCTCGTCGCGCATCCAGTCGAGGACGCTCTGCTCATGGGGGCTGAGCGCGCGGCCGGCCCGATGCGTGATGAAATGCCCGGCCTCGCCGGCGAGCTCGATCTCTGACAGCCACACCAGGCGGCCATCCGCGAGGGCGGCATCGGCGAGGGGACGCGAGGCGAGGACCACGCCTGCGCCTGCGCAGGCGGCTTCGAACGCCACCACGAAGCTGTCGCAGACGAGGAAGGCGCGCCCGGGAGGCGGCGACAGCCCGGCACAGGCGAACCAGTCAGGCCACATCTCCCGGGCGCCGGAGACGGAGAGCAGCGGCAAGCGTCTCCATTGCGCCGCATCCCGCAGGCCGCGCAGCAGAAACGGCGCGGCTGCCGGGACCAGGCGCTCGAAGGTGAGGCGATAGCTTTCGCGGCCGGCAAAAGGCTGGATGCCGAAGCGGATGTCGAACCCCTCGGCCTCGCCCACATAATCAGCCGGCACATGGATGGTGGTGATCTCGAGCCGCGTATCGGGGAAGGTCGCCGCGAATGCTGGCAAACGCGGCGCGAGCCAAAGCGACGTGAAGGAGATCGGGCTTCGCAACGTGACGATTCTGCCGGAGCGCGGCCCGAACAGCTCAGCCGTGCTGCTTGCGAGGGAGCGGAAGGCCGCCTGGACATGCGGCAGATAGGCACCGCCTTCCGGCGTCAGCTCGACGCCGCGCCGCAGACGTCGAAACAGCGCCGTCCCGAGCGTCTCCTCCAGGCACTTGATGTGCTGGCTGACGGCCGCCTGAGTGAGGCCGAGCTCCTCGCCGGCGGCAGTGAAGCTCTGGCGGCGGGCCGAAGCCTCGAAGCTGCGCAGCCAGGTCAAGGGCGGAAGGTGCGATGGGTTTGCCAATAGAAAAACAATGCCAACATGCCGTTTTTCATTGTTTGCGCGATGGCAGGAGGTTCCGCAAGATGATGCCGGTCAAAGATTGATGCCGGCCAAAGATGATGCTGGCGTATCGAGGAGGCTCCCTCTCATGCGGGCGACGGGAATCGAGATCGTGGAGGATGGGCAGGCCGTCTGTCTGACCTTTGCGGATGGGCAGACGAGCCGCTTCCACGCCCTGTGGCTGCGCGACAATGCGCTCGATCCCAAGACGCGCAATGCTGCGAACGGCCAGCGGCTGATCACGGTCCTCGACATCCCTCGCTCGACCGCCATCGCCTCGGCCGAGATCCTCGCGAGCGGCGATATCGCCATGACCTTCCGACCCGAGAACCACACGACCATGTTCCCGGCGCAGTGGCTGCGCGAGCGCATCTATGACAAGGGCGAAACGGGAGAGAGCGGCTGGATCGCGCCCGGAATCGAGCTCTGGGACGGCGCCTTGCAAGGACGTGTGCCGGGTGGCTCCTACGCCAGGCTTCGCCAGGACCGGCGCGCTCTCGGCGAATGGCTCGCGGCGGTGCGCCGCTACGGCTTCGCCATGCTGAGCGAGGTGCCGCGGCAATCGGGCAGCCTATGCGAGGTCGCCGAGCTCTTCGGCTTCGTGCGCGAGACGAATTACGGGCGCTGGTTCGAGGTCCGAGTCGAGGTCAATCCGACGAACCTCGCCTACACCAATCTCGGCCTGCAGGCGCATACCGACAATCCCTATCGCGACCCCGTGCCGACCTTGCAGCTTCTCTCCTGCCTCGAGAATTCCGTCGAAGGCGGGCATTCGGTCGTGGTCGATGGTTTCATGGCAGCCGAGCGGCTGCGGAAAGAGAACAGGCGCGGCTTCGAGCTTCTCAGCCGTTACCCTGCGCGCTTCGAATATGCGGGCTCGGCGGGGGTAAGGCTCAACTCTAAGCGCCCCTTCATCGAGCTCGGTCCTGACGGCGAGACGATCGCGATCCGATTCAATAATCGATCGGCCGCGCCTTTCGTCGATGTGCCCTATGCGCAGATGCCCGAATTCTATGCCGCCTACCGGCAATTCGCCGAGATCCTGGAGGATCCGCGCATGGAGGTCACCTTCAAGCTGCAACCGGGCGAGCTCTTCATCGTCGACAATACGCGCGTGCTGCATGCCCGAAAGCCATTCGCGGGAAGCGGCGAGCGCTGGCTCCAGGGCTGCTACGCGGATCGGGACGGGCTGCTTTCGACACTCGGCGCCATAGAGGCCGAGAATGGGCGAAGGATCGGCGCATGACGCAGCGCCCCCTCAATGCCGACAGCATCGTCCCCTTCCTCGCCGACATCTTCGAGCGGCGCGGCGCCGAAGAGTATCTCGGCGAGCCCGTGAGCATGGCCGAGCACATGCTGCAAGGCGCCTGGTTCGCCGAGCAGGAGGAGGCAAGCGAGCCCCTGGTCGCGGCAGCGCTGCTGCACGACATCGGCCATTTCACCAGTGAGTTCGGGGCCTATTCGCCAAGCGACACCGAGGACAAGCATCATGACGCGGCGGGAGCCGAGCTGCTCGCACCCTTCTTCCCGCCCCTCGTCATCGAATGCGTGCGCCTGCATGTCGCGGCCAAGCGCTATCTCTGCGCCACCGATCCCGGCTATGCTTCGAAGCTCTCGGTCGCCTCCACTCACACCTTGTCGCTGCAGGGCGGGCCGATGAACGCGGCCGAGATCGCGGCCTTCCGCCAGAACCCGTATCATGAGGAGGCCGTGCGCGTGCGGCGATGGGACGAGGCCGGCAAGGTCGCCGGCATGCGAACCCGCAGCTTCGGCGATTATGCCCCGCTGCTGCAGCGGGTCGTCGAACGCCATCTCTCCGCGCAAGCGGCAGGGCGATCGCATTTGCGTTAAACTTCGACGTGCGGGTCATCCCGGACGCGATGCAGCACGCAATGCTGCCTCGCAGATCCGGGACCGCTGGCCATATATGGGGCCATACCTCCTGAACCGATCCGGGGTCCGCGGCGCACCGCTTCGCGCTGCGCCGCGCCCGGGATGACCTCAAATTTCCAAATACGATCACCCTGCCCGCAAGCGGGGTTGGGTGGCACTAGGTGCGGGGTTCGCATGCGCGTAACGCGCCCACAGATTTTGCCTTTGCGGTCGCCGCGATGACGGCTAACCTCACTTTCGAGTGTTGGTCGAAGCTCGGACGAGGGAGCCGAGCCGCGCCGGCGCCGTGGAGGGCGAGCGATGGCGATAGCTCTCAAAGGCGTTGACGGCAGCCATGTCGCGGCGAAGCGCGCGCTCGCTCCCGCTGCGCTCGCCTGCATGGGGGTGGTGTTCGGCGATATCGGCACGAGCCCGCTCTATGCGCTGCGCGAGGGCATCAAGGCCGCGAGCCCGCAAGGCGCGGTCGCGCCCGAGGCGGTGCTCGGCGTCGTCTCGCTGATCTTCTGGTCGCTGATCCTCGTCATCTCGATCAAATACGCGGTCCTGATCATGCGGGCCGATAATCACGGCGAAGGCGGCATCCTGGCGCTGCTCGCGCTCGTCTCGCCGCGCCGGGCCCATCACAGCCGCCGGCGCACCGTCATCCTGGTGCTCGGCCTCGTCGGGGCGACCTTGCTCTATGGCGACGGCGCCATCACGCCGGCGATCTCGGTGCTCAGCGCCATCGAGGGCATCGAGGTCTACGCGCCGCAGCTCCAGAAGATCATCGTGCCTTTGACCGTGTTGATCCTGATCCTGCTCTTCCTGATCCAGCGCAAGGGCACCTCCTTCGTCGGTGGCATCTTCGGGCCGGTGGTGCTCGTCTGGTTCACGGTCATCGGCATCCTCGGCCTCGTCGGCATCTGGAACCATCCGGCGGTGCTCGCGGCGTTGAGCCCTTGGCCCGCGATCAGCTATCTCGTGCATGCGGGGCCGCTCGCGCTCGCGGTCATCGGCGGGGCTTTCCTTGCGGTCACGGGGGGCGAGGCCTTCTATGCCGATATGGGGCATTTCGGCCCCTTGCCGATCAGGGTCGCCTGGTTCGGCGTGGCGCTGCCTTGTCTCACCTTGAATTATTTCGGCCAGGGCGCGCTTCTGCTCAGCGATCCTTCGGCGATCGACAACCCGTTCTACCAGCTCGCGCCGATGTGGTCGCATTACGGGCTCATCCTGCTCGCGACGGCCGCGACCGTGATCGCCTCGCAAGCGATCATCTCGGGCGCCTATTCGCTGACCCAGCAGGCGGTGCAGCTCGGCTTCCTGCCGCGCCTCAATGTCATCCACACGGCGAGCCATGAGAAAGGCCAGATCTATGTGCCGCTGGTGAACTGGGCGCTCGCCGCAGCGACGCTCGTTGCGACCATCGGCTTTGGCTCGTCCGACGCGCTCGCCGGCGCCTTCGGCATCGCGGTCTCGCTGCTGATGGCGATCACCACCCTGCTCGCAACCTTGGTGGCGCTGCATTGGAAGCACAACCGCTTCATCGTCTACGCGGTCAATGGCAGCTTCCTGGCGCTCGACCTCCTGTTCTTCGCCTCGACCTCGACGAAGCTCCTCGATGGCGGCTGGTTCCCGCTCCTCATCGCCTTCGTCATCTCCTTCCTGATGCTGACCTGGCGCAAGGGCGAGGAGATCCTCGACGGAAGGCGTGTCGAGATCCGCCAGAAGGCCTCGCAGCTCCTCGAGGAAATCAAGAAGGATCCGCCCTTCCGCCTGCCGGGCACCGCCGTCGTGCTCGGCCGCATGTCGAAGGGCGTGCCGCTCGCTTTGACGCAGAACCTCAAGCACAACCGGGTTCTGCAGGAGCATGTCTATCTCGTCGCGGTCGAGACCAAGGAAGTGCCGCGCATCCCCGACGAGCAGCGCGTCGAGGTGATCGCGCTCGACCACGGAGTCGCGCGCCTAAGCGTTGCCCGCATCGTGCTCTCCTTCGGCTTCATGGAGCGGCCGGACGTGCCGAAGGGCCTCGAGCTCGCCGTCGCTCAGGGGCTGGTGCCCGGCTGCGACCTCTCCAAGGTCACCTATTACACCGGGCACGAGACCATCATCCCGGTCTCGCGCGCCTCCGGAATGTCGATGTGGCGCGAAGCCCTCTTCGCCTTCATGCACCACAACGCCCAGCGCCCCGGCACCTATTTCAACATCCCGAGCGCCCAGATCATGGAAATCGGCGTCGAGTTCGAGATTTAGGGCCGGCCTCGTCTTCCTTCTCCCGCGAAGCGGGAGAAGGTGCCCCTTGCGTCACCAAGGGGCAATACGGTCTCACGTCCGCGGCGGGCAGCTGCTCGCACAGCTGCCCGTGTCGCGTACCATCGCACGTTTCAAAGACACAAAGGGCGCTGGGGACGCGCTTGAGCAGCGCCCCTCATCCGCCCTCACTTCGTTCGGGCACCTTCTCCCGCCTTGCGGGAGAAGGAAGAGGCGCCTAACGGGGCGGGGGCAATCGCGTGAGGAGCCTCATCATGGACCGGATTGAGACAGACAGTTTCGGCGAGATCGCCGTGCCGGCCGCGCATTATTGGGGGGCGCAGACGCAGCGCTCCTTGCAGAATTTCCGCATCGGCTCGGAGCGCATGCCGCTGCCGCTGATCCGGGCGCTGGCGCTGGTCAAGAAGGCGGCGGCGCTCGTCAATCACGAGCTCGGCCTCCTCGACGAGAAGCTGTCCTCGGCCATCGTCACGGCCGCCGACGAGGTGATCGCCGGGCGCCATGACGGGGAGTTTCCGCTCGTCGTCTGGCAAACGGGCTCGGGCACCCAGACCAACATGAACGTCAACGAGGTGATCGCCAACAGGGCAGACGAGCTCCTCGGCGGCAAGCTCGGCGCCAAGAAGCCGGTCCATCCGAACGACCATGTCAATCTCGGCCAGTCCTCGAACGATTCCTTCCCGACCGCGATGAATATCGCAGGCGCGCGCGAGATCGCCGCGACCTTGCTGCCCGGCCTCGAGCATCTGCACCAGGCGCTCGTCGCGAAGCAGCACGCCTTCGCGGATATCGTGAAGATCGGGCGCACCCATCTCCAGGACGCGACGCCGGTGACGCTCGGCCAGGAATTCTCAGGCTATGCGGCGCAGCTCGAGCTCGGCATCGCCCATATCCGCGAGGGGCTCGCGGCGCTCTATCCGCTCGCGCAAGGCGGCACTGCGGTCGGCACCGGCCTCAACACCCATGCGCGCTTCGCCGAGCGTATCGCCGCCGTGATCGCTGCCGAGACGGGATTGCCCTTCACCTCGGCGCCGAACAAATTCGCGGCGCTCGCCGGCCATGACGGCATCGTCTTCGCGCATGGGGCGATCGTCAGCGCCGCGACCTCGCTCTTCAAGATCGCAAGCGACATCCGCCTTCTTGGCTCCGGGCCGCGCTCGGGCCTCGCCGAGCTCGTCTTGCCCGAGAACGAGCCCGGCTCATCCATCATGCCCGGCAAGGTGAACCCGACCCAGGCCGAAGCCTTGACCATGGTGGTCGCCCAGACCCTCGGCAACCAGGCGACCATCGGTTTCGCGGCGTCGCAAGGTCATCTCGAGCTCAACGTCTTCAAGCCGGTGATCGGCTATGCGTTCCTGCAATCGGTGCGGCTGATCGGCGAGGCTTCGGTGTCATTCGCGGACAATTGCGTTGCCGGCATCGAGCCGAACCGCAAGCGCATCGAGGAGCTCCTGTCGCGCTCGCTGATGCTGGTGACGGCGCTCACACCGGCCATCGGCTACGACAAGGCCGCAGCCATCGCTAAGGCGGCCCATCACAATGGCACCACACTGCGCGAAGAGGCCCTCGCCTCCGGCGCCATCAAGCCAGAGGATTTCGACCGGCTGATCCGCCCCGAGACGATGGTGTGATCTTCTCCTTCTCCCGCGAAGCGGGAGAAGATGGCCCGGCCATAGTTCGCAGCTATGGCCGGGCGGATGAGGGAGGCCGGGGAAGCGCACGAACGCCCCTTCATCCGCCCCTTGCTGACGCAAGGGGCACCTTGTCCCGCGCAAGCGGGAGAAGGAAAATTAAGCCCGATTCGCCTCCTCGCGGGCCGCCTCGACATAGATGTCGCGCAGGCGGCGCACGACGGGGCCGGGCTGGCCGCCGCCGATGCGCTTTCCGGCGACCTCGACCACAGGCTTGACGAAGCCCGTGGCGCTCGTCGTGAAGCATTCCTGCGCCGCGAACACCTCGTCGAGGGTGAAGAGGCGCTCCTCGATGGCGAGCTCCTTCTCGCGCGCGAGGCGGATCACCGCTTGGCGGGTGATGCCGGGCAGGATGGCGTTGGAGTTCGGTCGGGTGACGATGCGCCCGTCCTCGGTGACGATGAACACGGTCGACGAGCCGCCCTCGGTCACGACCCCGTCCTCATGCATGATGGCTTCCTGGCAGCCCGCGGCGGCCGCAGCCTGCTTTGCCAGCACCTGGGCGAGGAGGGCAACGCTCTTGATGTCGCGCCTTGCCCAGCGAATATCCGGCACTGCGTGCAGCTTGATGCCAGAGAAGGATTTCGGGTCGTCCACGATGGCGCGCGCCTGGGTGAACATCACCAGGCTCGACTTCGATTCGGCCGGGAAGGCGAAGTCGCGATCGGCCGCGCCGCGCGTCACCTGCAGATAGATCGAGCCTTCCACGAGGCGGTTGCGGCGGATCAGCTCCTTCTGCACCGCGACTATCTCGGCCCTCGGGCAGGGCATGGCGAGCTGAATCTCGCCGAGCGAGCGCTCGAGCCTTGCGAGATGCGCGTCATTATCGACGAGGCCGCCATCGAGCACCGCGCTCACCTCGTAGATGCCGTCGGCGAAGATGAAGCCGCGGTCGAAGATCGAGATCTTGGCTTCCGCTTCGGGGAGGTAAGCCCCGTTGACATAGACGGTGCGGGACAAGGCACGGGCTCCTGGTGAGTGATGGCGGGCAACGCATATAGGCAGAGAGGCGACATAAGCCGCAATTCGGCCAGCCGCAAATGCGGGGCGCAAATCGACCCCTCTTCCGATGCCGCAGATTTCACTTGCGCTTCACGCTTGCCGAGCCTTTTATCGCGCGCCTTTCCATCAAGCGCCCCTCGGAGGTGACATGCAGAAGCTGACGATCGACGCCGCAGGCGTTCATGTGATCGCGCCGACGCCCTTCGACGAGACGGGGGCGCTCGACCTCGCCTCCACGGCCCGCATGGTCGAGCGCTATCTCGAGGCCGGCGCAACGGGGCTCACCATCCTCGGCATCATGGGCGAGGCGCCGAAGCTCACGGGGGCCGAATCGCGCATCTTCGTCAAGGAAGTCCTGGCGCGGGCCGGCGGCAAGATCGTGGTGACGGTCGGCGTCTCCTCGCCGGGTTTTGCGGCGATGAGCGACCTCACCAAGGCCGTGATGGATATGGGCGCGTCCGGCGTGATGATCGCGCCGGCTGCGAACCTACGCACCGACGACCAGATCGTCGGCTACTTTGCCGACGTCGCCGAGGCGATCGGCACCGACGTGCCCTTCGTGCTGCAGGATTATCCGCAGACCACGGGCGTCGTCATGTCGCCCAAGGTGATCCAGCGCATCATCACGGCGAACACCTCCTGCGTCATGCTCAAGCATGAGGATTGGCCGGGCCTCGACAAGATCACGACGCTTCGCCGCCTCGAGAAAGCGGGCGAGCTGCGCCGGGTCTCGATCCTCGTCGGCAATGGCGGCATGTTCCTGCCCTATGAGGTGGAGCGCGGCGCCGATGGTGCCATGACCGGCTATGCCTATCCGGAGATGCTGGTCGCGGTCGTTTCGCTCTCCAAGGCCGGCAAGCGCAGCGAGGCGCATGACCTCTTCGACCGGCATCTGCCGCTGGTGCGGTACGAGACGCAGCCAGGCCTCGGCCTCGGCGTGCGCAAATATGTGCTGAAGCGGCGCGGCATCATCGCGCATGACACGATGCGCAAGCCCGGCCCGAAACTGACGCCAGAGACCATCGCCGACATCGAATGGCTGATGGCCCGCATCGAGGCCGCGCAGGGCGCGCGCAAGCAAGGACTTGCGGCGTAAGCAGGAATTGGCTGCGCTTCGTCGCTGCCACGGAGGAACGGAACCGCCATGAAGCTCGGATTGAAAGATAAGCGCGCTCTCGTGCTCGGGGCCAGCAAAGGGCTCGGCTTCGGCGTCGCCAAGGGGCTCGCCGAGGAGGGCGCCAAGGTCGCGCTCGCGAGCCGCACGCTCGAGGCCGCGGGCGCTGCCGCTGCGAAGATCGGCGCCAAGGGTTTTGCCTGCGACACCGGCAAGCTCGAAGAGGTCGATGCGCTGCATTCGGCAGTCGTGAAGGAGCTCGGCGGCATTGATATCCTGGTCTTGAATTCCGGAGGCCCGCCACCGGGGGGCGCTCATGGCGTGTCGAGCGCCCAATGGCGCACCTCCTTCGAGGGCATGTTCGTTGGGCTGGTGCGGCTCGCCGATCTCGCTCTGCCCGGCATGATCGAGCGCCGATGGGGGCGCGTCATCCAGGTGATCTCGTCGGGCGTGATCGAGCCGATCCCCAATCTCGCCATCTCCAATGCGATACGTCCGGCGCTCGTCGGCTGGGGCAAGACGCTCGCCGGCGAGGTGGCGCGCCACGGCATAACGGTCAATGCGATCGCGCCCGGACGGATCGCGACCGATCGTTTGGCCCAGCTCGACAAGGCCAATGCCGAGAAGCAGGGCAAATCGGTCGCCGACATGGAATCCGCCGCGAAATCGCGCATCCCGGCCGGGCGCTACGGCACGGTCGAGGAATACGCCAATGCGGCCGTGTTCCTGGCGAGCGAGGCCGCGGCCTATATGACAGGCTCGATCCTGCGGGTCGACGGCGGCCAGATCTCGAGCCACTGAAGGCGCTGGCCGCAGGCCAGCGGTCTGGACTGCCGCCGGCCCGGATCGCCGGCATCCTGCCGCCCCTTCCTTCCCAACGCAGTGCACGCCGCGCGCAGTTAACACGACCTTCACCACGAGGTCGCCACAGTTCCGGGAGAAGGAGCTGTCCCTCCCGCCCCGCATCGGGGATGATTGAGCGAACCATGTGCCGATTCCTCGCCTATCGTGGCGCGACGATCTTCCTCGAAGACCTCGTCTCATCTCCTTGTCATTCGCTCATCCGCCAGTCGCTGAGCGCGGAGGAATCGAAAGTTCCGACCAATGGCGACGGCTTCGGCATCGGCTGGTACGGCGAGCGCGAGGAGCCTGGCCATTATCGTGAGCTGAGGCCCGCCTGGTCGGACGAGAACCTTTTGTCGATTGCGCGCCAGGTGCGCTCGAGCCTGTTCTTCGCCCATGTGCGGGCCGCGACCGGCACCGCAACCACGCGCGCCAATTGCCACCCCTTCGTGCATGGCCGCTACATGTTCATGCATAACGGCCAGGTCGGCGGCTGGAGCCGGGTGCGGCGCTCGATCGAGAGCCTGATCCCCGACGAGCTCTATCTCGAACGCGCCGGCACCACGGATTCCGAGGCGCTGTTCCTGCGCATCCTCGCCCGCATCGACACGGGCCTCGCGCCGCTCGACGCCATACAGGCGACGCTGGCCGAAACCTGCGCCTTGATGCGCCAGGCTGGGGTGAAGGAAGCCTTGCGCTTCGCGGCCGCGCTCACCGATGGCCGCGATCTCTTCGCAGTGCGCTGGGCAAGCGACGACAGGCCGCCGAGCCTCTATCTGTGCGAGCGCGAGGACGCCGTCATCGTCGCCTCAGAGCCGGTCGACGAGGTGCGCCAATGCTGGCAAGCGCTCGGCCCCCGCAGCGCCATCGTGGCCAGAGCCGGCGAGCCCACCCGCATCCACAATTTCGAGATCGCCGAGCTGGCTGCAGCGTAACCTCTCCTTCTCCCGTAAACGGGAGAGCGCGCATAATCGTGACGGGGATCGGCCCATCCTCGCCATAATCGCCATAAGGTAGCCGGCCATCATCCGGGCTGGGCGACGACCGCGCCGACCGGACGAGCTTCCGGGCGGATTGGCTGCTTGGCCCTGTGCGACAACTCTTCAACGATCCCCCCTCACGCATCCTGGAGCGACCATGCCGCCGATCGCGAGACACCGCCTTCTCGTCGTCCCTCTACTCGCCCTGTTCGCCTTGGCGCTCGCTGCTTGCGGCGACAGCGAGGCGACGCAGCGCAAGGCCTTCATGGACTTCCTGCAGACGCGCATCCTCGACAAGCAGGGGCTGCACGTGCCCCAGCCCACCGAGGAGGAGACCAAATCCTTCGGCCCCTACGCCAAGGATTATGCCGTGATTACCGATTTCAGCCTCGGCATGGACAAGTCGATTAGCGCTCCGATGCAGCAGGTCATGCAGAAAGGCGTGATTCGCTCGATCGACGAGATCCAGACGCGTCGCGCCGATCTCATCGCGGCCATGGAGGGCATGCGCGCCTTGCGCGCAGCGCTAGACCAGCAGGTGGCCAAGGCCGATGCGGCCCATCAGGCGCTCAACGAGCCGGCCGAGCTCAAGGCCGTGTTCGACAAGGCCTATGACCGGACCGTGACCCAACCCGCCCAGACCTTCAAGGACATATTTCCCGCAGCCGACAATGCCTTCCAGGCCGCGCGGGGCATGGCCGATTTTCTCGACCAGCATAAGGATCAGGTGAAGATCAGCGGCGGACAGCTGCAGGTGACCGATCCCAAGCTCGTCGCCGAGCTCAACAAGCTGCTCGGGGTCCTCAATGGCAATGGGCAGGCGATCATGGAGGCGCAGCGCAAGCTGCAGGCCTTCGTCAACGGGTCGTAGCCGGGCAAGAAGTCGCGGGCGAGGATCTGCAGCTTTTACCGCACCTTAATCCGCCACAATCAGAGTCGAGACCAGCTTAAGGCTCGGGAGATGACGGAAGCTTAGGGTAGCGGCCTCGATGGGGAATGGCGGACGCGGATCGAATTCGCGCCAGCGCAAGGAGCCGTCCTTCGGCGCCGGGCGCGGGGGTGAGGATCTGCGCCTCGCGCCCGAGGATCGCGCCGTCCAGCCGCGCAAGGCGGCCGCCGCCTCCCCGCAGCCGGCGCGCAACGCCGTGCGGGCTCGTGCCAAGAAGGAGCCCCAACGCTCGTCCGGAGGCAAGCGCGGCGGCTCGCGCCGTCGCAAGGCCGGCGGACGCTCGCTGATCCGGCGCCTCTTCGTCTGGAGCCTGACTCTCGGCGTCTGGGGCATGGTCGGGGTCGCATGCCTCGTCGGCTATTACTTCACCAAGCTGCCGCCGATCGATCAGCTCGCCGTGCCCAAACGGCCGCCCAATATCGCGATTCTCGCTTCCGACGGCACGCTGATCGCCAATCGAGGCGAGACCGGCGGACGCACAGTGTCTCTCACCGAATTGCCGGCCTATGTGCCCAAGGCCTTCGTCGCCATCGAGGACCGGCGCTTCTACTCGCATTTCGGCATCGATCCGCTCGGCCTCGGGCGCGCCATGCTGGTGCTCGCCTGGCGGCACGGCCACGGCGGCATGCAGGGCGGCTCGACGCTGACCCAGCAGCTCGCCAAGAACCTCTTCCTCACCCAGGAGCGGACGCTGTCGCGCAAGATCCAGGAGGCGATCCTCGCCGTCTGGCTCGAGCGCAAATACACGAAGGACCAGATCCTCGAGCTCTATCTCAACCGCGTCTATTTCGGGGCCGGCGCCTATGGGGTCGAGGCTGCGGCGCAGCGCTACTTCTCGAAACCCGCCCGCGCCTTGTCGCTCGCCGAGGCCGCGGTGCTCGCAGGCGTCGTGCAGGCGCCAGGACGGCTCGCGCCGAACCGCAACCCGGATGCGGCCGAGACCCGCGCCGCGACCGTCATCGCCGACATGAAGAAGGAGGGCTTCATCACCGAGGGCATGGCCAAGATCGCCTTGGACCATCCGGCAAAGGCGGTCGAGAATGTCGGTGGCGGCGCGGCGAATTACGCGGCCGACTACGTCATGGGTGCGCTCGACGAGAAGGTCGGCGAGCCTGAGGGCGACATGACGGTCATGACCACGCTCGACAGCCGCATGCAGTCGCTCGCCGAGCACGTGCTCGGCGAGGAGCTCGACGCGAAGGGCGCCAAGCTCGACGTCGGAGAAGGCGCGCTCGTGGCGCTCGCGCCGGACGGCGCCGTGAAGGCGCTGGTCGGCGGGCGCGATTATGCGAAAAGCCAGTTCAACCGCGCCACCCTGGCGCATCGCCAGCCGGGCTCATCCTTCAAGCCCTTCACCTATCTCACCGCGATCGAGCATGGGCTGACCCCCGATACGGTGCGCGAGGACGCGCCCATCAACATCAAGGGCTGGACGCCCGAGAACTACACGCACCAATATCTCGGGCAAGTGACCTTGCGGCAGGCCTTCGCCCAGTCGCTCAACACGGTGGCGGCGCGCCTCGCCAACGAGGTCGGCCCGAAGGCCGTCGTCGCGACCGCCGAGCGGCTCGGCATCGAGAGCGAGCTGCAGGCGACGCCCTCGATCGCGCTCGGTACCTCTGAGGTCACGCCGCTCGAACTCGTCGGCGCCTATGTGCCTTTCGCCAATGGCGGGCTCGCCATCGAGCCGCATGTGATCGCGAGCGTCAAGGCCGCGAACGGCCGGGTCCTCTTCCGCCAGCCGGTCGAGGGCCATGGCCGCGTCATCGACCAGACCGCGCAATCGATGATGGTCGACATGATGCGCGAGACCATGCGCAGCGGCACTGCCCGCAAATACGAGATCCCCAACTGGGACACGGCCGGCAAAACCGGCACCACCCAGGATTACCGCGACGCCTGGTTCGTCGGCTATTCGGCGACATTGGTGACCGGGGTCTGGGTCGGCAATGACGACAATTCGCCGATGAAGAAGGTGACCGGCGGCGGCCTGCCGGCTGAGATCTGGAATCGCTTCATGCGCGCCGCGCTCGCCGGCTCGACACCTATGCCTTTGCCGGCTATCCAATGGGAGCGCACAGTGCCGACGCCTGAGCCGGGCCCGGCCGTGGCCTCGGGCCCGGTTCCGATCGGGCCCGGCGCCGCGACGGCGCCGCCCGCCGCATCCGGCCCGATGGTTCTCAACGCCGGCGGTGTCGCCGGTCAGGTTCAGCCAATCCCCGGCGGCGCGCCGCGTCCGCCAGCTCCAATTCCGAACGCCTCGCCGGAACGCGGCTGGACCCCACCCCCACCGCGCCAGAAGACCTTCCTCGACGCGCTCTTCGGGAATTGACGGGAAACCTCTCACCTGGCGGGAGAGGTCACCTTTCGCGCGCGAAGCATGCGAAGGTGGGTGAGGGGGCAACGCCAGCATCGGGAGGCGCGCTCACCTCGGATGCGCGTCACCGCTGTATGCTGTTGGCGCGGCCGATAGCGGCCGAACTCCGCAATGTCGGCGCTGCCCCCTGTACCTTTCTCATGCGGATCGTGGGATGCACGCCGCGTGTCACGCGAAGTGAAGCGTAGCGGAACGTAGCGTGACACGCGGGCGA
>Ga0318562_10000760_pt1 | contig 14411 bp, 11 predicted proteins | sample GRESIP066b5f18_FD_203688 | JGI IMG/M metagenome (GOLD analysis project Ga0318562, IMG submission 203688) | Tropical soil microbial communities from Luquillo Experimental Forest, Puerto Rico - GRE.SIPMG.066b5f18 | ecosystem: Environmental > Terrestrial > Soil > Tropical forest > Bulk soil... | reverse complement strand
CTTATGTCGATACTGAGCCCGGTGGACAGTAACCTGGCTGTTGTCTACTCACCTCTCATGCCCATTTCCTTCAGGAACCTCTTGCTCGCCAGGGGATATCAGCTGGTGGAGGTGCCGGAGGAAGAATTCGAGAGCTTGGGTTGTAATGTGCTGGCTCTTTCCCCCCGGGTCTGCCTGATGGTCGAAGGAAATCCAAAAACAAAATCTTTGCTGGAAAAGGAAGGGTGTTTGGTGCTTACTTACCGGGGACAGGAAATCAGTGTAAAGGGTGGTGGCGGTCCCACCTGCCTGACCAGGCCCTTTTCCAGGGTCATCTAGATGGCTATCCGTTTTACCCTTTTAAGCAGTTTTGCACTGGAACATTCCTCCTGCCAACTTTCCGGAAGGCAATGGAGGAAACCAGGGTACCGCGCATAACAACCGTCAGGAAGATCATCGTCGCTAATATTATCCTGACCTGAATCGACTGGTTCAGGTTTCCGGTCCAGTCCTGGAAAGAGCCTGCATACACATGCGGGCTTTTTGATGGAATGCCTGGGAGAACAAGAACGGTCTGGCGTATATGCGCGGGCACAAACCTTTTCCTGGCTCAAAAAACCTTTTTTAAAACCGGGGATAAATGCCTTATTTTGATGACCTGATCAAATCCTGCACAGACCTGGCGCTTCGTCCGATGAGGTTTTAAATGTCTGCTATGCCACTAAGAAATCTTCTTGCCTGCTTTTTTTTTCTGGGTATTCTCCATTCCGCATCCGGGCAGCCTGACAAGGAAACCAGGGCAAGAATGGGTCCGGTCAGCCTAGGTTTTTGGGTTGATGAACAGGGCAGACCCATGTATACTGTTTCCTATAAGGACAGACCGGTCATACTTCCCTCGCTGCTGGGGTTTGTTTTGGATAAGGACAGCAGTTTTTACAGGGATTTTGAACTGCTCACTACGGAAAACAATTCAGTGGACATGACCTGGCAGCCGGTCTGGGGGGAAACCCGGGATATACGCAATCATTATACTGAACTGACGGTTCATCTCCGCCAAAAAAAAATGCCACACCGGCTGCTGGATATCGTTTTCCGTGTTTTTGATGACGGAGTCGGCTTCCGGTACCTGTTTCCCAGGCAGCCTGAACTCAAATATTTTATTGTTCAGGATGAGCTGACACAGTTTAGCCTGGCTGGCGATCACAAGACCTTCTGGATCCCAGGGGATTTTGACACCAACGAGTATGCCTACACCGTGACAAGTATTAGCGGGATAGATAACCGGGTCATCGTAGACACTTCTTCGGCTATTGCCGTACGGGTAGCTCCCGATCCTTTCGCTGTGCAAACGCCGCTGATGATGAAAAGCCGGGACAGCCTTTATATCAACATCCATGAAGCCTCCCTGATAGACTACCCGGCCATGCAGTTGCACGTCAACCGGAGCACCCTTCGGTTGTCGGCCAGCCTTGTTCCGGATGCCGCAGGAAATAAAGCCTACCTGCATGCGCCATTTCATACTCCCTGGAGGACAATCATTGTCAGTGATCAGGCTGCCGCCATCCTGGCCTCCAAAATGATACTTAATCTGAATGAACCCTCCCGCATAGCAAACAGCTCCTGGATCAGGCCCACCAAATTTGTGGGTGTGTGGTGGGAAATGCAGACAGGCAAAAGCACCTGGAACTATTCTGATTTTGCTGACAGTGCCGGGCCAGACGGAAAGCCCGTTCCCAACGGCAGGCACGGCGCCAATACAGCGAATGTTAAACGGTACATCGATTTTGCAGCCAGCAACGGTATTGGCGCCGTACTGGTAGAGGGATGGAACATTGGCTGGGAAGACTGGTTTGGAAACTGGAAGGAAAATGTGTTTGATTTTGTGACACCCTATCCTGATTTCGATATAAAGGAAATCACAGACTACGCGTCTTCAAAAGGCGTCAGCATGATCATGCACAATGAGACATCGGGTTCTGCCAGCAACTATGAACGGCAGATGGATACGGCTTTCCGTTTCATGAAAAAATTTGGTTACCATTCCGTCAAGACAGGATATGTTGGCAGGATCATTCCGCGGGGAGAGCACCACGACGGGCAGTGGATGATCAATCATTACATAAGGGTTGCGGAAAAGGCAGCATCCTACCAGATTATGCTCGATGCACACGAGCCGGTGAGACCCACCGGGCTGCAAAGAACTTTTCCCAACTGGATGGCATCTGAAGCTGCCCGGGGTAATGAATACAATGCATTCAGCCATGGCAATTACCCCGATCACGAAACCATCCTGCCTTTCACCCGCCTGATGGGTGGTCCGATGGACTACACTCCCGGAATTTTCAAAATAAAGGGCTATTCGACTGTTCCGGACAGACAGATACATACGACGCTCGCAAAACAGCTCGCCCTCTATGTGACCCTGTACAGTCCCCTGCAGATGGCTGCCGATTTTCCTGAAAACTATCAAGCTCACCCCGATGCCTTCCAGTTTATCCGGGATGTGCCGGTGGATTGGGATGATACAAAAATACTGGAAGCTGAGCCGGGCGGTTATATCAGCATCGCTAGGAAGGAAAAGGGAAAGGAGAACTGGTTTGTTGGGACGGTAACCAACGAAAAAAGCAGGCTGTCCGTAACGGCTATGGACTTTTTAGGGAAGGGTAAAAAATATGTCGCAACGGTTTACGCGGACGCACCGGATGCTGACTGGAAAAAAAACCCTGAGGCCTACTTAATCTTGCAGTTCCTGGTCGAGGACAAGGATATACTGGTGATCCCAGTTGCCCCGGGAGGCGGGGCTGCCATCAGCCTTCTCCCCGCCACCCCCGAACAATCCAAAAAACTCCCCCATTCCAAAACTTACCCGGCCGGGATCCATCTGCTGGACAAACCAACCAGGTGACTATCCTGGAAAATGGATTACCGGGAGGAAGGCGGATTACCTGGATGTTCACGGGCCAAAGCACTGATCCGCCAAATCCTGTTGCCTGCATCATCGGCTATAAGCAGGGAGCCATCCTTCATAACGGCAATGCCTACCGGCCGGCCATAAACCGCTCCGGCGGAAAGGTCCTTGATAAACCCCGTGAGAAAGTCTTGTGGCCGGCCGCAGGGCTGCCCATGAACAAAAGGAATGAAAATGACACGGTACCCGGCCAGGACGGAACGGTTCCATGATCCATGCTGGGTGACAAAAACACCACCACGGTATTTTTCCGGGAATGATTGTCCTTTATAAAATAAGAGACCGAGTGATGCGGTATGTGAGCCGACGGCTATATCAGGAACAATACTTTTCGCAACAAGCCCGGAATCATTCTCCTTGGCGAGCCTGGGATCGGGATGCCGGCCGTAATAACAATATGGCCAGCCGTAAAACCCACCCGGTTTAACAGCCGTAAGGTAATCCGGGACCAGTTCATCGCCCAGCCCATCCCGTTCATTGACGGCTGTCCACAGCTCCCCTGTTTCCGGGGCCCAGTCCATGCCCACGGGGTTACGCAACCCGCCCGCATAAATTTTTTCTCCCGTACCATCCGGATTGATTTCAAGGATATTGGCCCGTCTGGTTTCGTATTTCATCCCTTTTTCCGCGACATTGGTGGCCGACCCGACAGAAACATATATCTTATTTCCGGCGGGGCTCGCCAGCAGGTTTCTTGTCCAGTGATTATTGTAGCCCCCGGCCGGCAAGGAAAGAATTTTTTTTGCAGGCGATTTCATGACCGTATCCCCGGAGTGGTAATCATACTGAAGCAGACCATCGGTGTTGGCCACATAAAAATGTCCGGAAAGCACCAGCATTCCGAATGGCTGGTTGAGACCCTGGAGATAAACATATCTTTTTCGGGGGATCCCGTTTTCATCAAAGTCCCGGAACAGGAGAATGCAGTTGGCGCTTTTTCCGTAATGCTGCGATTTAACCCGTTTGGAAAGCCCGGAACCAAGTTTCACGATTCCTTTCAAAACTGTATTTGCCTCGGAAACGAATACATCGCCATTCCCGGCGACATAGATCCAGCGGGGATTATCCAGGCCAGTGGCAAAAGCTGTGACGCTGAATCCCTCCGGAGCATGGGGACTCAGGTTTTCGGGCCATCCCAGCACCCGGCTCATGTGGATGGACGAACCCGTGGCAAAGGGCGATGGAAAGGAATCTGCCTGATAACCGCTAGTGTTGACGGAGCCGCCAAATGAACCTTTGTTCATTTTCCTCAGGTTACAGGAAATCAGTACAAGAACCACGATCGACAGGATACCAACAGGCCGGTGGATGCGAGATAAATTCAGGTTCATATCTTGTCTAGATATTCGAGGCAGGCAGTGACTGAAGCAGCCTGAGAGCTGACCGGCCGGATGAGCCAACCCGAAAGCCGAAATGGCGCTCCCTCCCCCGCGTTACCCTAACCTCCGATTCTTGCCATGGATTCATGCAGCTCCTCTGCATGCCCTCTTCTTCTTTCAGCCTCCCATCCATCCTTTGCCCGACCCTGAAAACTCTGGAGCAGCCGCTGCCGGATGTCGGAATCGGACAGGCCGTTACGCAGATGATCCCGGAGGTTCATGACGCCCTCGCCGTAGAGACAGGTTTTCAGAATACCAGTAGGGGTGATGCGCAGGCGGTTGCATGTACCGCAAAAAGTTCTGGAATAGGCTGCTATGATTCCGACGCTGCCCTGGTGCCCGGGAACCCGGTAATTGTAAGAGGTCGAAAACAGGGGATCGGGCAGCTTTTGAATCGTCGGATATTTCTCCCGGATCTTTCCCAGGATGCGGACATGGTCCCAGACCAGCTTGTCATAATGGCTTCCCTGACCGTTAAAAGGCATTTCCTCGATAAACCGCATACTCACGGGAAGACTCCTGGTCAGTTCAACGAGAGATAGAATATCCTCTATATTCTTTCCGTCCATAACAACCGCGTTGATCTTTACTTCGATCTCATGGCTCAGCAGCTGGTTCAGTGTTTCCATGACCTCGGGAAGTTCATCCCGGTGGGTGATGGCAAAAAAACGGTCTCTGTCCAGGGTGTCAAGACTCAGGTTGACAGTCTTTACGCCGATCTTTTTTAATTCCGGAACAAGCGGGGCAGTCAGTACCCCGTTGGTGGTTATCGTCAGCGTGCTCAGGTCCGGCATAGAGGACAGTTCCGAAAGAAAGGACATGATGTCCTTTCTGACAAAGGGTTCCCCGCCGGTGATCCGGATCTTGGTGACACCCATACCGATCAGCAGGGAACAAATGCGCAGCATTTCCTCAGACGTCATCAGTTCCTTTCGTGCCAGCCAATCCAGACCCTTTTCTGGCATGCAATAAAAACACCGCAGGTTGCAGCGGTCTGTTACTGCAAGCCTTAAATAATTGATGGTTCTGCCGTGGTTATCTGTTAGCAACCTGAAAAAAGTTTTTAGCTTTCATGTATCGTTTTATCCCTCCGCCTTAGGGACATCCCCTCCCTTCGCGAAAAATGGGAAGTTATTTCCGCCAGGATGGACAAGGCAATTTCCTCGGGCGAATTGGCCCCGATGTCCAAACCGGCCGGGGAAAAAATGCGCATCATCTCTTCCTCCGTCAGCGGGCTCCCCTCAGCCTGCAGTTCGTCGAACATCTTTTGTCCTCTCTTGCGGGGACCCAACAGACCGATATATCCGCAGCCAGTCAGCAAAGATGTGCGCAGATTATGGAGATCCGTCTTGTAATCATGGGTCATAAGCAAAATGGCCGTATAGGAGTCAACCAGGGGTTTTTCCTCCCCTTTTGGATGAAGGACTCTGGTCTCCAGGCTGAATATCGATTTGTCTGCCTTGGCCGGGTTGGTCATTACGGTAATCTGCCACCCAAGTTCCCGGGCCATGCGAACCAGGGTATACATATCATAGTTGGCGGCATACATCACCAGATGAACCGCTGGAAGGATCACTTCAATAAATACGGTAATGGTCCCGGCGTCAGTGTGATAGGCAGTTGTTCTTGAGGTTCGGTCGTTTGCAGCCCGGCTGATATCCGACAGTACCTCCGCGGTAATTTCTTTCAGGGGAAAAGATTGCCTGAATTCTTGCTCACTGTCAAAGGAATATGTTCTCCCCAGAGCAGTCACTGATTCGGGACATCCTGTAACGGTAACCATTATCCTGGGAACCCGGGTTGCGGTAAGGCTGGAAAGAATCCTGACAGGATTGTCCTTTGCCTGGGCATCCACGGGTGTGAACAGGACATCGATGATCCCGTTGCATCCCAGTCCCACCCCGATCTGGTGCCCGTCTTCCTGCGTTGTATCATAAGTGACCAGCGATGGCTTGTTAGAGGCAATCGCCTTCTGCGCTCGTCTCAGGGCGTCACCTTCCAGGCAGCCCCCGCTGATTCCTCCCAGGAAGGTTCCGTTGTCCAATACCAGCATGCGCGCCCCTGTCCTGCGATACGATGAACCTTCAACCCTCACGACTGTGGCCAGGGAGGCCTTATTTTGCAGCAAATCAATCCCATTGTATGCATTGACAATAGCTTGGATCTCTTTCATACCTGTGGATTCCTGGTGAAAACAATCTTGCAGGTCAATTGTTTAAGGGCTCTTCCTGCCCCGGGTCCTGTGGTGCTGGTAAGACCCGGGCGTTGTTTCATTCAGAATATAAATATAGTCAAAAACGCATCAGGTTCCGTTTGCCCGGGAACAGGGGGAGGCGAATCCGTATTACTTGAAAAACGGCCTTTGATCGCTTCATAAAGCAGCGGGTTGAACCAGCGGATCTTCTCCGGACACCGTATCCTGGTTTTTGAAGATTCCCCTACTTCTGCTACATTCAGTGATCAAATGACAGTATCGATTTTATGCTTAAAAGGATTTTTTCACTTCTTGGTCTCCTCCTGCTCCTCATCGTTGCCATCCTGCTGGTTAACACCTTTCGGGCCAGGCCCTGGCCACAGAGTCAGGCCAACCGGGAAGGACAACCTCTTCCTGATTCTGCCGTCCGGCATCTGGGCCAGGCTGTCAGGATAAAAACCATTTCCTATAGCGATACTGCGGCTATAGATACAGCCGCTTTCAGGGCCTTCGGAATATTCCTGAACGAGGCGTATCCGCTGATTCATCAGCATCTTATCAAAACCAATATCCGGGAGTTTAATTATATCTATGAATGGAAAGGACAGGACAGCTCGCTGGCGCCCCTTGTATTGATGGGACACTATGATGTTGTGCCGGTAGAGGAAGCCGCAAGGGATCGATGGACGGTCCCACCCTTTAGTGGTCTGATTACGGACAGCTGTATTTGGGGGCGGGGATCGGTAGACGATAAGTGCGGAGTCATTTCGGAGCTCGAGGCCACGGAAGCCTTGCTAAGAAAGGGATTCATTCCCAAAAGAACCATTTACCTCTGTTTTGGCCATGACGAGGAGATCAGCGGCCAGAGTACCCAGGCAGAAGTCGAGTGGCTTCAGCAAAGAAGCATAAGGCCACAGATGGTGCTGGATGAAGGGGGAGAAATTACGGAAAGCAAACTCAGGGAAGTGAGCCGGCCGGTAGCTGTGATCGGAGTAGGGGAAAAGGGTTATGCCTCCTTTGAACTGACTGTTCAAAAGGAAGGAGGTCATTCTTCCATGCCGGCCCGTGAAACGGCAATTGATATTCTGATAGCCGCCCTTGTACGGTTGAGGGAAAAGCCATTACCCTCACAGGTAACGGAGCCGGTCAGGGTGTTTCTGTCACGAGTAAGTTCCAATTCGGATAATTTCCTGCACAAGATGGCCGGCAACAATACCTGGTTGTTTGGAGGAATAACCAAGGGTATTATCTCCGCCAAGCCGGAGGGGGCGGCCATGATCCATACTACCATCATACCCACAATCCTTCAGAGCGGGGTGAAGGACAATGTTATCCCCAGCGAAGCAAAAGCTATTGTCAACTGCAGGATCCTGCCGGGGGAAACAGCAGCCACCGTAGAAGCTTATGTACGGGAGGTGATTGGGGACGATCGCGTTCAGATCAGGAAGATCGGCCGTTTTGGATCGGATCCTTCTACAACAACCAGCATCATGTCCCCTGCCTATAGAAGAGTTGAATCAGCTGTGCTGGAAAACATCCCCAATGTTATACCTACTCCCTACCTCGTGATTGGCGCTACGGACTCGAGGTTTTTCCGGCGCATAAGCGATGGCGTGATTAACTTCATTCCCATGACCGACAGCAAAGGATACCATGGGATCGACGAGCGCCTGCCCATCAGGGATCTCCAGCGAAGCATCAATTTCATAATGACCATTCTGGAGGAATCCGGCAGGCCATTTGACTAAGCAGGCCGTTGAACTTCAATTGGCATGTAAATGTCAGCAAACCGGCAACATACCGGGCTGCAGACCTCAGTTGAAGATAAATCCGATCTGGATATTGGCCCCGATGAAAAAAGGCGCATCGTTTCCTACCCTCATCGGGAGGGAACCTGCAATGAAATAGTTCACCGCTTTGGTCCTGAGATATACTTTGTTGAAAACGGGCATAAACCCATACCGGCCGGATGTCTCGAAGGCCAGGCGGGTGATGATTGTAAATCCTTGATTAAAGCGGAACATGGGTCCCGGGCCAAACAAGATATTGCTTGTTTTGCTGGTTGCATCTTTTCCCGTAGAATACTGGAAAACGATGGAAGGAGTTAACTCAAAACTGAAGCCAAATCGTTCGCTGTACAGGACATTGACACCAAATGGAAAACCGATGGTGGTAGCGGTCTTGAAATTGGTGGTCCAGGTACTTCCCTGGTACAGCGCGACGGGAATGATAAAACTCAGGTATCCTACTGCCTTTCTGACAAAAGGAGGCGGCAGCTGTTATGACGGCTCTGTCTGGGAAAACAGGTTCCCTCCTGAAATGAATGTGGCGGCAAAGATGAAAAGGAATGTGATTTTTTTCATAAAACAGGTTGTGTTGGTTAAGAAATCCGCTATATCCCTAAAAATATAGCGACTGGCAAAAAAAATTATTTCGAATTCAGCCTGCCTGATTCCTTTTCAAGAAATGCAATGAACCTTTTTCTCAATAGACTGTGATACTTGATCAATTCTTTTGCCTCTGGGGTAATCACAGAGCCACCACCTTTTTTTCCACCGGTCTGGACAAGCACCAGGGGCCGGGCGGCCTGCCTGTTTAGGATGGTGACCATTTCCCAGGCTTTTTTATATGACATTTTCATTTCCTTTGCCGCTTTGCTGATGGAACCTGATTTGGCGATCCGTTCTAGAAGCTCCACACGCCCTGGGCCAAAAAAACGTTCCTTCTGAAATTCCATCCAGAGGCTTCCTGCTACGCGGTAGGCGGGTTTTTTTTTGAGTATATGTTGAATTGGGTTGGCCATGGCCGGAGTGTACCACTTTTCAATTTACAATTTTCGAATGATACCTGGTAGTTTTCGAAAATACTTTTTTCATGCCTTACCGGCAATATACTTTTTGGGATTTTCCTCAAATTTGATTTTGCAGCCGTCGCAACAGAAATATACTTTCTCGCCGTTATACTCTATAATATGTTTGGGGTTAGCCATATCTATGGGGGCCCCGCAGACCGGGTTGGTATAAAATTTTGAGCCTGCAGAATTTTCTGTTTGTCCCAGGGAGGGAAGATTTTCTGCTATTCCAGGAAAATTGTTATAAATCTGAATGATCTCTGCCAGAATGCTGACGGCTACTTCATCCGGTTTTTTTGCGTTGATGTCGATGCCTGCAGGGGATCTGACCTGATCGAGCTTTTTCCTGTCGAGGCCTGCTGTTTCCAGCTGATCAAACACAGAAGCCTTCTTTTTTCTGCTGGCTACAAAACCGACATAGGCGCAGGGTGTATTCAGTGCAAGTTCAAGGGCCCGCTCGTCCTGGTCACCCTGGGTACATATCAGGATAAAAGAACGCCCTGTAGTCTTGACATTTTTCAAGTCCATCTGGGTGACGAGCTCGTCTACCTTTTCAAAGGTAGCCGGCCCTGAATCCGGTGCGACGGCAGTGATGCGATATCCCATGAATTTGCCAAGCCTGACCACGGATTTTGCAATGGCAGATTTTCCCATGACAACCAGGTGGAGTGCCGGCATGACGGGCTCAATAAAAATATCCACTGAGCCTTCGCTGTGGCAGGTCATTCTGTATTCCACGATTCCTTCTTTTATTTGGGGTGAAGAAAATTGTCCGACTTTTACCAGCCTTGTTTTGCCCGTCCGGAGAGCTTGCTCCGCCTCTTTGAGAATAATGGTTCTTACGCATCCTCCCCCGACCCATCCGATCAGTTCTCCATACCGGGTGATAATGGCTTTGTCGCCTGTCTTACCTGAACTGGGCATTTCCCGCCAGACGACTGTGGCAATGGCAAATGGCTCATCCCGTGTTATCAATTCCTCTATCTTATGGAAATGTTCGTCAAACATCAGCTAAAATTTGTTCAAGTTCCAGCAGGCTTTTCAAATTGTGTGCACTCATGAAATCATCAATACAGGGAAGGGCTGCTTTCATTCCTCCGGCAAGTGGGGCGTATCCATTCATCCCTTTTAACGGATTGAGCCATACAATTCTCCGCGCACGTTTCTGCAGCCACTGCATCTCCTTTCCCAGCCCCTCCGGACTCCCGGTATCCAGGCCATCACTGAGGATGAGTACGGTGGGGGACCCGTTCAGCATCCTTTTTCCAAATTTTTCGTGAAACTCCTGCAGGCACTCGCCAATCTTTGTCCCCCCGGACCAGTTCTCCACCTGACCGGACAATACGGCCAACAGGTTCTCCAGGTTTCTTAACCGGATGGCCTGGCTTATTCTCACCAGGGAAGTGCTGAATACAAATACTTCCATCTGGCTGAACCTTTCCCTTAGGGCGCAGATAAACCTCAACAAATAAAAACTGTACTTATCCATTGACCCACTTACATCGAGCAGGACAAGGAGCCTCTGTTTTTTCTTTCTCCGGGATCTCAGAAGCAGTTCCATGGGTTCCCCTCCAAATTCGATGCTGCGACGAATGGTCCTTCGCAAATTGATTTCGCCCCGCTTTCTGGAGTTCTTCAGCCTTCGTCTCAGCCTGACGGCCATCTGCCTGAAAAGTTTTTCGGCAATTTCATTCAGCAGGGCCGAGTCAATCTCACTGACATGAGAAAAATCTGTCTGCTGAAGACGTTCCGTTTCATTGGCACCCGTCACTGTCCCGGATTCATCTGCGTCGGGTTCAGTCTTTCCCTGACCCATCAGGATCAAGGAGGCATTCTTTCTTCCCGCACCTGTCAGCAGGGTCTGGTTTCGGCCGGACGGAAACGCCGGGTCCAGTCCTTCCCAGAAAGCAGAAAATATTTCATCGCACAATTTCCCTTCTTCCGGAGAGGTGGAAAAGATGATCTTGAGCGCAGACCTGAATTGGGCTTTCCGACAGAGTAATCCTGCTTCGGCAGCCTGCAGGGCAGTCAGTGTTTCTTCCAGCCCGGCATTCATTCCATGGTCCCTCAGTAGCTGGGCAAACCTGACCACAGCTTCGGTAATGTTCCCTGCCCGGAATGCCTCTGGTTTCATGTTTCTCATTTAGTCGCTCATGAATTTTTTTCCGAGATCACCACCCACCACCATCCCCTCGGTCCTGATATGACGGATATCATCCACAGATTTCAGAACTGACCCGAGAGTTCTTTCAAATGCCTCCTTGTCCACCTCCTTATAACCAAGTGCCACGAGGGCCTGAGCCCAGTCAATTGTTTCAGAAATACCCGGTATCTTGGACAATTTCATTTTTCGGAAATGCTGGACATAACCAACAACCTGGTCCAGCAGCCTTTCCTCTATTCCGGGCAAATGCTTCCTGACTATGGCCATCTCCTTTTCCAATCCCGGGTAATCAATCCAGTGATACAGGCAACGTCTTTTTAACGCGTCGCTTAGCTCACGGGTTCTGTTGGATGTCAGAACGACAAAAGGTTTATGCATTGCTTTCACAGTCCCTATTTCAGGAATACTGATCTGGAACGCAGAGAGCAGTTCCAGTAAGAAAGCTTCGAACTCTTCGTCTGAACGGTCAAGCTCATCAATCAGAAGCACAGGAGGTCCTTCCTTTTCTGAAATGGATTGCAACAGGGGCCTCTGGAGTAAATACTCGTTGCTGAAGATTTGTTTTTCCTTCTCCTCTACAGACAGTCCGCTGTGTTCCTGAATTTTTATACCCAGCAGCTGCTTTTGATAATTCCATTCGTAAACGGCAGAATGGACGTCGAGGCCTTCATAGCACTGCAGGCGGATCAGTCGTGTCTGCAATAATTTTGAAAGCACCAGGCCAATCTCCGTTTTACCCACGCCTGGCGGCCCCTCCAGCAACAGAGGCTTTTGAAGTTTTAATACCAATAGCAGGGATGTTGCCAGTTCGTCATCTGCAACATAATTGTGGCTCTCTAAAACTTCCAGAACGGAAGAAATATCACTGATTTGTTTCACTATGTTTTGTTGCCTCCGAAAATCCCTTTGATCACTCCTCCGACCAATGAGCCGGCATGGAGGTCATTGTTAACGGTTCCTCCGGCCAGTTTGGTTTTGAAGTTATTGACAAACTGGTCGAACACCTGGTTGCTCACGTCGGTGATGAGCCTGCTTCCAAATTGGGCCAGCATCCCTACAATGTTCATACTCATGGTCACATTTACTTCCGTCCCACCCGGCTTCTCCGTTAAAACAGCGTTCATGGTCATCTCGGCACTTCCTTTGCCTTTGGTGTCTGTTCCGACTCCCTTCAGGGATATGGTTTTGGCATCCTGATCCCTCAGTAAGAAGGTAATCAGACCGTCATAGCCCGCTTTGACCGGGCCAAATTTCAACTGCACCTGTCCCTTGTAGTTGTTGTCGTCTACTTTTTCTGTCAGGATGGCGCCAGGAACACAGGAAACTATTTTTTCCGCCTCTGACAGGTTGCCCCAAACCATGTCGATGGGGTATTCAACCAGGAAAGCCTTATTGATGGCTGTTGTCATTGTCTTCCAGATTAGATATACAAAATATCCCGTGATTTGGCAAAAGTCGGCAGTTCCTTCTGCGGCATTGCCAAATCCCGGACAAATGGCCGGGCACGCAATCAGAATCCATTCTTCATGAAATGACCCCCTTTTCCCTGAGGGCTTTCCATACCTTGAATGGCGTGATGGGTATATCAAGGTGTGTAATTCCATAAGGAGACAGGGCATCAATAATGGCATTGGCGATAGCAGGCGGAGCCCCCACCGTCGGAGATTCACCCACCCCCTTGGCACCAATCGGGTGATGAGGGGAGGGAGTAACTGTGTGACCAGTTTCCCAGTGCGGGGATTCAACGGCTGTAGGCACCAGGTAATCCATCAGGGTACCATTCAGGATATTACCGTCGTCATCATAAATCAATTCTTCGTACATGGCAGGAGCAATTCCCTGGGTCAATCCGCCGTGCACCTGACCTTGGACGATCATGGGGTTGATGATATTGCCGCAATCATCGATGGCGACAAATCGTCTTACATGAATATCCCCGGTTTCCTTGTCGATATCAACAACACAGATATAGGCTCCGGAAGGGAAGGTGAGATTGGGCGGATCATAATAATGGGTTGCTTCAAAACCTGCTTCCATCCCCTGAGGGTGGTTGGTATAGGCAGCAAAGACAATTTCCTGAATGGTTTTTGATTTTTCGGGGGCCCCCTTTACCCAGAATTTTCCGGGTTCCCATTCCAGGTCATTCTCGCTCACTTCCAGCAGATAGGCAGCAATTTTCCTGGCTTTGTCAACCAGTTTACGGGCAGCCACGGCTGCTGCCGCTCCGGCTGTCGGGGTGCTCCGGCTGGCATACGTCCCCAATCCGTAAGGGGCCGTATCGGTGTCTCCTTCTTCTACCTGTATATGGGCGGCAGGTATCCCAAGTACTTCGGCGATAATCTGGGCATAGGTTGTTTCATGTCCCTGTCCCTGCGACTTGGTCCCAAACCGGGCGATGGCCTTTCCTGTAGGATGCACCCGGATCTCGGCACTGTCAAACATTTTGATTCCAAGTATATCAAAGTCCTTGGAGGGTCCGGCTCCTACCACTTCAGTAAATGTCGCAATGCCGATCCCCATAAGTTCGCCTTTCTTTCTTTTTTCAGCCTGTTCTTTTCTTAAGGCATCATAGCCAACCACCTCCATCGCTTTTTTCAGTCCCTGGTGGTAGTCTCCGCTGTCATAAACCCACCCGGTCGGTGACTTCCAGGGAAATTCTTCCTTCCTGATAAAATTTTCAAGCCTCAATTGTGCGGGATCCTTTCCTACCGCCAGTGCAAACCGGTCGGTCATACGTTCGATGGCATGAACGGCTTCCGTAACGCGGAACGAACAACGGTAGGCAACACCACCTGGAGGTTTGTTGGTATATACCGCATCTGCCTCCATGAAAGCCGCCCCGTAATTGTAGGAGCCGGTGGCTATGGAGAACATGC
>Ga0318562_10000755_pt1 | contig 14431 bp, 11 predicted proteins | sample GRESIP066b5f18_FD_203688 | JGI IMG/M metagenome (GOLD analysis project Ga0318562, IMG submission 203688) | Tropical soil microbial communities from Luquillo Experimental Forest, Puerto Rico - GRE.SIPMG.066b5f18 | ecosystem: Environmental > Terrestrial > Soil > Tropical forest > Bulk soil... | reverse complement strand
CCAAGGTGAGGACGGGCGGCAACCGCATCGGCAACAAGGGCTTCTTCTTCGAGCCGACGGTCGTCACCGACGTGCCGCAGGAGGCGCGGATCATGAATGAGGAGCCCTTCGGGCCGCTCGCCATGATTGCCCCCTTCTCGAGCTTCGACGGTGTGGTCAGCGAGGCGAACCGCCTTCCCTATGGGCTTGCGGCCTATGCGTTCACGAAATCGGCCAAAACCGCGACCGCGATCGGCGCCGCAATCGAGAGCGGCATGGTAGCCATCAACAGCGCGACCCTCGCTCTCCCCGAGGTGCCCTTCGGTGGCGTGAAGGATTCAGGCTACGGCACCGAAGGCGGCCGCGAGGCGATCGAGGCGTATCTGAATACGAAGTTCATCACGCAAGTCGGCGTCTGAGCACCACCGCCGACCTCTCCCCTGGCGGGAGAGGTCGCAGCGTAGAGACGGGAGTAGCGCCAGCATAGTGAAGTTGGTGCCTGTGGCGGTTGCTCCGCCCTCCTCGACTTCACTCATCGCCTTGCAATGACGGTCCGCATCTGAGTTGCGCATTGCGCCGAAAGGTGGCGGTGCCCCCCTCACCCGGATCTCCGCTTCGCCGACCTCTCCCGCCAGGGGACCCGCCAGGGGAGAGGTTACAACGCAATCGCGCTTTTCGCTTCGGCCAATGCGGTGCCATGATCACGCTTGTCGCCGCGGAGGGACGAGCCGATGCGCAGATGGGTGAAGCGGCCTGAAGGATCGACCTGGGGCGATTTCGGCGAGGATGATCAGCTCGGCCGCCTGAACCTCGTCACGCCCACCAAGGTGATGCAGGGCATCGCCGAGGTGCGCGAGGGCAAGAGCTTCTGCCTCAGCCTGCCGCTCGACTATCCGGGCCGCAACGTCCTCAATCCGCGCCGCCTGCCGCCCGTGCTGCGCCCGACCTTGCGTGGCGGCAAGCCGAACATGAATTACGTGCTCGCTGCTGATGATCCCAACATGACCGACGTGATCTGCGACGATCTCGTCATCATGCATCTGCAGTATTCGACGCAATGGGACAGCCTCGCCCATGTCGGCTCGCTTTTCGATGCCGATGGCGACGGCGTGGCCGAGCCCGTCTTCTATAACGGCTTCCGGGCAGGTGAGCATATCGTTGGGCCGAGCGATCCTTACGACGCAGGGGCCGAAGGGCCGCTCGGCACGACCTCGACCTCGCATGCCGATGCGCTGAGTGTCGCGCGCATGGCCGAGAGCTGCATCCAAGGCCGCGGCGTGATGATCGACCTCCATGCGCATGTGAAGCGGTTGCGCATCGCCTTCGATTATGAGCGGCTGATGCGGGTGATCGAGGCCGACAAGGTCGAGATCGAAGCTGGCGACATGGTGCTCCTGCACACGGGCTTCGCCGAGATGCTGCTCGAGATGCGCGGCGATCCCGATCCCGGCAAGGCGCATCATCTCTGCGCGGTGCTGAACGGTCGCGACAAGCGCCTGCTCAACTGGGTCTCGGATAGCGGGCTCACCTGCCTGATCGCCGATAATTACGGAGTCGAGGCGGTGCCGGCCGTGAGCCATGAGGGCTGCTGCGCCGCCTTGCCGCTGCATGAGCATTGCCTGTTCAAGCTCGGCGTCAATCTCGGCGAGCTCTGGTATCTGACGCCGCTCGCCGATTGGCTGCGCGCCCACGGCCGCAACCGCTTCCTCCTCACCGCGCCGCCTTTGCGCTTACCCGGCGCGGTCGGCTCGCCGGCAACGCCGGTGGCAACCGTGTGAGAAGAGGGTGAAAAGTGAAGAGGGAAAAGTGACGGGCGAGTAGCGAGTAGGGAAGGGCGGTACTCAGCGGCGTTCACTACTCACTCTTCACCACTTACGCCGCCTTCCCGAGCCTACCCTCCGCATGGGCATGCAAAATGCGATGGGTGAATTCCTCGACGACCCGCAACGTGGTCTCGGGTGCCTCGCGTTGCGGTGAGTGCCCGATGCCTTCGATCAAGGTGATGTCGAGCGGGCAATAGCATTCCTGCTCGGCGATCTCGATCTGGCGCGTCGTGCCGTATTGGTCGTTCTCGCCCTGCACGATCTGGATCGGCACGCGGATATAGCCGAGCGCCTCCGAGATATCCCAGTTGTGGAAGCCGGGATCGAGCCAGGCGCCGTTCCAGCCGAGGAAGGCGTTGTCGACATCGCGATGCCAGCGCGCGAGCCGCGACTTCAGATCGCCCTCGACATAGTTCCGTCGCGTCGCGGCGATCGCCTCGAGCCCAATCTCCTCGACGACGAAATGCGGCGCGAACAGGATGAGCCCGCGGATGCGGTGATCCTGCGCGCCGCCCGCATAAAGCGTTGCGATCGACGCGCCGTCCGAATGGCCGAGCAGCAGGCCGCGGCGAAAGCCGATGGCGCCGAGCACGAGCGGCAGCACGCGCAACGCCTCGTCATGCATATAGGTGAGCGGGCGCGGCAGCAGCACCGGGCTCGAGGCGCCGTAGCCGGCGCGCGAATAGGCAAAGACGCCGGCGCCGGTCGCGGCCGCAAGCTTCTCCGGAAAATCTCCCCAGAGCCCGACCGAGCCCAGCCCTTCATGCAGCATCACGATAGTTGCGGCTTCGCTCGGCTGCGGGCCGACGAGCCTGTATTCGAGATCATGTCCCCCAACATGCAGCATTCCGTTCGGCTTCAACGCGATCATGACAGGGACCACCACGCTGAGTGTCTTGACAGGCAAAATAGCACCGCGACGCGTCCGGCGCGACTCGCGCATTTCAGATCACGCGATTGCGCGCAAGCCGTCTCTCACAAAAGGGTGGACAACGAGGCCATGTCGCGAGCGACGCGTCCGACATGACGGCGCATTCCGTGATACACCGCGATGTGTTGGTGCGATGTGTTGGCGCAAGAGTGCGCGGTTCAGACGAGCTCCTGATAGAGGCTGATCGTCTGCTCGATACAGGCCGTCCAGGAGAAGCGCTCGGCGAAGCTCGCAGCGGCTGCGCGTGCAGCGGCTGCGAGCTCGTCATCCTCGATTAGGCGCTGCATCCCGTCGCGCAGCGCCGCGGCGTCGTCAGGATCAGCCAGCAACCCTTCGTTGCCTAACACCTCGGCCATCGCGGTGCCGCGTGAGCTCAGCACCGGCACGCCGCTCGCCGCTGCTTCGATCACCGGCAATCCGAAGCCCTCATAGAGCGACGGAAACACGAAGCCGCGTGCGCCCGCATAAAGCGCGGGCAAGAGCTCCGCCGGCACATAGCCAAGGCGACGCACCTTGCCGTTGCGCGAAAGCGAGGCGAGGCGCTCGAGCAGCTTTTCGTTGCGCCAGCCCGGTGCGCCGGCGACCACGAGCGGAAAGCGCTGCTGCAACGTCGCCGGCAGCGCCTCATAGGCATCGAGCAGGCGGCCGAGATTCTTGCGTGGCTCGATCGTGCTGACGACCAGGAGGTAGCGCCCGGCGCAGAGCTTGTAGGGGGAGAGCACCGGCGCGAGCTCGGCCGCGGACATCGGGCGATATTCCGGGCCGACACCGTTATGGATGACGCTGATGCGTTCGGGCGGAAGGTTCAGCATCGCCATCATCTCGGCGCGCATCGCGTCGCTGACCGTGATCAGCCGCGAGGCACGCGCCACCGTCTCGGCGAGATGGCGCGTCATGTAGTCGACGCGATCGGCGGGGTGGAATTCCGGGTGCCGCAGCACCGAGAGATCGTGGATGGTCGCGACCGTTGGACCGTCGAAAGGACGCAGGATGAAGTTCGGCTCGTGATAGAGGCTCGCGCCCGATTCGTTGAGCATGGTCCTGTAGTCGGGTGGGCGCGGGCGCGGCAACAGCGAGGCGGCGCCCGGAATGCGCCGCGTCGCGGCGCGGGCGAGACGCCGCAAGCCCGCGAACGCAGCGGCTTCAGGCAGGGCGCCCTGGGTCAGCGGGTCGGCCAGCCAGAGATGATGAGCGAAGCAGCGAACCCAAGAGATGCGCTGGTCGCCGCGTAGCCCGCGCAAAAGTGCGGCGCTGTAATTGCCGACGCCGGTGAGCGGGAGGAGCAGCGATTCGGCGCCGAAGATGATCTGCATGGGCTCGAGCGTCGGCAACGCGCTACGGGTCAGCGCTGCATGGCGAGGCGCCGCCTCGCGGCCCTGCGCAGCCTCGCCGCCAGCCGGACCGGATATCCGACGAGCCGATGGCGCTGCAGGTCGCGCATGAACAGGCGAGGTGCGAGCCCGCGCACCACAGCGCCGGCTGCGCGACCTTCGTCGCTCCCTTGCAGGCTGCGCAGAACCTCGATCCGGTCGATTCTGCCCTCGCGCAGCAGGGCAAGATAATTCGCTTCGCCCCCGGCGTCGGCCTCGCGTCCCAAGAGCTGGCGATACGCCTGCGCGATGAACTCCGCGCCGTCATGGCGCAAAAGCTCCGAGAGGTGCGAGATGCGTCGTGGCTGCGCTCGCCGCCTCAGCCAGAGTGGCATCAGGCGCCGACGCCTCGCGACGCGAAAGCCGCTCGACCTCGCATCGCTGCGCGCCGAAAGCCGCAGACCGTCCATCACGACCCCGAGGTCGATCGTCTCGGCGGGGTCAAAGAAGCTGTCCTCTCCGAGCTCGTCGAGACCAGGTGCCGGCAGCGCCGCGGCGAGCCGCGCCTCGAAATATCCGCGGACCCAATCCGGCCGCAACGGCTTCTCGAAAATGGCGCGCTTGGCTCGATCGCTACGATCCAACATTCTATCGCCCCCGTTGTGAGATTCAGGGCTTGCGCGCAAGAATAAGCTGGCTCTTCGGCATGAAGCTGTCAAGAACACGCTTGACCTCAATCCCCTGCGGAGTGTCGAGCAAGGCCTCCCAGGTCCTCGTCCAGCTCGCCAGGATCGGATGCCGGCCGGCCTCGCTCAGATCGGCTTTGCAGGACCAGAACATCAGCCACCAGAGCGCCCAGTAATAGCCGTAGCTCGCTCGTCGCTCGACCATGAGCCCGGCCGCCCGCACGAGCTCGGCGAACTCCTCGCGCTGAATGATGCGGAGATGGTTCGGCTTCGCGAAGTAGCTCGGATGCGCAAGGGATCTCTGCAGTTCCTCGGCGACCGGATCGGGCACGGTCAGGAGATAGCGCGCGCCGGGTCGTCCGATGCGCACGAGCTCGCCGAGGAATTGCAAGGGGTCGTCGACATGTTCCAACACCTCGGTGCAGATGACGACCGAGGCAAGCGCATCCTCGAGCGGCAGCGGATTGCCGTCTGTCACGATTGCGCGAACCCGCCGCGCCGGCGTTCCAGCGAGGCGCCGCTCGCTCGCCGCGACGCAGCCGGGGTCGATATCGGCCAAGATCAGCTCGGCGCCGCGCATGGCGCAGAAATGCGCGTTGAAGCCGTCGCCGCACCCGATATCCGCGACGATGTCATCTCGCGTGATCGTCAGCCCCTCGAAGAGCTCATTCGTCTCCGAGCGGAACCAGCCGCTCAGCACCGCATCGCGCAGCCCGACATCGCCCACTTCAGAGTCTTGCGCCATATCCGCGCCGCCCTCGGTCATGGCTTGCGCGCCAGGATGACCTGGCTCTTCGGCATGAAGCCATCGAGCACCTGCTTCACCCGCGGGCCGTCCTCGGCGTCGAGCAGGTGCCGCCAAGTCTGAGCCCAGCTGTCGAGAAGCGGGTGATCTGGCGCCGAGAAATCAACGCCGCTTGTCCAGAAGAACGCGAACCACAAGGCCCAGTAGAAGCTCGAATAGCCATGCCGCTCGACGACGAGACCGGCGCCGGTCACGAGGTGTTCGAACTCCTCCCGCCCGATGGTGCGCAGATGGCCGCTCGAGAGGCCGCGGATCTGCCGCATGTCGGCGCGAGGCTTCTCGAAAAAGGCAGCGGGTGCAAGCTGGCGCTGCAGGCTCTCCTGCACCGGATCGGGGACGGCGAGGAGATAGCGCGCACCAGCGCGTCCGACCCGCGACAGCTCGCGCAGGAAGCGCTGCGGATCGTCGACATGCTCCAGCACCTCGAGCGAGATGATCTTGCTCGCCGTGCCATCGGCGAGCAGGAGCGGATCGGCGTCGCTCACGAGCGGTGTGAGGGCGCGCGCCCGGCTTCCGGCGAGCAGCTTCGCGGTCGCCTCGACGCAGTCGGCATCGATATCGGCGAAGATCACATGCGCGCCTTGCCGTGCGCAGAATTGCGAGGTCGTGCCGGTGCCGCAACCCACATCGAGCACGACATCCTCGGGCGTGATGGCGAAGCCCTCATAGACCTCGCCGCTCTCGACACGGTACCAGCCCCCGAGCACGACGTCGCGAAGCCCAATGAGCCGCGACTGGCCGGTGCTCTCGACGAGGCTGCGCAGCGCATTGGCAGGCTCGGGTGGGGCCACTTGCGGCGCCGCCCTTCGCAGCTCCGCGAGCTTGCGCATGAGCCCGCGCAGCGCCGCTGCGGCCGATTGCGTCATGACGGCGCCACCACGCGGCGGCGCAGCCGCTCGGCGATGCGCGCGCCGCGCCGCCGCAACGGTGTCTCCACCAGTCGGAAGTTTAGCTCCGCGAACAGGACGAGCAGGATCGCCGCAGTGACGAGGTAGCGCAGCCAGAAGCGCCCGCCGAACACGGTGTCCGGCGGCGATAGCCGAAACCAGATCTCGCGCGTCAGGAAGAAGGCCGGGATATGCACGAGATAGAGCGCGTAGGAGCGGCTGCCAGCCCAGAGCAGCAGGCGCTTCAACGGCCCCTTCCGCATCAGATAGTCCCGGTCATAGGAGGCGATGAGGACGAGCGCCGCCGAGACGAGCGCGACGAGGCCGACCCGTTGCGGCGAGACGGCGAGCTGGTCCGAGCCGAGCGCCGCGAGCAGCACGAGCAGCAGGCCGAGCATGGCGAAGCGCATGAGCGCGTTGCGCGCCAGCCCCGTCGGCTCGAAGAGCTTGTAGCTCGGATGCGCACTCCATATGGCGATGAGCACGCCGAGCAGCAGCGCATCGGTACGCAGCACCACCGCCATGGCAATCTGGCTGCGCGGATAGACGATCTGGAGCACGACCGCGGCCGCGATGAGCGGCACGAGATTGCGGCGGAAGAGGAAGACCGCGACCGGCAGGAGCAGGTAGAATTGCTCCTCGAGCGACAGGCTCCAATAGGGGAAGCTCGCGCCGAACTCGTGGTGGCCGAGCCCTTCCGCCACCCAGATATTGGCGAGGTCGAAGACCGCGGCGACGGCGCCTTCGACATTGTCGTGGAACGGCCGAAAGGCGCCGGATCGGTTGAAGGCGACCGACGCGACGACGAGGAACGCAAGCCACAGCCATGCCGACGGCAGGAGCCGCCAGGCGCGGCGCACCCAGAAGGCGATGGTCGTGTTGAAGAAGGCAAGATCGTCGCGGCATTCCTCGAGGCTCGGCAAGAGGCTGCGCGCAATGACGAAGCCGGAGATCGCGAAGAACAGATCGACACCGGTCCAGAAGCCGAAATACGCATAGAGATGCGTGAGCGCGTCGCTCTTCCAAGTGACGAGATTGATGCGCGTATGCTCGATCAGCACGAAGATGACCGCGACGCCGCGCAGGAGCTCGATATCGTCGATGCGCCGATGCACGTCCCCGCGTGGCGGCACATCCGTGCCCGGCGAAAGCGCCGCGGCCGCGCCGATCGCGTCGATATCGGCCGAGCGAGAGCTCATGCCGCGACGGTCTCGCGCGGTCGAGCTTCGCCGAAGCGGTCGGCGAGGCGCGCGCCATGGGCTCTGAGCGGAGCCTCGACGAAGCGGTAATTCAGCTCGCAGGCAGCGATCATGATGATCAGCGCCGTGATGCAGATCGGCCAGATGTCCTTCGGCCCCGGCACGGTGCCTTGCGCATGCAGCCGAAACCAGATCTCGCGCGTCGCGAAGAAGGCCGGAATATGGATGAGATAGAGCCCGTAGGATCGGCTGCCGACCCAGAGCATCAGCCGCTTCCCAAACCCGTCATGCCACAGATAGTCGCGATCATAGGAGGCGATGAGCACGAGCGCCGCGCAAAGCAGCGCGATCATGCCGACCCTGAACGAGACGATGTGCAGCTCGTCGCAGGCGAAGGCCGCGATGCCGCCGAGGAGCAGGATCATGGTCGAGGCCCGCGCGAGGCGGCTGCGCGCGAGGCCGACCGGCTCGACGAGCCGATAGCTCGGCTGCCGGCTCCACATCGCGATCAGCACGCCGAAAAGGATCGCGTCCGTGCGCACCACCATCAGGAGCGGCGTGCGGAAATGGAAGAACTGCACGATGGCCAGAAGCGCAGCGACGATCGGCAGCCATCCGCGAAACAGGAAGGCCGCGATCGGCAAGAGCAGATAGAACTGCTCCTCGAGCGACAGGCTCCAATAGACGAAGCTCGCCCCGTATTCGGCGCGCATGAACACATCGGCGTCGCGGAAATTGGCGACGTCGAGCAGGCCAGCGATGGTCGCTGCGAAATTGTCGTGAAAGGCGCCGAAGACGCCCGAGCGATTGAATATGGCCGACGCGACGAGCATGATCGCGAGCCACAGCCAGGCAGAAGGCAGAAGGCGCCAGGCGCGGCGGAGCCAGAAGGCCAAAGTCGTGCGGAGATAAGCTTTGTCGCTGTCGCAGGCCGCGAGCCTCGGCAACAGGCTGCGCGCGATCACGAAGCCCGAGATCGCGAAGAAGAGATCGACGCCGGGCCAACTGTCGAGGTAGCGAAACACCGAATCGAAAGCCCGGCTCGGCCAGGTGATCAGGTTGCCATGGGCGTGGTGCACGATCACCCCGATGACCGCGATGCCGCGCAAGGCCTCGATATCGGCAATGCGCCTCTTTCCGCGAGACCGCGTCTCGGCAGCGCGAGACGATGCCGCGACCTCAGGGCTCAGCGCGTCCATGTCGAGCTCTTCGACGTCGAGCCCATCGGCGCGCCTTGCGTCGGCCGCAGCGAGGCGCGCGAAGGTCTCACGCCGGCTCCCCGACGATCCAAGGTGCATCGAAGCGGGGCTTTATGCGCCCATAGCCGCGTTGCGGCGCGGCGGGTCGTGGCGGCTCGGCGAGGAAGGCCCGCAATTTCTCGCGCGCCACGGCCTGCGAGCAATGGCGCTGCAAGGCGAGATGCGCGGCCTCGGCCATCCGCGCATAGCGGGCGGCGTCGTGCTTCGCGACCTGATAGCTCTCGCGATAGGCCTCGATCAGCGATTCGAGGTCGATGCGGTGGCGCAGCGTGCGATAGGCCTGGCGCGGATCATGCGGCCAGGCGGCGGGCTCCAGGCTCGAGCGCACCAGGAAGGCGTTGCTCGCATCGATATAGTCGGCCATGCCAGTATGCTTCGGCGCGACGGCCGGCTTGCCGTAGGCCATGGATTCCATCAGCGGCAGGCATTGGCCCTCGCCATGGGAGGCGTTGACGGCGTAGCTGGCGGTCGTCACCAGCCCCTCATATTGGCGCTTGTCGAGGAAGCCGTGCAGCAGGAGCACGCGGCACTTGAACGGTGTCAGGCGCTGCAGATGCTGCAGCAGCCAGGCCATCGCCTCACCGCATTCGTGATGGGTGAGCTTCAAGATCAAGGTCGCGTCCTCGACATCGGCGAAGGCCTTGCAGAAGCCCCCCATCAGGTCGAACCAGTTCTTGCGTCCGTCATAGGGGTTGAAGATCGAGAGATAGACGACGCCGTCGAGCTCGAATTGCGCGGTAGTCTTCGGATCCTCCGCCATCGGCGCTTGCGGCAGCTCGTCCGACGCCCCGAAATCCGAGCGCGCATAAAGCGAAAGATCGAAGCTCTTCGTGTCGATGACGGTGCCGGTCACGTCGAGCCGCGTCCCTTTGGCGGCGAGGCTCGCCGGGCGCGCCTCGCGCAGCTTGGCGAAACGGTCGAAGACGGGAGCAGCGACGCTCGCGATCGGGTAATCCTCACCCATCGCGGCCTTGATGGTGCGGACCGTCGTCTCCGAATGGGTGATGGCGCGCCCGACCTTGTCGAGGACATAACGCCAATCCTGCTCCGGCTCGCCGAACCAGGTTTCGTCGGGAAGAGTTTCGAACTCCCAGGCAAAGACCGGGATGGTCGGGCATTGGAGGCCGAGCGCGGTCAGATGTGGCGGCGCGAAGGAGAGGAAGACGCAGTCCTCGCCGTTGCGTTGCGCCTCTGCGTAGATCGGGTCGACCTCGCGCTCGGGATCTGCGACCGTCACGATGCGACCGAGCGTCTCGAGCACCGGCCGGAACTCTTTCAGTACGAAGTAATAGCTGTATTCGGGCTTGCCGAGCCGTGTCTCGAGCAAGCTCTCGGTCGTCTCCGAGTAGACGATGATGATCATGCTGGTTCGGCCGCGACGAGCGGCGCGCTCTCGCTTTGTGCCGCCGCGATCGGCGCCGTCTCTTCCGGCAGGTCGAGGAAATCGCGGAGCTTCTCGGTCACCGCCGCGGTCGAGGCGACGTCGTGGATGCGTCTTTCTGCATGCTCCGCCATGGCGGCAAAACGTGCGGGCTCGGTCTTCGCGACGCGGTAGCTGTCGCGATAGGCCGCGACGAGCGATCCCCAGTCGAGCCGGTAGCGCTCCGAGCGGAACATCATCCGCGGATCATGCGGCCAGACGCTGTATTGGCGCGAGCTCGTGAGGACGAAGGCGTTCTGCGCGTCGACATAATCTTCCATCGCGGTGTGGCACGGCGCGATGACCGGCTTGCCGCAGGCCATGAACTCCATGAGCGGCAGGCAGAGTCCCTCCCCGAGCGAGGTGCTCACATAATAGCTCGTCGCGCGGATCAGGTTCTGGAAAGCCTCGTCCTCGAGATAGGCCTGGATGGCGATCACCCGGCATTTGATGGGGGCGAGCCGCGACAGCATCAAGATGAGCGTGTCGCGATAGGCCGCGAAGTCGTGATGCACCATCTTGAGCACCAGAGTCGCATCCGGCGTGTCACGGAAGGCGAAGCAGAAGCCCGTCACCATGTCCTGCCAATTCTTGCGCCCGTCGGTCGGGCCGAGCACGGAGACATAGACGACGCCGCCGAGCCGAATGAGCGTGCCCGGCGGCTCTTCCGACCGGCCGTTTCCGTTCGGCGCCGGCCCCGTCTCGGCGGGGGCCGGAGCCGGTCGCCGCAAGGCGGCGCGGAGCGTCGCTTCGCCGAGGCGGCCGGCAAAGGAGATGCTGCGCGCCAGCGGCTGCGGCAGGCTGTCGCGCAGCCCCAGCCGATACCAGGCGATGGCGCGCTGCTTGGCGAGGCCGAGACGATGGCGCAGGCTGAGCGCCACAGGGCCCGGCGCGATCGGCGCCTTGGAATGCCAGGCGCCCATATCGCCTTGCGCCACCATCTCGGCTTCTGCTGCGTTCGGCGTTTGCGATACGCCCTCGTCGCTCTTCGCCTCTGCGTCGACGTCCGCCTCGCCCTTCGCTCCTTCCCGCTTGGGATAGGCCTTGGTGCGCAGCGGCGGCACCAGGAGGTCGGCCGAGAGGCCGAGCTGCGGGCTGTCGATGACGATCCCGTCGATGCGCAGCTCCGCGCCTGCGATCACCGGCCTCGATTCGCTTTTGCGCAGATTCGCGAACCGGTCCCAGACCGGCGCCGCGATGGCGCGCACCTCGAAATCCTCGCCCATTGCGGCCGTGACGGTGCGCGCCGTGTGGCTCGACAGGGTGATGGTGCGTCCGAGCTCACGGAACGCGACGCGCCAGTCATTGCGCGCCTCGCCTTCCCAGGCTTCGTCGGGGATGTTCGAGAACTCCCAGGCGAAGACCACGATCGAGGGGCAGCGCAAGCCGAGCGGCGTCTTGTTGGGCGGCGAGAAGGAGACGTGGAGGCAAGCCTCGCCGCGCACCGTACAGCGATCGAAGATCGCATCGGCCTCATTCAGCGGATCGCGGACGATCTCGACGCTGCCGAGCTGACGCAGCGCCGGCAAAAAGGCCTGTAACACAAAGTAGTAGCTGTATTCCGGCCGGCCAAGATTGGCTCTGATCGAGCCCTCGTCGATATCGGAATGCACGATGAAATGCATCAATGGCTCCGGCAAACTCCTGATCCCGACCCAGCCACGAGACGGGCACCATAATGGCCGCTTTGTGGCCTATCAATAGCGGCAAAACGCTCCACAGGTCGAAGTGAGCTGTGCCAAACAGCTTCGTGAACGGCAGAAATAAGCGGCTATTGTATGATTGCGTCGGCCATCCGCGGCCCGCGCCTCGCGCAGATCTTCACACCGCGACTGGAGTCCCCGCATTGTCGATCCGCCGCGGAACCGGCAAGGTGCTGGCTTGCCACAATGGCTCGCCGAAAGCTTGCGATTCCCGGCGAAAACATGGCGTATGCGGCCGCGGCCGGGTCGGGACGAGGCCGAAATGCCTTGCCGGGATGCCCCGGTGCTGCTTTGAGGCTCGGGCGTGACCAAGCTGCCGAATACCTCCACCGAACCGCCTGGCGCGACGCGGCGTATCGCCATCGCGCATCGCAACATCGTGTCGCGCGACGCGATCGGCAACGATATCCTCGGCATGCATGACGTGCTCGCAGGATGCGGCTTCGAGGTCGAGCTGATCGGCGAGCATTTCGACACCGCGACGAAACACCGCGCGAGGACCGTCCGGCTCGACGAGGCGTCGGGGCGCCGCGCCGACATGCTGATCTATCACCACAGCATCATGTGGGAGCGTGGCGAGGAGCTGCTGCGCAAGGTCACCGCGCCGCGGTTCCTCAGATACCACAATGTGACGCCTCCCGAATTCTTCGCCGATTATTCGGTCCAAAGTGTCTCGCTCTGCCGTGCGGGGAGGGCGCAGACGAAAAGGCTCGTTGCGCTCTGCGATGCGGGCTGCCTTGCGGCCTCCGCCTATAACGGTGCCGAACTCGCCGCCGCAGGGGCGCGGAGCGTCAGCGTCGTGCCGCCCTTCACCGGCGTCAGCGACATGCTCCGCCCGGCCCGCCCATTGCCACAGCCGCCCTTCCGCATCCTCTTTGTCGGGCGGCTCGCGCCCCATAAGGGGCATCTCGATCTCCTCAACGTCGTCGCGGCCTATGTGGCGACGATCGGCCGAGAGATCAGCCTCACCATCGTCGGGGGCACGAGTCCGGGGTTACTCGGCTATAGGGCCGAGATCGGGCGCGCGATCGCGAGGCTCGGGCTCACTGACCATGTCGAGCTCCTGGACCAGGTCGACGAGGCGACGCTCGACGTTCTCTTCACGCAAGCGAGCCTGTTTCTCAATATGAGCGAGCATGAGGGCTTCAGCGTGCCGATCATCGAGGCGCAGGCCGCAGGCGTCCCGGTCATCGCCGCGAACCAGACGGCGGTCGGCGAGACTATCGGCTCGGGCCAGATGTTGGTCGAGCGGCCGCGGCGCAGCGAGGATTATCTCTATATCGCGAAGCTCATCCACGCGGCCTGCACCGATGCGAAGCTGCGCCGGCAGATCATCGCCTTCGGCCATCGCAATGTGCTCAACCGCTTCACGCCGCAGAGGGTCGCCTCGCGCTTCATGGAGGCGTTGGCGCCGGTCCTCGAGCGGCAGGCGGCAGAGCGGCGGCAGAGCGAGGCGGCGCCATGAAGGTCGCGATCGCCACGGTCCAGGTCCCCTTCCTCAGTGGTGGCGCCGAGCTGCATGCGGCATCGCTGCGCCGCGAGCTCACGTTGCGCGGCATCGAGGCGGACATCGTTCCGATCCCGTTCAAATGGTATCCGCCGTCTCGCCTTCTCGACATGATGCTGATGGCGCGGCTCGTCGATCTCAGCGAGGTCAACGGCCGGAAGATCGACCGGGTCATCACGCTCAAATTCCCCGCCTACTATCTCGAGCATGAGTGCAAGATCGGCTGGATCCTGCATCAGCACCGCCAGGCCTATGATCTCTTCGAGACGCAATTCGGCGATCTGCACCACGACGCCGAGGGCCGTGCTGTCGCCGCCGAGATCCGTAAATGGGACGAGCGCTTCCTCCCCGAGCACCAGGCGCTGTTCGCCAATTCGAAGACAGTGCGGGACAGGCTCCAGCGCTTCAATCGCATCTCATCCGAGGTGCTCTACCACCCGCCATCCGGCGCCGAGCAGTATCGCTGCGCGGATTTCGAGTCCTTCATCCTGGCGCCGGGCCGGCTCGACGCGATGAAACGCCAGCTGCTCGCAGTCGAGGCCATGAGGAGCCTGCCGCGAGGCGTGCGCCTGGTGCTGATCGGTCCCGATGCCGGCTCCTATGGCGCGCAGGTGAAAGCCTTGGCGCAGGCGCTCGGGCCGGATCGGATCGTGCTGCGCGGCATCGTCTCGGAACCTGAGAAGATCGACCTCTATGCGCGCTGCCTCGCCGTCTATAACGGCGTCTATGACGAAGATTATGGCTATGTGACGCTCGAGGCCTTCCTCGCCGGCAAACCCGTCATCACTCATCCGGATGCCGGCGGGCCGCTCGAATTCGTGCGCGACGACGAGAATGGTTTTGTCGTCGCGCCCGAAGGGGCCGCCATAGCCGCCGCCATCGCCCGCCTCGCGGACCGGCCGGCGCTGGCGCGCGAGCTCGG
>Ga0318562_10000754_pt1 | contig 14432 bp, 16 predicted proteins | sample GRESIP066b5f18_FD_203688 | JGI IMG/M metagenome (GOLD analysis project Ga0318562, IMG submission 203688) | Tropical soil microbial communities from Luquillo Experimental Forest, Puerto Rico - GRE.SIPMG.066b5f18 | ecosystem: Environmental > Terrestrial > Soil > Tropical forest > Bulk soil... | reverse complement strand
TACAACACCGCGCCGCTGTGGTGGAATGGTAGACACGCTTGACTCAAAATCAAGTGGGGGCAACTCCGTGTCGGTTCGAGTCCGACCAGCGGTACCAAGCAATTATTTCCAAATAGCATGAGAGCCGCACCACCGGCGACTCTCATGTGGTCGTCGGTGATACGGCTCAGGGCGAATTTTCATCCGCCGATTCGCTGGGCGGTTCCGGACGATCTATCCAGTACGCTCCCAGGAGCAGGATTGACCCGATAGTCGCCATGGCTACGAGTGGCTTGTTTCCGGTTAGGGCTGCTGAAGCGACACCCAGGAAGTTGAACAGCGCACCTGAAGTAAACAGGCTGCCGTACTTGGATTTGTAATGCATGGCTAGTCCGTCGGAAAACAACACGATGGTCGTAACGAACAACGGCCACACCACCCAACTCAGCCCGGCCAGGTAGAGCTGAACGGCGACGAAGTTGACCGTGGCTACGATGCGGAAATAGATTCGCACAGCTACACAACACCTTTCAGTCTGGCGGGTTGTTTCGGAGGTAGTTCTTCTGACCTTTGTCGTAGGCTGCGCGGGCGCGGCTGGCCGTGACCTCCGCAGCAATGGCCGCGTTGGAATTTGCGCCGTGCCTGCTGCGGGCGCGCTTTGCCCGCCTGGCTGCGGCATTGCGCCTCACGAGAAGTGCATCGAGTTTTCGAAGGCCGAAATAACCCACGGTATCACGTCTCTCTCATAGTAGATGAAGACCGTAATGCTCAGGAATTGCTAGCTTGGGCTTAAGCTATTATACCATATCTTCATTCTGCAGGCAATTGCCGGGCCCGCACGACACATCAAACACCAGGATCATGTCGTCCGGGTAGGCTCAAATTGTACTATGGTATACCTATGCATGAGATTGACACAAAATCGCCGGAGTTTAGAGATTTTTTGGAGCGAGTGAAGGTGGCAACCCGGCTATCCTCTAAGCTGAGCGCGTTGAATTTTGAGGATACGGAGGCAATAAAGCTGGCGTTTGAGGAATTAATCGGCAAGCCGGTTGGCGACCGGTTTTATTTGATTCCGCCGTTTTATGCGGATTTCGGCCTCAACATTTCAGTCGGGCGGGCGGTGCACATTGGTTACGACTGCCTGTTTACCGGGCACGGGACCATAGATATCGCGGATGAGGTGATGATCGCGCCAAGGGTGAGTTTGGTGACGGCCGAGCATCCGTTGGAGCCTGAAAAACGCCGGGAGTTTATTTCCGCCAAACCGATTTCGATCGAGAAAAATGTTTGGATTGGGACCGGTGCAATGGTTCTGGGAGGGGTGACCATCGGAGCCGATGCAGTGGTGGGAGCGGGTGCGGTGGTGACGCGTGACGTTCCGGCCCGTACTGTGGTGGCGGGGGTGCCGGCGCGGGTGCTGAGAACGCTGTAAGTCTAGCGCGATGGACGCTTAGAATTACTCGGGATTATGAGAGCGCTTTTCGCGCCAAGCGGTGGTGATGAGCTGTTCGAGTTTGGGCAGGTCGATGTCGGCGAGTGATTTTATGTACAGACAACCTTTGCCGGTTTTGACCTTGCCGAGGGCGAGAACTTCGTTGAGGTTGCGATCGTAGAAGTGCAGGCCGTAAAGCGTGAGGGCGGACTTGCGGGCGGCGAAGCCCAGCACCATCCACTCCCCTTCCCGTCCGCCGGCGTACTTGTATGGCATTGAACCGAAACCCACAATGCTAGGTCCCCACATCACGGGTTTCTCGCCGGTAATTTTTTGCATGAGGGAGCACATAGTTTCGCCGTCCCGCTGCCGTTTGGGGTCTTCGACGGACGCTAAGTAGTCGCTTACGCTAGCAGAAGTTGGAACAGTCTTGGGTTCGCTCATGGGTAAAGTATACTCTTCCAGATTAGCGGTTATGCTGTAATCTGATGGTATGAGGGTGAGCGTTCGTTTGGTTGGTACGTTGGTGGCAGTTCTGGTGGTGGCGACTATCGGGTGGGCCGGGTACCGCTGGTTGCAGGCGTGGCATCAGCCGGGAGCCGGCGCGGCGGACAGCGTGAGCTACTGGTTGGAACCTGGTGTGCCGGATGCCGCGGTGAAGCGCGCGATAACCTTGACCGGGGCGGTGCCGGAGGTGATTTCCGACCGGAGAAAGGCCGATCTGGTAATTACTCGCTCCCCCAGCGATGATACGTCGGAAATCTTGTCCAACTCGATTGGTGCACCGGTAACTCCTCTTTCCGGCGCTGAATTTGTGAAACCCGAGCCAACGTCCGGCTATTTTGCCGCTCCCGGGGTACAAGTGGGAAATACAGGACTCATCCAACGCGTGATCGCCCGCCTCACTAAACCGGCGGTTGCGAGCGGCCCGGAGTGGACCATGGATGTGGTGGGTGATATTGGGCTGGGACGGTCAATCTATACCGGTATGGTGGCGCACCACGACTTTGATTACCCGTTTGAGGCGTTTCAGGGTGAGTTGAAATCGGCCGACCTAGCGGTGGCGAATTTGGAGTGCGCGTTGTCTGACCAGCACGCTGTGGTTACCGATTCGGGCATGACGTTTGTGGCGCCGGTGAAAGCGGCGCAGGGGCTCAAGGACGCCGGCATCGATGCCGTGAGCGTGGCCAATAACCATAGCTATAACGGCGGGCCGGGCGGATTTACTGATACGTTAGCGGCATTGAACGATTTGGGGGTGAAGCCGTTTGGAGGCGGCAACAATGCGGCGGAAGCCCATAAGGCGCGGATCATCAACGTGAAAGGCGTGCGGGTGGGGTTGCTGGGCTACTCGGCGATTGTGGGTTCGAACCCGGCGGGCGCCGGCACGCCCGGTATGGCCTTCATTAGCATGGCGCCGTGGGGGCCGCTCAATGAAACCGATGTGACGCACATGGAGCAGGACATCCGGGCGGCCAAGAAGCAGGCCGACGTGGTGATCCCCTACTTCCATTGGGGCACCGAGTACACGCACGATGCCAACGCCGACCAGCGCTCGGTGGCTCATCGAGCGATCGAGGCCGGCGCCGACGTGGTGCTGGGCTCTCATCCGCACTGGACGCAGGGCGTAGAGTGGTACAACGGCCGGCTGATTGCTTATAGCCTGGGCAACTTCATATTCGACCAGGCCTGGGGCGACGAAACCAAGCGCAGCGCCATATTGAAAATGACCTTCTCGGGCAAACGTCTACAATCGGCCGAGTTTCTCCCCTACGATATCGTAGACAACTCCAAGCCGCAGCCCGCTGCGGCCGATTCGGCCGTCAAGACGCTTAACGATATTTTCTCGCATAGCTGGTGGGTAAAACCCTAGCTGGAGGCGGGATCGTGCGAGGACGTTGGTTTGTCGAATGCGTTACCTCAAAACTCGGACTAATTCCGAGTTTTTATTTAGGTATCTTGTGAGAGGTGCCGACATGCCGGTAACCCCAGTCGCTGGTCTCACAACTGATTTATACTTGTATTATGCAAGAATTCATCGAAATCCGCGGCGCCCGTGAGAATAACCTCAAGGACGTCTCGCTCAATATCCCCAAGCGCAAGATTACCATTTTTACCGGCGTGTCCGGGTCGGGCAAGTCGTCGCTGGTGTTCGACACCATAGCGGCGGAGGCGCAACGGCTGCTCAACGAGAATTTCTCGATGTTTGTGCGCAATTTTTTGCCGCGCATCTCGCAGCCCGAGGCCGACGAGATCAAGAACCTGGGGATGGCGGTAATTGTGGACCAGAAGCCGCTCGGCGGCGGGCCGCACTCCACAGTAGGGACGGTGACCGATATCGCGACGGCCCTGAGGCTCATGTTTTCGCGCTTTGGCAAGCCATATGTTGGCTCAGCCAACCTGTTTTCGTTTAACGATCCGGCGGGCATGTGCCCCCAGTGCAACGGTCAGGGGCAGATGATGGGGCTGGACATGGAGTTAGCATTCGACATGGATAAGTCCATTAATGAGGGCGCGATCCGTTTGCCCGAGTATACCGGCAACCGCGCTTGGGGGCTCGAAATCGTGAAGCATTCCAAGCTCTTCGACAACGACAAGAAACTCAAGGAGTTCTCTGACAAAGAGCTCGGCGACCTGTACCATTCCAAGCCCATCCCCACCGACACCATGGCGGGCGTGAAGCTCAAGTTCGAGGGGGTGGTCGACAAGTTCGTACGCAAATACCTAGTGGAGTTCGATTACCGCACCATGAGCGAGCGGACGCAGAAAACTATCGGGCCGTTTGTGGCCATGGGGCCGTGCAATTTGTGCCACGGCGCACGGATTAACCAGAAGGCGTTGGCGAGCAAAATCGGCGGGCACAACATTGCCGAGCTCCAGGGAATGCAGGTCGATAAGTTGCTGGGGGTGATCAAGAAGTTGGACTCCAAAGAGGGGCACGCGCTCATTGCAACTGTCGAGGAGCGGCTCACGAACTTGGTGGAAATCGGCCTCGGCTACCTGTCGCTCGACCGGCCCACCGACACCTTGAGTGGCGGCGAATCGCAGCGCGTGAAGCTGGTGAAGCACCTCAACGGTGCGCTCGTGGACGTAATGTACATATTCGACGAGCCGAGCGTGGGGTTGCACCCTCGCGACGTGCACCGGCTGAACGAGCTCCTGGCCAAGCTGCGCGACCAAGGCAACACGGTGCTGGTGGTGGAGCACGACCCGGACGTCATTAAGGCGGCCGACCATGTGGTAGACGTAGGGCCCAAGGCCGGGACTGCGGGCGGCAAGATTGTGTTTGAGGGCGACTATGCGGAGCTGCTCAAAGCCAAAACGCTCACCGGTGAGCACCTCAAGGACCAGACCCCCATTAAGCCCGAATTTCGCTCCCCCAAAGGCAAACTCACCATCACGGACGCCCATGCCAACAACCTCCAGCACGTTTCGGTCGACATTCCCACCGGAGTTTTCACCGTCATCACGGGCGTGGCCGGGTCGGGCAAGAGTTCACTTATCCACCAGGTCTTTCTCAAACAGCACCCGGACGCCATCGTGGTCGACCAGTCCGCCATCGGCCAATCCAGCCGCAGTAACCCCGCCACCTATACCGGCATCTTTGATCCTATCCGCAAAGCCTTCGCCAAAGCCAATAAAACCGACGCCGGACTCTTTAGCTTCAATTCCAAAGGCGCCTGCGACAACTGCAACGGCGCCGGCTTCCTCACCCAAAACCTCGGTTTCCTCGACGATGCCAAAACGCCCTGCGACGTTTGCGGCGGCCAGCGGTTCAAGGACGAGGTGCTCGAGTACAAGTACCGCGGCAAGTCCATCACCGACGTCCTCGGCCTCACCATGGCCGAAGCCCACGAATTTTTCGACCTGCCCGAGATCGCCCCGCAGCTCAAGGCCTTAAACGACGTTGGCCTCGAGTACCTCACCCTTGGCCAACCGCTCTCCACGCTCTCCGGCGGCGAGTGCCAGCGCATCAAACTCGCCCAGCAGCTCCACAAAAAGGGCTCGGTCTACGTGCTCGACGAGCCCACCACCGGCCTGCACATCTCCGACACCCAGCGCCTCCACCAGCTCATCGACCGCCTCGTGGATGCCGGCAACACCGTGATTACCATCGAGCACAACACCGACGTCATCCGCCGCGCCGACTGGATTATCGACCTCGGCCCCGAAGGCGGTGACCAAGGCGGCCGCATTATGTTCGAAGGCACCCCCGCCGAGCTCGCCAAGTCCAAGAAGGCCCTCATCGCGCAGTATTTGTAATAAATTTTCCTATGTTGGTTACTTCGTCCCCGAGGTTGTAGCGATTCATTTCTGCTCCCCCACCTCTTAAGTAGTGAACCGGTCGAGGTAACGCCGGTACTCATAGAGGCGGCCATACGTCTTTCTCTCATCGCGCGGAACTAGAATCTCAAGCTTAACGAGCCGGTCAATTACCTGTTGCGCCCCGGCTCGAGTAAACCCAGTCCACTCCATAACCTTGGAGCTGGAAATGACGGGCTGTGAGTACAATTGCGTTAAGACTTTCATGCTGCTCTCTGACTCGCGTTTGGCAAGAATTTGGATTTTTCTCATGTCCTCGTCTCGAATTCCGGCAATATCGTGACAGATATCAATTGCCTCACCGGCAGTTTGGATGACACCTTCTGAGAAGAAGTCCAGCCAAGCTTCGACATTGCCCGAATGATATCCATTTAGGCGATTGTAGTAGGCCGTCTGGTGACGCTTGAAGAAGCTCGACAGGAACAGTACCGGCTTTTCCAGGAGCTCGTGGCGAAACAACTGTAAAGTGACAAGCAACCGGCCGGTGCGTCCATTTCCATCCAGGAATGGGTGAATCGTCTCAAACTGGGCGTGCATAATTGCTGTTTGAATAAGCGGCAGGGTGGCCGTTTCGTTGTGAAGGAATTTTTCCAGATCACCCATAGCCCGCTTCATATCTGCGACCGGTGGCGGGACGAACTTGGCGTCGCTTGGCTTGGTACCGTCGATCCAGTTTTGGGTCGTACGAAAGTTTCCCGGGTCTGCAAAGTGAGTTGCACGCGCTCCCAGCATTAACTCGCGGTGCAGTTCTTCTATCAACCTTTGAGACATGGGCAGCTCTGACAGCCGCTTGATACCATAGTGAAGAGCTTTGGTGTAGTGCAAGATATCGTTGGCGTCGGTCTCGCCCTCACTAATACCGGCCTCCATTTCAATCGCGTCGACCATGGTGGCCTTAGTCCCTTCGATTTGAGCTGATGATGTAGCATCTTTCAGCACAAACATCTGCAGAAAGAAATCCACGTCGGGCAGCTGATGAGTTGCGCCGTCCAATTTGCCCACAAGTCCACGCGCCTGGTCGAATTTTTGCTGAAGACTTAGAGGCAGATTTAATATGCCTTTCGGGGGGAAGGCAGCTGGAATAAAAGCGCGATATCCCTCCGGCTGAGCGACATTTGTGCCAATTGTGACTTTCATTGTTAGTATCTTTCTAAATCCATATATATACTATATTGAGAGTTAGTATATATTATATTTTAAAAATATACTAGTTACATAATCGCAACACAAAGCCAACTTAACAGGATGGGTTTGCCAAAATGATGGATATGAAGAAGCCCGGCAGATTTCCTGAGGTATAATGCGTGCCATGGGTTCAAATACGAAGCGGGTCGCAAAGAACGGTCGTCCGGTGAACCACAAGGACCTGCGGCACATAGTCTCTATCCCTTTCATTTGGGCTATGCTCGTCCCGAGCGTGTTGTTGCACGTATGTATATTCGTGTACCAGGCGGTGTGCTTCCGGCTGTATGGGATTGAGCGAGTAAGGCTTCGCGACTATATCAATTTTGACCGCGAAAAGCTGAGCTACTTGTCCACGATTGACAAGCTCAACTGCGCCTATTGCAGCTACGTGAATGGCCTGTATGGATACGCGAGCGAGATTGGCCATCGGACTGAGTACTACTGGTGCGGCGTGAAGCATCGCAACCAGCCCGAAAACCCAGCATTTGCGTACCAGGAGAAGTTTGCGGCCTACGGTGACAAAGAGGCGTACGACCAAGTGTTGGTGGATTCGGGGCGATGTGCGGTGAGGCCAGAAAAATAATTGCTGAATTGCGCTGCAATGGTGAGAAGGTGCCGTCTCCCCACCATCGCAACGATCGGGTGCGGGCCAGCTAACGGTAGACGTTGAGGCAGGCCGGTCCCCGGATACGACGCCACGTGTTGACGTTCCCCCGGTTGGCGTAGAGGATGACGCAGATTTGCTGGTGCGGCGTCCGGCCGCTGGTGTAGTTGAGGCCTAGCCACCGGTTGAGGACGAGCCGCGCTACCCAGCAGGTCTTGATCCTGATAGTGATGCCGGCGTGGCAGTAGAAGGGCTTCGGTGAGACCCAGCGGAACCCGTTACTGGCCGGGAGCATCGTTTTTATGACCATGAACCCGGTGACCGTTTCGCCGTAGGTTACTACGTAGCCACCGTCAACATAGCTGATGTAGTTGCTGTGGCCGTTGATGGAGATGCACGCCGGAGCGCCGGCGTTGCAATTTGGCCCGGCTGACGCGCTGGCCGGAGTAGGAGCGAGGGTTAGCGCCAGGGCGGTGGCCAATCCCAGTGTGCCAGCGAGCAGACCAGCTCGCCGGCGAATTGCCTGGATCATGGGTACCTCCATTCGATCCCGGACAATTTTCTGCCCCAGGATGGGGCGGTTGCGACTGTTAAAGTCCGCAAACCGGGGCGCGGGTGCGCTTCGGTTGACATAATTATGCGACCCTGGCGCGTTATTAATCAAATCTGACCGACGGCCGGAGATATTCGCGTATAGTTATGCCATAGTTTCAGGATATGCCTCCAGCTTAAAGCTTGAGGCGTTCGGCCTCGAACATGGCGGCAGAACGCTGGAAGTAGTCGGAGAGAATTTCGAGTTCGGCGCGGGAGTAGCGGTCCAGGAGCTCGTTTTGAGCCAGCCGGACCCCGGTAAATAGCGGGCGGAAGTTGTGGGCGGCTTCGCTGTTAATAACCACGAGGGTGCCGCGGCGGTCGTGGGGGTTGCTTTGGCGCACTACCAGGCCGCTTTGTTCGAGGCGGTCGATCATGGCGGTGGTGGAGCCCGAGCTCAGTCCGGTGTAGCGCGACAATTCAGACGGCGCCGCAAAGCCGCGGAAAAAAATTAAATCCAGTCCTTCGAAGTCGGTGGTGTTGAGGCCGAGTTTCTTGCCGATGGCGTTGCGGAATAGCGTGTAGCTGATGCCCTGCTCTCGCCCGTCTTTCACGACTCGCTGCTTTAACTCGCTGGTGTCTTGGATTGGCATTGATGAATCTCTTTACAGTATCTCGGTTATAGAGTAACTTGATTATATAGATTAACCCCAGGTAATTCAAGAGGAGGCTCGCATGGCCAACCAAGTTAAGCTCGTAGTTTATCCAGCTAAGGACTTAGATAAAACTAAAAAATATTTCAGTACGTTTCTCGGCACGGAGCCGTATGTGGACGGCGATTGGTACGTGGGTTATAAAGTCGGCGACCTGGAATTGGGGCTGGATCCAAACGGCAAGGCGGTAATTTGTTATACCGACACCGATGACATTGAGGCAAGCGTTGAAACCATGAAAGGTGTGGGCGGCGAAGTGGTGATGGAGCCCAAGAACGTAGGCGGCGGCTTGATGGTGGCCCAGCTGGAACTCGACGGCAACGTGGTGGGCTTGCGGCAGCATCCTAAAAAATAGCTGCCGATTGTTATAGCCGGCGAAAGCTTATGTTACGGCACTAACCTTCCTGGTAGGCGTCCTGGCGGATGTGGCGGGGCAGCAGGAAGCTGAGGCCAAATACGATGACCAGGAGGGCAAGAGCGTACTCGATGCCAGTCTTGAAGGCGTGGGAGAAGTTCGTAAACACGGCGGTTTTGGCGGCGTCTGCCATGGCCTTTTGGAGCTGCGGGTTGGCAGGGGCGCTGGGGTTGGTTTTGCAGCTGTCGGGGGTCACACTGGAATCTTTCTCGTTGACCCGGTCGGTGTAGCAGGTTTTAAAACCGTCGATGATGGGCTGTTGGTAGGCGGCCGGAACGTGCTGGGCGGTAAGGGCGGCTTGGATTTGCGGCGTGGAGGCGTTGACGCTGGGTCCGGCGTAGGCGGTGAGTTGGCCGAAAAACACCACGCCAATGGCGGCTACCCCGATGGCACCGCCGAGCTGCTGCACCGCGTTGAGCACGCCCGAAGCGGACCCGGCGTGGTTGTGGTCGACATCGTTTAAGACCACGGCGAACACCGGCATCATGATAAGACCCATGCCTACCCCGATGGGCAGCAGGCCGGGGACGATCTCCCAAGGGTTGGTGTGGACGCCGAAGTGCTGGATGGCCCACGCCACGTACACCAAGCCTGCACCCATAACCACGGTGCCGAGCGTCATGGCGTAGCGGCCCAGCCGCGGGATGACTTTGGCACCCAGGATGCCGAACGTGGCGGCAATGCCGATTGAGAGCGGGATGCCGGTGAGCGCGGCCTTCACCACGCTGAAGCCGAGGCCAATTTGGAGCATAAGGGTTGAGATGAGGAAGTAGCCGATCATGACGCCCTCGAAGACGACGTTGGTGAGCAGGCCGAGGCTAAACGAGCGCTTCTTGAACAGCGCGGGCAGCACCAGCGGCGAACCGTCGGTGCGCTGTTTGTGGACCTGCCAGAGCGCAAAGGTGGCGAACACCGGCACAGATGCGATCATGGACAAGAAGGTCCACGACGGCCAGTTGAGCTCGCGGCCCTGGATGAGCGGGAACACAATGAGCGCCATGGCCACCATGATGATGCCGGTGCCTACGAGGTCGAGTTTGAGCGGGCGGGCGCTCTTGCCGGCCGGCAGGTACCGGGGAGCGGCCCATAGCGCAAACAGTCCCACCGGAATGTTGATGAGGAAGATGGGGCGCCAGTCGAGGCCAAACAGGTTGGCCTTTATGAGGAGGCCGCCAATGACCGGGCCGAGGGAGGCCGCGATGCCCGCCATGCCGCCAAACAGGCCGTTGATTTGGCCGCGTTCCTCGGGCGGGTACATTACCTGCATCATGCTCATGACTTGCGGCACCATGAGTGCGGCCATGGCGCCCTGGAGCAGGCGCGCGCCTATGAGCACCGTGGGGTTCCAGGCCACGCCGCTGAGCAGCGAAGCGACCGTGAAGCCGGCTACGCCGATCATGAAGATTTTGCGGTAACCAAACACGTCACCCATGCGCCCGCCGGTGATGAGCAGCAGCGAGAACGCCAGCGCATATCCGGCCACGAGCCACTGGATGGCGGTGTAGCTGGCGCCGAGGTTGGCCTGAATCGACGGGATGGCGATGTTGACGATGGTGGAGTCGAGCAGGTCCATGATGAACGCCAGCGCGACTACGGTCATGGCGATTTTGCGGGTGCGGGCAGACAGGTTTTGGGAGTGCTCGCGGGCACTCAGCACGGCGGTTGTGGTTGACATATCTGGAGGCAAACTCCTAAAATTTCAGTTAACGAGTATTTTGTTGAGTAATTATCTTAGATACTAAGACATATGCCAGAACCGGTCAATGGAAAAATTTCGCGAGCCGAGCTCGTAGAGGAGCTCAACCAGGCCATCCAGCGCCAGGGTACCTTAACCGTGTTGTTTACGCATGCGATTGCGCAGCACATTGGGCTGAGTGCGACCGAGTTTGAGTTTTGCGACGTGCTCCGTCACGAAGGCAAGCGATCGGCCGGCGAGCTGGCCAAACTGTGCGGGCTGAGTTCGGGCGGTGTTACCGGCATGGTCGACCGGCTCGAACGCGCCGGGATGGTGAGGCGGGAGCCCGATGCCAAGGACCGCCGCAAAGTGCTGGTAGAAGCTATTCATAACCGAGCTAAAGAGCAGACCATTCGCGACCTCTACTCCCCTCTCGCCCGGGCGTTTTACGAACTTATGGATTCGTATTCCGAAGACGAACTCGTGCTTATTCTCGACTTTGTGCGCCGGACTACGACTATGACCGAAACTATCCGGGAGGGTCTTTCCAACAAAACACCGGCGTAAGTCGATTCAAGTAATTGCCAAATGTCCGAGAATGTAGCATCATAGGCAAACGCAACTCAACCCGATTTCCCCGGAGAGGACGGAGTTTGTATGAAACTTCACATGCTAGGTCTCACTACGCCGGCAAGCATCGCTAGCCAATGCGTACTGGCGTTCGACGCCACGTTCGGCCCGCACGGTCACTTCAACGGCTTGCAAGGCGCGAGTCTGGACCACTTCGGCTTCATCTCGCCGCCCGACGATTACCATCAGGTGCGCGGTGCGTTTGCCGCCAGACTTTTGGGCGCTCGAGAGTACTACCTCCCAGACGGTGGCCTCATGACCGCTGGTGAGCAACGCCCATGGACTGAGGGTTCGGCGGCTGATTCCGGTGCGGAAGAACCGGTGTTCTGGACCTGGCGCACCCCATTTCCCGCGCTCGCCTTGGTGCACGCTGGAGGCTCTCAGCTGAGAGCCGGCGGTGGGTACTTGGCTTGCCGGGTCGATTCACTCGAAGATGGGGCGGAACTGCTGAGGTCCGTCGATTCACCTCAATTCTTTCCAGGTATGCTGGCGGGTCAGGCCAGTTTGCGGGTTCCGCTCGTGACAGTCCCGGGCGGCGAAGGCAAGGGCGTGTACGAATTCCATCTCATCGCCAGTCCCTTGCTCGAGGTCGTAAAGAACTTCGATCAGACGGCGAGAACACACGGCGGCGCTTGACGGCGCTGCCACCGACGCCCCCGCGTCCAAGCTGCCCCCGGCCTCACCGGCCCGCTCCTTGGACCGGGGGCAGCTTGCGTTTAGGGGTTACATCGGCAGGGCTTCGTATACCCGCACTAACCCGCCCTTGGCATCCAATACCGGGCACCCCTTGGCCAGCTCGGTGGCTTCGTCCATGTCGGCGGCGTTTACGATTGAGTAACCGGTGGACGGCCATTTTTCGATTTTACTGACGCCGCTCTTCTCTACCGACATACCATTGGGTGCGAACGGGTTGCCGCCGTCCACCATTTTGGTGCCAATGCTGCCAAACCACGTATTCCACTGCTCCTTCACCCCTGCGTCCATGCCACGCTCCTCGCGCTCGGCCATCGTCATATCACTGTAATATTCAAACACGAACTTCTTCATCTCGAAGTCCTCCACTTATTTGTTGAAACGGGCGATATAGTTTTCTAATGTCTCTTCGTCGTTGCCCCACTCGGCCCTGAACTGTCCGAGCCAGACTTGAGCCAACTTGAGACCTTGCCGGCGCAACGCCAGGAAATTGGTGCGGCCGGCCTTTTTGTGCAGCACCAAGCCGGCCTCGAGCAATACCCGGACATGCTTGTACATCGCGGGTAACGACAGGCCATGCGCCTGCGCCAATTGCCCGACTGTGGCCGGGGTGAGTGCGAGCTCGTACACCATTTCCCGCCGCTTGGGGTGGGCCAAGGCGGCAAAGACGAGGTCGAGTTGGCTGGGGTTGGTTGATTCGTTCATTAGAAAAGTTAACCTACGAGTTAACTATACTCATGAAGGTCCGCGAGTCAATGACCAATTTGGGCATCGGCAATTGAGTTACATTCAGAGCATAAGCGGAACATAGGGCTCGTGACCGGGAAGCTACCGCTGGCAGCTGTGGCGACGCTAAACGCTTTTGCCTAGCGCGCCGAGCACGAAATTCACGATGGCGAACGAGCAGAGGGCGATAACCACCCCGACGATGGCGTACATGATGGTGTTGCGGGCGTTTTCGACGCGCTTGGGGTCGCCCATGGAGACCACAAATTTGAGCGCGCCGATGATCACCATGATGACCGCGACTGCACCCACCAGGAAGATGAGTGCGTTGGCGATGTTGGTAATGTAGCCGGTGAGTGAGTTGCCGGTGCCTGCTGCCTGCGGGATCACGCTGGAAAATCCGTTATTAGCATAAGTATATTACAGTATCGGGCGGTTGCGATTTTCATGTTAGTAGCTGTTTTTAGCTGAGGTTTACCGGCGGCGGTTACTTTTTTCTTGCTAGCAGCATGATTCCTGCGACTAGGCATATAGCAACACATTTATTAATTCTTACCTTTAACCGTAGGAACCGATGTTTGGCCAAACTATGTTCTGGCATGATTTTGAGGCTAACGGTGATGTTTAGTCTCAGGGAATGATGCCAGATATACCGCGATTGGTACCGTCTGAAGTAACGTTTTGGTCTGGAGTAGCCGGTAGTTAGCCTCAAGGTAGTACTAGACCATACAATTCGAAATGGCCTGTTCCTACGGTCAAGCCGATTGGGTCAAAAATATGGTCTAACTGTATTGCCTCGACTAGCGTCGAAATGACTGCCCTCGAGTGTGAGCCTAGTTACACGGGTCCGGCTACTCTCGTTCGGCTCGGTCCGGCTACTCTCGTTCGGCCACCACGGTGACCCATTTGCCTACAAAGGTGGCATCGGGGGGAATCTGCGCGAAAATTTCATCGAGCATGGCGTACCGCTCGTGGTCGGGAATCTGGCCCATGAAGCGTTCAGTCCAGACAGGTATGCGCAGCCAGTCCAGCTCGTCGTCGCGCGGGATTTCGAAGAATACCGGCTTAATTGCGCGGATGGTGAAACCGGCGGCTTGAAAGTCGCGCTCGAGCTGGGCGGCCAAGCGTTGGGTCGCCCGAGGATCTGGGGATTCGAGGTGGTAGGGGTAGCGCTTGCGGGCGAGCTGTACCCAGCGCTTGAGGATGTCGGACTGACGGTAGGGCCAATCATCGTACCGCGGGCTGCCGATGCCGCTGGCTTTGAAGTCGAAGAAGCCGCCGGACAAGTTGAAGTAGAGGTTGCCGCCGGGCTTGAGCAAGTGGTGGAAGGCCGACAGGACTTCTTCCTGGTCGTATTGCCAGAAGGCGGCATTGGAGAAGGCCGCATCCTGGCGACCGGCGATGAGGCTGTCTATGTCGTACTCGTCATTGAGGATGAACTTGACGTTGGGGGCCGTAACCTGTTCCCGGGCGATTGAGATGAGTTCGTATGAATCGTCGACCGCGCTGATGACTCCGAGAGT
>Ga0318562_10000752_pt1 | contig 14438 bp, 10 predicted proteins | sample GRESIP066b5f18_FD_203688 | JGI IMG/M metagenome (GOLD analysis project Ga0318562, IMG submission 203688) | Tropical soil microbial communities from Luquillo Experimental Forest, Puerto Rico - GRE.SIPMG.066b5f18 | ecosystem: Environmental > Terrestrial > Soil > Tropical forest > Bulk soil... | reverse complement strand
TCGTTTGTTCAAATTTTACTAAAGAAATTTCTATACTTACTTTTGATCGTTTTAAGCTTTCAATGCCAGCGTTCATTTTCAATGAATAGAGGGGATTCATTCTGGGATGAATGCATGAGCAATTGTCAAGATTGGTGGTCAGGTATCACGAATGCTCCTTTGCCAATGCATGCTATTTTTTATGTCGATAATTGGAGTGACTATCCATGCCGACTAGAATTTAATATTTTAGGGGAAAGAACTGAAAAAATATTACTAGATGGATATGTGCCAACCTGTTGCCCAATATTTTTAACAGATCTTCGAAGAGAGATTAAGAAAAGGGAAGATTATAGATGGAGAACAATTTTAGGCGATTTAACCTATGAACTAAGCAAAATAATGCATGAAAATCCACCAATGCCCAAGATACGGCTCTATTGGACTTATGGTTCTGAGATAGTTTTTTCGCCCACGAAATTTGTAAAATCAAAGCTCTTTTTAATAATTAATAACGATCAGAAGGAGATTCCTTATAGTGTTCTTTGCTGTTTTGCTGATTTTGAAGTTGGCAAATTTCTTTTGAATGGCTCATTGGGATTACCGAAAGATATCCGACTCTATATTTTGTCATATTTTTTTATTTTCGAAGATGCTTATGATAATGGCGAAGTGATTGAATGGAAGTTCGCTCGGGACTGAAGAAATAGGATAACTTACGTTTTTGAATATTCTCGCTTTAGGACTTGGTCCAAAAACTGCCAGTATTGATGACGACGAGAAGACCATTTATAAAAGCGCATTATTACTTTGTAGCATTGAGGCCCGATGCTTTCTTTAAATTTGGCTTGGTGCTCTGCGGTAGTCGCATTCAAAAAGGAATTACTATGATTCGTTTTATTAATTTGGGGCTTTTTTTGCTTTTTTCCTATTCTAGTCTTGCTATGGAAGACGCCAAGGAAAATACCGCGCTCAATTCTGTGGAGTTAAGCCATTATGGGTCATTGGCAAGCAAAAATATCGCGGAAGATGCTCCTGGGCCATTTCGGCATCTAATTCCTTTAGAGCTGTGGCAGCTTATCATGACTTATTGTGCACCTCATGAACAAGTTATGCTGCTTTCGACATCTCGTCATCTTTATGAAAAGGCCTACCCGCATGGTTTGATCAAGTTTATCTTAGAAAAGCGTTTTTCTGATGCTAAAGCAATAGCTTTTTCCGATAAAATGCCTGATATGCTGCATAAAATTACTGACGCAATTAGGAAAGCCGAAAAGCATGGCAAAAAAGACCTCCTATTGCCGTATAAAGAAGATATAAGTTTATTTGCTAAAAATAGTGAAAAAACTCAGTTTGCTCCTACGGTTATGGTGAGCAAAAGCACAAGTAATTTAGATTATTTAATCGCGATCGAAACAGAGTTATTGCTGCTCAAAGATCGCCCACCGACATCAACTGACTTTAAGACTCATGTTATATCCTATATGCGGGATCGTCGCTTTGTCGCATTTGCTGGTTTTGTGACGCTCGGTGCTCTTATCATTGGCGGCTATTTCATCTCGGTAGCGCAAATTGAAGAACAAGCCTTTGCAGATTTCATGGATCAAGGGCAAATTCCGTCATTTACTAATTATGACTATAGATATTATGCGCCGCAGCCTGTCCCATCTTGCTATGAGGTGTGTACCCTCAAGTTCGGCGGGAATTTTTATACTAACCCTGCTCCTTGCAATCGAAGCTTTTGTTGGTGTGGCACGCTGGCCAATCAATCATGCTACGATACCGCACCTTATGATGGTAGAGTTAGGGGTAATGTTTCCCAATTTTTTGAATATTTATCGTCACAATGCGGTCTTGGCGCAAATATGTCCGATTACTGGCCCATCTATATTCAAGAGATTATGAACCATACCAGAAATGTCAGTGACCCTTCGCCCATTTTTAATTGTGCACCGAACCCAGATGGCCAAACAATTACATGCGGTGTTCCTACCGCATGGGAAAATAGTACCCTTGGCCATTTTCTTTCTATTTATCTTTATAAAGGCATGGCGCAGTGTGCGGCTCAGCAAGCTCGTGCGCAACATTTAATCAATTATTTTGTACCGTCGTCTTTATGCTACGTGGCCGCAGTCGTGGGTGTATTATCTTACTGGCATTTTTATGGATTTTTATAAATCTTGAGCAGCAGGAATTCTCGAAACAATGGCAGGTTAAATCTCGCATCACCAAGGACATTAAAGTCTCAATACGAATTTTATATAATTATATTAAATTCCCGGAATAAAGTCCGTTAAAGCTTAGTTCTTATAGAGGGTTAATTCTACTTTTTGTAATTATTGCTCTATGGTGAAATGTTCAGCTGCATCCGGGTGAGATTATGCGCTTGAGGATTTTATTATCTATTTTATCTTTAGCCTTTTTTGACCCACTTTATGCCATGGATAGTGGCATAGACAATGAGACCGATAGCACAACAGATAGAGGCAATCTCGAGCATGCTCACAATGGCGTTAACGTAGCGGACATTCGCGAACTTCTTGAAAACCAGCGACAAAATTCACTAAGTCTTCGTCGTTGTAGTGCAATTTATTATGGCATAACAGCAATTTCAGGTCTGGTTGCAGGGATATCGGGTACAGTATTGTGTTTAGCGGGATGCCTGCCCGATGACTACAGTAATAGGACAATGTCTAGTCCTGAATATTGTTATGCTGGAGCAGGCGTGCTTTCCTATATAGGCTTAAGCATTGTCTGCTGGCCCTTCTTGCCTCAGTGGCTCAAACTTATAAATTATTTGTATAAGAAAAAATACCATGAACCTGTCGATGAAGCCTATGGTTATTTCGAGAGTTTTGATGAAGATAATATTATTTTATATCCCGAGATTATTGTTGTTAAAAATTATGTTTTTAGCGCTCGGTCACAGTTTTACGAAAAAATAAATAATTTTCAAGCATTCGTTATGGCAAATTTGGATGAAGAAAAATTTGGTGATCTAGCAAAAAATAATTCTTTCTCCGATTCTGTGAATGTCTTTTCTAACCACTATCTTCTTTTATACCACATGAATAATGAGGAGTTGAAAGCTGCCCTCGCTCGGGATGATGTTAAGCAATTTATCCGTGAGAATCCCTTTCTCGTGGCCTTTATCCAAAAACGCCTGCAAGAAGAGGTGGCGATCGAAAAAGTTAATCTAAATAAAAACGAACAGGTCCTCATCAAAAATAATCAACAACAATATCTGATCGATAAAATGGCCCTGAGAAAGATGAGTGCTTCTTTTGATGCGATGTTTAACGACATAATAGATGAACATGAAATACTGCTGACGGATGGCTTGATAGAAGCACCAAGTATTTTATATAGGCTTGCCCAGGGTGAAGTTGTTGAAATAAATGAAAATAATCTCATGATGCTTTTATTAATAGCCAGGCAATATATTTTGAATGACCTCACAGATTCTTGTGATGATTACATAATTGATAATAAACTATTAAAACCTCTGACCCTTTCCTGGTTCAAAAAAAGATCTCGCGCACTAACTCATGAAATTAATGATCAGGGAACCTTTTGCTCAGAATTTGGATTAGATAGATCTAAGAGGAATATGATAAGCACGCTGGCTCAAGAGATAAACCTAAAAACACCAGACGAAATATATGATATTATGGCAAGTTTAAATAAAGAACACCAAATAGCGGTAGTTAATATATCGATGGGATCTATTTTATTGTCTTTAAATACGGTGGAATTACTAAAAATATATGCGCGGATAGCTATAGAGTTTGAACTCATTAATCTTAAACAGATTGTTTATTATTGGTGTAAGAATCCAGAAAATCAAAAAGTTTGGAGCAAAATATGGTTATCGATCCCTAAAGAATTGCGGCCGTAAAAATTATAGAGAGCCGCTCTAATTGGCATTTTTCGTAAAAAAAGCAGTATAAGCTCTTGAAAACTGGGCGCATTGATCCGGTTTTCTTTTCTAACGTGGTTAAAGATACGATTTTTTTATTTGAGAAAAATATGAGCATAAATAATAAAGACGATATGTAGGCCTACTTAATAGGCGAAGTGCTCGGTAGTTGACCCGGGGCTTTGCTTCGCTTGGCCCGGGCTCTATTAGGAGATACGCTGGCCTAAGGCTTAGCGAAATGGCTCAGAACTCTCGGGTTCTTAAAGAAGCGCCGGATATTGCTCTATCGGTCTTTCTCGCTATCGTTTGCTTGTTGATTCACGAAGGAGCACATGATGTTTTTTTATAAAAAGGCCTCGAGATTTTTTTGGCTGCTCATATTGAGCACAAATTTGTTGGCGGTAGTGCCCGGCGAAAATGGTATAGAGACGTTTAAAGAAGGGCGACGTGAACATACCTACATTAATGCCTCATCGCCAATATTTTCTGGTGATTTATCTCTGGCCTCACAAGAGCTGAAGAGCTTCGTTGAAAAATGCTCGATTATAGAACCAAAAAATGCTGTTTATTTTCAACTGCCTTTTGCAAAAGGGCATCTGATGCCTATCTTGGTTTCCGCAGGTTTCAAGTTTGAGGCCGTATGGTATACAACGCCTGAAGGCTCTGAGGAGAGAATCCCCAATGGGCTGATATGGATAATAAAAAATAAATCGTCGGTACCTCCACAATCTACGTTTACCCATACATCAAGGCTGGGTGTCATAGACAAAAATGGCTTTGTATTGCTGGTCCAAAAGGGTCCGGTAAAGACTTTTCCCGGCGGAATTGCTGATTCGACTGAAAACCCATTAGTAACTGCACATCGAGAATTTAAAGAAGAAGTGGGCGTAGATCTTAATATCAATGCTTTCGTTCAATTGGGTGTTTTACACAGAACGCCTCAGAGCGATTTGCAGGGCCCTAAAGAGGCCGGCGATACGTCATTTTATTATGCTTATGTGATTGAGAACAAGGATCATTTAAAGCTCACAATTCAGGAGGACGAAATCTCGTGGGCGGGTTGGGTTCATTGGAGCGAAATAGTCCAAAGCAATGACGTTGGGGGACATATAAAGCTCATGGTCGAAAAGATTTGTAAAGGTACTCTAAATGACGAGAGCCTTGTTTATGAACTGCCCGATTTTCATACCCTCTATAGATCGCCTGCCAAAGAAAGTGCAGCAAAAATTTGGAATAAAACCATGTCTATGACGATGTCTAAAATGCCGCCCTTGCTCGATATCAAATAGACTTTCTGGCTCATGGTTGGGCCGCACTCTCGAATTTTCATGTTTATGGATTAAGGGAGCGGTCTAGCTTTTTGTCATAACGAGAGTTTTAAAAAAATCAGTGATTGTCCTACCGTTTTTCTCGTAACAATTATTTCAAACTTTTTTGATTGCTCATTGTGAAATAGAGATATTTTGTTAGAGCAAGCTAGAACGGAAATAAGGTTTTATTTCCCCTAGCTGGAAAAATATCTATGGTAAAAATTTTACATAAAAATAATTTTATTTGGTTGGTACTCTTTTGTAGTTCCTTCTTTTGTTCGCTTTCCTGGGCAGCGGATACTATTTCTTTTGGTGACGTTACCTATAAAATTGGTACAGCAAATGACGAAAGGAATGCGAGAAGAGAGAGATTTAAAGGAAATAATGCAATAAAATTTATTTACCCAACAGGTCTTGAGGGAATATATTGCAGCAGCCCTATATACGAAAAATTGCTAGAAAGAACTAACGCCTCAATCACGGGAGCAGAAATATTTCTATTCGACAGCAGGGAAAAACGAGTTGTGCCGACAGGAATTTATCGCATTTCTTATGGAAATGTTAGTAACCAAGGAAGCACTGTTGATGGGCAATTATTAAATCAGAGCAATAGTATGTATTTTTATGGTGTCGATCATTTCTCTGAATGGGTAATTAGTGTCTTGAATAAGATTAAATAATTATTGCGGATTCATATAAGCATGTTTAAAGTAAGTAAAAGATCATTAATTATTATGATCTTTTTTGTGTCGCTTGGTTTTCAACGCTTTGTTTTTGCTGCCAATTGGCCAACATATTTTTTTGCCATGAAAAATATAGGCGCTTTAAGCGAAGAGCAAGATTTTTTTTCGCGATTGGAATCCTTTAACGATATTAAAAAAGCACATGATTTTTTAGGAAATTATCCTAAAATCTTAGAAAAAATGAAAATAAGTACAGTTAATCAGAGTAACTTTGTTAATATATTTTTACTCGCATCAGACTCTTTAATTTTTGGTAAAGGTATCCAGTTAGAAAATAGAGAACAATGGGTTCCTTATGGAAACCATTTATCGCAATTCAGTGATCCTCGTATGCACCGAAATGATGCTCCATTTATGTATACAGTGACAGCTCTTCATTTTCAGCAAAAAGAAAGATCTATTGATCCGGAAGAGCTTAAAAAAAGCCTTCTCAGTGTTTCAGTGATCGACGAGAGCAATTACAATACCTGGTCGACTTGCGGATTTATCCTGAAAATTCCGGAAAGAAATATATATTTTACCAGCAACAAAGATGCTCGATTAAACAATGAAGCAATAAAAGACAAGAAAATACTCAAAGATCATTTGAGTTTTCAAAATTACAGCAAGGGACTTATTGGTCCAAAGGCTCTTATCAAGGATACTCCTGATTATGCCTACAACGAATTGGGAGTGATGGGAACAAATGATTTAGGGCAGCATATCGAAATCCAGGGGATTTTTACGCGTAAGCCATCAAATAAATATAAAGAAAATATTTGTAACCAAAAAACGATTAAAAATTTAATAGATTATGCGGCTCTAAACTCCTTGCCTCATATTGAGCTCATAGCAGATAATTAGTTGTGAGCTCTGTTGTAATATTTTCGGTTTTTCGATCCAATCGAAATTCGATAGCCTGCATGAGCAACCAACTTCAATTTCTGAGCAGATTGCCTATCGGTGGCTAATCATTAAGAGCTTTAAGAGCTTTAGTTGTACGAAACCAACTTCACCGGTAAGCGTCGTTAAGCTTGCGAGAGATTAATTTAATCGCCAAAAACTTGAAATAATTCATTAAAAGTAAAATGATTAATTGATTGTTTTTAAGATCTCATTATTGAGGGGTAAGTGTGTATGTTAAAATCGCACTATTTTTTGGGCTTAAAGAGTGTCTTATTGTTTCTGTTGGCTTTTCAAATGAGTTGTGGTGATAAAAACTCCAATCAAAATTTTACAAATTCCAAAGAAAATTCTTCCGAAGAAGCCACTACACCTTCTGTTGACAAAAATCTCTTACCTCCAAATACAATAGAAGCACCACCGGCAATTGTCCCTCCTCTTGAACCAATTGTCCCTGTTTCATTGCCTGAAGGTCCTTTATTTTATCCACCCCCATGGATAGCTCCCATGCCATTTTTTCCTGGATTTAGTAATGGAGACGATAATCATAGAGAAAAACCCTTCAGTGAGCTTTCCATAGTTAAGATGGCAATGCCCAGTTTTTATAGTTTAGCTGGTCAAACAATTAATTATACTATTACTGTAATCAATAGTGGCACAACTTTTATAAAGGACATAAATATTCATGAATTGAATTTCAATGGAAATGGACTACCGCCATCTTTTACGTGCGCAGAAAATGCACTTGAACCAGGCGAGCAAACCATCTGTACGGCTACATACATAACAGTTCAAGCAGATGTGAATGCAAGTTTAACTATAGTTAATACCGCAGAAGCGACTGGGCTCAGTAAACATAACAAAAAGGTAGTATCCAACGAATCGAGTGCATCAGTGAAAGGACCTACAATAGCGCCAGCACTTACCATAAGTAAAGCTGTAGATCCTCCGAGCTATACCGCAGCGGGTCAAACCATTACTTATACAATTTCCGTTACTAATAGTGGTAATACGAGCATAACTAATATCGCTATAAATGAGATTGCTTTTAACGGAAATGGCACTGCTCCTACTTTTATCTGTGTGGCTACCAGCCTTGCTGCCGGGGCAAGCACCACCTGCACAGGAAGCTATCAAACAGTGCAAGCTGATGTTGATCAAAGCCTAACGATAGCAAATACGGCTGAAGCCACAGGACTTGCGTCTAATATGGCGACGGTGACATCCAATCAATCGAGCGCCACGCTGAGCGGACCAGTAGCTGCACCAGCGCTCACAATAAGTAAAGTCGCAAATCCGCTGACCTATACTGCAGCGGGTCAAACTATTAACTATACAATTTCTGTTACCAACAGTGGCAACGTAACCATAAGTAGCATTGCGGCGAGTGACATAACTTTTAACGGAAATGGCACTGCACCTACGTTCACTTGTCTTGCTACGATCCTTGCTCCAGGGGCGAGCACCACCTGCACGGGAACTTATCAAACGGTACAAGCCGATGTTGATCAAAGCCTAACATTGGTAAACACGGCCGTGGCCACAGGTCTTGCACCAAATATGTCGACAGTGACCTCCAATCAATCGAGTGCCACGGTCACAGGACCTGTAGCTGCACCGGCGCTCACCATAAATAAAACTGCAGACCCGCTGAGCTATACTGCCGCGGGTCAAACCATTAGCTATACAATTTCCGTTACCAATAGTGGCAACGTAACCATAAGTAGCATTGCGGCGAGTGACCTAACTTTTAACGGCAATGGCACTGCGCCTACATTCACTTGTATGGCCACCAGCCTTGCTCCCGGTGCAAGCACCATGTGCACGGGAAGCTATCAAACAGTTCAAGCTGATGTTGATGCAAGCCTTACACTAGAAAACACGGCCGTAGCCACAGGCCTTGCGCCCAACACAACAACGGTGACCTCCAATCAATCGAGTGCCACGGTCACAGGACCTGTAGCTGCACCGGCGCTTACAATAGGTAAAACCGCAAACCCGCTGAGCTATACTGCCGCGGGTCAAACCATTAGCTATACAATTTCCGTTACCAACAATGGCAACGTAACCATAAGTAGCATTGCGGCGAGTGACCTAACTTTTAACGGCAATGGCACTGCGCCTACATTCACGTGTATGGCCACCAGCCTTGCTCCCGGTGCAAGCACCACCTGCACGGGAAGCTATCAAACGCTACAAGCTGATGTTGATGCAAGCCTAACGTTAGAAAACACGGCCGTGGCCACAGGCCTTGCACCCAATATGTCGACGGTGACCTCCAATCAATCGAGCGCTACAGTCGCAGGACCGGTAGCTGCACCAGCGCTTACCATAAATAAAACCGCAAACCCGTTGTTCTATACTGCAGCGGGTCAAAGCATTAGCTATACAATTTCTGTTACCAACAGTGGCAACGTAACTATAAATAGCATTACGGCGAGTGACATAGCTTTTAACGGCAATGGTACTGCGCCTACGTTCACTTGTCTTGCTACGACCCTTGCTCCAGGGGCGAGCACCACCTGCACGGGAACCTATCAAACACTGCAAGCTGATGTTGATCAAAGCCTAACGTTAGAAAACACGGCCGTGGCCACAGGCCTTGCGCCCAATATGTCGACGGTGACCTCTAATCAATCGAGCGCCACGGTAACAGGACCAGTAGCTGCACCAGCGCTCACAATAGGTAAAGCCGCAAACCCGCTGACCTATACTGCAGCGGGTCAAACTATTAACTATACAATTTCTATTACCAACAGTGGCAACGTAACTATAAGTAGCATTGCGGCGAGTGACATAGCTTTTAATGGTAATGGCACTGCGCCTACGTTCTCTTGTCTTGCTACGACCCTTGCTCCAGGGGCGAGCACCACCTGCACGGGAACTTATCAAACGGTACAAGCTGATGTCGATCAAAGCCTAACATTGATAAACACGGCCGTGGCTACAGGTCTTGCGCCAAATATGTCGACAGTGACCTCCAATCAATCGAGCGCCTCGGTAACAGGACCGGCAGCAGCACCCGCACTTACGATAAATAAAGCGGGAATCCCGTCGAGCTACAGTGCAGCTAATCAATTCATTACGTATAGGGTTACTGTAAACAACAGTGGTAACGTCACCATACATAGTATTGCGACGAGTGATATTGCCTTTAACGGCAATGGTTTCCTATCTTCATTCTCTTGCCTTGCCACGACCCTCGCGCCCGGGGCGAGCACCACTTGCGATGCAATTTATGATACAGTGCAAGCTGATGTTGATCAAAGCCTAACGTTAGTTAACACCGCCGTAACCACGGGCCTTGCGCCAAATAATGCGACGGTGACCTCCAATCAATCGACCGCCATGGTAACAGGGCCGGCTGCCGCACCCGCACTTACCATAGATAAAAGCGCAGACCCGACTTTTTATAGTACGGCCGATCAAACCATTAGCTATTCCGTTTTCGTCCTTAATAGCGGGAACGTAACCATAAGCAGCCTCGGTGTAAGTGACACGGCTTTTAATGGCAATGGTACTGCTCCTACGTTCACCTGTATCTCCACCAGCCTTGCACCAGGAGCGAGCACCACCTGCAGTGGAACTTATCAAACAGTTCAAGCTGATGTCGATGCAGACCTAACCATAGTCAATACTGCAGAGGCTACAGGCCTTGCGCCAGATACATCGACAGTGACTTCTAACCAATCCACTGCAACCGTCGCGAATCTTGGACCGCAACGCCTGGTTTTTGTGAGCAGCGGAAACTTTGATGGCAATTTTGGTGGAATCGCTGGCGCCGACGCTCAATGTCAAACATTGGCAATGGCAGCGAGTCTGCCTGGCACCTATAAGGCCTGGATTTCAGATTCTACTTCTTCGCCATCGACAAGCTTTACCCAAACTGGTTTTTTCACTTTGATAGATGGAACAATGATCGCGACTAGTTGGGCAGATTTAACAGATGGCACTATTGCTAATCCCATAAACCGCACCGATCAAAACATCGTGATTTCCAATACATTTGTGAGGACAAATACCCTTGCCAATGGTGGGAATGACTCCGCTTTCGGAGCCTGTAATAACTGGACCAGCAATTCACCTTCCGATGTAGCCAGCTTAGGACAAAGCGGCGCCACAAATAGCTCATGGACAACCAATTCAACAGGTGGATGTGGTTTTCCTCTTTCTATTTATTGCTTTGAACAATAATAGTCTTTCAAGCTGTGGAAGAATCAGAATAAAAAAAATCCATATCGATCTGGTCTTTGCGCAAGATTGGTATGGAGGAATTGTAGAGATAAAAAATTGCTTCGCCTATGGCCTAGCAGAGGGGCCAGCCAAAACAACACATGCACAAATGGCTGGTATTGCCCTACAAGCAAAGGCTGCATAACAGATGTCCGGGTTGCGAGGGTCAAAGCCTTGGCCTCGAGAATTTGGATGGCAGCGAATAGGGAACAAAAATTGCAAATGCACGAGGTAGCACCCGTACGAAAAAGTATGCGTGCGATCCTGCTCAACAGTGAAAATGAGCTGCTTTTACTCAAGGCCGACGACCCTCGTACCACCACTACCAGCGGTCGTTATAATGGGCCTTACTGGTTCTTAGTCGGTGGTGCCATTGAGCCTGGTGAAGAAATAGAAGACGCGGTGCTAAGGGAAATTCATGAAGAAACTAACATTGCTAAAGAACATATTTCGCTCGGTCCCATAGTTTGGCAAGGCGAATTTGATTTGATAATAAATGGCATAGTGAGCAGGCAAAATCAGCGCTTTATTGTGGCTAGGACGAGTGAAATCCGTGTTTCACTGCAAAATCTTACCCTTCAGGAAAAGAAAGTAATTAAGGACATTCGTTGGTTTTCGCTTGAGAAAATAGAAAGAAGTAGGGAACTCATATATCCCTTGTGTTTGAAACGATATTTGCCAGCGATTTTACAAGGACACTATCCTGCGGAGCCCTTGGAAATTGACCTGGGTGAAAATCCCAAGCTTTGAGTTTTATATGCCAGAAAAAAAAATGCACATCGATGAATTAGAGATCAGCGAAACACTCGTTAAAGATTTATTGAGCTCACAATTTCCTCATTGGGCTCAATTACCACTAAAGCGCGTAAAATCCGATGGGACTGATAATGCTATTTTTCGACTTGGCGCCGATATGTCCGTGCGATTACCTCGTGTAGCATGGGCAGCGGACGATGCTTCAAAAGAACAAAAATGGCTGCCCATACTTAGCTCTGCTCTTTTACTCGCCATTCCCGTGCCACTGGGAAAAGGAATTCCTGAAGCGAACTATCCTTGGCATTGGTCTGTCTGTCCTTGGTTTACGGGAGAAAATGCCGGGCTGGTGCATATTGATAGCTCGCATGAAGCAGCAACTGCCTTAGCAAACTTCTTAATCGCTTTATGGCGAATTGATTCGAGTGGCGGCCCGCCATCACGGCGCGGTCTTCCTCTTCAAACGCAAGACAAAGAGGTGCGCCAAGCTATAGCTTCGCTGCACGGCAAAATTGATACGAATAAGGCAACAGCTCTATGGGAAGAATGCCTTGAGGCGCCCGCATGGGAGAAGCCGCCTGTTTGGCTTCATGGCGATTTACTTCCTGGCAATCTGCTTGTTCAAGATGGAAAACTTAGCGCTGTGATCGATTGGGGACTTGCAGGTATTGGTGACCCAGCTTGCGATTTGATCGCTGCATGGAGCGTATTTTCTTTAAAAACTCGACAAATTTTTCGCACAACTTTAGCTGCTGACGAAGCATTGTGGGCGCGAGGCCGTGGATGGGCCTTGTCTATCGCCCTCATTATCTTGCCATATTATTGGGATACAAACCCTGGGCTTGTTGCAGTTGCGAGGCGCATATTAGGCGAATTATTTGATGAGGCTTAGCAACTTTAGAAAGAAGGCCCGCAATGAAAATGAGTGAAAAATCTTATCTCAATATTCTCGAAGAATCATTTCCAGGCATCAAGCAAAATATTTCACGTTGTGAGGCTCTTGGATTTCCTTGGGAAGAAAGCTTGCTTTTTACCAGAGCGGATAAAAGCAAAATAATATCTCACGTCGCACTTTTGGAATGTCCCGTGCTTATTGACGGCACATGGCATAAATTAGGTGCTCTGCATGGCATTTGCACACGTAGTGACTTTAGAGGACAGGGTCTAGCAACCGAGCTTATTCAGGAAGCGCTTCTATGGAGCAAAGGGCATTTAGACGCAGTGTTTTTATTCACCGAGATTCCGGCGTTCTATGAAAAAATGTCTTTTAATCGTATTCAAGAATATCGCTTTCATTTGCCAGGCTCACATCCAAGAGGCTCACAATCCCTGCGGCAGATTATAACCCCTCAAGATGATGAACTCTTTGTTCGCTGCTTTAATGAACGTGAGCCTCTCTCAAATTGTGTATGGATAGAAGATCGTGGCCTGATTGCATCATTTAATGCTTTATTTGCCACTTATCCGAGCTATTGGTCTTTATATTATAGTCCCGCGATAGATGGCTTTATTTCTTTTGAGATAGAAGATAGGACTTTGCATCTTTTTGATGTCGTCGCGAGCATGATTCCTACGCTGGAAATTATCTTGGATCATCTGCCCCAAGAAATCGACGATATTTATTTTTATTTTTCCCCTGATCGATTAACAAAAGAAGCCGTTCCCGAGCCTTATCTCTATGATAAAGGCCATCTTTTGATTCACGGTCATTGGCAGCTCAACAAGCCATTCATGATTTCGCCGCTTAGCCGTTGCTGATGGAAATAATACCAAATATGGAGCAATGGGTCGTTTGGAACAAATCGCTATTGATTATAAAAAACCAAATAAATTTGCGAAAAAAAACGAGTTTAGCGACTCAGATCTAGAAAACGATAAAAATCACACAATAAAGTTAAATTGCATCAAGAATCGCAGTCGATTATTTTATTAAACCTGATGAGCTAGCATGGACTTAGTTGTTGGGAAAAACATAAGATCTTGCAATTAAAAATAGCAATTGCTATTTGATTTTTTAATCGACAAAGATTTTTTCTACTTACTAGATATGAGAAGACAGTTATGTATTTTATTGCAAAAATTTTTATAATTATCGCGGCTATTTCCCTACCTGCCTTTGCTATGGACCCACCAAAAAGCTGTGATTGGTGGGGTTTAAAAATACAAGGATCGCCTACAATCAAAGCTCAAGCCGTTAATAATATCGTCTCACTTAAAATAGGCGATATAACGGGCCTTTCAGGCGAAGTACGCGCTCATACCGTAAATATTCAATGCTCTTCGGAACAAGAAGAAAATTTGGCACATGGAAAGTATTTGAAGGTTGTAGCAAACATATTCACCGTCAATGGCCATACCCATCCTTGCGCCCTTCCTGAGCTCGGTCCCTTTTTACCTTTTTCATTCGAGCTTAATGATTTTTCAAATTCCAATTCTCAGGCAAATTTATTTTATCTTCCTCTAACTTATATCAACATAAAAGAAATATATATCACGATGGAGACCGTATCTGTGCTTATAAACTGCATTAAAGAGCAGTTTAGAAGAGGAATGGAGCCAATAAATATTAAAATAAAAGATTCTACAGATTTAATCTGGAAATTCAGCACTCCTCTAATT
>Ga0318562_10000749_pt1 | contig 14456 bp, 21 predicted proteins | sample GRESIP066b5f18_FD_203688 | JGI IMG/M metagenome (GOLD analysis project Ga0318562, IMG submission 203688) | Tropical soil microbial communities from Luquillo Experimental Forest, Puerto Rico - GRE.SIPMG.066b5f18 | ecosystem: Environmental > Terrestrial > Soil > Tropical forest > Bulk soil... | reverse complement strand
GCGCGTGCGTGTGCGCGCGTGCATTTTTCGCGTGTGTATTTTCCACGTGTGCGTTTTCTCATATACGAGTAAATTTGTGTTTATCTGTTATAGCTGTTATAATTAATTATATACTATTGAAAAATAAAAGAAATTTTTACAACACAAATTTTTTGAGCCTGTTATAGGCTGTTATAATGCTTTTTCCGCCAAATTCTCTCTTGACAGGGTTCCAGCGCGCTCTTACGTTCGCAACATGACGACGCGAACCGACATACTCCTGGCAATCGACCCCGGCCTCAACGGGGCCTACGCCACATTGGGGTTCACACGGGGGAATTTCCTCGGAGCCGACGAGCTTCCCCGTTGGGAGAAGTCGTTGGACGCGAATAAGTTCGGCAAGTTTCTCCGTGACTTATGCCCAAATCAAGTTGTCATAGAGCGCGTTCATTCCATGCCGAAACAGGGCGTGGCGAGTTCCTTTACCTTTGGCATGGCATATGGAATTGTCATCGGTATAGTGTGCGGCGCGGGGCTCCCGATCGCCTACGTGACGCCCCAAAAATGGAAGTCGCATTTCCGCTTAATCGGTGCCGGCAAGTCAAGTTCCGTTCAGCGTGTCATCGAAATTTACCCGGATGCGGCAAGCTCGCTCACCCTCAAAAAACATCATGGGCGGGCCGACGCAATTCTTTTGGCCCGCTATTTTCTCGACGCAACCCGAAAAGGAGAGTTCGTATGAGGCTCGAAGCATTAGTTTCCGCTTACGGATAGCGCCCGAAGCATTAGTTTCCGCTTACGGATAGAGCCCGAAGCATTAGTTTTTACTTATGAATGGAGCCCGAAATGACCCGAGAACAAGCCCGCGACCTGGACGATCGGGCCGAAGCCCTCATCAACTGGTTCAACTCGCAGGACATCAGCCCCACGCTGGCACTGACCACGATGGGTTTCGTTGTCACGTCGATCCTCAGTGAGATGAACGACCCCGCCAAGACCCTCGGCTGGCTCGTAGGCTTCGTGCACAGCATGGGGATCGACGCCGATCTCATCAAACTCGCCGACAACAACGAAGGAGACGACTGATGCACTTCCTCGCCCTGTTTTTTATCATCGCGTTCATCGGCCTCGTGGTCGAGGAGCTTAAGCGATGAGCTACCGGCTTCCCAAAGAGATCACCAACCTCCTGCAAGAGCAAGGTTTGCCCTGGCGCCTTGAGCACGGCTCCAGGCACATAAAGATCATCGTGAACGGCCGGTTCGTGGGCATCCTGCCCCGAAGTCCTGGGCGCCAGAACTCGCCCGGAGCCGGCCTGGCCAACCTCAAGGCACAGATCAAGCGTGCCTTCAGGGGAGGCGGCCCGTGATCGCTCCGTCGGACGGTTCGTCGCTGAAATACGCCCGCCTGTGGCTGATAAATCAGGCCAACGGCAAGGGCGCCAAATGCCCTTGCTGCCATCAGTTCACCAAGGTCTACTGGCGCTCGATCAATTCCGGCATGGCCCGATCCCTGATCGCCATCTACCGCAAATACGGCCTGGAGTTCGGCTACATCCCGGCGCTTTCGGCCAAATCCCGCGAGGAAGGCAAGTTCGTCTACTGGGGGATGCTCGAAGAGGCCATCCAGCCACGACCGGACGGAGGTCGCGCGTTCTGTTGGGTCGCATTTGAAAATACAAGGTGAAGTGATGGACCTTTCTCTCAGTCTCATGCCGTTCCAGAAGGAAGGCGTCGATCTGCTCGCGAAGAACTCCCGCTACATGCTGGCCTGGGAGCCCGGCGTGGGCAAGACCCCGGCGGCCGTGCGTGCCTGCGCCCGTGTCGGCGCCCGGAGCATCCTGGTGTTCTGCCCGCTTATCGCGACCAGGGTCTGGCGCAAGCACTTCCTCGACTGGTCCGGCTTCTCGAACGTACGTATTCTCGATGCGAGCAACGGCCCGACACCCTACACCTTCCTGGCTGGTGCCGGTGTCTGCATCGTGCCCTACTCGCGGATCACCAACGCCGTGGTCATGAAGGCGGCGGCGAGGTTCAGCGATATGTGGGACGTGGTGATCCTGGACGAGGCTCACTACCTCAAGAACCCCAAGGCACAGCGGACCAGGGCCATCTACGGCCCCGGCCTGGACCTGAAGAATTCCCCCCTGGAACACGCCGCGCACATCTGGGCGCTGACAGGCACGCCACTTCTCAACGGTCCTCACGAGCTGTGGACGCATCTGCGTGCCTTGCGGCCCGAACTTATCACCCAGCCCAATCTGGGCCTCATGAGCTACACCGTCTTCGTGCAGCGCTACTGCCATGTCCGAAGCACGTCCTACGGGTTCCACGTGGTGGGCGCCAAGAACACGACCGAGCTTGTCCAGAGGATCGCGCCTTTCACCCACCGCAAGCGGGCCAAGGATGTGCTGCACGATCTTCCTCCTCTCAGGGTGACCACCTACGAGCTTCCGCCGAGCCTGATCGAGATCAGCCCGGAACTCGAAAGCGCTATGGACGATCTGGAGCTTGAACACATCGATGACCTCGATGACGAGGATTTGCTGCGCGCCGCTCAGAACGTCAGCCAGTTCTCGACGGCCCGCCGGCTGGTGGGTATGGCCAAGGTGCCCGGCGTCGTTGTGATGGTTGACGACCTTCTCCAGTCCGGTGCGAGGAAGCTCATTGTCTTCGCCCATCACCGGGACGTGATCGAGCAACTCGCCCAAGGGCTCACCGACGCCGGGCACCGTCCCCTGACGATCTGGGGCGGCACGTCCCAGAAGGACCGGGACCAGTTCATCGACGCTTTCCAGGACGGCCCGGAGCGCGTGCTGCTTCTCTCGATAGAAGCCGCCAGCGAGGCGATCACCCTCACGGCCGCCAGCCACGTGATCATCGCGGAACCGAGCCCGGTGCCTGCCAGGAACGTCCAGGCGATCGCCAGGGCTCACCGCAAGGGGCAGACCCGGAACGTGCTGGCCCAGTTCGTCACGCTGCCCGGCACCTTCGATCAGCGTTTCATGGAATTGATCGCCCGCAAGACCAGGGACATCATGCGGGTGCTCGATCCCGATCTCGCGGCCCCGACACTGGCCCATGTGGGCCAGCAGGGGCTTTCACCCTTTCCCGACATGGAGGATCAACCGATATGAAATTCACCGTCACCATCACCTGCGAGAGCATCGGCGAGTGGGATTGGCTCAGTCAGCGTCTCAGACCCGACAGCACGGCTCACGTCGATCTGGCCTTCGGCAGCCACGGAGAACTCGTGGCGCCGGGCCGCTCCAATGGAGGTCAGCGGCCCGAGCCGCAGCCGGAGCAGCAGGCACCGGACACCCAGGCCCAGGCACAGGCCGATCCGAAGCCCAAGCGTGGCCGTCCGGCCAAGCCGGCGCCGGCTCCCGATCCCAAGCTGCCCGAGCCCGAGCAGGCTCCGGCCCCCGAGCCGGCGCCAACCGTGAACGCGCTCGTTGCCGCCAACGACGCGGCCCGGCTCCAGTTCCTCAAGGACGCCATCACCACCACGGCGCGCGCCGCCATGAACGGCAAGGGGGACAAGAAAATCCTCGATCTCCTGCCGGCCTTCCGCGAGGCGACCGGGCTCGACTTCGTGATGAACGCCAGGGAAGAGCACATCCCGGCCCTCGTGCAGCTTGCCGAGCAGGCCGGAGTGCCGCTGGCATGAGCCGGGTGATCTGCTGGGTTTCGACCGGAGCCGCGAGCATGGTCGCCGCCCGCTTCATGCTCATGGAGCATCCCGACGCCCTCCTCGTGCGTTGCGAGACGATGAACGAGGACGAGGACAACTACCGCTTCGAGCGCGACTGCGAGCGTTGGCTGGGCCGCAGGGTGACCATCCTGCGATCCGAGAAGTTCGGTTCCGTGCCCGAAGTCTGGCAGCGCGAGCGCTATCTTTCCGGCGTCAAGGGGGCGTCGTGCTCGCTTCTCTGCAACTACGTGGACTGAGGGTTCACATGAACGCCGATCACGAGAGGAGCCCAGCGCCGATGACCACGCCGTGCCCGCACTGCGGAATGATCCACGCGACGACGTGCATTCGCATCAGTGCCCTCGTCTACCACAAGAACGGCTCGATCAAGCGGGTGGAGTTCCATCCCGCTTCGGCCCTGGTAGCCCCTTCGCTCCCGAATGCGCCCGAAGCCCCGCCGGTCAGGGGGGTGGACGTGCCTGTGCACGAGCACAGGCCCGGCCTGTCCGAGCGGGAGGGTCAGGTGCTCGCCTGTCTCAGGCAGGGCGACAGCAACAAGCACATCGCCCGCGCCCTGGACATCACCGAGAGCACCGCGAAGGTCCACGTGAAGAGCCTTCTCAGGAAGCTTCGGGTCCGGAACCGAACCCAGGCGGCCGTCATGAATGGAGATGGACATGCAGGACACTCCGGCGACGGTGCCTGAGAAGGTTCACGCCGAACTCGGGCCGAGTTCCAGCGACATCTGGCTGACCTGTCTCCAGGCACCACGTGAATGGAAGCGATACCCCCCGAGGATCACGGGCTTCGCGGCCCACGAAGGCACGCTCGCCCATACGCTCTGCGAGGCTGCCCTCCTGGCTCGGCAAATCCCCTGGACGCCAGGACAGACCTATACGGTCGAGGGCGATCTGGTGACCATCACCCAGGAGATGCTCGACGCCGTGCAGCTCTACACCACCACCGTCAACATGATCTCGGACTTCGCGCTCTGGCGCATCATCGAGAAGAAGGTATCGTTCTCCTGGCCCTGGGGCGTGGACTGGGCCCCCGATCTGTTCGGAACCTCCGACTTCGCCGCCGCCGATCGTGACGCTCTCTACGTGGTGGACTTCAAGTATGGGCGCGGCAAGGCCGTGCATGTGGAGGGCAACACTCAGCTTCTCTGCTACGGGGTGGGCGTCTACGGAATGCTTCGCCAGGAGCGCCCCGATCTGGCGGACACCATCAGGCATGTGTCTCTCACGGTGGTTCAGCCTCGCGTTGGGGGAGAGCCGGTGCGCCAATGGACTATCCCAATAGAAGAGTTGATCTATTGGACTTATGCGGTCCTCAAGCCCAGCGTGGACAAGATACTCTCGCCAGTTCCTCTGCCGCTGGTGCCTGGAAACCATTGTTATTTCTGTGCGGCTTCCCAAGAATGCCCGGCTTATCGCACGTTCAGGTTCCGGGACGTGCCGCCTTTTCCTGAACTTTCTTTCCAGGAACATGCAAAAATCGATACGATCTTCCTTGACACGAGCCCAATCTAAGCCTTACATATACGACGCATTAGGACGCAACAGACCCAACAGGAGACTTAGGTCATGGCTACCAAGAGCATCATCACGCCGGTCGGCATCGCTTCCTTCATCACCTTGAAGGAGCCCCGCGCCATCGTGGAGGGGGGCGAGCCTCGTTATTCCCTCACCATCATCTTCGACAAGGCCGCCCAGGCCACTCCGCAGTTTCAGGCGATGGAGCAGGCCATCGAGGCTGCCGCCAGGGCCAAGTGGCCTAACCGGCTTCCTGTCGGGCTGCGCTCGCCTTTCCGCGACGGCGCCGAAAAACAGGGCGTCTACGAGGGCTACAAGGCCGGCGACATCTTCATCTCGCCGTGGTCGAAGAACAGGCCGGGCGTGGTGGACATCAACCGCCAGGACTTGCTGGATTTCGATGATGTGTACGCGGGCTGGACGTGCCGCGCCAACGTGCGTCCCTTCGCCTACGACACCGGAGGCAACAAGGGCTGCTCGTTTTTCCTCGACAACGTGCAGATGTTGAGGCCAGGGAAGCGGCTCGACGGCCGCAAGGCCGCGTCCGAGAGCTATCCGGACGACCAGAAGGCCGACGCAGACGAAATGATCTGACCGGGCCATGTCCGTGAAAATCCCGGAAGTGCGAGGGCAGTTCCTCGTCGTGGCGCAGAACATCGAGGCGGCCTGCCATCACATCAAGGCGGGCTGCGATCTTCTCATGCAGAGCGCGCAGGACATCCGCAAGCTGGAGATGGAGCTTCACCGACGCACGCCGATCCGCGTGGCGCCGGTCCAGTCCCGGCGCATGGACCCTGCCCTCAAGGCACGCATCCGCGAACTGGCCAGGGACAATCCCCTGGCCACCCAGCAGTGGATTTCGGAGCAGCTCGGCGTCACGGCCGGCAGAGTGAGCGAAACCTTGAGAGGGAAACGGCACTGAGAACATGACCGAGGCATTCCGGGGCCTCACCCAACCGAAGCTGGACGACGAGAGCTGGCGCGAGCTGCGCCGGCTCGTCTCCAGGCACGGTTACGAGGCGCTTCTGCGTGCGCTCAAGGTGCAGCAGATGATCGACATCCTGGACCCTTCCAGCAACATCCTGCCAGAGGCGGAACCCCATGACGACGACACCGATCCAGACTGACCGCGTTCGCGGAGGCGTTCTCGCCATAACGCTGTGCCCGGCCTGCGGAAGCTTTCAGCTTACTCTTCCGCTGAACGAGCGCAGACGGGTATCGGTGCTGATCGACCACGACGATTTCTTGCAGATGCTTTCCATGACCATGTCCTTGATCGAGCGTTACCGGGAAGGCACCTTGTCGAACGCGGGCTTCTACCCGATCAAGTGCTGCACGGCCCAGGAGCACCCGGTGGCGCATTAGCGCCACATCACTTGTCGGGCCAGCCAGACGATGACGATGACCGATACCAGCGCGGACGCGACCATCATCAAGCAGCCGGTGTGGATGGCTTCGGGTGTCTCTTCATCCTTGAAGCCACGCAGCAAAACGGTTCACCTTGATTTCGAGTTGGCAGGCACCCTCGACCTTCGGGACGTGGGCGCCGACGTGTGGGTCAAGCACCCGGACACTCGGCTCATCTTGACGGGTTTCGCCATAGACGACGGCCCGGCCAAGGTATTCGACTGGAACCTCGACGTAAACGTCTGCCCGGCGCAGTTCGAACTTCTGCGCGCCGTGCTCGCCGACGCCGAGATACACGCCTGGAACGCCTCCTTCGAATATCTGGTCTGGAACCACCACGTGGCGCGGCACCACGCGATGCCGGCGCTTCCGCTGGAGCAGTTCCATTGCACGATGGCCACGGCCGCCAATGCCGGCCTGCCCCTGGATTTGGGCGACGCGGCGCTCGCGATCGGCTCCTCCTACCAGAAAGACCCACAGGGCAAGGCCAACATGCTGCGCATGGCACGGCCGCGTGCCTTCACTCCCGACGGCACGCCGCGCTGGTGGCACCTTGAGAGCGTGCCCAAGCTCGACGCGCTGCGTGCCTATAACAAGGCCGACGTGGAAGCCGAACGGGCGATCTCTCGGCGCATCCCCAGGATGACCCAGCGAGAGCGTGAAATCTGGCTCGTTGACCAGCGCATGAACGACAGGGGAATGCCGGTCGATCAACTGCTTCTCGGTGATCTGAGCGTGCTCACCGTGCGCGAGCTTCGCCGGATCAACCGGGAGATCGAGAAGACCACCAAAGGCGAGGTTACGAGTTCGAACCAGCACACCAAGCTGCTTTCCTGGCTCCAGAACGAAGGGTATCAAGGCGAAGACCTTCGCAAGGAGACGGTCGCGCACATTCTGAATGCGCCGGGCTTTGCCTGTATGACGAGAGACGGGCAGCGCGTGCTGGAGCTTCGCGCGGAAGCCGCCAAGACTTCGACGGCCAAGCTCAAGAGCGTCGGTGCCTTCTCGCAGCGGGACGGCCGGGCCAGGGGCCTCGTGCAGTATGCCGGCGCGGTGCGGACCCTCCGCTGGGCGGGAAGGGGCCCACAAATCCAGAACTTCCCGCGTCCCGTCATCAAGCATGTGAACGAGGCGATCCGGGAAATCCAGGCCGGAATGCCGGCCGAGGGGCTGGAGATGTTCTTCGGGAAGCCCCTGGACGTGGTGTCCTCGTGCCTGCGCGGCGTCTTCAAGGCGCCGCCGGGCTACAAATTCGTCGTGTGCGACTATCACGCGATCGAGGCGATCGTGCTGGCGTGGCTCGCCGACTTCCCGGCGCTCCTCGACGTGTTCCGCCGGCACGAAGACGTTTACAGCTTCACCGCCTGGCAGGTGGGCAGCTCGAACCGGCAATTCGGCAAGGTGCTTCGTCTCGGTCTGGGCTACCAGATGGGGGCGGCGAAGTTCCAGAAGACAGCGCAGGGCTACGGGATATTCCTTACCCCGCTGGAGAGCGAGAACGCGGTGAAAGCGTTCCGCGCCGCCAATAGACCGATCGTAACTCTTTGGCGTCTTTACGAGAATGCCGCCCGGCAGGCGATAGCTTATCCCGATCAGCAATTCCTGGCCGGCAAGGTGAAGTTCCGCATGGCCCTCAAGACGGGAAAACTGGCCGGTTCCCTCTTGATCGAGAAGCCGTCCGGAGGCACCCTCGTCTATCGAGAGGCTTCCCTTCACGGCGGTCGTATTCGCTATCGGGGCGTCCACCAGACAACCCGGCAATGGACCGACATCGACACTTATGGCGCGAAATTGGTCGAAAATTGTACTCAGGCCATCGCCCGCGATCTGCTGGCTGACACTATGTGCCTGCTCGAAGCGCATTGTCTTGGCGCGTTGTTGGCCACCATCCATGACGAGATCGTGGCGCAAGCGCCCGAGCAGGAAGCTCCTATGATGCTGGAGGTGCTGAAACGCTTCATGAGCACCCCGCCGGCCTGGGCCGCCGGAATGCCTCTCTCGGCCGCCGGCTACATAGCCGATCGCTACGCAAAAGCTTAGGGAGGAATACCGTGCCTGCCGACGCCCAAGCTGTCTCCATGAGCGCCATCGAGCTGTTCGACGCCGATTTCGGCCCGCGCATCCTGCCCGTCATACCGCCTAGCGCTACCTTGTCGCCTTCCTCGAAGGTCTACGCGAAGGACCGGGGCAAGGCCCCTGGAAGGCTCACCTCCAGCGGCTGGCTGGAGGTGAGCGTCAATGCCGAACAGCATCGGTGCCTGAACTACAAGACCGCCCAGTCCTGGGAAACCTGGGGCGCGAATGTGGGGTTCGTAGTCGGTGACGGCTATGTCGTCATAGACAACGACCAGGGGGAGGAGTTCTCCGGCGCCATCGTGCAAGCCTTCGAGGCATTTGGCGTCGATCTGCCCCGGCGCTACGTGCTTTCACCGACGCACAAGCGGGACGCCTTCTTCCTGCGGGTGGTCGAGAAGTTCATCTGTCCGGCCGACGTGAGGAACTCCGATTTTCGCTTCCGCAAGGGTGTTGTCGAGGCAAAGGTCCAAATCCTGGCCCGCAGCAAGCAGTCGGTGATCTCCGGGATGCACCCCGACACCAAGTGCCCTTATGTGTGGGACCGGAAGATCGCGAATATCCGGGACATCCCGGAAGTGAGCCCGGAAGTCTACGACCAGGGCATAAGAAATTTTATGGAGGCTCTGGCCAAGGCCGGCTGGGCTGTTCCCCAGGCACCGCCGGCACCAACTCCGGGCCAGAACGGGAACGCGGCGATCGCCACGCAGAACGCGCCAATCGCCGTGCAGCTCGATCCGGCTTTCGTGAAGGAACGGCTGGACGATCTCCAGGCACTCTTACGATCTTTCCCCAACCGTGAAGTCCCTCCAGGCGAGCAGCCCACCGCGATCGACCGGCACCTGGACGATTACGAGAACTGGGTGAAGATGTTCTATCGGATCATCGCCCATGTCGGGCTCGCCATCGCGCTGCTGCCCGAGACGGAGGTCATCGTCCTCGACTGGTCCGACGGAAGGCACCAGCTCAAATATTCGTCCCGCAAGGTCTGGCGCAGCGCGCTTCAGAACCCGACGCGCTACGGCGAGCTTGCCCTGCTCACCCTCGTGCGGCAGTTCGTGCCTTCCGATGCATCTTATCCCGACGACAATATCCAGAACGATCCGACGGTGGCCCGGCACGCGGCCACCGCCTTCCCGATCCTGAACAGGCTCATCGCCGACTGGGCCTATTTTGCCGACGGCAATGGGGCCTTCGTCAATGTGGGGGATGGACGGTGCCTGACCACCAAGGGCTTTTCGGAACTGTTCACGACCGAAGCCCGCGAGATCGTGCATCAGGCCGGCGGCCCGAAAGCGGCCGTGAAGGCTCTCGGACTGCGCAAGGGGCGGCAACCCGACGCCGCGCATATCCTTTTGGCGCAGAACACCAAGCGCCTCATCGGCGGCATCACCTACGCCCCCGGAAGCCCGGCTCTCGTTCCCAACCCCGATAGCCCGGTGCTTCCTTTCGCCAACAGATGGCGGGCTCCCGTGGTCGGCTACGGGCCGCCCAGGGATGTGGGCCCCTGGCTCGATCACGTCGATCTCGTGGTCGGCCCCTCCGAAGCCGCGCGCTTCATCCGCTGGTGCGCCTACCTCGCCCAGTGCCCGGCCGAGAAGCCCAATTGGCACTACCTCGTCATGAGCGTCCCCGGCCTCGGCAAGGACGTGATGGTTCGACCTTTGATGCTCGCCGTGGGATCGAAGAACTACAAATCCGTCGAGATGAACGCCCTGTTCAGCGACTTCAACGATGTCTACGAGGCGAAGCTCCTGGTCATCAGCGAAACGATCCAGGCCACCAACAAGGACAACAAGGTGGCGGGCACCCGGCTCAAGCAGCTCCAGGCACGGCCGCCCAACCAGGTCCGCATCAACCTCAAGCACATCACCCCCTATTGGGCCGAGAACCTGGTCGCCACGCTCCTGTTCTCGAACGAAGCCAACCCCATCTACGTGGAGGAGAACGACCGGCGCCTGTTCGTGGTCAACCGGAGGCACATTCCCCGCCGGCCGGACCCCTATTACGACGGAGTTCAGGACTGGCTCGACAACCAGGGCGGCCTCGAAGCCGTCGCCCTCTACCTCCACATGCTGCCTCTCAGCGAGGCCGACAAGCGGGAGTTCCGGGGGCCGGCGCCTCCCAACCCCGACAAGGACTTCCTGATCCAGCAGAACAAGAACCCGATCCTGGCTTCTCTCGAAGAGATCATCGAGGACGGGCAGGTGGCTCTGACGACCATCAGTGAGCTGGCGGGCATCATCGAAGTCCGCAACAAGCATCAACGGTTCACCCCGCAACAGGTGACGGCCTTCCTGCTCGACATGGAGCATCGCGGCGACAAGGGCGTCGGCCGTCTGAGAAAAGACCCCAGGCACCGGAATTCGGCCGGCATCGTGACCGACGGGAAGGGCGCCGGCCAGAGGCTCTGGCACCTCACCGGGAAGGGGCCGCAGGGTCGCGCCTGGGATACCTTCACCGGGCCGGAGCTTCTCGCCCTCTGGAAGGGTCAGCCGCTGCCGAAGAGCGCCACGGTCATCCGGTTTCCCGAGGGAACAACTGATGAACCTATTTGACAAGACGTGGCGAATACCTATATATGATGTAGCAACAAAGCTAAGAGTGTCATTCAAATGGTTGGTTGGGCCAAGGATATGGTGACCGTCAAGCAGCGCCCCACGTCGAATATGCCTATGAGCGTGTCCTCGCTTGCGGATGTGTGCGGGGTCAGCCGTCAGCGCATCTACAATCTCGTCAAGGAGGGGTTCATCAACGCTGTTCCGATGGCCGGCGGCTTCGTCATCATGCCGCAGGAAGTGCAGCGGATTTTGAAGCTGAAGACGGACGTCCGCATCAAGGGCGGCAAGAAGCAAGTCCGTTTCAACTTCGGTATGATCTAACGGAAAGGGCATCTCACCTGGAGCGGGCGCGTGGCCACCGGCAAGCGATAATGGCGCTACAAGATCGAGTTCTGGTTCCTTTTCCGTGATGTAGACATAGGCCAGTGAAACTCGATAATGCCACGCAACTACTGGAATACGTCTGGAACGAATGCCCCCTAGTCTCTGCAATTCACCGGGCCAGATGGGTTCGACATGGGAATACTCTCAGATGTCAGGTCGGCAAGCAGGGAGTTAACTTTCGAAAGAGCTTCACCATGCCCGACGATTACGGCCCCGCCCCGGTCAAGCGCATCGCGCAGATCATCTCGCACCGCAACCCGAACACCAACGACCCGGCGTCGTCCTCGATCCTGGCGGCCAAGCGCATCCACGAGGAGCTGCTGGTGCCTGTGCAGGGGGAGCTTGCCCTGACCAGGCAGCGGCTGGTCGAGATGGGGAGCGCGCTGAACGCCGCTCTGCGGATCATCAAGCGGCTCAATGGGTCTGCTTAGTGTTCATGATTTGTTCCCCTTATTTGCTATTTGAAAATTTTGGGCGCTTAATAAAAGCCGTGAACACTGTGAAAATCTTCGTCGTTCCGGAGACGAAGCTGCCGCTGGCCGTAGTCTTGGCAGTCGCGGCGCTGGTTTTGTCTCCCATCCCCGAAGCAGAAGCCCGGCATTGCGGGCACGGATATATCAAGCGTGTCTCATTGGGTATTTGCGTGGGGGCTCGTTCGAGGGCCGCCAGGGGCTCCGTGCATCGAGCCTCTGGCCGGCACCACTTCGGCAGGCGTTATCGCCGTGAAACACTCCCCCGTGAAGTGGAAGTAGAGGTTCGAGAGCGCGTCGAGAGAACTAAAAAGTCCGCGCGTCTGCCTGTGCCTGCGCCGAGTGAAGCACCATCTGTGGCTGATGAACTTCCGTTGGACATTCCAGGTTCTCTCCTGATGCGGCCGTCTGCTCACCGACTTTTCGACTGGCTCGCCCCGAATTAGAGGAGGGGATCATGAACAAGACTGAAAGACAGCCCGGCGCCGGGCTGCCGTCCGAGCGGCTAAAGATGCTGATCGCCGGGTTCAGCCATCAGGTGATCCAGCTTCACGAGCGGCAGCACATCACCAACAAGACCGGCAAGGGGATGGCTGTCATCCTCACGCAGATGCTCGAGATGCTGAAACGGCTCGAGAAGTTCGAGGACGACACGGCCGAGCAGCACTGCAAGCTTCTGGCCGAGGACGAAATCCAGAAACGCCTGTTGGCCGAGTTCGTCGGCTGGCCGCCGGAACAGGCGATGGCCACGAAGGTCAAGGGCGATGGCTGACCGCTATTCCGTTTGCCAGTTCCTGTTCGGCGGCGGCCACGAATACGTGCGCTGGGGCGTCACGGCCGAGGAAGCCGTCATGGCCGCGCGTCACTACACGGACAGCGTGGCCGCCAGGATGGGCGTGGTGGAGCGTGTCATCATCACCGAGGACGGCACCGACGACACCGTCTTCGAGTGGCTCAAGGGCGAGGGCGTGGTTTTCCCCACCCAGGAGGACTTGCAAGAACTCCGAATTCAGGAAGGATAGGCGCACCTAGGCGTGGTGCCTTGGTGGCGCCGGGGAGACGGGCGACGTTGCCGGCCCGAGCCCCCGGTGCCTTGATCCGGATGGGGGAGGTTCATGAAAGGCGGGAAACGGTTCGGTGAGAGCGAGCCGGCGCTTGGCGCCTCCCCCGAGGCGGCGGCTCGCATTGCGATGATCTATCACGAAGGCCAGGAAGAGGAGATCAAATGGCTGGTGACCCGAGCGAGGCAATTCGCAATCTCAGAAAGAAGGAGGAGGAAGAGGCACGCGCGCATGATATTCGCGTTCTTGTCGCTCGTGGCCTTATCAGTGATCTTGTCACTGAGCTGGCTCGCGTCATGGCTAACAGGGCGGTGACCGGACCGGAGGAAATCCGGCTCCAGGACATGATCCTCAAGGAAGCCCTTCACTACGCGAAGGCGATCCAGAGCGGCCCCCTGGCGATCGAGTATATGTCTCCAGTCACCCAGGCACGGAAAGTCGCCGAGCAGTCCCTCGGCGTCTCGGAACTCAACCGGAAAGTTGATCTGGATCAAATCGAGGAAGACGTGAAGCGCGAGCTTGTCCCGATCATCAACCTGCCCAAGGTCAAAGAGGCGTTGTGACCGGCACGGAGATTTACCGTCTCGGCTGGTGGGACGGGTTCGTGTTCGGAGCCGTTCTCGTCACCTGCTGCGCTGTCGTCGGTATGGTCGCCGGTAGCTTGTTCTGGCAACTCATCCATCGTTGATTAAGGGTGATGGTGCCTGTGTTACCTTTAACTGCTAAGAATGGTTAGAGGTAACCACACGGTGGTTAGCATTAATCAACGGGTTTGACCTGAAGCTAAGAGCTGCCTACACTCTGGGCGTCTCTGGGTTCCGATGCCCCCCCCATAGGAACGAGAGGTCGGAGAGGGTCGTCGGAACCTCGGGGAAGGCGGCCCTCTGCCGTTTCAGAAGCGCGTCTTCATGGCCAGGAGCCAAAGCACGACAAGTGCCAGGAAAGCGCCGATCAGGAACCCGGCTACGAAGTTCCACATTGGTGCTGGACGTAATGCACGATGGTGGTGTGCTGGCGCTTCATGATCCTGCCGATCTGGGCGTAGCTCATGCCTTTCTCATAGCGCAGAAACTTGGCGACGGCACGCCGGGCCGGCATGAGGTCGCGGGCCCGTTTCCGGCTCACCACGAACTTGAACGATTTGCCGTGGAATTCGCAGATCGCCTTGATCCGCGCGTCTGTGAAGCTCTTCGGTGTCATGGCTCCTCCTATCTGCCGCCCTCCGATCCCCGATCGCTGATCGGCCTGTTCACCATCGCCGACATTCCCGTGGGCGAGGGCTGCCCCGCCCGGAAG
>Ga0318562_10000745_pt1 | contig 14487 bp, 10 predicted proteins | sample GRESIP066b5f18_FD_203688 | JGI IMG/M metagenome (GOLD analysis project Ga0318562, IMG submission 203688) | Tropical soil microbial communities from Luquillo Experimental Forest, Puerto Rico - GRE.SIPMG.066b5f18 | ecosystem: Environmental > Terrestrial > Soil > Tropical forest > Bulk soil... | reverse complement strand
GGGCCTGCACCGACACCGAGTCCTCGGTGTCGAGCCAGAAGCCGTCGTCGAACGGGATGACGCCGTACGTCGGCCTGCCGGTCAGCTGCTCCAGCTGCGCCAGTCCCGGGGCGAGCAACGCCGGATTACCGCGAAACTTGTTGACCACGAAGCCCGCAATGAGCGCCTGATCCTCCGGGGCGAGCACGGCCACCGTCCCGAACAGGTGCGCGAGCAGGCCGCCGCGGTCGATATCGCCGACCAGGACGACCGGCAGGTTGCCTGCGCGCGCCAACCCCATGTTGGCCAGATCGGTTGCCCGCAGGTTGATCTCGGCAGGCGACCCGGCGCCCTCACAGATGACGGCGTCGAATTCGGTTCGCAGCGAGGCTAATTCGCCCTTGACTATGTCGCCGAGCCGGTCGCGGTGCTCGATGTAGTCGGCGGCCCCGACTGCGCCGACGACCTGTCCCCGCACCACCAGTTGTGACGTCCGGTCGCTGCCGGGTTTGAGCAGTACCGGGTTGAACCGGACGCTGGGCGCCAGACCTGCGGCGTGGGCCTGCATGGCCTGTGCCCGGCCGATTTCGCCACCCTCGACGGTGACGGCCGAGTTGTTGGACATGTTCTGCGCCTTGAACGGCGCAACCGCAATTCCCTTACGCGCCAGCAGTCGACACATGCCGGCGACGACCATGGACTTCCCCGCGTCGGAACTCGTCCCTGCGATCAGCAGCGCCCCGCCCACGGGGTCACCTTCTTTGGGCGAGCAGACGCAAAAGTCCGGGTGCTCCTGGGCTTTTGCGGAAGTTTGCGTCTGCTCGCGGGGAAAATCTCACAGCTGGGTCAGGATCTCGGCGCCGTCGTCGGTGACCACAAGGGTGTGCTCGAACTGCGCCGTCCACTTGCGGTCCTTGGTGACGACGGTCCAGTCGTCGTCCCAGATCTCGTAGTCCAGTGCGCCGAGATTGATCATCGGCTCGATGGTGAACGTCATCCCTGGCTCGATCACGGTTTCCACAGCCGGCTGATCGTAATGCAGCACGACCAGCCCGTTGTGGAACGTGGTGCCGATGCCGTGTCCGGTGAAATCGCGAACGACGTTGTAGCCGAACCGGTTTGCGTACGATTCGATGACGCGGCCGATGACCGACAGCGCACGGCCGGGCCGCACCGCCTTGATCGCACGCATCGTCGCCTCATGGGTGCGCTCGACGAGCAGCCGATGTTCCTCGGACACGTCGCCGGCCAGGAACGTCGCATTGGTGTCGCCGTGCACGCCGTCGATGTAGGCGGTGACGTCGATGTTGACGATGTCGCCGTCCTCCACCACCGTCGAGTCAGGGATGCCGTGGCAGATGACCTCGTTCAGCGACGTGCAACACGACTTCGGGTAGTTCTTGTAACCCAGCGTCGACGGGTAGGCGCCGTTGTCGATCATGTACTCGTGCGCGATGCGGTCGAGCTCGTCGGTCGTCACTCCCGGCGCGACGGCTTTGCCCGCCTCCGCGAGCGCGCCCGCCGCGATGCGACCGGCGACACGCATCTTCTCGATCACCTCGGGCGTCTGCACCCACGGCTCGGTGCCTTCCTTCGCCGTCGCCTTGCCCACGTACTCGGGGCGGACGATCGATTTCGGCACAGGAAGGGTCGGCGACACCACGCCGGGGCGAAGTGCGGTGCGAACAGGCATGACGCCAGGGTAGCCGGTGTCAGCCGCCGCGTTTGAACCAGGATTTTCGCGGCCCGCGGATATCCACCGACCCGCAGACGACTTTGCCGGTCAGGATGACGTGCGGGGTGCCCTCCGCGGGCGCATCCCTGCGGTGGTCGTTGGCGCTGCCGACGACGACCTCGACGTCGTCGATCGACGCGCTGGCCCCGTCGGGCAGCCGGAGCTCCAGACCGCCGAACTTCATGTCGAGCTCGACGACCACCATCGGGCCTGCAAACCGGGCCCTGGTCAGGTCGAGGTCCACGGAGCCCATCCGCCGGTGCAGGGCAAGCCGCGTCGGCACGGTCCACTCGCCTTGCCGCTTCAGCGAGCCCATCACGCCCCGCAGCTCAACACGGTCGGTGGCCGATGTGACGATCGCGCCGGGCCCGGGCAGGTCACCTACGAGCGAGTCGAGGTCAGCATGCAGCCTGGCCTGCGACACCGCCGCCGAGCGCTCTTCGAACTCGTCGATGTCGATGAGCCCGAGCGCAACGGCGTTGTGCAGCCGACGCAGCGTGCCGTTGCGGTCGGCGTCCGAAACGCGCATCGCCGCGGAGTGCTCGTTGATCCCGGTCATGGCCATTCCAAAATACCGCCGCGCTGTGGCGGGGGCCCGGATACCTTCTCACCGTGACGGTGAACGACAACCCTGGAACATCCGAGCCGGCCCCCAAGACGGCCGAGGCGTGGGCCTTCGTCCAGAAGATGATCGGCGACATCACTGGCATCGTGACGGCGGACGCGGAGAACGAACGCGAGCTGCTGGAGGGTCTCGGCGTCATTTCCCGGGTCACCGCGCTGTGTTCGGAGCTCACGGTGGAGGCCGATCCCGAGTTGCCGTGGTTTTTCGACATGTGCTCACCCACCCGGCTGGTCGGCGGGCCGAACCCCGACGGGCAGTACCTGCTGGCGATGATCCGCGGCGACCGCGTCTACCGAATCACCGGGACACGCGGCACCACCGCCTATCTCGGCGTCCAGGTCCTGGCGGGCACCGGCATGACGCCGCGGCGCATGGCGGCATATGTCAGCGACACCGACCTGAAACTGAGGGACGGCGAGTTCGCCTTGGTGTTCTCGGCGAAGGAGCCGACCGAACTCGACGGGGCGCAGTGGGTGCAGATCCCGGAGGATGCCACGTCGATCGTGGTCCGCGAATACATCGCCGACGCGGCTTCTGAGGAGAAGGCAACGCTGCGCGTCGATTGCCTTGACTCGAAGCCGCCACACCCGACGTCCGATGACGAAGCGGCAGAACAGTTCACCGCGATGGCCTGGACAATCATGAAGCTGACCACCCTGCACCGCACCATCAAGCCTGAGCTGATGGAACAGCCGAATACGCTTGTCACGTCGGAGGCCGCCGATCTCGGCGCAGCCGACACCACGCCAGACAACCTGTACATGCTGGGCACCTTCCGGCTCGGCGAGGACGAGTCGCTGGTGCTGGAGTTCGAGCCGCCCGATAGCCGCTACTGGAATGTGACGCTGGAGAACATCTGGCACGAGTGCCTCGAACCGCGCCGCAGGCATAGCTCGGTCACCAACAAGGGTGTGACGCCCGACGCCGACGGTTTGGTGCGTATCGCCATCGGCGCCAACGACTTCGGTCACGGCCACTGGCTGGACACCGGAGGTAGGCACCGCGGCTTCGTCGTCTTCCGTTGGCTGGACAACCCAGAACCGCCCAAGGTGTCCGTCAAGGTGCTGGCGGCGAAACGATGAGCGCCGCCGACAGGTTCGACCCCGCCGCACTGATCGAACAGGCCTGTCAATGGGCGGGTAGCGACGATTTCGGGGCCGACTTCGACAAGGACGAGAGCTGGCGCGAAGGGCTCGGGCTGCTGTGTGACGGCTTCGTCGGCGAGGCCAGGCTGAACGACCTCGGTGTGGAGATCGCGGCCTTGGATGTGGTGCGCGCGTTGAAGAACCGGCTGCAGATCGTCGAATGCCGCAAGGCACATCCGGAGATCGCCGATGGAAAAATCGAACGGCCGATCTTCATCGTCGGACAGCCGCGCACCGGAACCACGATCCTGTTCGACCTGCTCGCCCAGGACCCGCAGCTGCGACCGCCGCTGACCTGGGAGGTCGACAACCCGTATCCCGTACCGCAGCCCGAGACCTACGACAGCGACCCGCGGATCGCCGAAACCCAAGCCAGCCTCGAGATGAGCGAGCAGATCATTCCCGGGTTCGTGAACTGGCACCCGATGGGCGCACAGGTCGGTCAGGAGTGCGTGCGGATCACCGCATCGCAGTTCTGCAGCATGATCTTCTCGGTCCAGTACCGGCTGCCCACCTACTACAAGTGGCTGCTGTACGAGGCCGACCACCGGCAGGCGTATCGATTCCATCGAATCTTCCTGCAGCACTTGCAGTCCGGTGTCGGCGGCCATTGGTTGCTGAAATCGCCTGCGCATCTGTGGACGCTGGACACGCTGGTCGAGGAGTATCCCGACGCGGTGATCGTGCAGACGCACCGCGACCCGCTGAAGGTGATCTCGTCGATCAGTGCGCTGACCAACCACTTGCGCCGAATGGCATCGGACGAGACGAGCATCGCAGATTGCGCGGTGCAGTCGTGCGAGGAGATCGTCGTCGGGTTGCAGCGAGGTATGACGTTGCGCGAATCGCTGCCGCGGGACCAGGTCATCGACGTCCAGTTCGCCGATTTCATGCGGGACCCGTTCGCGACCATCCGGTCGCTGTACACCCGGCTGGATCGCGAGCTGACCCCCGACGCCGAGCACCGGATGCGGGACTTCCTTGCGGCGCATCCCGGTGACGGCGGTGGCGGCCGCTACAGCTGGGCCGATACCGGGCTGGACGCGGATCAGCTACGCGAACAGGTCACCTCCTACCAGGAGCGCTACGACGTGCCCAGCGAGCCGCTGAAGTAAGCGTGCCGATGCGAAACTTTGCGCATTTGCGCTGATGTTTCGCGGCTGCCGCCGCCCGATGCTGGCTAGCATGAGCGAAACTCAGTGGAACGACGTGATGATGGGCGACCTCCCAACCGGAACGGTGACGTTGCTGCTGGCAGACGTCGAAGGCTCGACGCGGCTGTGGCAGAGCCAACCGGACGAGATGACGGCCGCCGTCGCGCGCCTGGATACCGTCCTTGCCGACCTGCTCACCGCCAACGGCGGCGTGCGTCCTGTCGAGCAGGGCGAGGGCGATAGTTTCGTCGCGGCGTTTGCAAGGGCCAGCGACGCGGTGACATGCGCCCTGGCGTTGCAGCAAGCCCCGCTGGCGCCGCTTCGCCTGCGCATCGGCGTACACACCGGGCAAGTCCAGCTTCGCGACGAGGGCAACTACATAGGGCCGACCATCAACCGGACCGCACGGCTGCGCGATCTTGCGCACGGCGGTCAGACCGTGCTGTCGGGTGCGACGGAGCAACTGGTCGCCGACTGGCTGCCCGCCGACGCGTGGTTGACGGACCTTGGCACACACGAACTGCGCGACCTGCCGCGGCCCGAGCGGGTGACACAGCTGTGCCATCCCGATCTCCGCAATGACTTCCCGCCGCTACGAGCGTGGAAAAATACTGAGAATCAAAATCTTCCGACGCAGCTGACGAGCTTTGTCGGCCGTGTCACACAGATGACAGAGATTCGGAACCTCCTTGCCGACAACAGGCTCGTGACGTTGACGGGTGCGGGCGGCGCAGGCAAGACGCGGCTGGCGATTCAGGTCGCGGCCGACGCCGCAAGAGACTTCCGCGACGGTGTCTCCTACGTCGATCTGGCGCCGATCACACACCCCGATGTGGTGCGGGTCGCCATCGCACGGGCGCTCGGACTGCCGGACCAGCCGGGCCGCACGACCATGGACACGCTCGTCAGGTTCATCGGCGATCGCCACACGCTGATGGTGCTGGACAATTGCGAGCACCTGCTCGACGCGACGGCATCGGTGGCGGCCGAACTGTTGGCCACCTGCCCCGGATTGCATCTCCTTGCAACCAGCCGTGAGTCCACGGGAGTGCCGGGCGAGGTGACGTTCCAGGTGCCCTCGCTGTCGTTGGCCGACGAAGCCCTCGAGCTCTTCGCAGACCGGGCACGTCGCGTTCGGCCGGATTTCAGCATCAACGACGGCAACCTCCCCACGGTGACCGAGATCTGCCGTCGGCTCGATGGGATGCCCCTGGCCATCGAGCTGGCAGCGGCGCGCGTACGCGCACTCTCGCTCGACGAGATCGTCGGCAGCCTTCACGACCGATTCCGGCTGCTGACCGGTGGCTCACGTACGGCAGTTCGCAGGCAGCAGACTCTGCGTGCGTCGGTCGATTGGTCTCACGCGCTGCTGACCGAGCCCGAACGCATCCTGTTCCGCAGGCTCGCGGTGTTCCTCGGCGGATTCGATCTCGACGCCGCGCAGGCCGTCGCCGGTGACGCCGAAGTGGAGCGTTACCAGATCCTCGATCAACTCGCCTTGCTCGTCGACAAGTCACTGGTGATCGCCGAAGAGTCCAGTGGCCGTACGAGATACCGCTTGCTCGAGACCGTGCGCCAATACGCGCAGGAGAAGCTCGGCGAGTCCGGCGAGGCGGAGGCGGTGCGGATACGACATCGCGATCACTACAACGCAATGGCAGCCCTGCTCGATGCTCCCGCCCGCACCGACTATCACGATCGGGTCGAGCAGGCCGACACGGAAATGGACAACCTTCGGAGCGCATTCGGGTGGAGCCTCGAATCCCGCGACATCGAACGCGCACTGGAGCTCGCATCCTCCCTGCAGCCGTTGTGGTTGTCCCGCGGCCGCATTCAGGAGGGCATGGCGTGGTTCGACACGGTCCTTGCCGACGATTACGCGGCATCAGCCGAGGTCGCACCGGCTGTGCGCGCACGATCCCTCGCCGACTGGGTAGTGCTGTACGCCTCGTTGGCGATCTACCACATCGAAGATGCCGAGGAAGCCCTCGCGATCGCTCGGGACCTGAACGACCCCGCGTTGCTCGCCCGAGCGCTTTACGCGTGCGGGTGTGCGACCGTCTACGACACCGATGTCGCCCGCTCCTACTTCGCAGAGGCGATCGGGTTCGCGCGCGAAGTCGGCGACCGGTGGAGGTTGATTCAGATACTTGCTCAGCAGGCGCAGGCGGCATTCGTATCGGGTGACCCCGTCGGGGTTCGGGCTGCTGCTGCTGAAGGCAACGATATAGCCGAAGCCATCGGCGACCGCTTCGGCTCTCGGCAGTGCCGCTGGCGGCTCGCAGGCGCGCAAATGTTCGAGGGCAACCACGACGCTGGGATCGCCCAGTTGCGCGAGCTGCTCACCGAAGCCGAAGCGGACCATGACGCAATGTTGTGTGCCACGGCACTTCTGATACTTCCATGGGCGTTGGCATACCGTGGTGACGCGACAGCTGCGCGCGAAGCCGCCGAGAAGGCAATCGAATACGCAGCCGATCTCGGCGATGTTTATGTCGGTGCCAGCTACATCGCGCTGATGGTGGCCCATCTCGCCGCAGGCGATGTCCCGAATGCCACGGCAGCGGCCGACGCCGGCTGGGCTCGGCTAAGCGACCTATATGGGACAGCGTCGATCAATAGCTTGAATCTCACGCACGTTGCGCTCGCCAACGGCGACCTGTCATCCGCACGACGCTGGGCCGACGATGCGGTGCCGTCAACTGCCGGGTGGTACCAGTCACTGTCTTTGGCTCTCCGTGCCCGCGTCGCAGTCGCACAAGGCCGATGCGACGACGCCGATCGCGACGCCCACGATGCCCTCGCCTGCAGCGCCACCATCGAGGCGTATGCATGTGTCTCAGACACCTTCGAAATCCTCGCCGACCTCGCCAGGAGGGCGGGGAGTCATCGCGAAGCGGTCCGATTGTTCGGCGCCGCGGAAGGCATCCGCCATCGCACCGGAGAGAGGCGCTTCCCGATTTACCAAGCCGACTATGAAGCGTCGGTGGCGATTTGCCGAAATACGATGGACGAAAACGACTTCCGAGTGGCATGGGATGAAGGCGCAGCCCTGTCGACCACCGAGGCGATCGCCTATGCGCAGCGCGGTCGCGGTGAGCGCAAACGGCCCTCGAGTGGCTGGGCGTCGCTGACCCCTGCCGAGATGGACGTCGTGCGACTTGTCAGCGAAGGGCTGGGCAACAAGGACATCGCCGCAAGGCTTTTCGTGTCACCGCGCACCGTCCAGTCCCACCTCACGCGTGTGTACACCAAGCTCGGGCTCACGTCCCGCGTGCAACTCGCACAAGAAGCGGCCCGCCGCGGAGAAACCGCTCAGGCCAAGTAGTCCGGCGGCAGGTTTTCCAGCATCCACTTCAGCATGCGCACTGCGTACTCCGAACTTCCGCCCCCGACAATCAATGCCGCGAAGGCCATGTCGCCGCGGTAGCCTGCGAACCAGGAGTGTGATCCGCCCTCGAATTCGGCCTCGCCTGTCTTACCGCGAACGTCGCCCATGCCGTTGATGTCTTTGGCCGTGCCGTTGGTGACCACGAGTTGCATCATCGGCCGCAGCCCGTCGAGCATCTTCGGGGTGATCGGCGTCTGGTCGCCGGTCACGGTCGTCTGACGGCCCTCGATCAGTTGTGGCACAGGCGTTTTGCCCGCAGCGACCGTCGCCGCCGCCATCGCCATGCCGAACGGGCTCACCAGCACTTTGCCCTGTCCGAAGCCGTCCTCCGTGCGCTCGGCGAGGTTGACCGTCGGCGGTACCGAACCGGTGACCGTGTCGATGCCGTCGATCTTGTAGTCCGCTCCGATGCCGTATTGCGCGGCGGCCTGCGTCAGACCCCGCGGCGGCATCTGGCTTGCCAGTTGGGCGAAGGTGGTGTTGCACGAACTCGCGAACGCCCGCGACATCGGCACCGTGCCGAGATCGAAGCCGCCGTAGTTCGGGATGGTCCGGTGTCCGATGTCGACCGTGCCCGGACAGCCGAGAAGTGTATTGGGCGTTGCCATATCGCGTTCGATGGCAGCTCCCGCGGTGATGATCTTGAACGTCGATCCCGGCGGGTACAGACCTGTGGTGGCGGTCGGCCCGTCGGCGTCGGCGTCGGCATTCTGCGCGACAGCCAGGATTTCACCGGTGGACGGCTTGATCGCTACGATCATCGCCTTCTTGCCCCCGATGGCGTTGACGGCACCCTGCGCGGCGTCCTGCACGGCTCGGTCCAGGCTGATGGTGATCGACGGCGCGGGCGTCCCCGCCACTTGGTTGAGCACATCGACGTCGACCCCGTTCTGGTTGACGCTGACCACGCTCCAGCCGGCCTGACCGTCGAGTTCGTTGACCACCGTCTTCTTGACCTCGCTGATGATCGCGGGCGCGAAATTGTCGTCGGTGGGCAGCAATTCGGCCTGCGGCGTGATGACAAGACCGGGTCGATCGCCCAGCACTCCGGCCACCTGGTCGCGGTCTGCCTGCCGCAGCGTGATCAGGCTCAGCGGATCCTTCGACGAACTCGCCTCCTCGGCGAGGCGCTGCGGGTCCAGCGTGTCGTCGAACGGACGCAACGCGTCCACCACGGCGGTCGCCGTCGTCATCAGGTACGCGCCCGCCGCTTTGGCGTCCAGCGAGAAGTGATACAGGTTGCCGGGCACCAGCACATCACTACCGCCGCGCTCGTTCACCGCTGCGCGCCGCGGCGGGTCGGAGCGCAACGCAAACGTCTGGTGCTCACCGAGTTTCGGGTGCAGCCCGGTCGCGGTCCAGCGGACCTCCCAGTTGCCCTCGTTGCGCACCATGTTGAGCTGGCCATCATAGGTCCAGATGCGGTTCTTGGGCAGGTGCCAGGTGTAGCGGTAGCCGACAGTGCCGGTGTCCTCGGCGAATTTCGAGCTCAGCACCTGCGCGTCAAGCGAGGTGGCCTGCAGGCCCGCCCATGCCTCGTTGAGCGCGGCGCGCGCGTCCTCCGGGCGGTCGGTCAGCAATGACGCCGCGCCGGTGTTTCCCTTGGCCAGCGCTGCGAAGAATTTCTCGGCGGCCGGTTCAGGCCCGGCTGGCTTCGGCGTGCATGCTGCTAACGACGCTGCCACCATCGCGATGGCCAGCAGACTCGCCATACGTGTTGCAGATGAGAACAAAGTTGCCATTGAGGCAGATGTTAAGAAATCGTGACCTCAAATCGGCGGAGGCGCACCGATATCGACGCGACGTAGCTCAGGAGAGCGTTCAGCCGCCCGCGGCGGGCGCGCGGACGACCAGCGGCACCGCGGGGAAGTACGCGGCCATCTCCGAGCGCGATTTACGCAGCGCAGCGGTGCCGTAGCCCTGCTTGCGGTAGGCCGGATGAATCCAGATGCGCACATTCACCTCGCCGCTGGCGAGCTCGCCGAACACCATGCCGATCTTGTCCGAACCGTCCATCGCCACCAGCCACACCGCCTCTTCAGCGTGTACACGGCCGACTGCTGCGCGAATCTCGTCGTCCAGATCGCCTGCGGGAGCGCCCGATCCGTCGCCCGCCGCGCCCACGTCTTCGGTACGCGCCGCGAAGATGTCCCTATCGAGGTCAGCGGAGAACAGCCGCAGTACGAGGTCGCCTCCCGGAACCGGCTGCCGCTCCCCCATGGTGAAGCTCAGCTCGTGGTTCAGGTCCTCGAGCTCGTCTCGGATACGTCGCCGCGACACCTTGGTGAGCCGGTCGAAGGACAACCGCAGCACCGCTTCGCCGCCAGCGGGCGTGGTGCCGAGCATCCGTGCGATCGCTTCGACCGCCGCGTCGTAGTCCTCGGACTCGACGATGACGTCGAGAAGTTCGTGCCGCCGCTCGAGCGCACGGACCAGCGTGTCGGCGATCTCTCTGCGTTCGACTTTCTGCACGTCGTCGGTCATGGCGTGAAGCGTAACCAACCCTGCTGTATGCGCCAGTCAGTCCAGCAAGACCGTCGCGAAGGTGCCGACCTCGGCGAAACCGATGCGGTCGTAGGTCGCGCGCGCGACGGTGTTGAAGTCATTCACATACAGGCTGGCGATGCGGCCGCTGCGCACCACCGCGGAGGCCAGTGCGGCCGTGCCCGCCGTCCCCATGCCGCGGCCGCGCCAATCGGGATGCACCCACACGCCCTGGATCTGGCCGACGGCAGGCGACTGTGACCCGACTTCAGCCTTGAACACCACCTGGCCGCGTTCGAAGCGGGCCCAGGCGCGCCCGGCGGCGATCAGGCCTGCGACCCGTCGCCGATAGCCTCGGCCACCGTCGCCAAGGCGCGGGTCGATGCCCACCTCGCCGATGAACATGTCGATGGCCGCCACCAGGTATGCGTCGAGTTCGTCCATGCGGACAGGTCGCACCGCGGGGTCGATCGGACACGTCGGCAGAGCGGCCAGCGCCATCAGGGGTTGACGGTCCCGCACGTCGCGCGCAGGCCCCCAGGCGTGCTCGATGCGGCGCCACAGCGGCAACACCAGCTCTGCCCGGCCGACCAGCGACGAGCACCGCCGCGCCGCACTGACCGCCTTGTCGGCGAAGGCGTACAGATCCGCCGCCTGGCCGCGCAGCGGAATCAGGTTGGCGCCGGCGTAGCACAGCGACTCGGTGGCCCGCCCCCGCGTCCACAACTCGCCCCCGATCGCACTGGGGTCGACGCCATGCTCTGCCACTCGTGAGGCCACCATGCAGCTTCCGACCGGATCGGCGTCGAGCACCTGCCGCACAGCGGCGGCGTCGCGCACCACGGAAACCCGTCGCTCGTCGACGAAGCGGAATAGCGGCGGAGCCGACATCGGGACTCTTTCTGCGGCCTCAGGTCGTGGTGACCCCAGTCACAAGGTCATGTTCAGCTTACGGTCACCACCGGCGAACCGCTGGCAGACGCCTCCGGCCCACGCTCTTCGGCGATTCGCAATGCCTCTTCGATCAGCGTTTCCACGATCTGGGCCTCCGGCACGGTCTTGATGACCTGACCCTTGACGAAGATCTGGCCCTTGCCGTTCCCGGACGCGACGCCGAGGTCGGCTTCGCGCGCCTCACCGGGTCCGTTCACGACGCACCCCATCACCGCGACGCGCAGCGGGACCTCCATCCCCTCGAGCCCCGCGGTGACCTCGTTGGCCAGCGTGTAGACGTCGACCTGGGCGCGCCCGCACGACGGACACGACACGATCTCCAGTTTGCGGGGCCGCAGGTTGAGCGACTCGAGGATCTGGTTACCGACCTTGACCTCTTCGATCGGCGGCGCCGAGAGCGACACCCGAATCGTGTCGCCGATGCCCCTGGACAGCAGCGCGCCGAACGCGACGGCGGACTTGATAGTGCCCTGGAACGCAGGGCCCGCTTCGGTGACGCCGAGGTGCAGCGGGTAATCGCATTGCGCCGCAAGCTGTTCGTAGGCGGCGACCATGACGACGGGGTCGTTGTGCTTGACGCTGATCTTGATGTCGCCGAAGCCGTGCTCCTCGAACAGCGACGCCTCCCACAGCGCGGACTCGACAAGTGCCTCGGGCGTTGCCTTGCCGTACTTCTCCATGAAGCGCTTGTCCAGCGAGCCTGCGTTGACGCCGATCCGGATCGGGGTGCCCGCGGCACCGGCGGCCTTGGCGACCTCCTTCACGCGGCCGTCGAATTCCTTGATGTTGCCAGGGTTTACGCGCACTGCCGCGCAGCCTGCGTCGATCGCGGCGAAGATGTACTTGGGCTGGAAGTGGATATCCGCGATCACCGGGATCTGGCTGTGCTTGGCGATCTCGGGCAACGCGTCGGCGTCCTCCTGCCGAGGGCAGGCGACGCGCACGATGTCACACCCGGACGCGGTCAATTCGGCGATCTGTTGCAGGGTGGTGTTCACGTCGTGGGTCTTGGTGGTGCACATGGACTGCACCGCGATCGGGTGATCGCTGCCGACGCCGACGTTTCCGACCATCAGCTGACGGGTTTTGCGCCGCGGGGCCAACGTGGGTGCGGGCAGGTCCGGCATGCCGAGACCAACACCGACGACGGACATGGGGTCTCCTACTGGAAGGGTTTGATCGGGTTGACGAAGTCTGCCGTCACGGTCAGCGCCATGTACCCGACCACTACGACCAAGATCACGTAGGTGGCAGGCATGAGCTTGAGGTAGTTCACCGGAGCCGCGGCCGCCATGCCCCGCCCCTTGCGGATCATGTTGCGAACCTTCTCGTAGAACGCGACGGCGATGTGACCGCCGTCGAACGGCAGCAGCGGAACGAGGTTGACCGCGCCGAGCACGAAGTTCAGCTGGGCCAGGAAGAACCAGAACGCGAGGTACAGCCCGCGCTCGAAGGCGTCACCGCCGATGCGCGATGCGCCAACGACGCTGATCGGGGTTTCCGGGTCGCGCACGCCGCCGCCGATGGAGTGCACCAGCGCGCCGACCTTGGTGGGGATCTTCGCCAGCGACTTGCCCAGCTCGACAGCCAGATCGCCGGTGAAAACCACCACGCCGGGCACTGCGGTGACCGGGTTGTAGTGCGCGTACACGACGGGTCCGTATTCGGCGGCCGCGACGCCGACCGCGCCGACGGTCGTCGGCGCCTGGGCGTCCTTGGAGGTGAAGCGCTGTGTCTGCGTGACGTTGACGACCATGGTCAATTCAGTCGTCGTCGCGCCCTCTTTCCGCTGTATGACGAACGGCGTCGGGCCGCTGGCCTTGCGCACCGCATCGACCATCTCGTCGGGATTGTGCACGTCGGTGGCGCCGACCTTGACGATCACGTCGCCCTTACGGATGCCTGCCGCAGCCGCGGGTCCCTCACCCGTGCAGTCGGCCAACTTGTCCTTGCTGATTGCCGGCGCGACGCAGGAGGTTTCGCTGACGTAGGAGGCGCGCTGCGGGTTCAGGTCGGGCAGCCCCCAGTGCAGCGCGATGCCGTAGATGATCACCAGGCCAACGATGAAGTTCATGCCGGGGCCCGCGAACAACACGGCGGCGCGCTTCCATGTCTTCTGCTTGTACATCGCATACGGACGGTCTTCGGGGGCGATCTGGTCGATCGAAGTCATGCCCGCGATGTCGCAGAACCCGCCGAGCGGGATCGCCTTGACGCCGTACTCGGTGGAGCCCAGCTTGTTGGGCCGCCGGGTGGACCACAGCGTCGGGCCGAAGCCGACGAAGTAGCGGCGCACCTTCATCCCGGTAGCGCGTGCCACCCACATGTGCCCGCATTCATGCAGCGCCACGGATATCAAGATGCCGAGCGCAAAGAGCACGACGCCGATGACCCACATCATTTGGTGGTGACAACCTCCCGAGAAACCGCGCCCCTTGCCCGCTCCCGGGCCCAGCGTTGCGCGTCAAGTACCTCTTCCACGGTAGCGGGTTCGGCGGCCCACTGGTCTGCGGCGTGCAGCACATCGGCGATGGTTCTCACGATCGTCGGGAACCGGACCCTGCCGTCGAGGAAGGCCGCCGCGGCCTCCTCGTTCGCGGCGTTGTAGACCGCCGTCAGGCAGCCGCCCCGCTGACCGGCCTCCCGCGCAAGCTCGACGGCGGGAAAGACCTCTGCGTCCAACGGCTCGAACTCCCAGGTGGAGGCGGTGCGGAAGTCGCAGGCCATGGCGGCGCCGGGCACCCGTGACGGCCAGCCGAGGGCGAGCGCGATCGGCAGTTTCATGTCCGGCGGACTGGCCTGCGCGATCGTCGAGCCGTCGGTGAACGTCACCATCGAGTGCACGATCGATTGCGGGTGCACGACGACCTCGATGCGCTCGTAGGGAACGCCGAACAGCAGGTGCGTCTCGATGAGCTCCAACCCCTTGTTGACTAGCGACGCCGAGTTCAGGGTGTTCATCGGTCCCATTGACCAGGTCGGATGGGCACCCGCCTGTTCAGGCGTGACGTCCTCCAGGT
>Ga0318562_10000742_pt1 | contig 14538 bp, 12 predicted proteins | sample GRESIP066b5f18_FD_203688 | JGI IMG/M metagenome (GOLD analysis project Ga0318562, IMG submission 203688) | Tropical soil microbial communities from Luquillo Experimental Forest, Puerto Rico - GRE.SIPMG.066b5f18 | ecosystem: Environmental > Terrestrial > Soil > Tropical forest > Bulk soil... | reverse complement strand
CGACGAATTCCTCGCAAGCCTTCTCGCAGCCTAATATCCTTCGCCCGATTCCCCTGCGCCAGCGAAGGCCACCGAATCGCCGCGCCGATTCAAACCGTTGCTCACGTCCGCGCGAGGCGACCACCTGGCCGCGCGGCGGCTTCTTTCCCCAGCTTTCGGCTCAGATCGCTCACTGTTGCGGCTTGTTATCCACGAGCTTCGCCTCGAGGGCCGCGATGCGGGCCGAGAGCCGCTCATTCTCCTCGCGCGCCCTGATCGCCATCTCGCGCACGGCCTCGAACTCCTCGCGGGAGACAAGATCCATCCCGGCGAGCGCCCGCTCCATGCGCGCTCTGATGAAATCCTCGACCTCGCGCCGCGCACCATCGGCCATGCCTGCGGCATTTTGCATCAGCCTTGCGAGATCATCGAGGAAGCGGTTCTGGGTGCTGGGCATCACGTGTTCCTCTGCGATCGCTGCGGGACGGACCGAACCTTCACGAGGGGAGCCTATACGAGGCAGGCCGTCATCGTCCTCGTGGAAAGCCTGCGGCGACGCTCATGGCCTGTTGTCGCCGCAAAGTCGATATCCAAGCGCAATCGCTTGACGCGTCGCGCGGGGCCGGCGCAATTGCTGTCGCCGAAAGGACGCCGATGCCGCACCTCCTCCCCTATCCACAGATCTCGCCTGTGCTGTTCGAGATCGGCCCCTTCGCGTTGCGCTGGTACGCGCTCGCCTACGTGGCCGGGCTGATCGCTGCCTGGTGGCTCGGCAAACGGCTCGTCGCCGATGACCGTCTCTGGGGCGGCCGCGCCCATCCGACGCCCGTCGATATCGACGATCTGATCGTGTATGCGGCGCTCGGCGTCGTGCTGGGCGGGCGGCTCGCCTATGTGCTCTTCTATAATCCCAACTTCTACCTCGCCCATCCGCTCGAGGTGTTCAGCACCTGGCATGGCGGCATGTCCTTCCATGGCGGGCTCGTCGGCTCGATGCTGGCGATGGCGTTCCTGGCGCGCCGCCGCGGCTTTCCGATTCTGTCCCTGTTCGACACCATGGCGCCGGTCGCCCCGATCGGCCTGTTCCTGGGGCGGCTCGGCAATTTCGTGAATGGCGAGCTGTGGGGCCGGGTGAGTGACGTGCCCTGGGCCATGGTGTTCCCGACCGGAGGCCCGGAGCCGCGCCATCCGAGCCAGCTCTACGAGGCCGGGCTCGAAGGCATCCTGCTATTCGCTATCCTCGGCCTCGTGGTGCGCGCCGGCGGCCTCGCCCGCCCGGGGCTGACTTCCGGCCTCTTCGGGGTCGGCTACGCGCTCGCCCGCATCGGCGTCGAGTTCGTGCGCGAGCCGGACGAGCAGCTCGGCTATCTCTTCGGAGGCTGGCTGACCATGGGCATGGTGCTGTCGCTGCCCTTGCTGCTCGCCGGGCTCGCCTTCCTCGGCGTCGCAATGCGCAGCGGCAAGGAGACGCTCGCACCGGGAGCCGAGCCGTCGCGGTGACCCCGCTCGCACGCGAGATCGCCGCGGAGATCGCGTCCGAAGGCCCGATCAACCTGGCGCGCTTTATGGCGCTCGCCCTGTCGCATCCGCGCTACGGCTATTATCGGACCCGTATGCCCTTTGGGGCCGAGGGCGATTTCGTCACGGCGCCCGAGATCTCCCAGATGTTCGGCGAGCTGATCGGCTTGTGGACTGCCGATTGCTGGGCGCGCATGGGCGCACCCTCGCGCTTCGATCTCGTCGAGCTCGGCCCAGGTCGCGGAACGCTGATCGCCGACGCGCTGCGCGCCTTGCGGGTGGCGCCGGCTTGCCGGGAGGCGCTCAGCCTACGTCTCGTCGAGACGAGCGAAGCGCTCCGTGCCCAGCAGAAGGCCGCGCTCAGCGGCTCGGGGATCGAGGCTGGTTGGCATGCGAGTTTCGACGAGATCCCGGAAGCACCGATGATCCTCATCGCGAACGAGTTCTTCGACGCGCTTCCGATCCGCCAGTTCCAGCACCACGCGGGCGGATGGCATGAGCGCCTCATCGGGCAAAGCGAGGACGGCGCTTTCGCCTTCGGCCTCGGCGCCGATCTCGAGCCGTCGCTGCGCGGCGCTGCGGAGGATGGCACGATCCTCGAGATCTGCCCCGAGGGGCTGTCACTGATGAGCGCGATCGGCCGGAGATTCGTGGCCGAGCCAGGCGTCGCCCTCATCATCGATTACGGCCACGTTCAGAGAGGCTTTGGCGATACGTTGCAAGCCATGCGCGAGCATCGCTTCGTCGATCCGCTCGCAGCGCCTGGCGAGGCGGACATCACGGCGCATGTCGATTTCGCGGCGCTCGGCGAGGCCGGGCGCCGCGCGGGCGCCACCCTGCACGGCCCAGCAACGCAGGGCTCCTTCCTGCGCGGCCTCGGCATCGAGACACGCGCCGCGCGGCTGAAAGCGGCCAAGCCCTCAGGCGCAGATAGCATCGACGCGGCACTCGCCCGTCTCACGGGCGATGGCGAAAACGAGATGGGTACCTTGTTCAAGGTGATGGCGCTGTCGAGCCCGGCCATATCCGGCATCGCAGGTTTTTGAAACGAGCGATTTGTGCAGCGCTCATTGGAACTGGACCGTCGCCGCGTCTAACGCGTCTCCCGATCTGATTGAATCAGTTTTGACCGCATTATCTGCGCCGAACCGGTGACCGCTTCGGCGGAAAATGCTCTAAACCCTTGAGCCGCAACATATCGGAGGCCGCCATGATCACCATCGCCGATATCGAGGCTGCGCGCCGTCGCATCGCCCCGCATATCCGCCGCACCCCGGTCATGGCGCTCGACCAGACCCGCGACCTCGCCGCTGGCCGGGCTCGTGTCAGCTTGAAGCTCGAATGCCTGCAGGCCGCCGGCTCCTTCAAGGCGCGCGGCGCCATGAACCGCCTACTCGGCATGCATGGCAAGCCGGACAAGGCCGGGCTCGTCACCGCCTCCGGCGGCAATCACGGGCTTGCGGTCGCACGCACCGCGCATGTCGCCGGCATCCCGGCCAAGGTCTACCTGCCGCGCACCGTCTCGCCCGAGAAGGTCGAGAAGCTCAAGGAATGGAAGGCCAATATCGAGATCGTCGGCCACGTCTTCGAGCATGCGAATGCCGCGGCGCTCGACTATTCGGGCGAGACTGGCGCCGTCTACGTCCATCCTTTCGCCGATCCGCTGGTGGTCGCCGGCCAAGGCACGCTCGGCCTCGACATCCTGGACGACGTCACCGATGTCGACACGATCCTCGTCGCGATCGGCGGCGGCGGGCTCATCGCCGGCATCTCGACGGCCGTGAAAGCGCGCAACCCCAAAGTGCGCATTATCGGCGTACAGGCAACGGGAGCGCCGAGCATGAAGGCGAGCCTCGAGGCCGGCCATGTCGTCACCTTGCCGGAAGTGACGACCAAGGTCGCGACGCTTGCCGCCAAGCGCACGGATGAGCGCGTCTTCGACCTCATCCGCGGCAAGGTCGACGATGTGATCCTGGTCTCGGACGACGAGATGAAGGACGCGGCGCGATGGCTGTGGTTCGAATGCGGCATCGCCGCTGACCTCTCGGGCGCAGCCTCGATTGCCGCTTTGCGCTCCGGCCGGATCGCCGAGCGCCCGGGCGAGCATATCTGCGCCCTGATCTGCGGAGCGGGCTCGGACGGCGCCCTCGTCTAGGCGAAGGCTTGCCGCCACGTGGCGCTCAAGGAATCGTCAATTCGCGCCACGCAGCGCCCAGCGCTGGGGTTTGTGCCTCAGCGCAGCGGCTTCTTCAGGAACTCCTCGTTGACGCAGTTCATGAGGCGGCCTTCCTTGAGATAGGTGATCGCGACCTCGGCCGTCTTGTAGCGCAGGTCGAACTGCGCGGCCGGGCTGAAGAAGGCCGCATGCGGTGAGATGGTGAAGCGCCCGTCGAGCCAGGCCTCGCGCCCGACGAAGGCCTTGATCAACGGATGGGCGGGATCGGCGGGTTCCGTCTCGAGCACGTCGAGGGCCGCGCCACCGACCTTGCCGTCGCGCATCGCCTCGTGCAGCGCATCGAGATCGACCACGCCACCGCGCGCCGTGTTGACCAGGATCATGCCGGGCTTTGCGGCCGCGAGCGCCTTCGTGCCGATGAGGTGATGGGTCTCGGAATTGAGCGGCGCGTGCACGCTCACCACATCGCTCTCGCTCATCAGCTCCTCGAGGCTGTTGAGCCGCGTGAAGCCGAGCGCGAGCTCGGTTCCCGAGGGCCTATAGGGATCGTAGAACACGATGCGCATGCCGAAGGCCGCGGCGCGGCGCGCCGCCGCGATGCCGATGCGCCCGAGCCCGACGACGCCGAAGGTCGCGGTGCGTAGGCGCAGCACGAGCGGTGCGGAGCGCGGGCGCCAGCCGCCGCGTGGATCGGCCCGCAGCGCCTCGTGGAAAGTGATGGTGCCGCGCGCCAGAGCGAGCATCAGCGCGATGGCGTGGTCGGCGACTTCCGTCGTGCCGTAATCGGGGACGTTGCAGACGGGAACGCCGAGCTCCCCGAAGCCCTCGACGTCGATATTGTCGAAGCCGACCCCATGGCGGACCGCGATGCGGGCCCGCGGGAAGGCGGTCGGCTTCAAGGCGAGAGGCGACACGCCCGAATAATTCATCACCGCATCGGCGGCCTCGGCGAGCTCGGCCGGAATCGGCGATGAGGCCCCGATCGCCGATTTGCAGAGATCGAATGTCACATCGGGAAAATGCTTGCGCTCGAGCTCGGCATCATCGGCGTGGTTCCAATTGGCGCAAAGAATCCGGATCATGCGCGTGTCCCTGTCATCGGCTTATCGTCGTCATCTCGTGCCCGCCGCAAGCGCGGCCGGCGGCGCTTGACATCTGCGAAGGATGTCCCGGCCGCGCAAGCAGCCGCGTGGGCCTCACTCGCCGAGCCCCGACATCTCCCGATATTGGGTGAGCCCGTCCGTGATGTCGTAATAGTCGGAGCGCGAGTCGCAGAAGATGTGGTATTTCATGCGCAGCCCCGTGGGGCGATCGAGCGTGCCGGCCGTCATCGCCATCGTCTTGCCGCCTTCGACCTTGCGCCAGAACAGGGTGCTGCCGCAGCGCGAGCAGAAGCCGCGCTCGGCTTGGGGCGAGGAGCGATACCAGCGCAGCGGCTCCTGCGCCTCGAGCGAGAAATCCTCCATCGCGCAGGTGACAGCCGCGAAATAATGTCCCGTCGTCTTCGCGCATTGCGAGCAATGGCAGGCGGTGACACCCTGGATCGACCCGTTCACCGCGTAGCGGACGCTGCCGCACAGGCAGCTCCCGCTCGCACGCTTCTCGTCCGCCATGGACATTCCTCCGCACCGATCGATCCGCCGAATTGCGGCATGCTGGCGCAAATCGGCGCGACTTCCAATCCAAATCTCGCCGCGGATCAATTGAGAAGACGCTGCGCCCTCGATGCAAGGAAGGCGCGGATCGCCGGATCCTCGCATAACCCGGCGGCGCGGCCATAGGCGGCGAGCGCCTCCTCGATGCGGCGCATCTGCACCAGGAGGTGGGCCGCGAGCGCCCAATATTCCTGGCAGAGCTCGACGGCCTTGAGGGGAATCGCCCGGAGCAGCGCCCAGCCAGCGAGGGCATCGCGGGCTTCGGCGACCGCGGCCGCGCGCCCGACCAGCGCGCCGATGGTCGGCGCCTGGCGAACCAGCCCCTCATAGAGAAGCGCCAGCGCCTCCCAATCGGTCTCGCCGCTCACAGCGCGCCGCGCGTGCACCGATTGGATGGCAGCCTCGAGCTGAAAGCGGCCGATACGGCTTGCCCGATGCGCCTCAAGCAGAAGCTGCTCGGCCTCCTCCATCAACGGCTCCGACCAGCGGCTCGCATCCTGCTCGGCGAGGGGCACATAGCGCCCGCGTCTTCGCCGCGCATCGCGCCTTGCCTCGCAATGGAGCATGAGCGCAACGAGCCCGAACACTTCAGGCTCCGTGGGCATGAAGCGCATGAGCAGCCGGCCGAGAGCGATCGCTTCAGCCGCAAGCCCCTTGCGACGGGGATCCGCGCCAGCGACATCGTCCCAGCCGCTGCCATAGGCGGCGTAGATCGCTTCGAGCACCGCATCGAGGCGCGGCCGCAGTTCATTCCCCTCGGGGATCTCGAAGGCGATGCGAGCATCGCGGATCTTCGTCTTGGCGCGGCTGAGCCTGCGCCCCATGGTGTCGGGCTGCACGAGGAAGGCCGATGCGATCCGCACCGCGTCGAGCCCGAGCACGGTTTGCAGCATGAGCGGAGTACGCGCCGCTTCGTCGATGGCCGGATGGGCGCAGATGAACATCAGCTTCAGCCGTTCATCCGGGAAGACGGCGTCGCCGCCCGGCTGCTCCACCGCCTCCTCGGCAAGCGCGAGCATGCTTGCGGCCACGTCCTCACGTACCGTGGCATCGCGGCCGCCGTCGATCAGCCTTCGCCGCGCCACGCTCACGAGCCAGGCCTCGGGCCTTTCCGGAACGCCGGTCAGCGGCCAGCTTGCGAGTGCCGCGCGGAAGGCGTCGCCGAGCGCGTCCTCCGCCGCGGCCATGTCGTGCCCACGCACGGCGAGGAAGGCCACGAGTCTCCCATAGGAATCGCGGGCCGCCCTTTCGAGGGCGCGCTCAACCGACACGCTTAGGGGGCCTACGGCAGCGGCGGCATGTTCGGCCGCACCTCGACCCCGCCGCCACCGGTCGGAAAACGGGCCGCCCAATCGAGCGCGGTATCGAGATCCGGCACATCGATGATGAAGAAACCGCCGAGCTGCTCCTTGGTATCGGCGAAAGGGCCGTCCTGGACCTGCCGCTTCCCCTCGCGATGGCGCAGGCTCGTCGCGACCTCGGGCGGCTCGAGCCCGGCGCCGGTGACGACAATGCCGGCCTCCTGCAGCGCATTCATGTAAGGCACGAAGCTGCCGAGGAATTCGGCGTGCTTCCGCGGGTCCTTGCGGGCCGCGAAATCGGCCGGGCTCTGATAGTACAAGAGCGTGTAATGCATGGCCTTCGTCTCCTGCGTGACGAGGCGCGAAGCGCGCCTCTCATGCCATTGACGTCCCAGGGAGGGGGATTCGGACCGCTCTGCCGAAAATATTTCTGACGGTGCTTAGATTAGATCCCCGTCAGAAATCCGTCTTGACCCCGCCTTCTCCCTTTCGCCTCGCGACGAAGGCCTCGAGCTCCTCGCGGATCGCAGCTTCCATCGGCGGCGGCAAATAGGCCGCGAGCTTCTCCTTGTAGAGGCGGTTCGCCGTGTCGTAGGCGGTGGGCGCGCCCGCCTCCCGCCAGCTCTCATAGTTACGCCAATCGGAGATCATCGGCGCGAAAAAGGCGTTGCGATAGCGCGCCTGCGTATGGGCGCAGCCGAAATAATGGCCGCCTGGTCCGACCTCGCGCACCGCCTCAAGTGCGAGCTCCCCGCCATCAACGACCATCGGACGCAGGAACTCGTCCACCATGGCGAGGATATCGGCGTCGAGCACCATCTTCTCGAAGGAGGCGTGCAGGCCGCCCTCCATCCAGCCCGCGCCATGCATCAAGAGGTTCACGCCCCCCATGATCGCGCCCCAAAGCGAGAAGACGCTCTCATAGGCGGCCTGCGCGTCGAGCGTGTTCGCCGCGCAGGCGTTGGAGGAGCGATAAGGCAGGCCGTAGCGCCGTGCGAGCTGGCCGCCGAGCAGCGCCGACTTCATGTATTCGGGCGTGCCGAAGGCGGGCGCGCCGCTCTTCATGTCGACATTCGAGGTGAAGCCACCATAGACGAAGGGCGAGCCCGGCCGCACGCTCTGCGCCAACACCAGGCCGGCGAGCGCCTCGGCGTTCTGCTGCGCGACGGCGCCGACGATGGTCACGGGCGCCATGGCGCCGGCCAAGGTGAAGGGGGTGAGCACCACCACCTGGTTGCGCCGCGCCATCTGCATGATGCCCTCGAGCATCGGGTTGTCGAGGCGTAGCGGCGAGGACGAGTTGATGATGGTGAAGAGCGACGGCTCGCGCTCGAGCCGTTCATCGTCAATGCCGCGGGCGATGCGCGCCATCTCGATGCCGTCGCGGATGCGGCCGGTGCCGAGGCTGTAGGCGTGGATCGGCTTGTCCGACAAGGTGAGCATGTCGAAGAGCGCATCGAGATGGCGCACCGAGGCATGCACGTCCACGGGCTCGACCGGATAGCCGCCCCAGAGATGCACGCTCTCGAGCGTATGGCCGAGGCGAATGAAGTTGCGGTAATCGGCGATGGCGCCCGCCCGCCTGCCGCCTTCGCGGTCGGCCGAGTTCGGCGCGCTCGCGACCGAGCAGAATGCGACCGCATTGCCACCGATCTCGACGCTGCGCTCGGGATTGCGGGCATGCAGGGTGAAGCTTCGCGGCGCGAGCCCAATGACGCTCTCGACGAGGTCCTTGTCGAAGCGTACCCGGTCGGAGGCGGGGTCGACGTCGGCGCCAGCCTGCTTGAGGATCGTCTTCGCCTCCTCGTGCAGGATGTCCATGCCGATCTCGGAAAGGATGGTGAGCGAGGCCTGGTGGATGGCCTCGAGCTGGTCCTCGGAGACGACCGGCACCGGCGCGAAAGGCAGGCGCGGCCGCGGCCGGCGCTGGACGGCGGCCCTCTCGGCAGCGGCGCGCTCAGCGCGTCCGCGACGGCCGCGTCGCTCCTGGGGTTCAGCCGCGTCCATTCTGATCCTCTCGAACAGCGATTGCCGGATGCTTCGCGCATCCGAGCCGGACCCTAGCGAAGCGACGACGGCTCGCCAAGGCGAGATCGGTTTGCATGCGCCGCGCAGACGCCGGCGCCGATCTTTATCTTGGAAATACGCTGGCTAACGCTGATTTCGGCCTTCACGGGGCCATGTTCGCGGTCTTAAGCTTGCCTGGGTCGAGTCAGTGCTGCCCAATCCCCGTCCGGCCGGAGCCTCCCCTCGCCGGGCCTTTCAATGCCGTGCCTTGCTTCCTGCCTGACGGTCGTAAATCCTCGATGCAAAAAAGCTTTCGACCCTTGCTCCTCTCGGTGTTCCTCCTGGTCACCGGCAACGGCGTCCTGTCCACCCTGATCCCGCTGCGGGCGAGGCTCGAAGGCTTCAGCGACGTCACCATCGGCCTCGTCGGCTCGAGCTATTTTGCTGGCATGCTGCTCGGCTCGCTGGTGGTGCCCTGGATCGTGTTGCGCATCGGCCAGGTCAGGGCCTTCGTCTGCTGCGTGCTGATGGGCGGGGCCGCGATCATGAGCTTGCCCTGGCTGATCGAGCCCTGGACCTGGGTGCTGCTGCGCGGCCTGATCGGTCTCTCGCTCGCGGGCCTCTACACGATCGCGGAGAGCTGGTTCAACGGCAAGTCCGACAACGCCCATCGCGGCAGCGCGCTCGGGCTCTACAGCGTCGTGCAATATCTCGCCTGGTCCACCGGCAACCAGGTGTTCCGGCTCGCGGACCCCGGCACGATCGTGCTCTTCATCGTGGCGGCGACAATCGTGAGCTGCGCCTGCCTGCCGCTGCTGTTGACGCGCAGCGAGCCGCCGCAGCGACCGTCGCGCCCGTCGTTGCGCTTCGCCTGGCTCTTCAAGCTCTCCCCGGTCGGCTTCGTCGGCGCGCTGCTGATCGGCGCCTCGAACGGACCCTTCTGGTCGCTGACGCCGATCTTCGCGGCTGATCTCGGCCTCACCCCAGCCGAAGTCGGCACCCTGATGACCTGCTTCATGCTGGGCTCGGCCGCCTTGCAGATCCCGATCGGGCGCCTCTCCGACCGCCGTGACCGGCGCACCATTCTCGTCTGCCTTTGCCTCGCCTCGGCGATACTGGAGACGACGCTCGCCCGCTTCGGCGCCATCGTGCCGACCGTCACTCTCGACCTTCTCGCCTTCGCGCTGGGTTCCGTGATCTCGACCCAGTACTACGTGACCGCAGCCCATGCGGTCGACCGAACCGGCAGCGACAATGCCGTGACCACGACCTCGGCGCTCCTGTTCCTCTACAGCATCGGTGCGATCTCGGGCCCGCTGCTTGCGTCCTATCTGATGACGCTCTTCGGGCCTGCGGCGCTCTACGGCTTCACGGCGCTGATGCATGTCGCGCTCATCGCCTTCACCTTGCGCCAGATGCTCTACCGCCCCCCGCCGGTGCTGCGCTCGGCCGAAGGCCGCATGCCGCAATATTGAGCCCCTTCCCTCTCCGGCGCGATGCGAGGCGCGATGCGGGAGAAGGAGGGGCCTACGACAGATCAACCGAACCGAAGCGGCCCGGGCTAAGCAGAGACTGGATCGCGCCGGCGATCCGCCGCTGATCTGCGTCGACGTAGCGTTCGTAGAAACCCTGGTTCACGCGGCCGATTCCGTGCTCGGCGCTGAAGCTGCCGTTGAATGTCTCGACCGTCTGCTCGAACACTAACGCGCGCAAGGGCGCGGAATCGCGCGCCACATCCGAGCCGGGCGGCGCGACGAGGTTGAAGTGAATGCCGCCGTCGCCCAGATGGCCAAAATCGCAGACGCGGATGTCGGGATAGCGTTCCGCCAGTATCGCGGCGATCGCGCGCCGGAATTTCATCACGTCGCCGCGTGCAAAACTAAGGTCGAAGGCGATCACGCGGCCCTCCGCCGCAAGGCTTTCAGTGATCGCATGGCGCAGCGCCCAGAAGTCGGCGCCGCGACCGAGGATTGCGTCGGCGAGCGGCGTGCCGGACAGCGACCATATATCGCTCAGCACCTGTTCGAGGAAATCGTCGATCCCGATTTCGCCGTCGCGCGGCGCCCAGGCGCGTTCGAACTCGACCAGGATGCAGTAGTCGGGCGTCGCGCGCGCCGCGAAGGGATTGCGCAGCCGCGGCTGGTGCTTGAGCGTGAGGGCGAGCGCTTCGCCGGAAATGCCTTCGAACGCCGCGAGCTGATCGCCGATGCGCTCCTCGAAGGCGAGCAACAGCTCGATGGCCGCGTCATCGTCGCGCGGAACGAGCAGCGCCGTCGCCGATTGCTGCGGCAATCGCCGCAGCTCGAACGCGGCCTTGGTTATGATCCCGCAGGCGCCGCCCGCACCGACGAAGAGTTGCTTCAGATCGAGCCCCGTATTGTTCTTGCGCAGCGGATTGAGGAGGTTGAGCACGGTCCCTTGCGCGTCCGGCAGCACGACTTCGAGCCCGAGCAAATGGCGTCGCACGTCGCCGTAGCGGATGAAGCGCGCTCCGCCGGTGTTGGTCGCGACCATGCCGCCAACCATCGGATCGGCCGCGAGGTCGATGGGCAATGTCAGTCCGTGGGGCGCAAGCCGCTCGTTCAATTGCGACAGGCGCAAGCCCGCGCCGGCGACGATGCTGCGATTGGCGATATCGGGCGCGAAGGGCTCCGTCAGCCGTTCGAGGCTGAGTATGCCCTGGGTGCCGCTCTCGTCCGGCGTCGAGCCGGAGACAAGCCCGGTGTTGCCCGATTGGGGAACAAGCCGCACGCCGTGGGCAACGCAATGGGCGACGACCGCAGACACTTCCTGCGTCGTCGCCGGCCGCGCGACGAACGCCGCCCGGCCACGATCATAACGCGCGCCGGTTTCATAGCGCTCGAGATCGTCCGGCGCGGCGAGGAAGCCGCGCGGCCCGAGCAGAGTCCGCAATGCCTCGGCGGGCGACGTCACGCGGCGGCGTCCCGTGAGTAGCCGTACGTCCGCTTGCGGCGCGGCAGGATGGTCTCGACTGGGGGCAAGTTGAAATGTCGCGCTCGATGATCCTTCGAAACATTGGCGGAATGGGCACCAACTTGTCAACATATAAACATTGGCTCGCAATCTCCCAAACAGGGCAAGGCCGCGTCACCCCTCCGCCTCGGGCGCCTGCCACTAAAAAAACGTGAAACAAAACAAATAGTTAATTGAATGGACATTTCGCGCGATCGAGCGCGTCCGTCCGCAAGTCGGGGTTCACATCTGCGCGAACTTGTCATGTGACAAGCGCGTTCGATGCGGGGCCGCGTTCAAATCCCACGGCTGACCCAGGGGCGCGACCGATCAGAGATGAATGCCGTCGAAGACGCGTTCTCGCGCGTTGCGGATATGCGTCTGCATGGCCTCTCGCGCCTTCACGGGATCGCCCTCGCGAACCCGCTCGAACACCGCCATATGCTCACGCTGCACCATCGCGAGATGTTCCGCAGACTGCAAAACGGAAAAGCTCCGCGCCAGATCGATCACATAGTTGAGCTGTGGGCGCACGGCGGCGAGCGCTGCCTCGAAGAACTGGTTCTGCGTGGCGTGCGCGATCGCGGCGTGGAAATCATTGTCCTGCTGCACGCCGATCTTGCCGGTCTTGATCGCGAGTTCGATCGCGTCGAGCTCGTTCTTGATCGCCTCGATTAGCGCGTCCGTACGATGAACCGCGGCGGCAAATGCGATCTCTCCTTCGAGCGCCAACCGGAACTCATAAATGCGGCGCACGTCCGATATGGTCTGCATCGGTGGATTGGCGCTGGGCGGCGGCGTGCGCTCGGCGACGGATTGCGCCGTTGTTCCGGTGACGAAGCTGCCGGCGCCCTGGCGCGACTGGATCAGGCCTCCCGTTCGAAGGCGATGCAGCGCCTCGCGCACGATGGGGCGCGACACGCCGAAATGCTCGCTGAGCTCTTTTTCCGACGGCAGCTTGCCGTCAGCCGCGAACTGGCCGCGCTGGATTCTGCCCAGCATGTCCGAATGGAGGACGTCGCTCAGTTTCGGTCGTCGCAACACGTCAGCCCTTGAGCCCAGGGGAATCAGCGCGGGCGCTTGTTAGAAACATGACACGTTCCCGGTTCGATCTCAATCCTGACCAGTCGAGGGCGCTTGTTCACCAATCACCTCGTCTCACCTCGTCGGACGCCCGCGAGCGTCCCCCGGCCGGTGTTAAGTTTGTTGACATGTAATTTTGTCGTCGATACATGTAAAGAAAAATGACATCATACTCTCCGTGACGCGGCGACGCGCTTGCAGGGTGAGGAGGCGCGCCGTCCGGCCGATCAGCGCGAGAGGGATTGCATGGCAGAGGTTTCCGGATTTCACCCGCCCACCCGTCGCGGCCGCGCTGCGGGGCTCGTGGGCCTTCCCGCCGGCGGTTGCTTCGCCTGATATGGGAGGTGGCGCCGTTGCACCCGAGGGCGAGCGTGGCGCGATGCTTGCACGCTGCGCGCTCGGCCATCGCCGGCGCGATTGCAGCGGATTGAAGCTTGTCGAAATCGAGGAGCCAGCGATTCCATGACGACGACGCGACGCAGCTTTCTTCAGGCCGGCATGTTTCTTGGGGCCGGCACCGCGCTGCCGTTTCTGTCTTTGCCGGCGCGCGCGCAGCGTTCCGCCGGTGTGCTGCGCTACGGCCTGTCCGCCTTTCCGCCGAACTTGCAGCCATGGGTCAGCACTGGCGCTGCGTCGGGCACGGTCAAGCTTCTCATCCACCGCAGCCTCGTCGCGTACGATTCCAAGGGCGAGCTGCGCGGTGAGCTTGCGACCTCCTGGTCGATCGACGATCAGGGCGCCTGGGTCTTCAAGCTGCGCAAGGATGCCGTCTTCCACAACGGCGATCCCGTCACCGCCGACGACGTGAAGTGGTCGATCGAGGAGATCGGCGGCGAGAAATCGACCGCCTACATGCGCACGCAGTTCCAGAGCATCTCGAAGGTCGAAATCCTTGATCCGCAGACGGTCCGGCTGGTGACGAAAGAGCCGCTCGCGACACTGCCGACCTGGTTTGGCAACTACAACACCTTCATCATCTCGCGAAAATCGACCACCAGCGAGCCGATCGGATGCGGCCCGTTTCGCATCGCCGCGCAGGAGCGCGGATCGTGGATCGAGCTCACCCCGTTCGACAAGTTCTACAAGCCCGGCTTCCCGAAGCTGAAGGGCGTGAGATTCATCGTCTACGCTGACGACAATCTGCGCCAGGCGGCCTTGGTCTCGGGCGATGTCGACGTCATCGAATATGTGCCATGGCAATCGATGAGCGCGGTGGAGAATGATCCGCGCCTGAAACTCGACGCCGTCGAAGGGCCGTTCATGTGCGTGCTCTTCAACGGGAGCAAGCCACCGTTCAACGATCCGCGCGTGCGCCGCGCGGTCGCGCATGCCGTGAAACGCGACGACATTGTCAAGGCGGCTTTCTTCGGCCGCGGCAAGCCGCTGGAAGGCGTGCCGATCGTCGCCGGAACGCCCTGGTACGATGAAAAGCTGGCGCATGGCTGGAACTACGATCCGGCGCGCGCCAAGGCGCTGCTGGCGGAGGCGGGGTTCGCCAACGGATTCCAGGCGACGATGCTGGCGACCGCGCAGTACGGCATGCACAAGGACACGGCCGAAGTCGTGCAGCAATATCTCGGCGCGATCGGCATCCAATCCGAATTGCGCCTTCCGGACTGGCCGACGCGCGTCAATCTCGGCGGGCGCGGCCAATATGATCTCGCGATCCACGGCCTCTCGGCCGACAGCAACGATCCCGACGGGTTGACGCCGTATATCGATACATCGCTGCCGCCAAACTACGTCCGCTCCTTCGGGCTGAGCGCGCCGCGCACCACGGCGGCGCTGGACCGCGGGCGCGCCGAATTCGATCTTGCCAGGCGCGCGGAGATCTACAAGGAGATGC
>Ga0318562_10000741_pt1 | contig 14555 bp, 7 predicted proteins | sample GRESIP066b5f18_FD_203688 | JGI IMG/M metagenome (GOLD analysis project Ga0318562, IMG submission 203688) | Tropical soil microbial communities from Luquillo Experimental Forest, Puerto Rico - GRE.SIPMG.066b5f18 | ecosystem: Environmental > Terrestrial > Soil > Tropical forest > Bulk soil... | reverse complement strand
AACGAAACACCGCGGCTCCGCCCCACCGACGCACCGCCAGGCCGGCCGTCGGGATCGCGACGAGCGTGCCGACGACGTACAGCGAGAGGAGCCACGACGCGACGAGCGCGCTTGCGCCGGTATCGGCGCGCATGGCGGGGAGCACGTAGCCGATCATGCCGGCGTCGAACCCGCAAAGCGCCGCGCCGAGGAGGAGTGCCGCGCCGCCGCGCGTCGAAGAGCTACTGGAAGTCTCGGAAGACACGATCGAAAAGCCTGAGTTCGACGTGGCGCGCGAGCCACGGCTTTACCTCGTCCAGCCCCAGCAGCGGCGCCTGCGCAAAGGCCGCCTCGAACAGCTGAGTGAGCAATCCGGCGAGGCGCGCGTCGCGCACCTGCAGATTCATCTCCCTGCAATAGCGCGGCGAGTAGTAGTCGAGGTTGTGGCTGCCGAACGTCGCCCACTCGCCGTCGACGACGACATACTTCGGATGCAGCGTGCGACCGGCGCCGCGCCACGCGTGCACTTCGCCGCCCGCCTCCAACACGCGCCGCGCGCCTTCGTAGGCGGTCCACGTGGCGTACGGCAGGTCGTTGCTCTCGGCGGAGTTCGTGAGCAGGCGCACGCGTACGCCGCGGGCGATTGCGCGCGCGAGCGCGCCGCAGATGGAGTCGTGCGCGACGAAATAGGCAAGCTCGAGGTCCACGCTGCGCCGTGCGGCACCGATCGCGGAGAGCACGCCGAGCGCCACCGGGTCGTCGCGTATCGTCGCCGGCTTGCTTTCAATCCACGGCAGACTTGCCCCGCCCGCCACGACCGTGGTTTGGTCCCACAATTGCTGGAATAGCGGCACGAGCGGCGTCACCGACGGACCTTCGAGCACGAGATCGACGTCGCGCCACTCGTCGCCGCGGTAGTGATCGGCGAAATTGCGCCCGCCCACGAGTGCGCGGCACCCGTCGACGACGATCATCTTGCGGTGGTTGCTGTCGAACGGGCGCCCTGGATCGTGCCAGGCGCGAAGCTCGATGCCCGCCGCACGGATGTCCGCGTCGAGCTTCGCCATGCCCTCGACCTCGACGCTCTTCTTCCACATCATGTAGCGGTCGACGATGAGCCGCACGCGCACGCCCCGCGCGACAGAGGCCGCGAGCGCGCGAATCGTCGCGTGCCCGGTCTCGTCCGACTGGATGTAATAGGTCGCGATGTCGATGCTCTGCGCCGCGCCCGCGTACAATGCGTCACGCGCTGCGAAGCCATCCTTGCCTGCGACGATGAGGCGAATCGCGTCGTCTTCCGCGAGCGCGCCCGTCAGCGCGTTGCGCACTTCCGGTCGCTCCTCGGCGTGCGACCACACGCGCTGCAGTTCGGACCAACGAAGCTCGCGCCGCCGCAGCGTCCAAAGCCGCGAGCGCAGCATCCACGAGATCCCCACCGCGTAGCTGTCGGCCTCGCGCGGCGCGAGGCGCGCGGCCGGCGTCAGGCGCAGCCGACGCAGTGCCCGCATGACCAGCCGCACGAACCGGTAGAGGATTCCGTCGTAGACGAATCCCGCGGCGGCGGGCCCGCGGACGCGGAACCATGCAGCGTAGAGCGCCGGGATGAAGACGATCGTGAGAATCGTCGCGACGACGAGACCGCCCATGATTGCCATCGCCATCGGACCCCACAGCACGCTCGTCGTAAGTGGGATCATCGCGAGGATCGCCGCGGCGGCAGTGAGCGCGATCGGCCGGAAGCGGCGCACGGTTGCTTCGCGGATCGCGACCCATTTCTCCTGACCATCGGCAATCCCCTGATCGATCTGAGCGACGAGGATCACCGTGTTGCGCATGATCATGCCGCAGAGCGCGATCGCGCCGAGCAGCGCAACGAACCCGAACGGCTGGTGCAACATGAGGAGCGCGAGTGCCACGCCGACGACGCCGAGCGGCGCCGTCAGCACGACCATCAGCGTGCGCGAGAAGCTTCGCAGCTGCACCATGAGGAGCAGCAGGATGACGAAGATCATCAGCGGCACGCCGGCCGCGACCGCGCGCTCGGCCTTGGTGTTCTCTTCCCACGCGCCGCCGGTCTCGATCCGGTAGCCGGGCGGCAGACGCGCGCGCAGCGGTCTGAGCGTGCCCGCGATCGAGACCGACACGTCGGGCGCCTGCACGCCGTCGACGATCTCGGCGCGCACCGTGAGCGTCAGCTCGCGGTTGCGGCGCCGGATGAACGACTCTTCGAACGTCTCGCGGATCGACGCGACCTGCACGAGCGGAAGCATCTTTCCCGACGCGGAGGGCACCGGCAGCTCGCGCAGCGCCGCGACCGACCCGCGCTCGGCCGCGGGCGCGCGCAGAACCACCGGGATCAGGCGGTCGTTCTCGCGGTACTGACCGATCGTCAATCCGCTGACACCGGCGGCCGTCGCGTGCGCGACGGAAGCCGACGACACGCCGAGCGCGCGCGCCTGGTCCTGGTCCAGCTCGACGCGCAGCGCGAGCGTGCGGTTGCCCCAGTCGGTGTTCACGTCGCGCGTCGCCGGATGCGCGCGCATGAGCCCGGCGAGCTCGTCGGCGATCTGTTTCAACACGACGGGATCGTCGCCGATCACGCGGAACTGCACCGGGTACTCCACCGGCGGCCCCAGCGGCACGCGTGTCACGCGCGTCCGGATGCCCGGGAAGGCCGGGCCCAGGGTTTCGCGCAATTTCGCGACTAGCCTCTCGCGTCCTTTCACGTCGCGCGTGAGGACGAGCGCCTGTGCGAGATTGGGCCGGTAGAAGCTCTGGTCGAGCGTCAGGAAGAAGCGCGGCGGCGCGTTGCCGACGAACGTCACGCACGAGACGGCCTCGGGCATCGTCGCGATGAGCGCTTCGAGGTGCGCCGCTTCGCGCTCCGTCTCGAGCGTCGAGGCGCCGTCGGGTAGCCACAGGTCGACGAGGACCTCGATGCGATTCGACGCCGGGAAGAACTGCTTCTCGGTGAGTCCCATGCCGATGACGCCGAGCACGAAGCTCGCCGCCGTGGCCGCGATCACTAGATAGCGGTGTTTCATGCATCCCTCGACAAAGGCGCGCAGCTGGCGGTAGAACGGCCGGTCGTAAGGGTTTCGCGGGCTCGTGCCGCCGGCGCCGCTCTCGTGTAGGAGCAGCGTTCCGAGGAACGGGGTCACCGTGACCGCGGCGACCCACGACACGAGGAGCGCGATGGTCGTCACCGAGAAAATCGTGAACGTGTACTCGCCCGTGGTCGAGCGCGCCGTCGCGATCGGCAGGAATCCTGCGACCATGACGAGCGTGCCGCAGAGCATCGGGTAAGCGGTGGTCGCGTAGGCGTACGTGGCAGCGCGCAGCTTGTCGAGACCTTCGCCGAGCTTGCGCTCCATCATCTCGATCGCAATGATTGCGTCGTCGACGAGGAGCCCCAGCGCGATGATCAGCGCGCCGGTCGAAATCCGGTGCAGGCTGATCGAGAGCCCTTGCATGACGATGAACGTCGCCGCGAGCACGAGCGGTACCGTCAATGCCACGACGAGGCCCGCACGCAGACCGAGCGCAAGGAACGAGACCGCGAGGACTACCGCCACCGCCTCGGCGAGCGAGCGCATGAACTCGCCGACCGCGCGCTTCACGACACCCGGCTGATCGGAAACCTGCTCGAATGCGATGCCGAGCGGCAGTTCAGCGCGCATCCGCTCCATCGTGTGGCGCAGATCCGCGCCGAGCCGCAGCACGTCGCCGTTCGGCACCATCGACACCGCGAGCGCGATCGCGGGCTTGCCGTGCAGACGCACCGTCGCAATCGGCGGGTCGGCATAGCCGCGGGCGACCGATGCGATGTCGCCCAGACGAAGTGTCCGGTCGCCCGCGCGCAGCCGCAAATCCTGTACCTCGCGCACCGAGTCGAACGGGCCGGTCACGCGCACCGGCAGCGCGGCGCCACCTGCGTGCAGCGTGCCGGCGTCCATCACCGCGTTCTGCTCCGCGAGCGCGCGCGCGATCACCTGCGGATCGATGCCGAGCGCGCCGAGGCGCTTGCCGGAAATCTCGACGTAGATCCGATCATCCTGTACGCCGACGAGATCCGCTTTCGCGACGTCGGGCAGGCGCACCACGGCCTGCCGCACCTTCTCGATGTAATCGCGCAGCTCCGAATGCGTATAGCCGTCGGCGGTGAACGCGTAGATCGAGCCGTAGACGTCGCCCAGCTCGTCGTTGAAGAACGGGCCCTGGATCTCGGGCGGCAGCTCGTAGCTGATGTCGGCGAGCTTCTTGCGGACCTGGTACCACGCGTTCGCGACGTCGGGGAGCGTCGCTACATCCTGCAGCTCGAGCGTGATGAACGATTCGCCCGGCTTCGAGTACGCGTTCGTCCACTTGTAGAACGGGATCTCCTGCAGCTTCTTCGTCACGCGCTCGGTGACGAGCCGGTCGACCTGCTCGGCGGACGCACCGGGCCAGAGGATTCGCATCACCATCACCCGGAACGTGAACTCCGGGTCCTCGCGCTGGCCGAGGTGCCGATAGGCCGCAATGCCGCCGATCGCGACGGCGATCAGCACGAAGACGAGCAGCTGCCGCAGGCGCAGCGTCGCGGCGGTGAGGTTCACTTCTCGAGCACCCGCACCTTCTGTCCCGCGTGCAGCAGCTGGGCGCCGGCGACGACGATCACGTCGCCAGCCTCGAGTCCCGACTCGACGATCAGGCGATCCCCCTCCATCCCGCGCGTCACCACCGGGCGGCTCACGACCGTGTTCGAGGCGTCTACGAGCCAGACCTGCGCCACGTCGGCGCGCGCATGGACCGCCGCGAGCGGCACCGCCACGCCGCGACGCCCACCGGTCCCCGCCATCGCGACGCGCGCGCTCATGCCGAGCGCGAGCTCGTCGCCGGCGCCGGGAATCGCGATGCGTGCCGAGTACGTACGCGTGACGGGATCCGCAGCCGGGGAGAGCTCGCGCAAGCGGCCGGTCCACGTGCGTCCCGGCAGCGCGTTGACGGCGACAGCGAATACGTTCGCGCGCGCGACCTGCGCCCGCAGCGACTCGGGCACCGCGATCGCGATCTCCTTGTCGCCCGGACGCGCGAATCGCGCGACGGTCTGCGCCGCGGCGACGACCTGGCCCACTTCCCCATCGACGGCCGTGATCACGCCGTTCGCATCGGCGACGAGCGTTGCGTAGGCGAGCTGGTTCGCCGCCTGCCGCAGCCGCGCCTCCGCGGCGTCGAGCTGCGTCTGCGCGGAATCGTAGGCGCTCTGCCGCCGGTCGAGCTCGGCCTGGCTGACGAAATGCTGCTCGCGCAGGCCGCGGTAGCGCTCGAGCTCGCGCGCCGCGAGGTCGCGCTCCGACGCGAGTGTCGCGCGCTGTGCTTTCGCTGCGTCGGAAGCGAGCGCGAGATCCATCGGATCGAGCCGCGCGAGCACCTCGCCCGAGCTGACGCGCGTGCCGGCCTGCACGCGGCGCTCGATGATCTTGCCGCCGACACGGAACGCAAGCGGCGTTTCGTAGCGCGCCCTCACTTCGCCCGCGAACTCAAGCTCCGGCGCGCCCTGCGTGCCGCCGATGCGCTCGACGCGCACCACCGGGGGACTCTCCGGAGGCGCGCTGACCGAGCGCTCGCAGCCCGGAACGGCGAGCATGCCGACGACCAACATCGCCATCGTCCACGGCGAGCGCGCCATGGTCAACGCAGCCCGAAGACGTCGCGCAGGTCGCGACGAGGGACCGCCGGCGTTTCGACCTCGTACCCCGGAATCGACTCGGGACGCACACTCTGCGCAAGCAGCCGATCGATGTCGGCGAACGCGTGCAGGCGCCCGTCGGCACCCCAGGCGTACCGCGTACGGGAGATGTCGATGGCGCAGCGGAAATAGTCGACGTACTCGAGCGCCACGCCGCACTCCTCGGCGTGCCGGCGCACCCATGGCGAGGCACGCGCGAGATTGCGTCCGGCGATCGTCGGGAACAGGTGGTGCTCTATCTGCCACGGCACGTAGCCGGTGAACCAGTTGCCGGGGAGCCAGCGCGGGAACGTGAGCGTGCGCGTGTTCACGTGGAAGTGCGCACGCACGCGCCGACCCTCCTGCCGGGTGAGCGGTGGACGGTTGCGGTGGTTGGTCGTGAAAGTCATGGCGCCGAGCACACCGCCGATCGCGAGCGGCAGCACGACCGCAAAGAAGAACGCGAGCGCGCCGAAAGCGACTCCATACGCCGCCGCCCCGGCGATCGTGGCGACCGACATTGTCATGTCGGCCCAGTTCCAGATGCGCACGCGCCGCGAGTAGCGCCCCGGCTCGGTCGCGATCTGCAGCGAGTAGCTCCAGTTGATACCGAAGATAAAGAGCGCACCGAACGGCCAGAACGCGAACTCGTGCTCGTTCAGCCAACGCACGAAGCGGCGCTGGCGCGGCGCGAGCGACACGTATTGCGCGACGGTGTATTGCGCGTCCGTGTCGATGCCGAGGATACCGGTGTAGCGATGGTGGATGTCGTGATAGACCTTCCAGCCGCGCGACGGCATGCCGACGAGCGACATCGTCAGAACGCCGGTCAGGTCGTTCAGAAACCGGCTGCGGCTCGCCGTCAGGTGCCCCGACTCGTGGCCGATCGCCGCGAGCGCGAAGAGCGTGATACCGAGCACGATGCTCGCAACCGCCATGGCGATCACGGAGTGCGCGGCGGCGATCAGCGCGACGAGCGCCGCGCAGACCGCGATCAGGAGCAGCACCTTACCGAACGTCACGAAGAGGGGCAGCTCGAAGATTTCGTCGGGCATCTCTGCGCGCAGGCGCGAGCCGTCGAGACCCGGGCTGCGAACGGCAGCAGGCTGCGCGGCGCTCACGCGAGCACCCCCAACCCCACGACCTCGAACGCGAAGAATCCCAGCACGATGTGCGACACCGAGACGCCCGCGAGCCGACGCTGTCGGCTGTAGAGCCAGCCCCAGAAGAGGCCGGCGAGCAACGCCGTCACCGACAGGCCGATCGAAATGTACAAGTGCCCGGCCGAGAAAATGATGTTTGAGCCGAAGATCGCCATCCACGAGCGCCACCGGCCGGTCAGGAAATGCTCGAGCGCACCCTGCAATCCACCGCGGTAGATCAGCTCCTGGAACGGGACGAACACGACATAGGCGAGCGTGAGCCAAGGGTTGAAGCCGCTCGCGGCGTCGCCAGAGAACATCTTGAAGATTGGCTGGCCGTGCATCGCCGGCACGTGGGCGACCATCCACATCTTGAGCAGCACCGGCAACGCCATCAGCGGGACCGTGAAGGCGAGCGCCTCCAGGATGTCGCGGCCGGCATGCTGGAGCGTGATGCCGAAGAAGCGCGCCGGGTAGCCCGACGTCTTCATGAAGCCGAGCAGGATGCCGGCGGTCACAACGATCACCGGCACCGTGACGAGCTCGCTGCGGCCGAGCGCCTCCTTCACCTGCATCGCGGTGCCGAGCACCCACGTGTAGAGGGAATACGCGATGATCAGCAGGAACGTGAACTTGCCCATCGTCACGCGCGTGCGCTCCTCGGCGAGCGCACGTTCGAGCGAAGTCACCGCGCTCGCGTTAGTCGTTCGGAGGCGCGTCGCCACGAGCCGCGCAAAGCCGATCAGCGCGCGAACGAATGTGGGCCGCTCCTTTGCGAGCGTGATGATCTGGTCGATGGGGATCACGAGGATGCGCATGCGGTCGATCGCGCGCACGGTCGCCGAGCGGCAGCCCGGGTCGAGCAGCGCCATCTCGCCGAAGGAAGCGCCCGGACCGAGGCGGGCGATCTCGTGATCGGTGCTGCCGGTGCCGCGCTTGAGCACCGCTGCACAGCCCTCGTGGATAACGTAGGCATCGTTCGCCGGATCTCCCTCGCGCACGATGTCTTCGCCGGGGGCGAACTCCTCGAAGCGCGAGTGCTCGGCGAGAAGCGCGATGTCCTCGGGCTGGCAGTCGACGAAGAAGTCGCTCCGCGCGAGCAGCGCGCACACGGCCTCGCGGTCGAGCGACGGATAGGCGACAGCGGTGCTCATTGGTGCGTAACGTCGCGAAACGTTCTCAGCAACTGCGCCGCACGGGTCGCGACGCCCGGCTTGCGATAGACCGCTGCCTGCGCTTTGGCCGGCGCGTGGGAATCGTTGTTGAGGCGGGCGTTGGCGTTGCACGGCTTCATCAGCAGCGGCATTGCCCGCACGGCGCCGTGACCCGCCTCGTGGATGCGGCCGTCGACGCGCCACGTGGCACGATGGTCGCGGGCATCCTTGAAGAGCAGCAATTGATAGACTGTCCCGTCGCCGAAGCGGCTCTCCGCCATCCCGCATTCGAGGAAATAGACCATCACCCGGAAGTCGCGCTCCGAGATCGATCGGTCGGTCTCATACGCCTCGATCAGGTTGCGTCGCCACCACCACAGCGTCCAGTAGTAGTGGCGGCCGATGTTCTCCACGTCGGCGACGTACAGGTCGTGCCGCCGTGCCTGGTCGAGCAGCAGGTGCAACCGGATCTGGTTGGAGTCGCGGAAGACGTACTTCTGGATGTAACCGTCGCGGCGGTGCTTCGCCTCGTGGCTTCCGATCCCGTGGATCAGCATACGGCCGTGCGGCTTCAGGATGCGGTAGCACTCGCGTATGACCACTGCGTAATCGCCAAAGGATAAATGCTCCCAGGCACCAGAGGCGTAGATGGCGTCGAAGTGCTGGTCCGGATACCGGCGCAGAACGCCGAAGTCGGCGTGCTGGATGCGCACGCGGTCGGCGACCCCGTTCGCCTCGGCGTTACGCCGCGCGAGAGAGGCCATGTTGTAGCTGTTCGTGAAGCCTTCGGCATCGCAGCCCCAGGCGAGCGCTGCCTGCACGAGCATGCCGCCGTTGCCGCAGCCAGTGTCGAGCACGCGCATGCCCGGCGCAAGGCGCATCTTTGAGAAGATCAGGTTCATCTTGTTCAGCTGCATCGCGTCGAGGTCTTCGTCTTCGCGCTCCATATAGCCGCACGAATAGCAACCTGTCGCGCCCAGCATCGGCACCATGATGTTGTCGCCAAGATCGTAGTGCTCGGCGATGTCCTCGTTGAGCGAGCGCGCGGCGCGCGACCTTACGTATTGCCATAGCAGCCTCGCATGCTGGGCGGCTGGCAGGCGGATCTCGCGGTCGATCCCGTTGAGAAGGATGAACCCGAGGAAATGATGCACGGAACCGCGCAGCATCTCGAATTCGCCGGCGAGGAACGCTTCGCCCAAGCCGAGATTCCGTTGCGCGAGCGTGCGCACGAAGAACGCAGCATCGCGCACGGCGACCACTGGATGCACCCACTCGCCCGCCCGGCGATCGCGGGCGACGGGCAGCCGGTAGCGCCGCGCACTTTCGAGCGCGAGCCCGAGATCGGCGCGCCCGACGTCAAAACCGCATCCGGCCGGAGAGGGTGGCAATTCGCTCGCCAGCGAAACCGGCGGTTCGCGGTGCAGCTCGGTGAGACGCGCAGCCGAGCGCGCGTCGGACGCGCCGAACTGGATCGCGACGCCGTCGAAGACGATCGTGAGGGCGCCGATCAGTGGCCGGCCGTCGCCGAGCACGAGACGCACGAAGGCACTGGCGGCGCCCACGCGCCGCACTTCGGGCGCCGCGAGGATTTCGTCGCGGGTCGCGAGCCAGCGGTAACGCGCCGGTGTGCTCACGCCGCCGCTCCTGAGAGCACGGCTGCGGAAGCGCCAAAGGGAAACGGCCGTCCGGCCATCGCCGCGAGCTTGTGTTCCATGATCCGCTTCGCATCGCGGCGCAGGTAGTGCGCGATGGTTTCGGTCCGGATCTTGACCGAGCCGGAAGGCTTGGTGGAATCGAGGTCCTGGAACGAGAAGAAGAGCGTGCCCGATCGTTCCACGATCTGCTGGACCGGCGAGTAGGTCGGTTGGTCCATGCCGCACTCATAGCTCGACAGGCGGACCACGCAAGCGACCCACGGCATTCGGGCCGCAAACTTTGCGGCCCAGAGGATCTCGTTGGTGTTGGCGCTGTACGATGAAGGCCAGACGTCGGCGATGTCAAGCGCGCTTCGTACGTGCTTCGCGGCGATGTCGGGGCCGAACATCCAGTCGAGCAGGTCAGCGTCCAGCGGCAGGTATTGCGACCAGAGCACCGGGTAGCCGTAGGCCTGCAGGTCCGAGTCGATCTCGTGCCCGATGCCGGTATCCATGTGGTACGGCCGCGCCAGTACGAGGATTGCCGTGCGTCCATCGCGCACGCAGTCTTCTAGGATCTTGCGGCCCGTCGCGCGGAGCCGCGCGAGGAAATCCTCGAGCGCCGAGTAGCCCGCGGCAACGGCGGCGCGCGTCTCCGCGGGCGTAAGGCCGGGGATCGCGTCGCGCAGTCCCTCGTGCAGTTGCTTCGTTGCGAGCGGAGGATCGGCGAGCGCGACGAGCGGCGAGACGTAGCGGATGCCACGCGTGGCGAAGGCGTCGCCTTCCTTGAGGAAGCCCGATTTGATGTTCTCCGGCGCCGCCATCACCCTCGGGCAGCTAAGAGAGTCGACGACGTGACCCGCGAGGAACGACGGCAGCGAGTAGATCATCGGCGAGAAGACGACGTCGAGCTTGCGCCGGCCGTCGAGCGCGATCAATTCGCCGTAATGTCCCCCCGCGCACTTGACCGGGTAACAGCAGTCGACCGTGCCGCGGCCTTTGGCGTAGCGCCGCCCTTGCTCTTCCGACGTGTCGGATGAGAACACCACCCGGCGCCCGTCGATGCCGAGCGCCTCGAAGAAGCCGAGCCAGAATTGATGCGTCGACCAGACGTTCAGGATCCGCGGGATCCCGATCCGAAGCCCGGCGCGCGCCGACTTACGCGCGGACTTTGCGCCGGAACGCGTCTTCGCGAACCAGTTCGGCCACATTGGGGTGCGCTTTTTTCAATTGCTCGAGCTGCGACTTCACGACGCGCATTTCGCCCGCGTCCTCGAGCAGTCCCTTTGGACACGAGTTGCCGCTGATCACTCGCTCGAAGCCCGGCGCGAGCGGTACCTTGCTCCATGTCCGGCCCGCCGCGCCCGGCATGCACACGTCTATAAAGGTCCGCTTGCAGCTAACCGGACACCAATGGCACGTCGTGTGCTCGTTCGTTGTGGTCTCATATTCGAGCGCCGCGATCGTGTCGAAGCCGCGGAATCGGCTGCGCGTCACGCGCTCGTCGCGAGCGCACAGCGCCGCGCCGATCGCGCCCGCCTCGCCCGAATACGGGTGCACGGCAATCTCGGCGCCCGGCACCTTCGAGCGGATGAAATCGACCTGCGCCTTCACCACGGCGAGGTTCCGGTGCGTGCCGCCCTGCAGGACGAACTTGCGCCCGGCGGCGGCGAGATTCTGCAGTTGCCCCGCGTAGACCCAGACGTTCAGCGGCAACACCGCCGCGAGCGACGCCATAATCTCCTCGGCCGACCAGCCCTTGCGCTGCTGGTTGACGATGTCGGACTGCAGGAAGACACCGCAGCCCATCGCGAGCGTCGGGATCGCGCGGGCGGCGAAAGCGCGCTCCGCATACTCCTCGAGCGGCACCCCGTAACGCTCGGCGACGCCTTGCAGGAACGCGCCGTTGCCCGACGAGCACTGCGAGTTCAGCCGGAAGTCCGCGACGGTTCCCTGCCGCAGGATCATGATCTTTACGTCGCAACCGCCGACGTCGCAGATCACGTCGGCGTCGGGAAAGTAATGCAGCGCCGCGGTCGCGTGAGCGACCGTCTCGACGATGGCCACGTCGGCGCCGAGGATGTCCTTCAGCAGGTCCTTTCCGTAGCCCGTGAGCGCGAGCGCGGCGATCTGCTCGAAACCGGACTCGCGGATGCGCGCGAATATCGCCTTCGCGTCCTCGATCGGATTGCCGTTCGACGGCACATAGACGCTTGCAAGAAGCTCACCCTCGTCGCACATGACGACGGCCTTGGCCGTCGTGCTGCCGAAATCGCAGCCGACGAGCACCGGCGTATCGGCCGGGCGCTGCGCCGCGTCGGGCGCCGGCCCGGGAGCCGCCGCAAAGCGCGTCACGAACTCGCAGTGCTCGGAGGCGTCGCGGACGAGGCCCTGCGCGCCCTCGCGCGCCTTCTGTTCCCACTGGCCATGCTCGATCCAGCGTGCGAGCGAATCGGTGCCAGCGTAGAGGCCCGCGCCCTGAGCCTCGGCGTTGGCGATCTCGATGCAGCCGAGGCAAGCGTAGTAGAGCGCGTCGTCCGGAACGTGGATCAGCGACTCCGGAGTCGAATCGGCAGGCAGCGCGACGCCGCGCTCCTGCCAGAGTTTGGAGAGGTGATGCGACCACGCCTCGCGCAACCCCTTGAAGAAGAGATTGGGGCCGCCCAGCAGCAGCACATGCGGCAGCGGCGTGTTGCCCTTGGTGAGAGTGGCGAGGTTCTGGTAGACGACCGCCTCGAAGAGGCTGGCCATGATCTCTTCCACCGGCACGCCGGACTTCACGAGCGTGTTCGCGTCGGCTTCGGCGAAGATCCCGCACTTCGAGCTCACCTTGTGCAGCGTGACGCCCTTGTACGCCATCGTGGCGAGGCGCTCGGGCTCGACCTGAAGCTTGCGCGCGGTCTTCTCGATGAACGTGCCCGTTCCGCCGCTGCATGCCGATTGCATGAAAACCTGCTTCGCGCGGCCGTCGCCGTTCGGCGTGAAGAACAGGGTCTTCATGTCCTCGCCGCCGATCTCGGACACGAAGCGCGCGTCGGAATGCAGCCGCTCGACCGCGGCTGATACGGCAACCACCTCCTGCACGAAGCGCGCGCCGAGGTGCGGCCCGATGAGGCCCGCACCGGAGCCGGTGACATAGACCCGTGCCGCACCGGGCGCGAGCCCGCATTCGGATTCCATGCGCCGGAGGAACTCGAGCACCATCTCAGCCTGCTTCGTGCCGTGGCGACTGTAGTCGCGCCAGCAAACGGCGCCGTCGCGGCAGGCCGCGGCCTTGACCGTGGTCGAGCCGACGTCGAGGCCGACGAGCATCAGGGCTTTCCGGCGAGGTACAGCGCGAGGTTCGCCGCCGTTCCCGCGACGCCAGCGTGCGGGACTGCGAAGGTGGCCGAGTGCAATTCGCGCCGCGCGGAATAGGCATTCCGCAACGACGTCAGATCGAGACCCGTGCGCGCGAGCGTCTCGTCGAACTCGCGTTGCGTGCGCTTCTTCGCCTCGGTGAGAATCATCTGGCAGCGCGACAGCGCGTGCACTTCGGCGTCGCCCTTGATCTCGAGCGGCGCGTAGAGAAGGTCCGGATGGCGACCGATCACCGCCGCCATCGCCCCCACGCTCATCGTGTTCGGCATGCACGCGTATGGCGAGAGCTCGCAGATCATGTGTGCCTTCCGGTGCCGATGCGCCCACAACGCCTTCCCGACGAGCATGTCGCCCTCGCCGCCGTTGAGGCGGCTATGGAAGTAGGGCGCGGCGAGCGCACGCAACTCATTCTGGTCGGGAAGCTCGCGCGGGACGCCGCCTACCGCCGTGCGCATCCGCTGGTGCGTCCATCGCAGCACGCGCTGCACGGAGCGAAGTGCCACCGCCTTTACGCGCGCATCGCGGCGCAGGCCGATCTGGTCCTCGTGCGCCTGCACCGCGAGCCGCAACAGGTAGTCGAACCAGACCGTGATTGCGGCGGGATAGACCTCCGCCCCCTCGGCCTCGAGCCAGCGGTGGATGTCGTAGTTCGGCGCGCCCTCGACGGTCTGAAGGTAAAACTCGCCGGTGATCTTCACGACCGGTTTCACGCGTGTGCGGTCGACCTCGATCGTGTCGTAGCGTGCCTTCACCTCGCGCATCGCACGCGCGAAGTAGTTCGTTCCGACGTGCCAGAGCACCGAGCTCAGCTTGCCGTCGTGCCGTGGCCGGCGCACGAACACGTCGTGCAGGTATTCGATCGCGTCGCGCGTGACTCGATCCGTTTCGCCGGGGCGGACTTCGTAGGGCCGTGTGCGGTACTCCATGTCCGTGACGACGTCGGCGAGCACCGCGGCCCACAGCGCGCCGAGCGTGAACGGCAGGCTCAAGTCGAGACCGCCGCCCGCGGCACGTCCCTGGTCGAGCCCGTCCTGTCCGAGCAGGAACATGCGGAACGAGTCAAGCCCGACGTTGCGCAGTGCGAGCTCGTAGCTCTGGTGGTACTGTCCGAAACGACACGCGCCGCACGAGCCGGCCGTCACGTAGACGAAATCGCGGGCGACTGCCTCCGCACCGCGCTCCTTTGCTTCGTCCCGCAGGAAGTTCGCGAGATTGCCGGTCGTGAAGCTCGTCGGGCAGCACTGCCCGATGTCGGCCACTTCGCGACCCGTCAGCAAGTCGCGACGAGTCGCGGTGGGCAGGACGCGCGTCCGGTATCCGAGATTTTCGAGCGCGCCCTGGATCAGTCGCTCGACGCGCCAGTGCAGTCCGCCGAAGAGGATCGTGACCCGATCACGTTCGGCGCGCGTGAAGGGACCCGGTCGATACGCGCGATAAGATCCACCACCGGCGGGTGCGATAACGGGAGGCGCGACCGCGCGCACGCGCGCCGGAGCGGCGTCCGCTTTTCGAAACCAATGCACGGCCTTGCCGGGCACATGCGCCCCCCCCGGCACATGCGCGCCCCCCTTCC
>Ga0318562_10000739_pt1 | contig 14603 bp, 11 predicted proteins | sample GRESIP066b5f18_FD_203688 | JGI IMG/M metagenome (GOLD analysis project Ga0318562, IMG submission 203688) | Tropical soil microbial communities from Luquillo Experimental Forest, Puerto Rico - GRE.SIPMG.066b5f18 | ecosystem: Environmental > Terrestrial > Soil > Tropical forest > Bulk soil... | reverse complement strand
GTGTCATGGTGTCGGTCTCTTGAGGAATCAGGAAGCGGCGACCCGCCTGGCGATGGCCGTGCCCACCTCGGTCGTGGAAGCCGTGCCGCCCAGGTCGGGCGTGCGCGGCCCGTCGCGCAGCACGGCTTCGATGGCGGCGAGGATCGCGTCGTGCGCCGCGCGCCCCGCGCCCTGCCCCTGCGTCAGGAAGTCCAGCATCAGCGCGCCCGACCAGATCATGGCGATCGGGTTGGCGATGTTGCGCCCGTAGATGTCGGGCGCCGAGCCGTGCACCGGCTCGAACAGCGACGGGAACCGGCGGTCCGGGTTGAGGTTGGCCGAGGGCGCCAGCCCGATGGTGCCGGTGGTCGCGGGCCCCAGGTCAGACAGGATGTCGCCGAACAGGTTGCTCGCCACCACCACGTCGAAGCGCCCGGGCTGCAGCACGAAGCGGGCCGACAGGATGTCGATGTGCTGCTTGTCGACGCTCACCTCGGGGTAGTCGCGCCCGATCACATCGGCGCGGCCGTCCCACCAGGGCATGCTGATGGCGATGCCATTGCTCTTGGTCGCCACGGTCAGGTGCCGGCGCTCTCGTGCACGGGCAGTCTCGAAGGCGTACCTCAGCACACGGTCGGCGCCGTGGCGCGAGAACACCGACTCCTGGATCACGATCTCGCGCTCGGTGCCCTCGTACATGACGCCGCCGAGCGAGGTGTACTCGCCCTCGGTGTTCTCGCGCACCACCAGGTAGTCGATGTCGCCCGGGCGCCGCCCCGCGAGCGGGCAGGGAACGCCCTCGAACAGGCGCACCGGGCGCAGGTTGATGTACTGGTCGAACTCGCGCCGGAACTTCAGCAGCGATCCCCACAGGGAGACGTGGTCGGGCACGGTCGCGGGCCAGCCCACGGCGCCGAAGTACAGCGCGTCCACGCCCTTGAGCTGCTCCTTCCAGTCGTCGGGCATCATCTGCCCGTGCTCGGCGTAGTAGTCGCAGCTGGCCCAGTCGATGGGCCGGCTCTCGAGCTCGAAGCCGAAGCGCTCGGCCGCGGCCTGCACCACGCGCAGGCCCTCGGGCATCACTTCCTTGCCGATGCCGTCGCCAGGGATCAGCGCGATGCGAAAGGTAGGGAGCATAGGGTTGCTCAGTCAGGCAAGACAAGCTTGAACAGCTGGTGATCGGTAAACGTGCCGGCGGGATGGCCAACGAAGTTGCCCGTCACGATCCCTGTGGCGCCCTCGAAGTGCCCGCTTCCGCCGGTCACGCGCCACGAGATGGAGCCGGTGCTGAAGCCATCCTCTCGAACACCGAATCGGCCGGGCACCACCGTGTCAACATCAAGATGGCTGCCGATTTCGGGGAATTCCACCCGTCCCGATTCCCAAGTCCGGTCATCCTGAGCCATCACCACCGTTTCGAATCGGGCGACCCTCGTCGGAACCTGCAGCGTTGCCTCAGGACTGATTTCCAGCCCCGGGGCAAGCGCCAGCACCTGTCCCGTGGCACGCGATTGGACGAATCCTGCCGCACTGCCGATTGGCTCGCCCTTGCCGGCGAAGAAGATGAGCATCGTGTATGTCTTCACGGTATGAGTTCCAGTTGTCAATGCTTGCTGAGGCGCTCTGTGAGGCTGCGCAGGATGCGCGAGCGTGCGACCTGGTAGCCGAGGCGCTGTCCCACATCGGTGTTCAGCAGTCGGCCAATGACGCCGGGGTCCGCCTTGTCGATGAAGCGGCCGGTGGCAGTGTCCGTCCGTCCCGCCAGATCGGCGAGGATGCGCGCGGCTGCGTTGTGTCCCGGCATGCCGCTCACGCCGCCGCCCGGATGGCTGCCCGAACCGCAGAGGTAGTAGCCCGCCACCGGGGTGCGATAGTGGGAAGCTCCCGGAATGGGACGGTTGTCGAAGAGGTTGTGCAGCCCAATCATCGAGCCGTGGAAGATGTTGCCGCCCGTGATGTGGTACGTCCGCTCGAGGTCCAGCGGCGTGATGATGTGGCGCCCCAGGATGTGGTGGCGCACGTTGGGCGCATAGCGGAAGTAGGCTTCCAGTACCCGATCCGCCCACTCCTCCCGTCGATCGTCCCAGGTGCCGGCCGACAGCTCGAAGGGCAACTGCTGCACGCCGAGCGACAGGGTGTGCGTGCCAGGCCGCGCAAGACCCGGGTGCGTCACCGACGGGATCAGCGCTTCGATAACAAAATCGTCCGGAAACTCGCCACGCCGCTGCGCCTCCCAGGCTTTCTCGTACATCGCGGGTGTGGGACCCAGAATGTTCAACCCCTGGTGCTGGGGTCCGGTCGTGCCCGGTTCGAAGCCAACGTAGTCCGGCAATGCGTCCACCAGCAAGTGAATACGTGCCATCGAGCCACGCTGGTCGATCGCCCCGGCCTGCTCACGCATCGGCGCCGGCAGGGCGCCCTCCGGCAGCAGGCCGACCAGTGAACGCACCGGGTCCGCATTGGAGACGATCAGCGGCGCTCGAATCACCTCGCCGGTCTCTAGCAGCACGCCGACCGCCCGTCCTTCGTCGATCAACACCCGTTCGACCGCCGCACCGGTGCGGATTTCGCCGCCATGCGCGCGCAGGCCATTCGCCATCGCCTCGCTGATCATCCCCATGCCGCCCTCGGGCAAGCCGTAGCGCCCGAACTGGCCTTCGAACTCACCCAGCGCGTGATAGCCGTACACGTAGGCCGTACCCTCCGTCGTCGGGCTGCCCCAGGTCGAGACCAGCCCCATGAACATCATGAAACCACGTAGGCGATCGGACTGGATGTAGCCCTTCAGCAGGTCCTCCGCGGAGGAAACCATAAATTCCTCAAAGAGCCTGTCTTCGCCCGCGTCAGAGAAGATCTTGCGCAGCGCCTCTGGCGATGGCGGGTCGCTCAGCTGCACAGCATGGGTCAGCTCGCCGAAGCGCTTGAGCCTGGTGGCGAAACGCATGAAGTTCGCGCCATCGGCCTTGTTGTGACGCTCGATGGAACGCAACGTACGGTCGATTTCCTGCCAGAACATGACGTGGTCGCCATCGTCCCACAGCGCCATCTCCTGCATACGAGGCGCTACGGAAACCAGACCGTACTTGCCCAACTCCAGGTCGTCTACGACCTCCTGCCTCAGCATCATCTGGATATACGAGCAGGACGAGAAAATGCCTCCCGGCACAAGCTCCTCGCTGGTGCAGGCGCCGCCGATCACGGACCTCGCCTCGAGGACAAGCACCGTGAGTCCCGCGCGTGAAAGATAGTTGGCGCACACCAGACCGTTGTGACCCGCGCCCACGACGATGGCGTCGTACTTGAGAGGTGTACTCATATCGTCTCCGGTTCAGACGGCATGGCCTAGCCGGCGGGCATCGGCCATGACGTCTGCAAGAACATCGAGAAAATAGGCGGCGTTCGCCTCGGTGAACGGCAACGGGGGCCTGATCTTCAGGACGTTGCCGAAGGGACTCGAGGCGCTTATCAGCACTTTGCGGTCGCGCAGCCGGTTCACCACATGGAGGGCGAGGTCAGCATGCGGCTCGCGCGTGACCGGATCCTTCACGAATTCGGCGCCAATGAAGAGGCCGGCTCCCCGGACATCGCCGATCTGGGGATAGCTCGCCGCCAGCTCGCGAAGTCCCTTCTGCAGGAAAGCACCTACCCGCGCCGCATGCGCCATCAGTCCTTCGTTCTGGATGACATCGAGAACGGCATTGGCCGCGGCGCAGCACACGGGGTTGCCGCCAAAGGTATTGAAGTATCGGGCGTCCAGGGCGAATTCCGCCAGCAGATAGGGGCGCGCCACCACGCCACCGATGGGCAAGCCATTGCCCATCGGCTTGCCCATCGTGACCAGGTCGGGTACGACGCCATGGCGCTGGAAGCCCCACATCGCGTCGCCCGTGCGGGCAAACCCCGGCTGAACTTCGTCGGCGATAAAGAGGCCGCCCGCCGCGCGCACAGCCTCGACCCCTCGCTGCAGGAAGCCCGGCGGATCGGAGAACACGCCGTCACTGGAGAAGATGGTGTCCGTCATCAAGGCAGCCGGCCGCATGCCGTGCCGCGCGAGATCGGCGATGGCGGCCTCGACCGCCTGCCCGAAGCATTCGCCCACGTCGCGCGAGCCAGCGCGGTATCCATCAGGCGCCGCCACGGTGCGCACATGGTTGCCCAACGGCACGCCGTTGCCGAGAGACGGGGACATCTCCGCAATCGCCGCGGTGATGCCGTGGTATCCGTTGGACGTGACGATGATGCCTTGCGCTCCCGTGTAGCGCTTGGCGATGCGAACGGCCAGGTCCGACGATTCGCTCCCGGTGCAGGTGAACATCACGTTGGACAGTTCGCCCGGGAAGGTCGCCAGCAGCTTTTCCGCATAGGTCAGAACGATGTCGTAGAGGTACCGCGTATGGGTGTTCAGCACGCCCATCTGCCGTGTGACGGCCTCCACCACCGCGGGGTGGCAGTGACCGACGGAAGGCACGTTGTTGTAGACGTCCAGATAGGGCGCCCCATCCTCGTCGTAGAGCCAAACTCCCTCGCTTCGGACAACGTGCACGGGTCGTTCGTAGAAGAGCTTGTAGGAAGGGCCGAGCACGCGCGTACGGCGCTCCAGCAACTTCTCGACGACCGGACTCAAACCCTCCGCTTGCGCGGGGTCGAAGGAATTGATCATCAAAGGCATGTTCATGTGGTTAGTTCCATGTGGCAGACGTCGCGCAGCGTGTTCGACGCCTGCGCGCGATCCATCCGGGCAAGACATTCGAGGCCTTGCCAGGCGATGGAAGTGTTCTTGAGGATGTAGCGGCTGTTGTCCGGATTGGCATGAGCGCGCCACTGCGTGATCGTCACGGCCGCGCACAGTCGCGCGGACATGAGATCGATCAGGAGATCGACCTCCTCGGGCAGCAGCGGCAGCACGCCATGGAAGCCCGCGACGATGTCCGCGACGGCATCGATCGTCTCGACATCGAGGTGGTAGCAGGCAGCGATCGCCAGGTCATTCACCAGTGGCGCACGGACCATGTCGCCGAAGTCCATGATTCCGCTGACGACGCCGGGGTCGTCCACTTGCACCATCAGGTTGTGGGGGTTGAAGTCGCCATGGATCACCTGCGCTCGCAGCCCCGCGAGACGCGGCCGGACCTCTGCCTCGAAGCGGCGCAATGCATCGCGCACCAAGTTCCAGGGCCTGGGTTGCTCCGAGCAGGACCTCGCCGCGTCGGGAACAATCTCGTTGAGAAAAGCTGCGCGCTGGAGGTCCCACAACAGTTCATGATCGGCGCCTGGATGAGCGTAGCCCTTCAAAGCCGTGTCGAAGCTCGCCACAGCCGCCCCGAGCGCACGTCGTTGGCGGGCGGAACGCGGCGACTTCGCAAGAAGCTGTCCTTCCAGAAAGCTGCTCAATGTCATGACCCGCGATGGCGCGCCGCCTACCGACACCGGCCGTGCGACACAGCCATCCAGATCCCGGTGAAGCGCGGGGATCGGCAGAGTCGGATCCGCCGCGGCGATCCACTGCTGCGCCCGTACCTGCATCTCGAGCACCGCCGAATCGTCGGCTGGATGGGCGAAGCGAAGCACCGTCCTTCCGGCATCCGCCGCGGTCAGCAGGAACAGTTCGTCGCGCTCACTGGCCAGCCGGACGGCTCGTGTGTCGATGCCGTAGTACTCCAGCACCAGGGCCTCGACCAGGTCCGGCGGTGTCGGCGGCAAGCCCTCGCGCAGGCTGGCGCCGAAGATGGGACTCAGGACAGTCACGCCTGCCTCACCCGAAGTTCATCATCACGTGGCGGATCGCGGTGTAGTCCTCCAGGCTGAAGATGGACTGGTCCTTGCCGTAGCCGGACATCTTCATTCCGCCGTGCGGCATCTCGCTGATCAGCGTGAAGTGCTGGTTGACCCAGGTCGTGCCGTACTGCAGGCGTGCGCTCAGATGTCCGGCTGTCTTCGCGTCACGGGTCCAGATCGACGATGCCAGTCCGTAGCGGCTGTCGTTCGCCCATTCGAGCACCTGCTCCACCGTCTTGAAGGGTGTAACCGACACGACCGGGCCGAACACCTCGCGTTGCACGATCTCGTCGTCATGCCTGGCGCCCGCGAGGATTGTCGGCTCGTAGAAGAATCCTGGGCGCTCAGGGCTGCGCCCGCCGGTCAGCAGTTCGACATGCTTCAGGCCGGCCGCGCGCTCCACGAATCCCGCCACGCGGTCGCGCTGCCGCGCGCTCACGAGCGGTCCGAGCTCCGTGTCCTCGGCGGCAGGCGAGCCGAGGCGGATGCTCTTCACCGCGCGGTGAAGCGCCGCGACGAACTTCTCATACACCTTTTCGTGTACATAAACCCGGCAGGCGGCGCAGCAGTCCTGGCCGGCGTTGTAGAAGCCGGCACTACGAACGGAAGCAATGGCGGCGTCGAGGTCCGCATCGTCCATCACGATGACCGGCGCCTTTCCGCCGAGTTCGAGATGGGTGCGCTTGAGATTGCCAGTGGCCGCCTGCAGCACCTTCTGGCCGGTTGCGATGTCACCGGTGATCGACGTCATCGCAATGCCCGGATGACTGCAGAGCTGCGCACCGACCGACCCGCCCTGCCCGGTCACGATATTGACCACGCCCGCGGGAAGCATCTGCGCAAGCAGGCCGCCGAGCTTCAAGGCGCTGAGGGGTGTCTGCTCCGAGGGCTTCATCACCACCGTGTTGCCGACGACGATCGGGGCGAAGATCTTCCAGGTCGCCATCGCGAGCGGAAAGTTCCAGGGGGCGATCGAGCCGATCACGCCCAGCGGGTCGCGGCGGATGATGCTGGTGTGGCCGGGCACATATTCGCCGGCCGCGAGCCCCGTCATGCAGCGCGCCGCGCCGGCAAAGAATCGGATGTTGTCGACGATTCCGGGAATCTCGTCGTTCAACATGCGTACATAGGGCTTGCCCACATTGAGCGATTCAATGCGCGCAAACTCTGCGCCCTCCTGCTCGATCTTGTCGGCAATTTTCAAGAGCAGCGCCGACCGGGCGGCCGGCGTCATCTGCGACCACGACGCGAAAGCCTTCTTCGCCGCCGCCACCGCCTGATCGACCTGTTCCGGTGAGGCCTCCCTGACTTCGGCGATCCGCGAGCCGGTCGATGGATCGAGGATCGTTTCGACAGGGCCTTCGCCCTGAACCGGTCGACCGTCGATGAGCAAGTCGGTCGTGAAGCTGTGAACCTGGGTTGCGTTCATGATGTGTTCCTTTGAGAAAAAGCAGCGGCTGACCCGCCCTGTGAAACGGGTTCGGCAGCAAATGAAGAAGAGAAGAGAGTTCGCGCGCCGCGCGGCCGATCAGACAGCCATGGCAACTCCGTCGTGGCCGGGATCGGCGGCGCCGTCCAGTCCCTCAGGTGCGACCTTGATGCCATGCACCGCGGCAAAGCCAAAACCGTAGGGACTGCGAACGATCTCGTAGCCCTGCGCTGCAAGCGCATCGGTGGTGCGGAAGGAGATGCGGTTGGAAACGTCGATCGCGTCGCTGGTGGCAGAGAAACGCGGCGCGCTGACGGCCTCGGTCATGGTCATGCCGAAGTCGAGCACGTTGAGGGTGGCCTGCAACACGCCCATCGCGATCTGGGTGGCCCCCGGCGCGCCGATGACCAGGAAAGGCTTGCTGTCCTTGAATACGATCGAGGGGCAGATGGAGCTGAAACGCGCTTTGCCCGGTGCGATGGAGCCGGCGTGTCCGGGGCGCGGATCGAAGACGCCCATGCAGCCGTTGTACATGAAGCCCAGTCCTTCGGTGATGACGCCCGAGGGCATGCCCAGGGAATGGGTCATACTGACGCAGCCCCCGTGCGCGTCGACGACGCACAGATGGGTCGTGTCCTTCGATGGCAACCCGCCTTCGAATCGTGGGACCTCGCACCGAATGCCGCGCCGGATCTCGTCGGCCATCTTGCGCGCATAGTCCTTGGACAGCAGCGCCTCCATCGGCACGGACACGAATCTCGGGTCGCCGACGTGCGCATCCTTGTCGCGCGTGGCGCGCTTCATTGCCTCCACGACGACGCGCATGTAGTCGCTCGAGTTGTGGTCCAGTGCGCGCAAGTCGAAGTTTTCCAGGATGTTGAGCATCTCGATCAGCAACAGGCCTCCGCCGGGCGGCTGGTTGCTCGAGACCGCGAAGTCGTGGTACGTGCCCCAGAGCGGCTCGCTGCGCACCGGCCGATAGCCGGCCAGATCTTCGCGCGACACGAGGCCGCCATTGCGACGCATGTCCTCGGCGATGCGCTCGGCGATCTCGCCCTTGTAGAAGATGTCGACACCGTGCCTGGCGACTAGGCCCAAGGTGTTCGCGAGGTCCGGGTTGTGCACCCGGTCCCCGACCCGCTTGGGCGACCCGTCCGCGCGGCAGTACATACGCCGGCCCGATGCGCTGAAACGAAGGCGCTCGGGATTCGGGGCCCGTCCCATTTGGTCCTCCTGCGTCCAGAACCAGTGCACGTGCGGGCGAACGAGCCAACCCCTTTCCGCCCAGGCGATTGCAGGCTGCACGACCTGTTCCCAGCCCAAGGCACCGAACTCGGTCTGCGCCTCGTGATAGGCCTTGAGCGATGCAGGAACGCACACCGAGCGGTAACCGATGTCGTTCACGCGCCCCTTGAGAACGAAGCCATAGCCGTCGCGCGTCTCCGCCTCGATCAGCGCCTCCCACATGTCCGGGCGCGCCGCCGATGGCGCCGGCGAATGAAAATCGATGTAGCCGTGGTGGTTTCTCTCAGGGAGGTAGATGGCCATGCTGCCGAATCCGGCGAGGCCGCACATCAAGGGATCGACCACCCCCTGGACCAGCGCACTGGCGATCGCCGCATCGACGGCGTTCCCCCCAGCGCGAAGGATCTCCGCACCGGCTTCGGACGCCTCGGGTTGCGGCGTCACGATCATGGATCGTTTGTTGACTTGCACCATAGTTCCTTGGGTTGCTTCAGGCGGCGGCAGCCTTGGCTTGGCGCGCGCTCAGGGCAGCCTGGGCCACATAGAGCTCGGGACGGCGCAGCTCACCCAGCGGATACCAGTCGCGCACCTTCTGGATGTCGCCGAGATCGATTTCGGTCGTCGTGCAGACCTCACCGTCGGAAGCGCAGGCGAGCACAACGCCCCACGGATCCACCACCATGCTGCGGCCGACGAAGCGTGCCCCCGAAATGGGCTCCTGGCCATACATGCCCGTGGCGGCGATGAAGAGCTGGTTGTCGGTGGCGCGCGTTCGCAAGGTGAACTCCCAGTGGTCCAGCCTGGGATTGGGAAACGCGGTCGGCAAGGCGATCACCTCCGCGCCTTGCAGTCCAAGTTCACGGATCACCTCATGGAAGCGCAGATCGGCGCAGATGGCGATGCCGAGCCGGCACTTGCCGATGTCGAACACGTGGAGCGAATCGCCCGGTGTGATCTTCTGTGCTTCGCTGAGCCCTCGCGCGATGTCGGGTCCGCTGCCTGGCGAGAACAGGTGTGTCTTCCTGTAGCTGCCGACGATTTCGCCGGCCGGCGAGATCAGCGGCGCCGTGTTGTAGATCTTCCCGTCTTCCGACTTCTCGAACATCGAGCCCGTGATGTACATGCCGTGCTCGCGCGCCTTGGCGCACAGCATGTCGGTCGTCGGACCGGGGATCGGCTCGGCGATACGCTGGTAGGCTGTGGGATGGCTCGCACCGCATCCGGTCATGGCTTCCGGCAGCACGGCAAGATCGGATCGGCGCCGACCCGCAACGTCGAGCAATCGGCGCATGCTCGCGAGGTTCGACTCGTTGTTGTCGTCGATCGCGGTGAACTGGATCACCGAGATCGTCATGGATCGTGCCGGCGAAGTATGGGCTGGGGTCATGAGATGAGTTCCGTAGTGGGATGGGCGAACGATCAGTTCCAGATTGCAGGCCTGAGTGCGTCCCAGGGCTGCGCTTCTTCGAGTTGTGCCGCCAGGCCGAGCAGCGTGTCTTCGGCACCGAAGCGGCCGACGAAGTGCACACCCATGGGCAAGCCGCCGGATGAGCGATACAGCGGCAGGCTGATGGCCGGCTGGCCGGTCATGTTCTGCAGGCCGGTGTAGGGGCAGTATTCGCGCATCGGCTGGTAGGCACTGCGCCGATCGGTGTGCTCGAGGTTCAGATGGCCGATGCGCCAGGGCGGCGTGCTCAGCGTTGGCGTGAGCCACACGTCGAAGTCCGCGTGCCAGGCAGCGACGCGCCGCGCGGCCGCATGCAGCGTGACCCACGCCTCCTGGTAGTCGATCGCACTGACCCGGACGCCCGCTTCGTAGACGGCCCACACCATGCCCTGGAGGTCTCCCCTTCTAGGCTCGCGGCCGAGGGTGAGGGCGGCCGATTGCCGCATCAGCATCGCGTGTCCGGAGATCCAGATCTGCTCAAAGGCTGCGCGGATCTCTTCATAGGGCCTGCCGAGATCGGGCGAAGATTCCTCGACCACGTGCCCAAGCTGCTCGCAAAGCCTTGCCGCGTGAAGCACTGCCGCTCTGCTCTCGGCGCCCGCGGCGTTGCCGTAGAGATCGCCGGTCGCAAAGCCGATCCGCATGGGCCGCCTGCAGCGCCGCATGGCGTTGACGAAGCTTATGGCAGTGGCAGGGGCGGCATAGGGGTCTCCAGGCTCCGCGCCCGCCGTTGCATCCAGCATGGCGGCCGTGTCACGGACCGTGCGCGTGAGCACGTGGTCGATGACGATGCCATTCATGACATCGCCCAGTTCGGGACCCGCCGGCGTGCGGGCGCGCGTAGGCTTCAGTCCCACCAGCCCGCAGCAGGACGCCGGGATACGGATCGAGCCGCCGCCGTCCCCAGCGTGGGCGATGGGCACCAGGCCTGCCGCGACCGCGGCGGCAGATCCGCCGGACGAGCCGCCAGGCGAATGCGCGAGGCTCCATGGGTTACGCGCCGGCCCGTACAGGGTGGACTCCGTGATGGCCATGATGCCGAACTCGGGGACGTTCGCCTTGCCGAGAAGGACCGCGCCCGCATCCTCGTAGCGACGCACGATGGTCGAGTCGCGGCTTGAGCCTGTCGCCGGCGTCAGGCTGGAGCCCTGGCGCGTCGGCCAGCCCCGTCTGTGCGCGCCGATGTCCTTCAGGAGCATCGGCACCCCCGCGAATGGGAGCTCCATGGAAACGTTCTTTACGCGTTCGCGCGCCTCCTCGAACGCCGTGAACACAACCGCATTGAGGGCCGGATTGAGGCGCTCGATGCGCTCGATCGCCGCTTCGACGATCTCGCCGGGATGCACGTCCCTGCGTCGCACGAGTTCGGCGAGGCCGACCGCGTCGTAGTTGGCGTAGTCGCTGAATGGAGTCACATCGCCTCCGCCATGGGTGGTGTAACTTTCACATGAGAACGCAAGCTCCCGCCCTTCACCTCCCCGACAGGACGGAAGTTGGGGAAGTCCCAGTGCCGCCCTGGCGCCGCCTGGATCAGGCTGCGCGTATAGGGATCCTTCGGGTCCACGAGAACTTCAGATGTCGGCCCCTGTTCCACGATCCAGCCGCCCTTCATGACGACAATTTCGTCGCAGATCTGTGCCGCCACGCGAAGGTCATGGGTGATGAACAGCGTCCCGACACCCAGCCGCCCCTGGATGTCGTTGAGCAGATCCAGCACCTGCGCCTGCACCGAGACATCGAGGGCCGAGACGGCCTCGTCGGCGATCAGGATGTCCGGCTTCATTGCCAGCGCACGCGCGATGGCAATGCGCTGCCGCTGGCCACCAGAGAACTGGTGCGGATAGCGCGATACCGCGTCCGCCGGAAGCCCCACCATCTCGAGCAGCGCAGCGGCTTCAGCCATCGCCTGCGCGCGCGGGACGCCGAAATTGGTCAAGCCTTCGATGATGGACTCACCGATGCGGATTCGCGGATTGAGCGAGCGGTACGGGTCCTGGAAGACGACCTGAATACGGCGGCGATGCTGTTTCAGGGCAGCCCCTCGCAGGCGCGAAATGTCCTGCCCGGCAACCAGGATCCTGCCTTCGGTCGGATCGATGAGACGGATGGCGCAGCGGGCCACCGTCGACTTGCCCGACCCGGACTCACCGACGATTCCGAGCGTGCGGCCGCGCCGCACCGTGAGCGATACACCCGACGCCGCCTTGACCTCATTCACCTTGCCGAACATCGAACGGGAACTGTATGTCTTGCCAAGATCGGAAATCTGAAGCAGCACCTCCGCGTCCGCGGCGCCGGCCGATGCGCGCGGCACCAGGCTCGGCACCGATGAGAGCAGTTTGCGCGTGTAGCCCTGTGTAGGGCTGCGCAGGATCTGGTCGAGCGTCCCGGTTTCGACCATGCTGCCCTGGCGCATGACGGCCACGCGATCGGCGATCTCCGCCACGACGCCCATGTCGTGCGTGATGAAAAGGACGGCCGTGCCCCGGTTGTCACGCAGCTCGCGGATCAGCGAGAGGATCTGCTTCTGCGTTGTGACATCGAGCGCCGTCGTGGGCTCGTCCGCGATCAGGAGCCGCGGACGCAGGATGAGTGCCATCGCAATCATGATCCGCTGTCGCTGGCCGCCCGAGAGCTGATGCGGATAGGCGCGGTAGATGCGCTCCACGTGAGGCAGATGCACTTCTTCCATCATGGCCAGGATGCGCTTCCTGCGCTCCACGGCGCGCATCGGCGTGTGGGCCTTGAGCACCTCATCGATCTGATCGCCCACCCTGACCACCGGATTCAGCGCGGTCATCGGCTCCTGGAAGACCATGGCCATCGAGGTTGCGCGAAGCGCTTCGAGACGCTTCTCTCCGGCGCCCAGCAATTCCTCGCCCTCGAGCCGGATGCTGCCGCCCGCCGGGCACAGCACGCCACGAGGCAGCAAGCCCATGATCGAGAGTGAGGTGACTGACTTGCCCGAACCGGATTCCCCCACCACGCAGAGCATCTCACCTTCGTGCACCTCGAGCGAGATGCCGTCTATGACCCTGTGACCATCGGGACGCTCCGCCGCCACACACAGGTCGCGCAGCTGCAGGATCGGCACTTTCATGTCCGTGTTCATCGTCCGACCCCCCGCTTCGCCATCCGCGGATCGAGTGCGTCGCGCGCGGCATCTCCGATCAGGTTGATCGACAGAATGGTGAGCGACACGCACAGGCCCGGCCAGAAGATCAGTCCAGGCATGATTCGGAAGTAGGCTCGCCCGTCGGCCATGATGTTTCCCCAGGTCGGTGTGACCGGATTGATTCCCGCGCCGAGGAAGGAAAGAATCGATTCCGTCAGGATGGCCGACGCGCAGACGTAGCTGCCCTGCACGATGAGCGGCGCGATGGTGTTGGGCATGAGATGGCGCCAGAGGATGCGCGAGGTCGAGCTTCCGAGCGTGATCGCCGCCTCGACATACGCCTCTTCCCGCGTCCCGAGCGTGACGGACCTCACGAGCCGAATCACGCGCGGCACCTCGGGAATCGTGATCGCGAACATCACCGTCCAGATGTTCGCGCCGACGAGCGTGACGATCGAGATGGCGAGCAGCGTGTTCGGGATCGCCATCATTCCGTCGACGAATCGCATCAGCACGGCGTCGACCCGGCGCATATAGCCGGCGATGAGGCCGAGAGTCATCCCGGTACCGATGCTGAGCAGCGCCGCGCCGAGGCCGATGACCAGCGAGATCCGGGCGCCGTAGAAGATGCGCGAGAGCAGATCGCGACCATAGGCATCGGTGCCCAGCCAATTGGTTTCACTCGCGGGCTTGAGGCGCAGGACCGGCTGCAGTTCGAATGGGTCATGCGGCGAGATCCACGGCGCGATAAGTGCCACCGTGGCGATTGCGACCAGGAACAGCGCGGACGCTGTCACGAGCGGGTTGCGCCTGCAGTAGCGCACGGCAGACTGCACGCGGGAACCCGGTCCGGCGGCAATGAAGAAGGGGGCAGCGTGGTTCATCAGTAACGGATCCGCGGATCGAGCAGGGCGTAGCTCAGGTCGATCAGAAGGTTGATGCCGACATACAACAGGCTTGACAGCAGTGTGATGGCCTGGATCACCGGGTAGTCCCGAGCCAGCACCGCGTCGATCGTGAGTCGCCCGATGCCGGGCAGGTTGAAGACACTCTCGGTGACCACGACGCCCGTGATCAGGAGAGCCAGACCGATGCCCACCACCGTGATGATGGGAACCGCAGCGTTTCGGAGGGCGTGGCGCAGCAGCACGGGCATCTGGCCGATCCCCTTGGCACGCGCCGTCCGGATGTAGTCCTCGCCGAGCACCTCCAGGAGGCTCGTCCGCGTGATACGCGTGATGAGCGCGATGTACAGCAGGGTCAGCGTGAGCGTCGGGAGGATGATCCTCTCCGCAAAGGGCACCACCCCATCGGAGATGCTTCGAAAGCCCTGCACCGGAAGCCACTTGAGCTGGACGGAGAACAGCTGGATCAGCGCATATCCGATGACGAATACCGGAACCGAAAATCCGATGACGGAGATTGCGACCACCACACGGTCGATCCAGGTTCCCCGGTGCGCCGCGGCCAGCATGCCCAAGGGCACGGCAACAAGGTTCGACAGGATCAGCGTTGCTATCGCGATCGACAGCGTCGGCTCGAGGCGACTTTGGATCATCTGCAGGACCGGCGTGCCAGAAATGATCGAGGTGCCGAAATCACCCTGCAGCAGA
>Ga0318562_10000738_pt1 | contig 14604 bp, 11 predicted proteins | sample GRESIP066b5f18_FD_203688 | JGI IMG/M metagenome (GOLD analysis project Ga0318562, IMG submission 203688) | Tropical soil microbial communities from Luquillo Experimental Forest, Puerto Rico - GRE.SIPMG.066b5f18 | ecosystem: Environmental > Terrestrial > Soil > Tropical forest > Bulk soil... | reverse complement strand
GTTATCGTGCTTCTTTCAGGCTTTGCTGGGCGGCTTGAACGATCGCCCGGTTGGCGCCGATCTGGCGGGCCACCTGGTCGGCGTCGGCCTGGATGAATTCATCCCAGGTGGGGAACTGCCGACTGATCTTGCGGCTGACCTCGCCCTCAAGGAAGGCGTAACGCTTAAGTGCGGTTTCGCTGAGGAAACGGGGTCCTTGCATGGTCCGCAGCCTGTCCTGGCGGACGATGGCGTTGCGCACCTCCTCGGTCAGATCGCTTCCGGAGGTGCGCAATTCTTCGTACAACAGGCCGTCGAGGTTGGCGGGCAGTTCGGTGGCGGCCGCATCACGCAGCAGCAGCAGCGGCCGCTGCAGGGCTTCCATCCTGCCGGTCTCGATCATCACGTTCGGGTTGAGGCTGCCGGTCAGGATGGCGATATAGCAGTGGGCCCGCAGCAGCTTCGTCTTCAGGTTCGGCCACAACCCGGGCTGCTCGACGGTATCATCGGCCCGGACGACCCGCCAGAAGTAAGGGTGATCTTCCAGCACTGCGCGGACCGCCTGGTAGATGTCGGCTGCCCGGTCATCGTTGAATGGCATCGCGACAAAGCACGACACGTACGGGTCAAGCCCGGTCGTGTCGCCCTGGGCGTTGCGCAGCAGCTCCTGGATCTCGACCTTACGAGCGAGAAGGTCACGTTCGAAGCCGGCGCGTTCAGCGGCCAGTGACAGCGTCAGCTCGATGACCTGGTTGTACTGGACGAACATGGCCTGTACGTCGTCAACGCGCAGGGCCCGGGCCAGCAGCATCAGCGCGTTGTAGTACAGCGAGACCAGGGCGTGGCGGCTAACCTCATCGTGCAGGTTGCTGCGCGCTGCGAGCTTGCGGATGGTGGGGTTGTCCGCGTTCAGGTGTAGTGTCAGCGGCTCGCGCTGCTCGCTGAGGAATCCCTTGAGCAGGTCCCGGACCCACCCGGGCAGGGCCATGTTGGTGCTGACATCTTCCACCTCATGGCGGCTGCGGCTATCTCGGGTCTCGGTCAGGACCGCTGGGACCTCGACTGGGCGGAACCGGCTGACCTCAGCGACGCAGCGCAGGTCGGGGAAGATAAGGCTGTAGGCCGCTTGCAGCTCGGTGAAGCCCTCCCGCTCTGCCTGGGTCAAAGGCTCGAAGATCGTCTCCGATCCGGCCATATCCAGCCGGTGCAGATGCGCTCGTTCCGGCCACATCTCCGCGTAGCGCTTGAGGAAGCGTTCTGCGAATGGCTCGGCGCAGTTGAACACCCGCATGCTGCGGCCCCCCGCCAGCAGGTAGTACTGGTTGACGGAGCCCCGTTCGGTGATGTAGGAGATGAGCCGGGAGCCGTCACTGCGCGGCGCCGCGGTGCGCAAGTACTCCGCAACGGTGATCGGGCCCTGGTCGCTTTCCAGCGGCATCAGGTCGGCCACGGCGCGGAAGAAGTCTTCATACTCGTCCACGACCGACATCGCCAGCAGGTCGTAAGAATGCCACCGCATGATCTCGATGAACCGCTCATGATTACTTCGGGACAGCTCGGTAAGCTCCCGGACGATCAGCCAGCCCAGCTTCTGCTGCACCGCGGCCAGCGCGGCGTTTCGGATCACGTTGTCGCGGGCCGCGTTCGGTGTCAGCGCATCGCACTCCAGCGCTCCTTGCAAGAACTTGGCCCACGGTGGCAGCACGTCCCGGTTGCCCGCACTGATGAACATCCGCTTAATGTAGATGTCCACCGTGCCCCGTGCATCCGCATAGGGCATGGTCCGGTCGGTGATCGCCAGCACGCCCTGGACCCGTCCGTGCCCCTTGCCGTCTGGTTCGGAGACGTCGTCCCAATCGAAATCGGCGTCGACGGCGAATACATGCAGCGCGACCTCGTGGAGGAACTTATTGTCCCAGAATTCGTAGTAAGCCCGGCGCCGCTCCCTCTCCGAGGGATAGTTGTGGTGCCAGGGAGCCGTCACAGCATTGGCGGGATCGGCGTCGTCGTTGAGGTAGACCGGCATGCCGATGAAATCGGCGTAGGTCCGGATGATCGAGCGAAGCCGTGCCGTATCGAGATAGCGACGATTCTCGCTGCGCAGGTGCAACGTGACCGTGGTGCCGACCTGCTGCCGCTCGGCGGACTCGACCTGGTAACTTTCCCCGCCGTAGCTTTGCCACCGCAGGGCCTCATGACCAGCAGCCTTGGTAACCAGAGTGACCTGCTCCGCGACGATGAATGCGCTGAGCAAGCCGATACCGAACTGGCCGATCAAGTCTACCGTGCGGCCGCGGTCAGCCTCCTTGATCCGATGCCGGAGCTCTTCGGTATTGCCTGACTGGCCGATGGTCGACAAGTACTCATCGATCTCCTCCCTAGTCAGCCCGCAGCCGTTGTCGGAGATCTCGATCGTCTCGGCATTCCGGTCGACTACGACCCGGATCCGCGGCGCAGGCAGCTCCGTCTCGCCGCGATCGGCAGCGAGCGCACCACGCCTGCCAATGGAGTCGTGGGCGTTCTGGATCATTTCCCGCAGGAAGATGTCGGGATCAGCGTAGAGATTCTGCGCCAGCAGCCTGATCAGGCCTTCAAGATGAATCTGGAAAGTACGCTCCTCAACCGGCATAGCCACCCCCTAGCCCGAGACCACGATACTAATCCCCTCGATAGCCTGCACCAAACGCGCGGCCTGGGCGGCGAAAGCGACTCGACCGTAAATACTCTGCGGGACAGGGGAGAACGACAGGATGCTTCTTTCGGAGGCTCGGTCACACGGACTCGGCTACACATCGCCCAAGGCGTCGTCTCCTCAAGCTTGGCGAGCCGCCGGTGACGTATCGCGATTGAGCTGGTGTAGGTGGTGGTGCCGGTGTCGGCATCAAGGTGGCCGCGCACGCGAGCGAGCCTTTTACCTGTCGTCTGACGCATTACACGAATACCTGTCGGTCGTTCCGAGCCGCGTGCACGGCGCCTGGAAGACGTGCGGGTCCATGCTGGCGGCGCTCGACGTCCACCCGCGCGTGGCCAGGCAGATCCTGCGGCACAGCAAGAGCGCCATCACGATGGAGATCTACGAGGTGCCCCCGGCTGCCACCCGCGCTAGGGAGCTTGAGCGGCGGCTCGGCCCGCGAGCACGGCCATTGCTGCACTTGCTGCTGCACAGGATAGGCAACAGCTGGTCCTGTGTTCGAAAACTTGCGACTGCGAGCCCCGTTACGGAATCGAACCGTAGACCTTCTCCTTACCTTAGGGTTCCGATCGGCCTCCTGACCAGGGATTTCGCCGGAAGGCCAGGTCAGACGCTCCACTTCAGCCCGGTTGAGCGAGGTTCGCGGCAGTTCGCGCCGGATGCGACCTCCCAAATTCCTCCCAACCGGTCACGGAGGAGGAGCCGTGCCCTATCCCGCTGTCACCCGGCCCGATCTGTGTTCGATACGCGCTGCCGACGAGCGGACAGAGCATGCCGAAACCGCCCGCGACAGGGTCACCGCCGACGGCCGCCCACCGGCCGGCGATGACCCGCCCGCACCCCTGGCGAACGGCATCGACCGCGCCATCCGCCTGTCCGCCGCGGCGGCCGTTCTCGCCGTGGCGGGCATCGCGGCGTACGTCTCCTACGGGCACGCCTACGCGGTCGTCCTCGCCTACGGCGAGACCGGGATCACCGCCCGGCTCGAGCCCGCCACGATCGACGGCCTGCTCTGCGCCAGCTCGATGCTCTCCGGGGGCCGGCAAGGTGTCGTGTGATGTTGCGCTGACGAGGCTCGTTGCTGGTCGTGCAGCGTTTCTCCGTGACTGTGGTGCGTGTTGCTGGTAGTCGTAAGGAGGTTGCCTGGCACGGGGATCGGGGGGATGGGGTGCGGGCTTTCCTGGTGAGGCTGCCGTCGGGGGCGCGGTACTGGACGGTGCTGGATGACGAGCTGGCGGTGGTCGGCGAGGCGGATGCGTTCTTGCGGCATCTGCGGTTCGGGCGTGATTGCTCGGAGCTGACGACGAGGTCGTATGCGGGCGCGATTGCGTTGTTCTTGCGCTGGTGCGGCCGGACGGGCCGTCACTGGCATGCGGGGGTGGAGCATCTGGCGTTGTTCATCATCTGGCTGCGCCATGCCCCGGCGGTGACGAGCACCGAGGCGGTCCCGGGCTGGAGTGGGGAGTTGCTGGCGGGACCGGGTGCCGCGCCGGCTCGCGGGGCGCGGCGGGTCAACCTGGTGCTGACGGCGGTGCGCGGGTTTGTGACGCACGCGGTCGCGACCGGGACGGCTCCGGCGGGCCTAGTGCCGCTGGTATATGAGGTCGCCGGTCAGCGGGATCTGCCGGCCGAGGCGCGCGGGGAAGGCGGCCCGATGGCGTGGCGGCTGCGGGCGCGGCACCGGCTGCGGGAGCCGCAGAAGCCGGTGGACCGGGCCAGCGATGAGGAAATCATCGCGTTGCTGCGGGCGTGCTGCTCGGCGAGGGACCAGCTGATCGTGCTGCTGATGGCGCGAGCGGGGCTGCGCCGCGGTGAGGTGTGCGGGCTGCGGCGCAATGACGTGCATCTGCTGGCGGACTCGGCGGCGCTGGGATGTGAGGTGCCGCGCGCTCACCTGCACGTGGTCCGCCGGGAGAACCCGAACGGGGCGCTGGCGAAATCGCGGCGCCAGCGCCCGGTACCGCTGGATTTCCTGGTCGTCCAGGCGTTCGACGCCTATGAGTTCGAGCGGATGGGCGTGCCGCAGGCGGCAGGCAGCGACTTCGTGCTGGTCAACTTGTTCCGTGAGCCGGCTGGGGCGCCGATGCCACCGGACGCGGTCAACGCCCTGGTTGCTGCCGCGTCGCGGCGGGCCGGGCTGACCCGCCGGGTGACCCCGCATCAGCTGCGCCACGCGATGGCCAGCAACCTGGCTGATTCAGGTGCCAGCATCGACGAGATCGCCGAGCTGATCGGTCATTCCTCGGTGTCCTCCACGCAGATCTACGTGCATCCCGACCCGCAGCGGCTGCGGGCAGCGGTGGAACGAGTCGGTTCACCCCGCGAGCTTGCCGGGCCGGGCCGGTGACCGCCACCGCACGGGTCGCGCTGGCGGGATCTGCGGCCTCGCAGTTTTCCTGGCCGGCCGGGGATGAGGCCGTTTCCGTGTTCGAGCGGCTGCTCGATCCGACGTTCCTGGCTGAGGCCGGCTGGGACGCGAGCAGCCGGGTGCTGTGGCCGCCGCCGGAGCACCCGCTGCTGGGGCACCCGGTCTGCCGCGCTCCCGGGTGCCAGGCGACCGCGTTCGGGCGGGCACGGGTCTGCCAGCGGTGCCAGCGGCGGCTATCCCGGGCCGGGCTCGGCCCGGATGCAGTCTTGTCGCTGCCGGAACCGTCGTGTCAGCCGCCGTCGCGGTGCGCGGTGGAGGGCTGCCCGCGGCCATGGAAGACATCGAGGGACCGGTTGTGCCTGACCCACCTGCGGCAGCAGCGTGAGGTGCTGAAGGTGCCGCTGGAGGTGTTCCTCGCGCACCCGCAGACCCGGCCGCTGCCGTCGTGCGGGCCGTGCCAGGTGCCGGCGTGCAACCGGGAGCGTATCGGAGTCAGCGGCTCCTACTGTGACGCGCACCAGCAGCGGTTCCGCACGGCCACGCGCGCGGTCCCGGGGCTGGACGAGGCGGCGTGGCGTGCCGCCCAGCCCGCCATCGCCCAGTACGGGCAGGTCAGCCTTTACGGGCTGGCACCGCTGGTGGCCGCCCAGCTACTCGTCGGTCTGCAGCAGCGCACCCGCAGCAGCGCCAGGACTAATGAGAAGGCCCTGCGGTCGGTATGCGAGAAGCTTCGCCTGCACCAGGTCACCACGATCATCCCGGCATCCGGTGAGGTGTCCGTGCCCGGCCTGGACCGCAACGCTGGCACCCTGCTGACGTCGCTGGCCCGGCACGCCCGCCGCGCCCTGCTCGACCCGGAAACCGAGAAGGTCAAGGACGAGTGGGATCTGGTCGCCTTCGGCCGGCCCGGCGGCACCTTGCCCTTCACCAGCATCTCCCAGCCCTGGCTGCGGGAAGCCGCCAAACGGTGGGCGGTCGAGGAACTGCCCCGCCGCCGCGGCCGGGGCGTCGGCGGCAGCCTCCGCACCTGCGTGCACAGCCTGGCGCGGCTGTCAGAGACGCTGCGGCTGCGCGAGGACGGCGGCCAGGTCCCCGGTGCGCTCGGCCGGGCCGACATCGAGGCGCTGCTGAACCGGCTCGCCTACCAGCAGAACGCGGGCACGCTCACCCACCCCTCGCGGGTGATGACCTGCCGCCACCTCAAGCTGATCTTGTCCCGCATCCGCGCGATGGGCCTGACCCGCCCCGGCGGCCCCGCCGCCGGGCTGCCCGATGACTTCACGGTGCCTACCAGCGACATCCCCTACCTGCCCGGCCACGCCGAGCCGTCCCGGGACCTGCCGCCGGAGATCATGCGGCAGCTGTGCGACCAGCTCCCCGCGCTGGAACGCCAGCACGGCGTCAACATCCGCACCATCGTGGAACTGGTCATTGACACCGGGCGGCGCCCCGACGAGATCTGCACGCTGGCCTGGGACTGCCTGACCCGCGACAGCGACGGCTCCCCGGTGCTCACCTACGACAACCACAAAGCGGGCCGGATGGGGCGGCGGCTGCCGGTCACCGAGGCCACCGCCACGCTGATCACCGGGCAGAAGCAGCGGACCCGGGACCGCTACCCGGCCACGCCGCTGGACGAGCTGCGGCTGTTCCCTGCCCTGCAGCGCAACCCCGGCGGCCGCAAGCCGGTCGCCGGGCCGGGCCTGGTCGGCCGGCACCGCGCCTGGGCCGATAGCCTGCCCCCGCTGCTGCTGGCCGATGGCACCGAGTTCCCCAGGGCCAAGGTCACCTTGTATGCCTACCGGCATACCTACGCCCAGCGGCACGCCGATGCCGGCGTCCCGCCTGACGTGCTGCGCGAACTACTGGACCATCTCAATTTCGACACCACACGCCAGTATTACCGGGTCGGCGAGAAACGCCGCCGCGAGGCCGTCGACCGGCTCACCGCCGTTCAGTTCGACCGGCACGGCAACCGGATCTGGCACCAGGCCAAGGCGCTACTGGACTCCGAGCATGCCCGCCGCGCCGTCGGCGAGGTCGCCGTGCCGTTCGGCGGCTGCGCCGAGCCGTCCAACGTCAAGGCCGGCGGCCACGCCTGCCCCTACCGGTTTCGCTGCGCCGGCTGCGACCACTTCCGGACCGACGCCTCCTACCTGCCTGACCTGACCGCCTACCTTGATGACCTGCTCCGCACCCGGGAACGGCTGGCCGCCGCGGCCGGCCTGGACGAGTGGGCACGCGCCGACGCCATGCCCGCAGCGGAGGAGATCACCCGCATCCGCCGGCTCATCAACCGGATCAAGACCACCCTGGACGACCTGACCCCACAGGAGCGAGCCGAGATCGGCCAGGCAGCAGCAGCCGTGCGGCGGCACCGCGCGATCAGTCTCGGCATGCCCCGCATCCGCCAGCCGCTCCCCAGCGCCATTTCCGGGCGCACCGCATGACCAGCACTAGTACGTCCGCGACGGCTATGACCGGGGGGCGCCGCGCCGGCTCCGCCCGCCGTCGGCAGCGCGTCATCGCCGCGATCAACCGTGCCGTCACTGACGGCACCGAGATCAGCGTCTCCGCGATCGCCCGCGCCGCCCTGTTGACTGAACTATGCCTGGAGTTTCAGCAGTTCAGCGGGTAAATAGCTGTTCCTGGCGATACGTTCTCCGGTCGTGATGGAAGAAGGAGATCCGGACCGGGACTTGGCGGTGCTGAGGGTGCCGCAAACAGGCCGTCTCGTGGCCACGGGGAACCGGTACGAGCCCTATCAGGTCGTCGACCCGGACGGCGTCGTGATGGACGGTGCAGCCCAGTTCTTCCGGGACTTGCTGGCGGCGGGGAAGGCGGAGTCCACTGTCCGTTCGTACGGGACCGACTTGCTGCGGTGGTTCAGGTTCTGCTGGGCGGTCCGGGTGGACTGGGACCGGGCGACGCGGACCGAGGCCCGTGATTTCAGCCGGTGGCTGCAGGTCGCGGGGAAGCAGTCCCGTCCTCACTGGCGGGCGGGGCCGCTGGCAGCAGTGTCGGCCGGCGCCGCCGGCGGCGAGGCGTACGCTCCGTCTGTCCGGGCGCATTCGGAGACGGTGCTGCGGTCGTTTTACGGCTTCCACCTCGACGCGGGCACCGGGCCGGTCATCAACCCGTTCCCGCTGGACAGGTCGAGGCGGCACGGGCGGGCGCATGCGCATCACAATCCGATGGAGCCGTACCGGAACGAGCGCAGCGGCCTCTACCGGCCGAAAGTGCCCAGCCGGGTGCCCCGCAGCATCCCGGACGGGGAGTTCAACGAGATCTTCGCCCGGCTGCCGTCGCACCGGGATCGGGCGCTCGTCGCGTTCTACGTGTCTACCGGCGCCCGGGCCTCGGAACTGCTGTCGGCGACCGTCGCCGGGACCGATCCCGGCCGGCAGGTGATCACGGTGGTCCGCAAGGGCACCCGCGAGCTGCAGGAGCTGCCCGCCTCCATCGACGCGTTCGTCTGGCTGCGGCTCTACCAGGTTGAGATGGACGGACTGGTCCCGAAGGGGCGGCGGCAGCCCTTGTGGTGGACTCTGCGGCGGCCGGTCCGGCCGCTGTCCTACCACGCCGTCCACCGGATGTTCGAGCGGGTGAACGAGCAGGCCGGGACCTCTGCCACGCTCCATTCCTTGAGGCACACTGCGGCTTACAGGATGGCGGAGGATTCCTCGCTCCCGCTGACCGATGTCCAGTTTGTCCTTGGCCATGCCCAGTTGACCACTACGCAGATTTACCTGACTCCCCGCAAGGAGGAGGTCATCCGGCGGGTGCTGGCCCATCATGCCGAGCAGACCCGGCAGGCGGCTGCGCGGAGCCGTCCGTCCCCGGCGCAAGGGTACCGGCCCGAGACGCTGGACGTGCTGTTCCGGACCGGCGCGTCGTGACCGCCACGCAGGCCCGGCCCGGCCCGGACATGAGGACGCTGCCGACACCGCGGGAGACGGGACGGGCGCGGTTCCCGGCACGCCCGGCGCTCGCTTCCTGGCCGGCGACCGCCGTGTCCCGCGGGCGGCTGGAGGACCGGCTGGTGCGGGCGCCGTTCACCGCCGGCAACGATTACACCGAGAAGATCCGGCGGCGCGGGCTGGCGTTCCTGCTGGACTGGCTGGAGGAACAGCCGGGCGCGACGTGGCAGGAACGCTGGCTGGCCAGCGGGTCCGACGCGGCCGGGACCGCATGGCGCGGCACGCCGGCCGCGTGGCTGCGGGACAGGGGCATGACGGCTGACTGGCGGCTGCACGCACTCGGCTCCTCGCTCCTGACCCTGATCAGCGGTGATGTCGTGCGCCCCGCCCTGAGCTGGCTGGCGGTGAAGCCGACCGGCCCGGGCAGCCTGGTGCGCCACATGGCCCGCGCCCGCGATCCCGGGGGGTTCGCCGCGCTCCGGGCGCTCTGCGCGGAGGACCCGCATGTGTCCGCGGTATCGGGCAGCCACACGCTCTACCGTGCCGCGGAGATCGCCGCGGCCAGGGGCGGCGGGATCGCGGACATCACCGTCGGCGACGTGCTGGAACTGCTGGATGTCGAGCTCGGGGAACTGTCCGCGATTCCCGGCGATGTCGCGGTGTTCTACCGGCTGCTGCGCGCCATGGGCATCTTCGGGCCGGGCGCTCCGGCGACATGGCGGGAGGTCCGCAGCACCGGCCAGCGCACTCCCGAGGAACTCATCGGCCGCTACCGGCTGGAGTGCCGTCCCGTCCGCGACCTGCTCGTGGACTACCTCCGCGAGCGCCAGCCGGTGCTGGACTACGGGAGCCTGACCTCCCTCGCCTGCAACCTGGGCATGCGCTTCTGGCAGGACCTGGAGCGCCACAATCCCGGCATCAGCAGCCTGAACCTGTCCCGCGAGGTCGCCGACGCGTGGAAGGAACGCCTGCGCACCAAGACCGAGACGGTCACCCGCCCGGACGGCACGACGGCCCAGGTCAAGGTGCCCCGGCTGAACTACTGGGAATGCCTCATCCCGGTGCGGGCCTTCTACCTGGACATCGCCCAGTGGGCTGCCGGTGACCCTGCCCGGTGGGGGCCGTGGGTCGCGCCCTGCCCCGTCCGCGACGAGGAGACCAGCCGGCGCAAGGAACGCCGGCACCGCAAGTCCCGCATGGACGCGCGCACCCGCGAGCGCCTGCCCGTCCTGCCGGTCCTGGTCCAGACCGTCACCCAGCGGCTGCAGGAAGCCCGGGAACTGCTGGAGGCAGCCCGCCCGGCCGGGCACGGGGAGCCCTTTACCGCCGGCGGGCAGACGCTGGCCCGCGTCGTCACCCGGCGCGGCACCGCCGTGGGCAGGATATGGGGCGCCGACCCCGTGACAGGGAAACGCCGCGACCTCACCTTCGAAGAAGAGAAGGCATTCTGGACCTGGGCGATCGTGGAAGTCCTCAGGAACACGGGCGTGCGCATTGAGGAGCTCCTGGAAATCAGCCATCACAGCCTTGTGCAGTACAAGCTGCCGACTACCGGGGAAATAATCCCGCTCTTGCAGATAGCCCCATCGAAAACTGACGCGGAAAGACTTCTCGTCGTTTCCCCGGAGCTGTCGGAAGTCCTTTCCGTCATCATAAGGCGCGTCCTTGACAGGACCGGGAAGGTGCCGTCTATTACCGCATACGATAATCACGAGAAGATTTGGAACCCGCCGCTGCCCCTGCTGTTCCAGCGCCGGATCGCCGCCGAGAACCGACGGATCAGCCCTGACGTTGCCCGGGACATGCTCGCCGACGCGCTCCACGACACCGGCCTCACCGACCCGGCCGACGGCGGCCCCCTGCGCTATACCCCCCATGATTTCCGGAGGCTCTTTATCACGGATGCCGTCATGAACGGGCTCCCGCCGCATATAGCGCAGGTCATCGTCGGCCACCGGGACATTAATGTGACAATCGGCTACAAGGCCGTCTACCCTGAAGAGGCAATCCAGTCCCACCTGGCATTCCTTGCCCGGAGGCGGGGGTTGCGGCCTACCGATGAATACCGGGTCCCCAGCGAAGAAGAATGGCAGGAGTTCCTCGGCCACTTCGAGCGTCGGAAGGTCGCCACCGGGATATGCGGCCGCGCATTCAGCACTCCCTGCATCCACGAACATGCGTGTTTGAGGTGCAGCATGCACTGGCCCGATCCCGCCCAGCGGCACCGGATCGCCGAGATCCGCGACAACATCAACGCCCGCATCGCCGAAGCCGAGCGCGAAGGCTGGCCCGGCGAGATCGAGGGACTCAAGATCAGCCTCGCCGGCGCCGACGGCAAGCTCGCCCAGATTGACCGGCGCTCCCAGGTCCAGGCCACTGTCAGCCTCGGCATGCCCGGTCTCCCCGATGCTGCCGCCCCCCGCAAGGAGCCCTCATGAGACCCGCCGCGGTCACCGATTCCCTGCTCCACGACCTCGTCATGTCCTCCCTCGCCGAAGGCAGAGACCAGTTCGCCGTCGCGGCCGCCGTCATCCTGGATGACCGCATCCTGCTCTGCGGGCGCGACACCAGTGACTTCGACCGCGAATGGGACCTCCCAGGCGGGATGGCGCTGCCCGGCGAAACCCTCACCAGAGCCCTCGACCGCATCCTGGCCTGCGACTACGGGCTGGACACCACCCAGGTCCGCGCCTACCTCGGCAGCTACGAGCGCGTGCACGGCGAAGAGGTGATCCGCGTCTTCGTCTTCACCGCCAGCTGCGCCGACCCTCTCCAGATCTGCCGGCACGCCCGCATCGCCCACTGCTGGGCCGACCCCGCGAGCCTCCCGGAACAGACCAGCCAGGAACTCGCCCGGCTGACCGACCTTGCCGTGCAGGCAGCCGAGCCCGCCGGCGCGCTGCCCGGCCGATGGCAGCTGACCGCCGCGCTCCGCGCAGGCAGCAAGGGAATGTACTGCGACCAGGCCGCCACCGAACTGCTCATCCGCCACAGATCCTGGCTGCGCAGGGACGACTTCACCGCGCGGTATATCCTCATCGGCACCAGCCAGGCCGGGGACATCACGGCGGCGATCGACTGGGAACAGGCCATCACCGCCCTGCACGCCGGTGACCTGCCGTGCTCAAGCAGCGAAGCCGCCATCCTCGGCCTAGCCGCTAGCTTCGCCACCGCCACGCCTGTCGTCCTGCGTCACGCCATCACCGGACTCGACCAGGCCAACCTCTACCTCGTCACCAACGCCATCAGAGACGCCGGCGGCCACAAATAAGCACGGACAAGGCAATTCCGCGCACAACGCCCAAGTTCAGAGAAGCCGCCGTCGACCGCACTTTCCTCTACCGGCACCGCGACCTGCTCGGCAAGATCCACGCCACGCAGGCCAGCCCGCCCGCCGGCAGCGGCGCCGGCCCGGCCGTCAGCCGGGCCTCTCTGCAAGCGGACCTGCTTGCCGCCCACGAACGCGCCCTCCGGCTCGCTGCCCGCACCCAGCAGCTCGAAAAGCGCCTGTCCGAGACGCTCGGCGAGCAGGCCTGGCGGGAATCCGGGCTCGGCGCACCCGCCGGCATCGATACTCTCAATCACACGATCACCCGCCTGGAACAGCAGGTCGCCGATCTGCGCATCCAGCTCGAAGAACGCGACAGCGAGCTCGCCGCCGCCCGCGCTGCCAACCGCGAGCTCATGACTCGGCTCAACGCTGCACACCACCGGTGACGTCGCAACCACGCACGTCGATCTCGCCGGGAAGAAGCTGCGGTCCTAACTCGTCAACGGCTGCGGTCAGCGTCTCGCGAACGCAGCCGGTCCTCGCCGGGCGGGGCAATTAACGTGGGAGCGTGGCGCAGACCCAGGCGAGGTATGACCAGTTCGCCGAGTGGTACGAGCAGTGGGTCGGCGACGCGCCGCCACTGATCGCGGCGCATGCCGGCCTGCTGCCCGCCGTGACCGGTGACCGGGTGCTGGACATCGCCTGCGGGCAAGGCCGGATGAGCCGCTATCTGGCCAGCCTGGGGGCCGACGTGACCGGCATCGACATCTCGGCCGCGATGCTCGGCAAGGCACGCGCCGCCGGACCGGGCAACATCACCTACATCCACGCCGACGTTACCCGTCACCCCGCCTGGTGGGACGGGCGGCCATTCGATGGCTGCACCTGCGAGCTGGCGCTCATGGACATCGACGACCTGGCGGGAACCCTGTCCACGGTGACGGCGGTGCTGCGTCCGGGTGGCTGGTTCGCCGCCTCGATCGTGCATCCGTGCTTTCCCGGCAATGAGCGTGGCCGCAGCAGCTGGCCGCCAGGACAGGGTTATGAGTCCGAGGGCTGGTGGACTTCACCAGACCACAATCCCGCCGGCGTCCGGATCCGGGTAGGTGCGACACACCGCAAGCTGTCCACCTTCCTGAACGCCCTGCTTGACGCCAGACTGGACGCCGAGCGCTTCGTCGAGCCGCCCGCCCCGGTTCCGGCATACCTGCTGTGGCGGTGCCGCCGCCGCTGACCGGCAACCCTGCCAGCCCGGCCACCTCCGGGCGCCGCCAGCGCGGCAGCCCCGCGCACCCGCGCCGCACCTGCAGCAGACTTGCCCCGCATCGGGCTGCCGCTGACCTGGATAAAGAAAGAAAATATCCGAATCGTCCGCTTTGTACCCCAAGAGAATCGATGGTGGTGCTGTACGCAGCCCGGCACAAGGTGCCGGTACCCTCCCTGGCCCGCTGGCTGCTCGGGCTCGGTATAGCGGCTACCCTCACGGCGAACATAGCCCAGGGCTGGTCCCACGGTCCCCTCGGGGCGGTGGTCGCGGCCTGCCCGGCGGTCAGCCTGATCGGTTCGTACGAACTTCTGGTCTGGCTCATCCGCACCTCCGGGGCGGCAGAGCGCAGGCCCTCCGCAGAGCACCTCTGCGAAGGCGCGGCCTGCAGTGCTGCGACGCGTCCTCTCCCCCCAGCTGCTGACGGCGATCGTCCCGGAGAGAGCGAGCGCGACACGTCAGACCCCGTGTGGCGGCTCGCGGATCAGGCCGCCGGACAGTCGACCATCCCTGCCAGCGGGCAGCGTGACGATGAGGTGCTTTGGGGCCAGCGCTGGCAATGACGCGTCGGTGGCCGCGTACCGGCTCAGCGTGCAGGCCGGCAACCCGGTCTCGGAACGCCGACTCCCTCAGATGTTCGGACGCACATCCCGCCGCTGGGCGCGAGCCAGAATCGCCGATGCACGACAGGCATCGCCGCTCCCAGACTCCCCCAGCACCCTAGTCCCGGCCTCCATCGGCGGACTCGGGCGTTCCGCCGGGCAGGCCTTACCAGGCTGCCCTCCGGGGTCCAGGCGTGACGACATGGCCCGCAGGAGCTCGTGCGCCAGATTGAGTGTTGTCTCGTGGCTAAAGGATTCCGTGCGCCCGCCGGTGCAGGATCGCGCCAGGGCGTCGATGAGATCGGCGGCCTGGAGACCCGCCACCCCGGCGCCGGGCGTTACTACCCACGGCAACCCACTGCACGATTGCCGTGATAGTTCCCCAGCCTGCTTGAGATAACCGCTCGCGCGTTCGATCCTGACACAGTGAACCAAGTCAGTATGAAGCGGCCGGCCGGCACGATGAGCCGTTCGCCCGCCAGGCCGCCGCCTTGTGCCGGCTCGCCGG
>Ga0318562_10000737_pt1 | contig 14614 bp, 14 predicted proteins | sample GRESIP066b5f18_FD_203688 | JGI IMG/M metagenome (GOLD analysis project Ga0318562, IMG submission 203688) | Tropical soil microbial communities from Luquillo Experimental Forest, Puerto Rico - GRE.SIPMG.066b5f18 | ecosystem: Environmental > Terrestrial > Soil > Tropical forest > Bulk soil... | reverse complement strand
CGGGCTCACGCTGACCAACACGGAGGCGGGTCCCGACAACTTCCAGGTCTTCCTCAAGCCGAAATGCGACGCCGAGATCGCCCAGTTCAATCCGACGCAATGGCGGCTCGAACGCGGTCAGATCATCCTGATGTCGAAAGCCGGCGAAGCCTGGCAGTTCGAGGCCGACGACAACGCGCAATGGCGTCGCGTGCCCGACACCGCCGATCCGTTGGTTATGCTGCGGCAATAGCTGTGCCGCTGCCTGCGGCGCGGAACCGGGAGGCAGCCTGCGCCTGCGCGATTGCGGCTTCGAGGTCACGAGCTGCCTGATCGATCTCGATGAAACCGCTGAGGCTGCCGTCACGGCAGCGCTACGCGACGAGCGTTTTCATTGCTTCGTCATCGGCGCCGGCCTGCGCGAACCGAAGGAGCGCCTGCTCTTGTTCGAGAAGGTTCTCAACCTCGTCCACACCCGGGCGCCGCATGCCGCCATCCGCTTCAACACTGCGCCGGCGGATACGGCGGAAGCCGTGCAACGATGGATCGAGCCTTGAGGGCGAGGCCCGCATCGGGTTACCCGTGCCGCCGGCATCAGCGTGCGTCGCTTCGGAGATGAAATCGAGGTAGACCGAAATTGCCCGTGCTCGTCTCTTGGTAGAGGCCGGTTCCAAATTCAACCGGTTCACCAATTGTTAGGGAATGCTCGCATAGATGGCAGAAAAGCTATCTGCAACCAAAAAAGTTCCAGCGCGATACGCTGGGAGCATGGCCTGTGAATGTACCCGCACTCCTGATCGCCGCCGGTATTGGTGTGGCATTTTTCGCCGCCGAATATGCCTGGTACTACCAACCCCAATTGATCAACCCGGACGTCGTTCTCGATCTCTTCTCCACCGAGCACGTGAAAGCCCGCGCCGCGGTTCGACGCGTGCTGACCGATCCGGCTTCGGCGCAATTCAGCACATTGCGCTCGGTCGAAGCAGGCGCGTCGCGATATGTCTGCGGCGCCGTCAAGGCAAAGGACAAGTCCGGCCAGCTTGCCGAAGCAGCCTTCGTCTATGCAGTGGCCGTCGATTTTGCCCGCATCGACGACAATGAAGGCCGGATCACACAGCAGCGCTCCGTGTTCAAGTCCTGCCCGATGGCGGACGAGGAAACGATCGCGCAGCAAGACATGGCGATGCCCCCCGGCGCCTTGTCGATGGCAAAGACCATGCAGAAGGTCGTCCCTAATGTGGCGCCGCCGTCAGTGTCGAAGCTGACAAAGCTTGCGCCTTCGGCGGCACAGGGATCGCCCGGTGGCACAACGGAGCAGCAGCTCCGCCAGTTCGTGGGACAGACGACAACCGGCGTGTCCGTCCACGAGGACGGACAACGTGGCGGACAGCAGGGCGCACTGCACGCAAGTCCGACAGGTGAGGGAGCCCGACCCAACGAGTCCACGTGGCGGGCCGATCAGCCGCCGGCCGCATGGCCGATATTTCCTCTGGATCATCCGCTCGCGAGGCCGACGCGGAAACGAACCCCGGCCGAGGTCTTTGCCTTGTCGAGAGATGTCGAGCAGCGCTGGGAGAAATCGCGCTCGTCCGCAAATGCGAGGATGCGTCCGTCAGCGGAAGAGATCCAGGAGACGTGCCGCGCGCTGCTTACTATCGATCCCAAGGATAAGGAATATCCGAAGGCATGGGCGGCCTTCGTGCGACTGCGAAAGATCGACCGGGACACGGTCGGTTGACCGGTCTGCGACAGCGCTGGATCGCGCCGTGGGCGGGGCCGTTTGACCAATTAACTTAATCGCAGCAGGCGCGACCGATACCCTGGATCAGCCCCCGTGACGATCGTCGACCTCACTTCGGCACGGGCGAGCCGTGGTGCTGGGCGAGCAGCCATTTGCCGTCGACCTTCACAAAAGCAAGTGTCAGGCGGAAGGGCAGCACGGTGCCGTTGGGAAGGGTGAAGTCGGCAAAGCCCGAGCTGAGCAGCACGTCCGGCCCGGCTGCGATCGCCTGCTGGTCGCCCATCTTGACCTTGATGCCTGCGGGCAGCTTGCTGAAATAGGTGCGCGCGCCGTCGGTGCCGGTGAAGAGTTGCGCGGTCGAGCCGAACAGCATGGCGTCCTTGCTATAGAGCGCGGCAAACTTGTCGGCATCGCCGGCATTGTAGACCTGCTCCCAGGTCGCGCGCGCCGCCACTGCGTCTTCGTTCGGCCCGGCTTTCGCGGCTGACATCGACAGCAGCACCAGCCCCGCCAGCAGAATCAATCGACGCATCATTATCTCGGCTCCAATTTCAATTCCTTCGAACTTGCGATGACTCGCCTGCCAATCATATCGCCACTATCGTCTTTTGCAACCAATCCGGGTGTACGTCGCCGGCCGGCTCCTCCGAGGCATCCGTCACGAGACAATTCAGGCAGAAGCCTGACGATATCGTGCTCTCCTTTAGGCTGCGGGAAGCAGTTCTTGAGACGACTGAGACCTGCGCGACACGGCACGGCGCATCAGCCCCGAAAGCCTACGATTGCACTGGCCCGAATGCGGACCCGGCGCTATGACAGGACAACTTGATGGGAGGTTTGTGAAATGCTTCGAGGTCTTGGAATTGCGGCGTGTCTGACCGTGGCGATGGCGATGCCGGTGCATGAAGCAGCCGCGCAGGATGCCATCGGCGGCGCGATCATTGGCGGCGTCGGCGGCGCAATTCTCGGCGGAGCGGTCGGCGGCAGCCGGGGTGCCGCGGTCGGCGCGATCGTCGGTGCCGGCACGGGCGCGGCAATTGCCGCCGAAGGCGAGCGGCGCCGCGGCGGCTACTACGCCTATCAGCGGGGTTGCTACGTGCAGCGTCCCGACGGCGCATATGTCCGCGTCGATCAGCGGTACTGTTACTGAGCCGCGAGGCCTCTGAAACCGGCGTCAGGTGACGCCGGCCTGGAAACTTGAATCGTTCGGCAAATACTCAAAGTCGCTTCGCGCGAGGCGATGTCGCCCCCGAGTGCGCTATGCTCCCACCTTCGCCAGAACGTCCGCGCGCAGAAAACGCTCGATGAACAACATGAACAGCACGGATGGCACCAGCAGGATCAGCGCCGTGATCGAGGCGACCTGGTAGTTTCCGCCCGTCGCCGCATTGTAGAGCAAAAGCGGCAGCGTCGTGACTTGCGGAACGCCGACGAAGAACGTGCCGGTGAACTCGTCCAGCGATTCCAGGAACACGAAGATGCCGCTCGCAATGACACCCGGCGCGGCCAGCGGAAGCGTCACCGTGAAGAAAGTCCGCAGTGGCGAGGCGCCGATGTTCCGGGCCGCGAGCTCGAGATCCCTGTCGACCGCCGCGAAGGCCGCGGCCGCGATCCACACGGAATAGACCAGGCCATGGGCGGCGTGGACCAGCACGACGCCGAGCACAGTGCCGTTGATGCCGAGACCATAGAAAATCCGCGCCACGTTGATGTAGATCGCCACCGAGGGAAAGGCCTGGGGCAGCAGGAACACGATCATGAACAGCGAGCGTACCGGCAGCTTCAGGCGCGCCAGCGCGTAGCCGGCCGGCACGGAGAGCGCGAGTGCGACGACGACCGTCAGCACCGCGATCCAGACCGAGGTCCCGAGCGAGGCCATGGCATCGCCGGTTGGCCGGAAGACCTGCTCCCAGTAGCGGGTGCCATAGGTGACCGGCAGCTTGTATGGCGCGTACCAGCGCTCGGCCACCGACCATAGCGCCAGATTGGCGAGCGGACCGACCAGCGCGAAGGCGAAGGTGGCGAGAAGAACGGCCGCCAGCGAAGCGCGCAGCAAGGACGCGACGCGGCTCACGGCGCGCTCTCCTTCGCCATGCCGTGCCGGAGGTAGAGGATCGCAGCACCGGCGCTGATCAGATAGGTGATGACGCCGAGCGCATTGGCCGTGGCATAGTCGCCATAGGCGTTGATGCGGAAGGCCATGTCGACGGTCAGCATGGTCGGCTGCGAACCGGCCACCATCATCGGCACGGAGAGCACCGAGAGCATCGTCACGAAGGAGAGGACGAGCGCAACGAGCAGTGTCGGCATCACCTGCGGCAGCGCCAGCTCGATCAGAACCCTGAGCCGCGACGCGCCGAGATTGCGCCCCGCCTCCAGCGTCGCCCGGTCGAGCGAGGCCAGCGCGCCGGCCAGCAGCAGCGCGACGAACGGGGTCTGCTTCCACACGAAGGTGATGATGATCCCGCGCCAGTCGAGATAGCTCACCGCCTGCAGCGGCTCCATCAGGCCGAGCGAGACGAAGGTGTTGTTCATCAGCCCGTTCTTGGCGAGGAAGGTGCGCATGCACTGCGCGGCCACGATGAAGGGAATGAACAGGGGCCAGCGGTAGAGGGCGCGCAGCGTTCCGACGAGCCACGGATTCTCGCCGAGCGTCAGCGTGCCGGCGATGGCGACCGCCGCCAGCGCCGTCAGCGCGCAGGAGGTCACCACGATGACGATCGTGAAGAGGATGTCGCCGGAATAGAGCTCGAAGGCCTTGCCGAAGGCCTGCAGGGAGAACCCGCGCTCGGGACCGGTGAAGGCCGAGACGAGAGAGAAGCAGAGCGGATAGAGAAACAGCGCCGCGACGAGGGCGAGGCCGGGCGCGATCAGCAGCAAGGCGAGCTGGCGTTGGGACAGGCTCATGATACGGCGCTTATCCTCGTGCCCGGATGGCGCGTAGTTCCACGCGCCATCCCGCAAGGGCTAGAGCCTCGTTCCGATTGAATCGGAACGGAGTTCTATCTTTTCGTTTTGACGCGTTTTCTACCGCGGATAAGTCTACGCAATCTGCGTAAACTTGATTGCTACGCGAACCGGTATCCACTTCGCTTGAAAACGCTCTAGCCTCAGTTCGCGACCTTCTTCTCGTAGCCCTCGAGGATGTCGTTGAAATAGGGTGCGATCGGAAAGGGCTTCCCGTTCTTGGACAGGTCGGTCGGGGTGATGTCGGTGAAGAGTTTGTCCCAGGCCGCCCTGTCGAGCTTGCCTTCGAGGTTCTTGGCGTCGATGCCCGGATACCAGTTGAATTTCTTGACGATGCCGTCCGCCTGAACCTGCGGGCTGGTGGCGAGCGCGATGAACTCCTCCGCCAGCTTCCGCTGCGCCGCCTTTTCCGGCACGGCGTAGTACATCGGCTGGCCGGGCATGCCGGGCGAGGCGAGCTTGAGCTTCATGTTGGGCGGCAGCTTGCCGTCAGCCTGCCAGGAATAGAACATGTCGACCCAGACCGGGCCCATCGCGATCTCGCCGCGGTTGAGCATGTCGAGCGTGCCGGCATTGCCGGGCGTGATGACGACGTTCTTGTTGAAGTCCTTCAGCTCGCCGAAGGCTGTGTCCCACTTGGCCTTCTCGGCCGGGTCATACGGCCCCTGGATCAGCTTGCCGGCATCGCCGCCAAAGGCATAGACCCAGCCGGCGACGAAAGCGACGCCGGACATGCCGCCCTTGATGCCGTTGTAGCCGAACTGCTTCGGGTTCTTCTTCACCCACTCCTTCAGATCAGTGAAGTTGTCGGGCGGGTTCTTGAGCATGTCGGCATTGTAGGCGAGCGCCGTCTGCGACTGGAACATCGGGATGACGTAGCCCGAGACGTCGGCGCCGAGCGCGTTCTTGGCGGTCTCGCTGGAAACAAGCTTCGCGGTGTCGACCTTGTCCGTGTATTTCGCGAGCAGTCCTTCCTTCACCATCGCCCCGGCGGCCTTCTGGTGGATCACCACCACGTCGAAATCGGTGGTCGCAGCGCCCTTCTGGGCGTCGAGCTTCTCGTAGATCTTCTGAGAGCCCGCATCGCCGGGACCGGTGCCGACGGAGACGACCTTCACGCCGGGATGGCTCTTCTCGAACATCGGGCCGAGATAGTCCTTGACGTAGTCGACCATATTCTGGTCGCCGGCTGAGGCGACATTGAGGGTCTGTGCAGCGAGAGGCGACGCTGCGAGCAGCGCCGCGAGGGAACAGGCTATCGGGAGAATGCGCATGGGTCTGGCTCCGTGTCAGGCAGCATTGGCGGCTTCAGTCGCCGGAAAGATGTGAAGGCGTTGCACCGGGATACGCAGGCCGACGGCGGCGCCCGGTTCATGGCGTGCGGCGGCGTCGACCGTGATCTGCCGGCCGGCCACCTCGATGCGATAGCGATAGAGGCCGCCGGGATAGCTGCGCGCGGCGATGCGCCCGGGCACGAGGAGATCGCCTTCCGGCGCCGCGTCGGGCGCGTCGAGGCTCGCGACATCGTCGCGGAAATAGGCCACGGCCTCGCCCGCGGGCAGCGCGGTGGCGTCGCCGTCCGCGAGCCGGGCGACCGCAGCACCGCTGCTGACGGCCGTCCCGTCCTCGCTGCGCGCGACATGCACGGGCAGGACGTTCTCCGCACCCATGAAATTGGCGACGAAGGCGCTCGCGGGCCGATCGTAGACCTCCTCGGGCGTGCCGACCTGGGCAATCCGCCCCGCCTGCATGATCACGAGCCGGTCCGCCATGGTCATGGCTTCCTCGCGATCATGCGTGACATGGATGGCGGTGACGCCGAGCCGCTGCTGGATTGCGCGGATCTCGTGGCGCATTGTCATCCGGATCTTGGCGTCGAGATTGGACAAGGGCTCGTCGAGCAGCAGGATGCGGGGGTCGACCGCCAGCGCGCGGCCGAGCGCGACGCGCTGGCGCTGCCCGCCGGACAGCGCCGTGACCTTGCGCTCCTCGTAGCCGCTGAGGCCCAGCATCGCGAGCAGCGAAGCCACCTTGGCGGCGATCTCGGTTCTGGCGGTGCCTCGCAGCTTCAGCCCGTAGCCGATGTTCTGCAGTACGGTCATGTGCGGCCACAGCGCGTAGGACTGGAACACCATCGCCATGCCACGCTTCTCCGGTGGCAGCGGAGCAACGTCGCGGCCTCCAACCACGATCGAGCCGGAGCTCACCGGCACGAAGCCGCACAAGGCACGCAGAAGGGTGGTCTTGCCGCAGCCGGAAGAGCCGAGGAGAGCGGTGAAGGTGCCGGGAGTAAAGTCGAGGCTGACGCCGTGCAGAACCGGCGTTCCGCCATACGCGACATGCAGGTCGCGCACCTGGATGGCCGCGCCGGCGCACGATGCGCCCTGCGTTTCCGCCTGCACGATCCGCTCCCTCCATGCCGCTCTAATTCTACCAGAATGGAATTGTTCTTCCATTCCGCGACCGGCTTGGAATAAACGTACCGATCCGTAGCGTGCGGATGCAACAGATTTGTGAACCCAAGATGTGCGAAGCCATGCCTGCCGACGTACGATCGATCTGGCCCATGCCAAACAGTGACGACGAAGTCTTCCGCTCGTTGCTATCCGTCCACACAGGCAAGCCGGTCGCCATCGAGGTTGTTGGACAATGACGCCGGCAGAGCTCGAATTGCAGCGCTATGCCGTCCAGGCCCTTGTCGTCGAGGCCGGGCGCATGGCGCTGGACTATTTCGGCAAGCAGGACAGCCTCGGCGTCACAATGAAGGGCGCGCAGGACTGGCTGACGGTTGCCGACGGAGCGATCGAGGACTTCCTGCGACAGCGGCTGGCCGTGCTCTTCCCGACCGACACGGTGATCGGCGAGGAGGGCGGCGGCGCAGCGAGCGATGCGGTCTGGATCATCGATCCGATCGATGGCACCTCGAACTTCGCCCGCGGCGACCGCAACTGGTGCATCTCGATCGGATTCCTGCTGAACCGCGTCCCCACGATCGGGGTCGTGGCCGCACCGGCGCTTGACGAGCTGTATGTCGCGCAGCGCGGACAGGGCGCGACGCTGAACGGGCGGCCGATCGCCGTCTCGGGCGCCGTGGACCTCGAGCGCGCCACTATCGAGCTCGGCTGGTCGCCCCGCATCGCCTACGAGCGCTACCTTGTGGTCCTGGAGCGCTGCTATGCCGCCGGCTGCTCGGTGAAGCGCTCCGGCTCGGGCACGCTCGGGCTTTGCCATGTCGCGAACGGACGCACCGACGCCTATGCCGAGTTGCACATCAATGCCTGGGACGTCGCGGCCGGCATCGTCATCGCCAGCGAGGCGGGCGCCTCGATCACTGATTTCTTCGCTGGCGACGGCATCAGCAAAGGAAACCCGATCCTCTGCTCCACTCCCGCGCTTGCTCCCCAGCTACGCGAGATCGCGGGAATTTCGTAGGCTGGCAAGATAATCATTGCCGGCAGGTGATGGTGATTTCATGCGCCAGCAACAATCTGCCTGGCGGGTCTCCCTTGACCGGTCACGATCCAATATGCGGCGACGAACACATCCGGTCGGTCCAGATTGATCAAGGACGGCCGCAGACGAATGATCCTTTCGAAGACAGCGGGATCGGAGCCAAAATACTTGACCATCGGGACGACGCCTGCTTGCCGGCACGTCTCGATCTCTCCAAGGTCGTCATGCTCGGCATCGAACTGGATGATGGTTGGCCGTAGCGCGTCGACCGCCGCGATAATGCTGGAGAAGCTGTCGCGCTCGACCATGATCGCCACGTCATCGGACAGGCCGCGCAGTTTGCCCAGTCTGACCGGATCCGGGCTCCAGAAGAAGACGCGCGGCAACAAGCCCGCCCGCTCGGCCGCCGCCACTGTTGCGGCCGGATCGGTATCCTTGACCTCGACGTAGAGGCGCCCGTCGGCGCCGGCTGCCTGGAAGAAATCCGCGAGCGGCACCACCCGTTCGTCCGCGAAGAACGGATCGGACCACGTACCTGCCGAGAGCAGGCCGAGCTCCGCCATCGTCCTCGCCGCGACCGGGCCGGATCCGTCGGTGGTCCGGTCGAGGATCGCATCATGGATGACTGCGAGGGCGCCGTCCGCGGTGTGCCGCACGTCGAGTTCGACCACCTGGAATCCCTGGTCGAAGCAGAGACGCGCCGCATGCAACGTGTTCTCCGGGGCGACCCCATTCATGCCGCGGTGGCAGACGATGTCGATCGGATAATCAGGGTGGGGCTGGTAGCGGTTCATCATCTCGGGCTTGTCCGTGCAGATGCCGGCAACCGGCATCGCCATCAGGCGTTCGAGGATGCTTCGCCGCTCCTCGTGCCAGATCACGACGATGAGATTCTCCCTCGCTGCGCGCGCAAGGAACTCCGGCGTGATCAGACGATCGGGCTCGTCCGAGGCCCGCTCCCAGCACAGATGGATGATTTCGGCCCCGGTAGCGGCCGCGGCTACGAACGGGTCCTCGCCATTGCGCACGAGAACGGACACAGGGAAGCGCGGCTCGGCCCCCGCTGCGGCGGCGAGGTCGCGGACAGTGTCATGGTCGAACGAGCCCAGGCCCGCGAAGGGAACGGCGCTATTCGCGAGCAGCGCCAGGGCCGGCCGAGCGGCTGCGCGTTCCTTCACCTCCACATAGAGCCCGCAGCTTGTCTCGATCGCGAGATCAATAACGTCCTGAAGCAATGGCACATGACCGCCGCGCTTCAACGGCATGCGCGCAATGTCAGCGGCATCATGTTCGGCGAGGACAATGCGGTGTCCATCGGCGCCCAGCACGGCGTCGTCGTGCGACACGACGACGATGCCGTCGCGTGAGAGCCTGGCGTCGAGCTCCCACATGTCGGCGCCGAGGCGCGCGGCGACGCGGAAGGCCGCGATGGTGTTCTCATGTGCGTGGGCGCAGGCACCGCGATGGCCGATCGAGAGTGGCCGCTGCGCGGCGTGCGCCGGCCAAAAGTAGCGGCTGATGAAAGCCTCGATCGAAGCCCTCACAGACGCACCTCGTCCCGATCGAATATCAGGAGCTTCATGGGATCGATGCCCCATTCGACGGGCTCGCCTTGATCGAGCTGGCCGAGACCCGATCCGATGGCACGCAGGCGGCTGCCGCCGGCGAGGTCGACGGCGTAGAGCATCTCGCGACCATGGCTCTCGACTGCGGCGATCCGCCCGGGCAGGCGCACCGGGAAGGCGGGGCCGAACGCTTCCGGACGAACACCGACCGAAATCGGCGAGCCCGGCTCGACGGCTCCGACCCCAACCGGCCAGGGCACGAGCACATCCGCGCAGGTAAGGCGCATACCCTGTGTGTCGGCCTTGGCGTCGAGATAGGCGATCGGCGGGCTGCCGAGGAAGCTCGCCACGAAGCGATTGGCCGGCTGTGCATACATCTGCGAGGGCGTAGCGACCTGGATGACCTCTCCCTTGTCCAGGATCGCGATGCGGTCGCACATGCTCATCGCCTCGACCTGGTCATGGGTGACGAGGATGGAGGTCGTGTGCGTCTCGCGCTGGATACGGCGAATCTCGCTGCGCATCTCGAGGCGCAACCGCGCATCGAGATTGGCCAGCGGCTCGTCGAGCAGGAGCACGTCGGGACGGCGGATGAGAGCCCGCGCCAGTGCCACACGCTGCTGCTGGCCGCCCGACATGTTGGCGGGGCGCCGCTCGAGCAAGGTCTCGATCTCCAGAAGCCGGGCGAGTTCGCGGACCGATTTGTCGATCGCGGCCTTGTCGATGCCGCGCAGCTTCAGCGGGAAGGCGATGTTCTCATGCGCCGTCATGTGGGGATACAATGCGTAGGATTGGAAAACGACGCCGACATTGCGCTTCTGGGCCGGGAGGTCCGTCACATCCCGCTCGCCGATCCATATCCGCCCGCCATCCGCTTTCAGGATGCCGGAGATGGCGAACAGCGTCGTGGTCTTGCCGCAGCCCGATGGGCCGAGAAGGGCCAGCATCTCGCCCTCCTCGACAGCAAGGTTCATGTCAGGCACGGCGACGAAGCCGCCGAAACGCTTGGTGAAATGTTCGAGCCTGATGCTCATCAGCCCTTGGTGCCTCCGCCATAGATGGTCATGAGCTTGTTCTGGAAGAACAGGTAGATGACGAAAATCGGCAGTGCGTAGAACAGGCCGACCGCCTTGAAGACGTGAAAATCGAAATGCGTATCGTTGTTGATGAGGGCGGCCAGATAAACCGACAGCACCTGCACGTCGTTACGCGGCGCCAGCACTTGCGGCAGGATGTATTCGCTCCAGCCGGAAATGACCGAGAAGATGCCGAGCGCCATCAGTCCCGGCTTGATCTGGGGCAGCACCAGCTTGCGCCACACGGTGAACCGGCTGGCGCCGTCCTGGACGCCGGCCATCTCGATCTCCCAGGGAACCGTGTCGTAGAAGCCCTTCATGATCCAGATGCCGAGCGGCAGGTCGAGCGCGGTCTTTGCCAGGATCACGCCGCCGATATGGTTGTAGAGGCCGATCATCTGCAGGATCAGGAAGATCGCGATGATCAGCGTCACGGTCGGGAATGCGTGCATGACGAGTACGCCCGCAAGGAAGAACTTGCGGAACGGCACGTTCAGCCGGGCGAGCGCGTAGCCGGCCGTCGAGGACACGGCGAGCAGCAGCAGGGTTGAGCAGCCGGCGAAGACGATGGTGTTGAAGGTGGTGATCCAAATGCTCGGCCGGCCGGGCGGGGCCGACCACAGGAACTGCCAGGCATCGAGGGTGAAGCGATCCGGAACGAGCGAGCCGGGGCGCGTCGTAGTGACGGTGTCGAGCAGGAGCGAGATCAGCATCACGACCAGCGGCAGCGAGGTGAGGCCGAGCAGCACCGCGATGACGAGATTGCGCAGCTTCGATTGCATCAGCGCCTCACTGCTCGATCCGTGGCGGTGGCACCAGGGTGGCGAAATTGAACAGCCGCAGATAGGCCGTCGAGGCGATCAGCCCGATCACCACCAGCACGATGGCGAGCGCCGCTCCGAGCCCGTATTCCAGGTTGCCGGTATAGTTGCTGAGCGCAGTGTGATAGGCGGCGAGCGCCCAGACCTCGGTCGACGTGCCGGGCCGCCCATTGGTCGAGAGCAGGATGTATTCGAACGAGGCGAGCAGTGACAGCGTCTGATAGCAGGTGACGAACAGGATCGGCCATCTCAGCTGCGGCAGGATGACATGGCGCACCTGCTGCAGGGTCGAGGCGCCGTCCGTAGCGCTGGCATAGAACAACGTCACGGGGATGGCCCGGACGGCGCTCGAGAAGATGATCATGCCCATTGAGGCGCCGACGAAGCCGTTGATCAGGATGACGAAGATCCAGGCGTTGACGCTGTTGTCGAGCAGCCAGTTGCGCGACGCCACGCCGAAGGGCGCGAGCACGGTGCTGAGAAAACCGTTGTCCCAGGCGAGCCATTTCCACAAGAGCACATGGAGCACCGGCGGCAGGATGCGCGGCAGGAGCCACAGGGCGCGCATTGCCGCCGCTGTCCGGGACGGCAGGAAGAAGGTGGTGATGGCAAGCACCAGCGCGAAGCCGACATTGAACAGCGCCACCGTCGCACCGACATAGAGCACGGTTCGGAGGGGTCGATAGAACGACTCTGCAGAAGACAGCATGCGGGTGTAATTCGCGGTCGTCCACCGCCAGCCCGTATAGGCGGTGTCTTCGATCTTCGCCGTCGTCGCTGGATCGAGCCTGAGGTCGAGACTGTCCAGGGCAGCCAGGAAGGTCTCGCGCGACTCGTAGCGCGTATTGACGATCGAGCGACGGAACGGCGCACTCGCCGCCTTGAGGTCACGGGTCGTCGCCGGGCGTGCCGAGAGCGATTTGAGAAAGCGCTCGAAGGCGAGTCGCGTCGGAAAGCTTTCGCCGTGATGGCCCGTCGCGAGTTCGGACACGAGCGCCTCCGCCGCACCCGCCTGCCGCGCAGCTGCGAGCGTCGTGTCGTCGATCGCGAATAATTCCGCACTCAGCCGGTCGAGGATTTCCGCCGGCACACCTTGCGACCGCAGGGTGCCGGCGGCAACATCGTCGATCTGGTAGGCGCCGCTGGCGCTGATGCCGGTGCCGGTCGTCATCGTCGTGAACGAGAACACGCCGGTCAGGATGACGGGTGCCAGAAACAGAAGCGCCACGATGACCAAGGACGGCGCCAGCATGACAAGACCGAGCCGCGCCGACGCTGACATCGCGAACCCGCCGCCCGGAGGAGCGATGCGGGACCGACGGACCCGGGCGTCAGGCTGCCGCCTTCCGACGGCGGCATCCTGCGCTTCTGTTGGGGGCGACACGCCGCGATCTCTGATGATCAGCGCACGACGATGGCGTCGCCAAGCCGGCTCTTCGCCTCAGCCGCGGCATCACGTACCGCCGTTTCCGGGGATTTGTCGCCCGTCCAGGCGGCGAGAAGTCCGTTCCACATGAGGTCCCAATAGGTGCCGAGCTTGGCGTCGTTGGGCAGGGACATCGCCGACGGCAGCAGGCGCTTGGTCGCTTCGGAGGCCCAGCGATTGTCGGCGTAGAGCGGGATCCGGGTCTCCGCCTCCGAGATCGCGAGATGCGCCGAGCTCACGGCGTGCAGCACGTTGAAGCGCGGCTCAGAGGCGATCGTGACGAGTTGAGCCGCGATGTTGGCGTCGTCGTCGCTGCCCTGTTTGGTGATCAGATAGACCAGCGGGTGGGTGAGAGTGGTCGGCTTGCCACCCTTCTCGCCGGCTGGAATGAGAGCGAACTGCACCGTGCCGAAGAAGTCCTTGAGCTTTTCCTTGCCGGTGTAGCGCGCATAGTGCCAGGTGCCGCCGTGCCAGAAGCCTGCCTTGCCGCTCGCGACGTCGGCATACCATTGGTCGCTCGGCAGACCGATGTGGTTCTTCTTGGTCACGCCCATCGCCACCGCATCGGCGAAAAACTTGTAGAACTTGGTCATCGCGGCCTGGTCGAACACGAGCTTGGCGCTCTTCGGATCGAACATCTCGCCCCCGAAGGCGATGTAGAACTGCCAGAAGTCCGGGCCGTTCAGGTTGCGCGGATAGAAGCCGTAACCGGGTGCGACGACGCCCTTGTCCTGCATCTTCTTGGCATCAGCCAGCATGTCGTATAGCGTGTACTGCCCCTTGCCGATGCGGTCCGGCAGCGAGGCGATGCCGGCGTCGCTCCAGCCGATCGCCTTCAGATGCGGGATCCAGGCGAACAGGGGCCGCGCCTCGGCGTCCTGCGGCAGGCCATAGGTCACGTTGTTGAACTTCGCCGACCTCGTCAGGTTGGGGAAGATGGCGTTGAGCGGCCAGGAGTCCAGATCGACGAACTCCTCGACCGGGCGCAGCAGGCCGGCTTGCGACCAGGCGGCGATGTCCTCATGGCCGGAGACGACGATATTGGGGCCCGTCTTCGACTGCGCCGCGAGAGTGAAGGCTTGCTTGAAACTGTCCCAGTCGTTGAAGACGCGCGCATCGATCTTGATCTTGAGGTCCTTGCCTTCGGCCTGAGCCTCGCGCTGCAACTGCTCGGCGGCGAGCTTGATGTTGTCGACGCGGTGATGCTCGGGATCGCTCGTGCCGCCCGACCACACTGTGATTGTGAAATCCTTGGCAAGAGCCGGTGCGCCGGCTCCGACAGCGGCGAGCGCGAAAGCAGCCACGGCCAGCCGACTCAGCGCCACGTTGAAGCCCTTGAAAATGCCGATCCTCCCTGAGCCTGACGGCCGTCTTATCGTTTTCAACTGCGAGTTCGATGAAGCCGGTCGCCTTCCTTGCAAGCCGATTGACCGACCGACCCTAAGCAGTGCTGCACAGCCGTGCATCCAATTTCCTTTGTGATAGTGAGTTCTGGGGTATACGCAACTGATATGATGCACGGCTGTGCAACAGTGTTATGACTGGCCGCGCTTTGGCGGGGCCATCAAATCCCAATGGCGAGGACC
>Ga0318562_10000736_pt1 | contig 14617 bp, 12 predicted proteins | sample GRESIP066b5f18_FD_203688 | JGI IMG/M metagenome (GOLD analysis project Ga0318562, IMG submission 203688) | Tropical soil microbial communities from Luquillo Experimental Forest, Puerto Rico - GRE.SIPMG.066b5f18 | ecosystem: Environmental > Terrestrial > Soil > Tropical forest > Bulk soil... | reverse complement strand
CCGCGGAGTTGTGCGTCACCGACAACATCCGTTTCATAGGCCCGCAAGACGATGCGACGCTGATGGATGCATGGCGTGCCGCGGATGTGCACGTCTTTCCGGTGCGGGAAGTCTCTGGCGACGTAGAGGGTTTCGGTATGGTGGCCGTGGAAGCTGCCGCGCACGGGTTGCCGACCGTCGCCTTCGCGGTCGGCGGAGTACCCGACGCCATCGCTGACAGTGTCTCGGGATATCTCGTGCCTCCGGGAGACTACGAGCAGTTCGTGCTGCGACTGCACGAATTGCTCAGCGTTAGCGCGTCGGTTCCACGCTGCAAGAATGCCGTGCTTGTCGCGGAGAACTTAGCGTGGCCAAAGTTTGGCGAACGATTGCGTGCATGCATTCGCCTTGCTGTGCACGCGACGCGATGATTCCCTGCTGCCGTCGCCTTGCGACGATGCATGAGGCGGACGGTCGGGTTCAATCCGTGTTACGGCGCGCAGGCAATTTTTCGTATCGAACATCACGCCACGTCATGCTATTTCGCCATTATCATGATCGGCAATTCTTTTGCTGATAGTCCCGTGTCCACAGAAGCCGAGATCCTTGAAGCTAGTGATCCAGTGCGGCTCGCCCCCGATCCATTGGTCAGCGTTTTCATGCTTACCTACAATCACGCCGCTTTTCTGGCGAAGGCAATTGAAGGCGTGGTCTCACAGCAATGCGAGTTTCCATTTGAACTGGTCATTGGGGAGGACGCATCACAAGACGCAACGCTTGCGATCGCGTTGGAGTACCAGCGCCGGTACCCGCACATCGTACGCGTGGTCTATTCGCGATCCAACGTCGGCGCAAATGCCAATAAGAATCGAGTCTTTAAGCGGCTACGCGGCGAATTTATTGCATATTGTCAAGGCGATGATTACTGGTGTTCGCCGCACAAGCTCGCACGCCAAGTCGATTTGATACGAACCGACCTGCGTGTCGGCATCGTCCATGCAGACTGGGTCCGATCGAAGTGCCGACAAGGCGCTTGGCACCACGATTTTCGCAAGTCAGTGCATCGACGCGTGCCGCCGCGGCTACTGCAAGGCGATCTTTTTGCGACTTGGCATTTCCCGAAGATTCTTCGCTCCTGCACGGTGTTGGTACGCCGGAGCACATTGGTCGAATTGAGCGCATCGGGCTTAGTTCAACGGGAATACCGCTTTGGCGACAGCGTATTGAGCGCCTATGTCACGTCAAAGTGGCTCGTAGCATATGTACCAGACGTGGTCGCTGTATATCACGAGAGCCCCAACTCCGCGCTGCGCTCCGGTAGCCACTCCCGCGTTATGCTCTACAAATCGTGCCTCGAGTTCGATACTGATGCGCGCGCCTACTTTGCCGGTCGCGCCAACTATGGGGACGGGTATCGGTGGGAGGTCAGTATCGCACTGCTGATGTGGTCAATCCGTGCACGAGATGCGCGCTCTGCGTATTTTGCGCTGCGTGACATCTGTGGGCATTTCAGTCCACTACGTTTCCTGATCGTGGGATGCCGGACTATAGCGATGCGCTGGCCCACATTGCGCAGGCAACCTCGTGGTTTACCAACGCCCGCCGTCTCCATGGCGGATCAATGAGAGAGCAGCGCAACTTGCTGTCGTGGTGTGAGCGTATCGCAGGCATCCGCATCGGCCGCCTCGGTCGAAACGCCATGCTCGCCACTGCCGCACTTGGTGCTCGCCTCCTGATCCAGGTTGGCTATCTGATCTTGCTCTCGCGCTGGCTAGGGCCACAAGGATACGGGTTGTTCGCGGGTTGGATCGCACTCGTGATGCTCGTTTCGCCACTCGCGGGGTGGGGAATTGGCGGAGTGTTATCGGAGCGTGTGGCGCGTGATCGCGCAGAGGCGCGGCCGCTTTGGGCCACCACTTTGGAGCAGACCGCGGTGATTGGATTGATTCTCGCTATCTTTGTTGCACTCTGTGCTAGCTGGATGCCGCGAGACCAGATCGGTGTAATACCCGTGCTGCTGCTCGGGGGAGCAGAATTAGTCTTGCTCCCCGCCGCACAAGCTACGACGGGATTGTGTTTTGCGCTAGATCTGGGGTTGGTCGCCGCGGCGGCAGTCTGCCTCGTTCCGGTTGGACGGCTGCTTGCTTGCGCTTGTTTCGCCATGTTCAGTGCCGGGACTGTTGGTATTGCTGCGAGCACGCATTTCGTCGGCTCGGCAGTAGGGCTCGCTGTTTCCATCGCCTTAGTATCCCGCGCAAACGGTGCGCCAGCATGGCGTGGCAGGCCGAAAATGCGAGAAACGCTTTTTTCCGGCTCCGCCTATGCGACTGGGGGAATCATTGGGCAGACCTATCTCGAAGTCGACAAGGCCCTGATGCTGCAGCTGCTCGGAGCCGCGATAGTGGGGCCATATACCGTTGCGTTTCGCGCCGCCAGCGCGTTTGCGATGCCTATCGGCGCGCTGTTTAGCGCGGCGATGCCAAGGTTATTCGCGGCGCACGGCAAACCCGACGCGCCTCCAACTCTCAAGTTAGTGACGCTGACGGCCATTGCGTGTGGCGTGGTCGCATCCGTTGCCGCGGCTTGCGCGGCGCCGCTGATGCCTTATGTCTTCGGCAGTGGATTTGCCGTGACGGCGAAGTATTTGTTCTTGTTTTCACCATGGCCCATCCTGATGGCATTACATCTAGCCGCGGCAAGTGGGCTTACGGCTTCAGGCCGACAACGGCAGCGCGTCATGATCGAGGGCGCGGCGCTTGTGTGCGTCATCGGCATGAACTTGCTACTGCTTCGCCCGCTCGGTGCCGTCGCCTCCGTTCTGGCGCTGCTTGTCGGAGAGGCATTGATGGCGCTGGGCTGCTGGTGGGTATTGCGACGGCGGTGAGTGTCTTACGCGGCGATCAAGTGCGAGTTCGTGAGTATTTTGTCGCGGACAATTTTCGGGTGGCTCCACATCAGTACATCCAAAATCGAGAGATCGCGTTCGTACTGGTATGGCGGTGTCTCATAGACGAAAGTGTCGAACTGGAGGAAATGCAACGAAATATTGCGTGCTCGAAAACGGGATGGATCGAACAATTGCCCTCCGCTTACGGGGTTGACATAGCCACTCGCACCCAGTTGGCTGGATATTTCGAGCGCCCATTCTCCCGGCGCCAGATCCGTCGGAAGTGGCAAGTTCAGCTCAGAGCAGACCTGCATGCGGAAAGGAATATCAAGGTAGTTGGAAACGACTCTTAGCGTCTGCGTGTTCAAGCTAACCAGCGAGTCGTTCTTTAGCGAAGCGAATACTTCGTTCACAATTTTGACTACGCCGTTGAAATACGGCGCTCGGTGTCGATAGTGACTGAGCTTGCCAAGAATGCTCTTGTGGGTTGCGGCTACGTCTAAGACACGCGCTTCGTGCGTTTTGATGTTAATCGAGGAATTGGATAGCGGCACTGTGACGTAATTCCAGCCAGTGACGGGGTGCAGTATTCGATTCCGGTTCATCCACGTCTTGGGCGTGTACTGCGTAATATCGAACACTACCCAAGCATCAGTATGAGCAATCAGGGCGAAATGCCCCAGATAGGGGAAGAAGTATGGTTGCATGATGCCGAGGCGCACATCACACCATAGCTTTCGTGAGCGTAGCAGCGTGAGCGTTTGCCGCCGCGATGAGGCTGCAAACTTGATCGACGTCATGCGTGGAAACGTCGGTGCCGAGCGGCAATTGAAAATAATTGCGTACTATTTTGGCGGTACGTGGCAATAGGTGCGGTGCGGCCGTCGGAAGGGTCAAGGCTGTCTCAAGGCTGGGGTGGTGACGCGCGTTGACATTTTCGGCTTTCAAGACTGCGAGCAAGCAGTCCCTGTTCATTCCGAACACCGAATCGTCGACCTCGCATACGAGATATGCAAAACTGCTGTAGTCGACCGGTTTCAACAGGTGCAAGCCGGGTATTTTCCTGAGGCCATTTTCATATCTGTGAAACAGCTCCAAGTTCCCCAATCGCAACTGCGGAAAATCGTCGAGATGCATCAGCCCCAACGCCGCCTGTGCTTCGGACATTCTGCCATTGCTAGTTTTCGCCACGGCGACGGGCGTGCCTGCGCCGTAGCTGCTACGGATGTTGCGCAGGCGCGCCGCCAACGCATCAATATTCGATCCGGTGGTAAACGCATGTACGGAATCGAAATACAAGCGCATCCCGAATCGGTCAGCAAGGCCTCGCAAAGCTGCCGCGTCACACACGTTTCCCCATAGGTTGACTGCGAGGATGGCTGCGATGTCGCGGTGACCTTGCTTCAGAAGATCAGTCGCGTGGTCGATATCGATCTGATGTGTCACCGGATCCACGTCGCAGAAAAGCGGCTCGAGACCAACCCAGATCAGGGATTGCAGAGCGGAGGCGGAGATCAATGCGGGAACGACGACCCGACCCTTCAATTCCATCGCTTCAGCCGCCATGAGTAGGCCGATCGTTGCGTTGGTGACGCACACCGCGTGCCGAACGCCATAGCAAGCGCAAAGTCGCTCTTCAAGCCGTGAGGTCAAGGGGCCCTGATTCGTATAATACTGCCTTGCGAAAATATCTCGAAAAGCGGTCTCATACCGTTCCGGCGTCGGCAGATAGCGTTGATCGCCTTCCAGAAGACTCTCGAATCCGGGGCGGCCGCTCAGTATTCCGAAGTTCACATGGGGCAGTGTCGTATTCATTATTGGCGCAATTCCCTCGCTATCTGACCGGCATGGTCACGTATGAAGTGAAGCAGCGAGACGATGAGCGCCGTATCGTCGTCATCGACGAAATATCCGCTGGGCATCAGCATGAATCGTTCGGCCAGACTTTCTGTAAGACGCAGATCGCCGGCGATTGTGGGATAAGCAGCGCGCTTCATATGCAGCGCCGGCGAATAATACGGGCGGGCGACCACGCGCTCGCCTTGCAGGATGCGCAATGTGTCTTCGCGTGAGAGCGGCCATTCCGAGGACAGTTGCACCACGATATTCTTGTAGCTGCATTGCTCGCTCTCATCGAAGGCAAGCAGCTCCACGCCTGGCAGCGAATCCAGCATCTGCTGATAAGTCTCGTAGCGATGGCGATTGCGTTCGACTTGCGCGGGAAGATCGCGTAGGCCGGCGAGTGCCATGGCTGCGTGGACTTCGTTCATGGTGGCATCGATGCCGTAGGGGATCATGCGACCATCTTCGAGCAGCCCAAGGTTACGCATACTGGACAGCTTTTCGGCAAGCTCGGCATCATCGGTGGTCAGATAGCCACCCTCGAAACCGTTTATCAGCTTGCTGGCATGCATTGAAAAGCATTCTGCGTTGCCGAACGACCCGATCTTTTTTCCTCCATACGTCTCATATACCGACTCGACCGCATCGACGAGCACGGGAAGATTCTTGCGTCGCGCCAGATCGACCAGGCTGTCTACCTCGCAGCAATTAACGATCGGGTGAACGACTAGCAAGAGGGCGGTATCTTCGTTGATGCAGCACTCAGCGGTTGCGGCGTTCGCGCCAAGGGTGTGCGCGTCCACTTCGCAGAAGTGAGGAGTCAACTTGACCCATGCAGCAATGTCCGCCATGCGCCGGTAAGTCAACGAGGGCATCACGATTTCTGTTTTGCCCGGCAAGGCCAGGCACTTCATGGCGAGTGCTAAACCCCAGAACCCGTTGCTGAAGGCGACACAGAACTTTGTTTTGTGAAGCGCGGCCAGTTCCTGTTCGAGCTGTTCAACCAGTGAGCGCTTGCCGGCAGATTTCCTGTGTTCGAAGATCGATCTGGAAAGGGCTAGGAACGTGTCGGTGTCCGGACGAACGAGATTGGACGTAGAACGGGGCGTGGCGAACAGGGCAGTACCGCCGAATATTGCCAGATCGCGCACGTCCTTCTTGCTAAACATCGGGCTCATCCCTTTGATGAATCGAGCGGTTCCAATACTGCATCGAAGCGATAGTGCGCGGCGAAAAAGTCATTCGGCATGAACTGGAACCGTATTCGCCACCCGGTCTCGGCCGCAAGTTGTTCCAATTCCTTGCGGCTGCGCCAGATCCCAATTTGGGAAGCGTGATTGGAGAGATCTTCAGAGTAGTCTTTATCTGCCGGATAGAACGCTTGTGCGCGATCTTTGTCCGGCAGGTTGCCTAAGTACAACGCCTTGATCCTCTTGAATCGGCTAGATAGCCCCAGCAGAACGTCGAAGGCGTCGTCTGAGGTAAAGAACGAGAAGCTGCCATAGCAAAGCGCTTTGGTGAACCGATCAGGATTCTGCTCCGCTCGAACGTATTCGGCAGCTCCGCTCAGCATGAAGTCGAATTCTGGCGGCCTGGCAAAGTTCGCCAGTGCAACGGAAATAAGGTATTCGGAATTGTCTACGCCAAGAAATTCGCTAATGTCGTGGAAAAACAGGCGCGAAAGTGCGCCATTGCCACACGCGATATCCAGTAAGCAGTCGTCCTTTTTGAAATCGAGGCCACTTTTGATAGCGTCGACAATGAGCTTTATTTGAGATTCCGATATCGGCTTGCCCATGACGGTACGTCTGACCTGCCCCCAGAAATCGTCCGGCGGGAGTGTCTTGGGATATTCCTTGTAGTCCCATTTGGGGAAGTTCATGGCGATCGTTCCGTGCGGCCAATGCTAGATGGCGCCGTTGGTTGCGCCGGTTTCGCTGCCTGCGACTGGCGGTTGCTGGCGTGGTGGAGCACTTCGATCACACGACTGATCTGCTTGATCTTGTCCGGAGTCAGGGAGGATCCCGTGGGGAGCACGATGACCCGTTGCGATACGTCGTGCGAGTTCTGAAGCATTAGTCCGGCATGTGGAAATAGGTCGCGGTAGGGCTTCATCATGTGGCATCCAGGCCAAAAGTATTTACGTGCCAATATGTTCTCGGCATGCAGGGCGGCGACGACCTCGTCACGCGTGATCCTGAAGGACTCATCAACTTCGATCACGACATAATGATGGCTGTTCTGTTCGTGCGGGGGATAGTCGAGCACGGAAATGCCCGGAATGTCCGCAAGTGCTTCCTTGTAGGCAGCATGGTTGAGGCGGTTAGCGGTGAATACTTCCGTAAGCGCATCGAGATTGCTTAGCCCCATCGCTGCACACATCTCGATCATCTTTCCGTTAGTGCCGGGGTGAATGACGTTGTCGTAGCCCTTGAAACCGAAGTTGCGCATCAAGCGCATCGCTTCGGCGAGTTCGTTGTCGTTGGTGAGGACGGCGCCCCCTTCCATGGTGTTGAATGCTTTTGTGGAATGAAAGCTCATCACCTCGCAGGCGCCAAAGCGACCGATAAGTTGCCCTTGGTATGTGCTTCCGAACGCGTGCGCGGCATCGAACATCAATTTGAGGCCGTGCTCGTCTGCAATCTCTTGTAGTTGCTGGACCGGCGCCGCGCGGCCCCACAGGTGTACGCCGATGATGCCACTGGTCCGAGGCGTGATCATGCGGCGTACGGCATCGGGATCAAGGTTGTGCGTGGCGGGATCGATGTCGGCGAAAACCGGCGTGATGCCCTGCCAATAGAGGGCATGTGCCGTAGCGATGAAGGTCCACGAGGGTACGATCACTTCACCCGTCAGCCCCAGTGCCCGAATCGCGATCTCAAGTGCAATGGTGCCGTTGCACATCGCCACGCAGTGCTTCACGCCCAGATACTGCGCGATGCGGGTTTCGAACTCCTGCACCATCGGGCCGTTGTTGGTCAGCCTGTAGTTGTCGAGGATTCGATTTACATGTTGGAGAAAGACTTGCCGGTTACCGATATTCGGCCGGCCGACGTGCACGGGTTCGGCAAACGCCGGAGGCGCACCGTTGATTGCCAAGTCTTCAGCGCTGCGAATTTGCTTCATAGACATAATAATGCCATGTGAGCCCCGTCGCGTGTGTCGTCCCGCGCGACTATGATGGTGTGGTTCGGCGACGCCTCAATCAGATTTGCCGCTGAGCCAAGACTGCAGAGTTACGAGATCTCTTCATGGCATTAACCCACATTGATCACCTAACCTTCCGCAGCCAAAGGCTCTGACAACTGTTTTGCCCGTGCCTGAAGTAGCCCGGCATCCGGGCAGTAAACGCTTGCGGGTGCTCCCTCTGCATTTGCGCGCCGTGATACAGAATTTCAAATGCATTGTTGTATTGCAAAAAGGCACGTATGACGTACGTCTCGTTGTAAGTACGCCCTTCCATGACAAATCTTTCCGGGTATTCCCAGAAATAGATGTCGTGGATGTGAATAAGGACGCCAGGCTTAAGTGCCGGCAAGATGCTGAACAAGTGCGTCGACACGTCGCTGCCGATCTTTAAGGAATGCGATGTGTCGAGAAAGAGGATGTCACCAGACTCAAGACGTCTAAAGATTTCGAGATCCACATCCTGCACTTCGGTTCTGAGTAACTCGTAGTGGCCCCGAGGACGTTTTGCTAGTACGTCTTGTATCGTCGTGGAGTATGGGTCGATGAATGTAAAGCGCGTATCCGGCAAGAAATCATGCGACATGTCGAGCATCAGGGCTGACGAGAATCCCGAACCTACTTCTACGACGCGCTTCGGCATGAATGCCCGAAACATGCCATAGAGTATGAAAGCGTCGGGAAATGGAAACATACGATTGGTGTAGTGATAGAGCCTTCCTTCAGTCGGTTTCTCCGGCGGATTGAAATCCCGGTAGTACCCAACAAACTGGTCAAGCAACGCCTGCTGCGTCGCTCGGTTATAGTCGATGCCATCATCCAACGTGGGAGGACTGAACAAACGTTCCCGGTTGCGTTGGATAAATTTCGCACTCGGTATGGTTGATCCGTGGTAACCAGGCTGGAAACGAAGAAATGCCGAACTCCCCTCCGTCAACGCGCGAAGGAAGAAACGTATCACCCAAAGTGTCCGAAGTAATAGTGGATGCATATGATCGAATCTTGGACCAACCGTCTAGTTGTCCTGCATTATTGGCGATGATCAGGTGAAGTATCCAGTCGCTGCGAAGATGAAGCATCCAGTTCCAGTCGACGCATGCGCCATTCGAGCCGCTCCAGAAGTCGGCGGTTCGTGGCCATCAGGTCGGCAAGAAAACCCAACACAAACAGCAGAAACGCAAGCGTCATGCTCATGCCGGTGAAGATAACCGACTGAACATGGCCAAGACCTTGACCTGAAATCAGGTAAACCATGAAGCGAATGCCCGACGCCAGCCCGGCGAGCGCAAATAATGCACCGAACAACCAGAAGAACTGCATTGGTCTGTACGTCGCAAAAATCCGGATGATGGTGGCGAGTGATCGGACAACATAGCTTCCCGTATTCTTTACGAGGCGCGATGGTCGCAGATCGGGATTGGTTCTCACCGGAATTGAAAGCACGCGAATATTGCTGCGCCCTGCCTGGATGATCGTTTCCAGTGTGTAGGTGTAGGTGTTGAACACGTTGAGCCGCAGCGCAACGTCGCGCGTCATCGCGCGAAAGCCGCTGGGTGCGTCGGCGACGTTCGTCCGCGATGCCATGCGCACCACCCAACTGCCGAGTGTCTGCAGGCGCCGCTTGATCCAGGAGAAGTGCCGCGTCGTCTCGATTGGTCTTGCGCCGATGACGAATTCGGCCTTGCCGTTGACGATCGGTTCGACGATGGTGGCTATATCCCGCGCGTCATACTGGTTGTCCGCATCGGTGTTGACGATGATATCTGCGCCATGGCTGATGGCTGCATCGAGCCCGGTCATGAAGGCTGCGGCAAGACCGCGATTGACGGGGTGACGAACGACATGATCGACCCCCAATTGTCGGGCAACCGCGGCAGTGTCATCGCTTGAGCCGTCGTCGACCACGAGCCATTCGACTTGATGGCAACCTGCGACTTCGCGCGGCAGTGCGTCCAGCGTTATTGGCAGGGAAGTCGCTTCATTGAAGCAGGGGATCTGTATGATCAGCTTCATGGTCGGAATGCTTGGATAGGTTGATCGTGAGTGTACGCGGTCAAGAACAAAGTTGAGCCCTATCGCGACGACGCACCACCGAAGTCCGATCCTCGTGTAGTCGCCCTCGCTGTCCTGAGATTCGCCCTAAGATCGGCGATCATTGAATCGTATGAGCCGCCCAAGTTGAGTTGCTTCAGCTGGTCGATTTCGGCCTCAGCTTCGTCGAATTTCCCGATTGCAATCAAGATGTGCACGAGATTGGCGTGGTAGATCGGTACTTGCGGCTTAGCAGCGACGACCGCGCGTGACATGCGCTCTGCCAGTTCGGCGTCGTGGAGCACGCTCAGGGCAAAATCGGCATAGGCGCTCATGACGTCTACATTGCCGTCGCTGGCCCGTAACGCCGTTATGAATACTCCCAGCAGCTCCTGCGTTTGCGCCGGGCATTCGCCGCGCTGCTGACAGTGGAACAGAAACGTCACGGCATTGAGATCGGTAATCGTCGGAGCGCGGCTCTGCAATTTTTCTGCAATTGCCTCCCACCAACGCGGGTCGATCTGCTTGGCATCATGCCGGTTGACGAAGATGAGGGCCTGCAGTGGCGCGATGCCGCTGTCGGACAGGTATGCGGACTTCTGAAGCACTTCCACTGATTTGGCGAGCAGTGGCGATTGTTCATTCTCGCCCGCTGCGATGATCAGCGTGCGAGCAAGTTCGTATTGCGCACGCGCAGATGCGGGTCGTTTCAATGCCTCGGCGTAGGCGAATCGTAATGGATGCGACCACTCCTCCGCGCGCAAGAAGGTCGTAAAGACGCAGCTGGCAGCGAAAATGCCGACAATTGCTACCTGCGCCGTTCGCGAGCGCAAACCCGGCTCGAATGCTAGAGGTGAAACGATCGCCAGCAGAAGGCCGGCCGAGGCGAAGTAGTTGCGATGCTCAAAAGCCAGCTCGAGCATGATCACCGTTGCCGTGAGAACATGGCCTGCAAAGAACCAAAGCGTTCCGAGGCAGAACAGCGGCATCGACCTGCGTTTCCAGAGCGCGTATGCGAGCCAGGCGGCGAGTGCGAGAATGGCTGCTGCGGTTGTCGGCGGATCGAACAAGCCGTGCGATACCGCTATGTCGTCATGATAAAACGACAATGAGTTGATATTCGGGAAGAGCGACCACCCCACATAATCAACGAGCACGCGCGGCTCGCTGAGAACGCGTTCACCGACGGAGAACGCTCGGACGTGCGCTTGACTGTGAAATATCCACGTCGAGATCCAAACCAGCCCGGCAAGCAGCGGCGTCGCCAGCAGTGCGCCGTGCGTCCAAAGCACCGAGCGGCTGTACCTGCCGTCGGCGTTGCGCAGGCGCGTGACCGAAAATTCAATGCAAGCGGTGTACAACGGCAGCATGACGCCGGTTTCTTTGGCGCAGAAGCCGAGCGCCATGCCGACCGAGATGCAGACCAACAACATCGTGCCGACGTGGTCGCCGACATATTCGCGGCAACGCAGCCGCAAGTACCAATAGAGTCCGAGGAAGATGAACATGTTCGCGAGCGATTCCATGCGCTGCGCGATATAGGCTACCCCGGTAAAATTGATTGGCAGCAACAGCCATAAGCTGGCGACTACTGCAGCAACAAAATTGAATCGAGCCGCGTTTTCGTGCGGGTTAACAAGGTTGCGTAGGCGAAACAGCTCGCGCAGCAACAGAAACAGCAGCAAGCCGTTAACTAGGTGAATGGCAATATTCGTGAGCCGTGGCCAGAATGGGTCCAATCCGGTGAAATAGTAATTCGCCGCGAAACTCAGCATGGAGAGCGCGCGGAACTGATTGGTACCTGCTTGCTCCAGCGCAGCCTTGAGCCAATCGGTCAACTTAAGAGCGGTCACGTGCACATCGACGTTGTCGACAAAGTACACGTAGTCGTCGAAAACATAGGCGCCATGCAACGAAGGCCAGTAGGCCAGCAGTGCGGTTACGCTCGCGATAATGAACAACGACCAGGGTTTGAGGCTCTTGCGCATCATGAACCAGCTCTAGCGTTTGTCCCGCCTTTTGCGGATGATCGGGCAATATCCTGCTCCAATGTTTGACGCAGGTGCGCAATCTCGTTTTCCCAATAGCCCTGCCGACGCAATACCCATTCGTGCAGACCTTGCATGTTGAATCGAAGCGGTTGTGTCGGAGCTACGGCGGTAATTCGCAAAAAGTAATCTAGGTGCTCCAGGCCGGCTGCGGGGGCGTTGTGCGACCCAAGCAATGCGGCATGATGCAATGCCATATCCGGTGCTGGCCGCAGGGCCAGAGCGTCATTGAAATGCGCCAGCGCAACCGAAGCGTTTCCTTCGGTCAGCGCGAGTTGGCCTTGTACATCGCTCAGGCCCTGCTGCAGCTTCAACGAGGACCGCGCCTGTTCGTTGTGCTGCAGTGCTTCAATCAGGCTCCGCACGGATGTCGCATCCAAGCCAACGCACCGGTGTTCCTTCAATGTGTCGATTGCGTCCACGAGCCAATCGATCATCATCAGTGGGCCACCGTTGTTGCTGTTGCGCAGAGCTGCTTCGGCAGTAGCGAGATCGTTCGTAGCAACACCGCCGCGCTTGCAGCGGATGCCGAGTAGATTGGCCACTAGCTGGATTTCATTGGGATCTCGCGCAAGTCCGTGGCGCAATCTGGTTTCAGCTGTTGCGTAGTCGCCTGCGGACGCTTCGACGGTCGCCGCATAAGCCTGAGCGCGTGGTGAGTCTGGATTCTTGATTGCCCAGATGATTGCCTGATCCTTTGGACGTCCCCATAGCGACGCGCTGTAATAGGTTTCTGCTGCGACTAGCGTCAAAGCCGCCAGTGCAATATAGGGTTTTAGTAAGCGCAACGATGGGCCGCGGCCCGTGAGCCAGAGCGCGAACGGCCAGAATAGCAAAAGCGCCGGCACGTAGTTGCGGTGTTCGAAATAGATTTCGAGCGGGATGGTCGTTGATTCGATCAAATGTCCGGCGAAGAAAAAGATCATCGCCAATGCGAAATAGGGATGTCGCTTACGCAACGCGAATGCACCCACAATCAACGCGAGAACAAGGCCCAATGCCGGCAGTGTCGTCCATGGATGGGACGTGTTCGTAGACAGTGGGTACCCGTCATTGAATAGGCCCGTCGAGTACATCTGCGGAATTGCGAGCAGTTTCAAATATTCGACGAGCACGCGTGGTTCCGTGAGGAGGCGCTGCCCAAGGGTCCACGGTCGAAGTACCGGCACGCCGTTGAGAAAACCCGCCACGCCTGTGTAAATGACGTACGCAAATATCGCGCAGGTGGGTGGCCAGGCGACCAGGCGTAAACAACGGCTCACTGCCGAAGACGCACCGCCCTGGATCAGCACGTTGCGTAGAAAGACGGTTTCAAGCACCAGTACGAAGGTCGGAAGCAAGATTCCATTCGCCTTGCACAACATAGCTAAAGCAGTACCGACGACAACCGATGCGATGATGACCATCGAACCCCGTATCGGTCGTTTTTCCGCAAGGGCGCGGCCGCACAAGTAGCCCGAGAGTCCAAGCAATATGAACGTCGCCGGGAGCATCGCTTCGCGCTGTACGACGTACAGCACGGTTGACGTCCATAGCGGATGCATCAACCACAGGGCGCCGCCGAGTAAAGCGGCAAGAGCAGCATGCCTTTCAGATTTGCCTGCGGCGCGCCCGAGTTGCAGCAGAAGCATGCATAGCAATGCTCCATTCAACAAATGCAGCAAAATATTGGTGCGTTTGAATGGGGCGGGATCAGCTGGCCAATCCTGCGCGTCGACTAAGAAGCTCAACATCGCCAACGGCCGGCCTATGGGGTCGGCGGCGCCCGCGGTGATGTAGCGCCAAAAAGCCTCGCGGTTGTGAATCGGTCCCTGGTTGCCTAAGACCGATAAGTTGGCGAAGTCGTCGAATACAAAGGCGCTATCGACGCCGGGTCGATAGATATTCCAAGCAATAGCAAGAGTCACCGCCAGCGCAGCGGCGAACACGATCCCGCTTATGAGCTTCGGCTTGGTCGACACGAATGTAGTTGCAGCGCCGATAGGGAAAAAACAAGGGCCGCATTAGGCGGCCCCTGTTTGAAAACAACGTTGTTTGTCGCTTAGCTGCGGCAGGTCGTCGGCAGGTAGCGATCGGCGATACCGGAGATCGCTTTGCACTTGAACGTGACAGAGCCGGCATTGGCCGCCGTGGTCGCGGACAGCGCGAGGATACCACCAGCAATCTTCGCGTTCGCATTGTTACCCATGGTGGCCTCGATCAGACCCGCTGACGCGACCGTGACTTGCGACACGTAGCTACCTTTGATACTGGCTGCTGTAGCAAGACCAGCGGACAGGTTGGTACCAGGGAAGACGCCTTTGTTGTTGTAGAACTCCGTGGCGGAGGTCTTGGTGCCGTCGAGCAGCGTCGCAGCTTCCGACACCTGCGAACGGATGATGTAGTCCTGATAGGCCGGGAGAGCGATGGCCGCCAAAATGGCGATGATCGCGATCACGATCATCAATTCGATCAGGGTGAAGCCCTGCTGTTTCTTCAGGTTCATGACTGCGATCCTTTGAGGATAAAGAGAAGAATGCCCCGAGTGCGGACCGGCCCGTCCACCCCTAAACGGACAGGTCAATCACCGGCACTCCCCCGAAATCATGCAGAACTCATGCCATTTTTGCAAGATTAAACGGGAGATGAATAGTGTGAACGGTGC
>Ga0318562_10000735_pt1 | contig 14617 bp, 12 predicted proteins | sample GRESIP066b5f18_FD_203688 | JGI IMG/M metagenome (GOLD analysis project Ga0318562, IMG submission 203688) | Tropical soil microbial communities from Luquillo Experimental Forest, Puerto Rico - GRE.SIPMG.066b5f18 | ecosystem: Environmental > Terrestrial > Soil > Tropical forest > Bulk soil... | reverse complement strand
GCCACAGGCGCCAGAAGCCGGCGCGCGAGCCATATTCATAGATCGATTCCATGTTCATGTGCCGCTGGCCGGGCCAGGGCTGGGCGCCGACAATCTCCGACAGGAAGGCCTCCGAGGCCTTATCGCCGTGCAAAATGTTGTTCTCGCCCCCCTCCTCATAATTGATGACGAATTGCAGGGCGACGCGCGCGCCATTCGGCCAGGCGGCGGCCGGGGAGTTGCGGCCATAGCCGATCATGTCGCGGGGATAGGGAGGTTGCTCGGGCATCGGCGTCGGACTTGGTTTGGCCTCAAGGGGATGGCGCGCCCGGGAGGGGCCTCATGTACCTCTTGCCAAGCCCGCCGATTGGATGTCTGCTCGCTATTGTGCCCAATCATCGGCGCAGCGCAAGTCGCGAGCGATTCGGGCGGGCTGTGATCTTTGGAGGTCGGATTTGTCGCAGAGCCTCGCCGCGAAGGGGCGATTGACCACGCATGTGCTCGATACCAGCGCCGGGCGCCCGGCGGGCGCCATGGACGTCGTGCTTTACGGCCTCGAAGGCGGCACGCGACGCGAAATCAAGCGAACCGTGACCAATGCCGATGGGCGTGTGGACGAGCCGCTGCTCGCCGGAGCAGAAATGGCGGTCGGCCGTTATGAGATCGCTTTCCTGGCCGGTCGCTATTTCCGCCAGCATGGCGTCGCCTTGCCGGAGCCCGCCTTCCTCGACGAGGTGGTCATCCGCTTCGGCATTGCGGACGCGGCTGCGCATTATCATGTACCGCTTCTGGTCTCGCCTTACGGCTATTCGACTTATCGAGGGAGCTGAGAGGTTGAGCGCTGTTCGGACATCGTTGCGTTTCATCTGCGGCGACGAGGACAGGGAGCTTTCCGGCTTCGATCCGGCGCTCACCATCCTCGACTGGCTGCGCCTCGATGAGCGGCGCATGGGCACCAAGGAAGGCTGCGCCGAGGGCGATTGCGGCGCCTGCACCGTCGTGGTGGGGCGCCTCACGGCTGGGCACGTCGTCTATCGGGCCATCGATGCCTGCATCACCCCGCTAGCGACACTCGACGGCCAGCGGCTCCTGACCGTCGAGCATCTGAAGCAAGGTGCTGCACTGCACCCCGTGCAGCAGGCGATGGTAGACCGGCACGGCTCGCAATGCGGCTTCTGCACGCCCGGCATCGTCATGTCGCTCTTCGCCCTGTGGGCCGAGAACGATGCGGCGAGCGAGGAGCGCATCGAGGACGCACTTGCCGGCAATCTCTGCCGTTGCACAGGCTATCAGCCGATCATCGCGGCAGGAAGCGACATGTTTCGCCTCGGCACTGCCGCGAAGGCCGCCTGGCAGGCCGGGCAGGCCTCGATGGCGCAGCGCCTCGCCGCCTTACGCGACGGGCGCACGCTCGAGATTGCCAAGGACGGCAGGAGCTTCGTCGCGCCGGCCGATCTCGACAGCTTCGCGGAGCTCTATGCGACCCATCCGGATGCGACCATCGTGGCCGGAGCAACGGATGCCGGGCTCTGGGTCACGAAGGAGATGCGCATCCTCGAGCGCGTGCTGCATCCTGGACGCATCGCGGCCTTGTCCGGGATCGAGGACCGGAGTGACGAGCTGACGATCGGCGCCATGACGAGCCTCACTGAGGCGGCAGACGCGCTCGGCGCCATCCATCCGCAATTGCGCGAATTGCTGCGCCGCTTCGGAGGCGAGCAGGTCCGCAACGCCGGCACAGTCGGGGGCAACATCGCCAACGGCTCGCCGATCGGCGATCTGCCGCCCGCCCTCATCGCGCTCGGCGCGACGCTGAGGCTGCGGCGCGGCTCGGAGCGGCGCGAGCTGCCGCTCGAAGCCTTCTTCATCGCCTATAAGCGGCAGGATCGGCGCCCAGGCGAGTTCGTGGAGGCGGTGCTGGTGCCGAAGCTCGCGGCGGGATCGCTGTTTCACGCCTCGAAGATCAGCAAGCGCTTCGATGAGGACATCTCGGCGCTGTGCGGGGCCTTCCTTCTGTCGCTCGATGCAGGAGGGCGGGTCGCGGCGGCCCGCCTCGCCTATGGCGGCATGGCAGGAACGCCGAAGCGTGCGGCGCATGCCGAGAAGGCGCTCATCGGCGAGATCTGGAACGAGGCCGCGGCCGAACGCGCCGGCGCCGCGCTCGAGCAGGATTTCCAGCCGCTCGACGATTGGCGCGCCTCGGCCCGCTATCGCATGCTGTGCGCCAAGAACCTGCTGCGCCGCTTCGCGCTCGAAAGTGCCGAGCCCGAGCTCGAGACGCGGGTCGCAGGAGGGCTCGCCGATATCGGCCTCGCCGCCGCACGTGGGGCTGCCGCGGTCGGGCGGAGGATCTGATGGTCGAGCGTTCCTCCCTCACCCAGCGTTCCCCCACGCAGCCGCGGCGCAGGGCGACCGGCGAGGCGCCGACGCCACGCGCCGAGCGCAGCCTCGAGCCTGCACCGTCCGAGGCGAAGCCCAAGCCGGCAAAGCCGCAGGCCGAGACGGTCAGAGGCGGCATGCATCAGTCGCTGCCGCATGATTCCGCGCACAAGCATGTGGCGGGCGAAGCCCTCTATATCGATGACCTGCCCGAGCCCACGGGCCTCGCCCATGTCTATCTCGGCCTCTCCGAGCATGCGCATGCGCGCATCCTCTCGCTCGATCTCGAGGCGGTGCGCGCAGCACCGGGCGTCCTCGCCGTGCTCACGGCTGGCGACATCCCCGGCGTTAACGACATGAGCTCGACCCATCGTCACGACGAGGTGGTGCTGGCGGAGGGCGTCGTCTCCTACCATCGCCAGCCGATCTTCGCGGTGATCGGCGAGACGCGCGACGCCGCAAGGCGGGCCTGCCTAATTGCCAAGATCGACTACGAGCCATTCCCGGCAATCGTCGATGTCGAGGCGGCACGGCGCAGCGAAGCCGATTTCGTGACGGACAATCTGACGCTCGAGCGCGGCGATGTCGCGAGCGGGATGGGCCGCGCAGCACGCCGCCTCAAGGGCTCGATGCTGGTCGGCGGCCAGGAGCATTTCTATCTCGAGGGCCAGGTCGCGCTGGCGCTGCCGGGCGAGGATGACGAGGTCACGGTCTTGTCCTCGACCCAGCATCCGACCGAGATCCAGCATATGGTCTCCCAAGTGCTCGGCGTGCCCTCGAACGCGGTGACCGTCGAGGTGCGGCGCATGGGCGGGGCCTTCGGTGGCAAGGAGACGCAAGGCAACCTCTTCGCCTGCATCGCAGCGCTCGCAGCAAAGAAGCTGGGGCGCGCCGTGAAATGCCGTCCCGACCGCGACGACGACATGACGATCACGGGCAAGCGCCATGATTTCCTTATCGATTACGAGGTCGGCTTCGATGAGGAGGGGCGGATCGAGGCCGTCGACATGGTCTATGCGGCGCGCTGCGGCTTCTCGGCCGATCTTTCAGGGCCGGTAACCGATCGTGCCCTCTTCCACGCCGATAATTGCTATTTCTACCCGGCGGTGCGCGCAGTCTCACAGCCTTACCGGACGAATACTTGCTCGAATACTGCCTTTCGCGGCTTCGGCGGGCCGCAGGGCATGGTCGGAGCCGAGCGCCTGATCGAGGAGATCGCCTTCGCGACCGGGCAGGATCCGCTCGATGTCCGCAAGCGCAACCTCTATGGCATCGGCAGCCGTGATGTGACGCCCTACCATCAGCGCGTCGAGGACAATATCATCGGCGAGGTCGTCGAACGGCTGGAGGTGAGCTCGGATTATCGCGCCCGTCGTGCGGCGATCCGCAAGGCCAATGCCGAAAGCCGCATCATTAAGCGCGGCATCGCGCTGACGCCGGTCAAATTCGGCATTTCCTTCACGGCAACCTGGTTCAACCAGGCGGGCGCCCTGGTACATGTCTATACGGACGGGTCCATCCATCTGAACCATGGCGGCACCGAGATGGGCCAGGGGCTCTACGTCAAGGTCGCCCAGGTGGTGGCCGAGGAGTTCCAGGTCGATCTCGACCGCGTCAAGATCACCGCGACGACGACCGGCAAGGTGCCGAATACCTCGGCGACGGCTGCCTCCTCGGGCTCGGACCTCAACGGCATGGCGGCACAGGCGGCGGCTCGCACCATCAAGGAGCGGCTCGCGGCCTTCATCGCCGCAAAATGGGGCGTCCCGCCATCCGAGGTGGTCTTCGCGGCAGGCTCAGTGCGCGCAGCCGATCAGAGCATCAGCTTCGAGGCGCTGGTGCGCGACGCCTATATGGCCCGTATCCAGCTTTCGGCCGCGGGCTTCTACAGCACGCCGAAGATCCACTGGGACCGCAAGGCCGGGCGTGGCCACCCCTTCTATTATTTTGCCTATGGGGCGGCCGTGAGCGAGGTCGCGATCGACACGCTGACCGGCGAATACCGGGTGGAGCAGGTCGATATCCTGCATGATTGCGGGCGCTCGCTGAACCCAGCCATCGACCGCGGCCAGATCGAGGGCGGCTTCGTGCAGGGCATGGGCTGGCTCACGACAGAGGAGCTCTGGTTCGACGCGCAAGGGAGGCTGCGCACCCATGCGCCGTCGACCTACAAGATTCCTGTCGCCTCCGATCGGCCGCGCCGCTTCAATATCGAGATGCTCGAAGGTCACGAAAATCGCGAGCCCGCCATCGGCCGCTCCAAGGCTGTGGGCGAGCCGCCGCTCATGCTCGCGATCTCGGTGCTGCACGCGCTGTCGGAGGCAGTGGCGAGCGTCGCCGATTACCGCTTCTGTCCGCGTCTCGACGCGCCGGCGACGCCCGAGCGCGTGCTCCTCGCCGTCGAGGCCATGAGAGCCAAGGCGGCATCTCCGGTCGAAGGCGTCGCATGACCTTCTTGGCCGCCCCTTTGCGCCAGGCGCTAGCGGCGGGGCGGCCGATGATCCTCGTCGAGGTCACGCGCGCCGAGGGCTCGACCCCGCGCGAGGCTGGTGCCGCGATGCTGGTGGGCGAGGACCGCACGCATGGCACGATCGGCGGCGGGCAGCTCGAATTCCATGCGATCGACGTGGCGCGCGAGTTGATCGCGACCAAATCCTATGAGACCCGGCTCGATCTGCCGCTCGGCCCGCATCTCGGCCAATGCTGCGGCGGGCGTGTCGAGCTGACCTTGCGCCACGCCGGCCCCGTCGAGCTTGCCCGGCTTTCTGAGGCCGAGGCGCGCGAGGCGGCGCTGCGGCCGCATGTGGTGCTGTTCGGCGCCGGCCATGTCGGGCTTGCACTTGCGCAAGCGCTGGCGCTTCTGCCGGTCGCGACGACACTCGTCGATGATCGCGAGGCGCTGGACTATGGGCCGGCCCCTGCCCTTCCAGTCGGCGTCGCCTTCGAGCGCCTCGACGATCCGGAGATGCTGATCGGCAAGCCGCCGCCGGCTTCGGCTTTCGTCATCCTCACCCATAGCCACGCCCTCGATTATCGGCTGGCGGACGCGGCGCTGAGGCGCGGCGATGCGGCCTATGTCGGGATGATCGGCTCGGCCACGAAGCGGGCGCGTTTCGAGCACTGGTTCCTGGCGCGCGGAGGCTCTCCGCAAGCGCTCTCGACGCTCATCTGCCCGATTGGCGGCAAGGCAACGCGCGACAAGCGCCCACAAGTCATCGCAGCCCTGGCGGCGGCGGAAATCCTGGGGCATGTTCTCGCGACCGGTGAAGCCGCATTGCCAGCCAGGCAATCGAAGGAAGCGGCGACCGAACTCCGAGGGGCGAGATTTGGGGCAAGAGCTGGGGCGAAACTTGGCCGATCCCACCGCGCGGCTTGAGCTTTCCGGCATCACCAAGCGTTTCGGCGACGTCCTCGCCAATGACGCCGTGAGCCTCTCGGCACGCCGCGGCGAGATCAAGGCTCTGATCGGTGAAAACGGCGCCGGCAAGTCGACGCTCGTCAAGATCATCTATGGGGTGCAGCAGGCCGATGCCGGCGAGATCCGCTTCGAGGGCGCGCAGGTGAGCATCGCCAATCCGCGCGCGGCGCGCCGTCTCGGCATCGGCATGGTGTTCCAGCATTTCTCGCTGTTCGAGCCGATGACGGTGCTCGAGAATATCGCGGTCGGCATGGACCAGGCGCTCGACCGCCGGGCGCTGGAGCGCGAGGTGCGCGCGATCCTCCATGATTACGGGCTGCCGCTCGACATTCACCGCTATGTCGACACGCTCTCGGTCGGCGAGCGCCAGCGCATCGAGATCGTGCGCTGCCTGCTCCAAAAGCCGAAGCTCCTGATCATGGACGAGCCGACCTCGGTGCTCACGCCGCAGGAAGCCGATCAGCTCTTCGACACGTTGCGGCAATTGGCGAGCCAGGGCTGCACCGTGCTCTACATCAGCCACAAGCTGAACGAGATCAAGGCGCTGTGCGAGAGCGCGACGATCCTGCGCGGCGGCAAGGTCGTGGGCGAATGCGACCCGCGCGTCGAGACGCAAAGGCGCATCGCCGAGCTGATGATCGGGGCCGAGCTGCGCAATGTGGAGCGCGCCGCGAGCCGCAGCCCCGGGCCTGCGCGCCTCGAGGTCCGGCAATTATCGCTCGTCAGCGAGGAACCGTTCGGCGTCGATCTCGAGGACATCTCGTTTGCGGCGCGCGGCGGCGAGATCCTAGGCATCGCCGGCGTCGCCGGCAATGGCCAGAAGGAGCTGATGCTCGCGCTCTCAGGCGAGACCGCGGCAAGGCCGGAGGCGATCGGTCTCGACGGCGCGCCGATCGGAGCGCTGCCGCCCCCGGCACGCCGTCGCAGCGGCTTGTGCGCTTTGCCCGAAGAGCGCAACGGCCACGCGGCCGTCGTCAGCTTCAGCCTCGCCGAGAACACGGTACTGACGGCGCGCGAGCGCAAGAAGCTCAGCCTCGGCGGGGTGATCCGCGGCGGGCCGATGCGCCTCTATGCGCGCTCGGTGATCGAGGCCTTCAAGGTCAAGGCGACCGGCGAGGAGGCACCGGCGCGCAGCCTTTCCGGCGGCAATCTGCAGAAATTCATCGTCGGGCGCGAGATCATGCAGGAGCCGCTGGTGCTCGCCGTCGCCCAGCCCACCTGGGGCGTCGATGCGGGCGCAGCCGCCGCCATCCGCCAGGCGCTCGTCGATCTCGCCGCACGCGGCTCGGCGGTGATCGTCGTGTCGCAGGATCTCGACGAGCTCTTGTCGCTCTGCGACCGGCTCGCCGTCATGAATGGCGGGCGCCTCTCCGAGCCGCTCGTGGTCGGTGAAGCCTCGATCGAGGAGATCGGCCTGCTGATGGGCGGCGTGCACGGCGAGGAAGCAGCCCGCGCCGACGAGGCAGCCAGCCAGGACACGCGCCATGCCGTTTAGGCTCGAGCCCCGCAAGACGCCGTCGCACGCCGCGCTCTATGGCGGGCCGGTCGCGGCGATCCTCCTCACCATGCTGACGGGCGCCGCCATCTTCGCGGCGATGGGGTTCCATGGCGGGGCCGCGGTCTTCCAGATCTTCGTGCAGCCGCTCCTCGAGCCCGAGCGCTGGCCGGACATTGCGGTCAAGGCCTCGCCGCTCGTGATGATCGCGACGGGCCTCGCCATCGGCTTTCGCGCCAATGTCTGGAATATCGGCGCCGAGGGCCAATACATCGTCGGCGCCATCGCCGGCACCGGCGTCGGGCTCGCATTCCACGAGACGGATGGCTGGTGGGTGCTGCCGCTGATGCTCGCAGCCGGCGTGCTCGGCGGCGCGGTCTGGGCGGCGATACCCGCCCTTCTGCGCATCCGCCTCAAGGTCAGCGAGATCCTGACGAGCCTGATGCTCACCTATGTGGCGGTCCAGCTCCTCTATTATCTGGTGCGTGGGCCGTGGCGCGATCCCGAGGGCTTCAACTTCCCGCAAACGCGTATGTTCACCGAGGCCGAGACGGTGCCAAATCTCCTCGAGGGGACGCAGTTGCATTGGGGCGCACCGCTCACCCTAATCTGCGTCATCGTCGCCTGGTTCGTGATGTCGCGCATGCTCGCAGGCTACCAGGTGCGCGTCGTCGGCCTTGCACCCGCGGCGGCCCGTCTCGCAGGCTTCAGCGAGAACCGCACCGTGCTTGTCACCATGCTGGTCGGCGGGGCGCTAGCTGGCCTTGCCGGCATCATCGAATGCTCCGCGACCTTCGGGCAGCTCACCCCGCAATTCCCGCTGAATTACGGCTTCACGGCGATCATCGTCGCCTTCCTCGGGCGGCTGCATCCGATTGGCGTGCTGATCGGAGGCCTCGTACTCGCCGCTTCCTTCATCGGCGCCGATATCGCCCAGACGGCGTCGGGGCTGCCCCAGGCCGCGACCGGACTGATCCAGGCGCTGATGCTGTTCTTCCTGCTCGCAGTTGACATATTGGTGAACAACCGCATGCGCTTCATCACCCCTCTCGCGCGCGCCTCATGAGCCCGGACATGCTCATATCGATCGTGATGACGCTCGTCATCGCGGCGACCCCGATCCTGCTCGCGGGCCTGGGCGAGCTGATCGCCGAGAAGAGCGGCGTGCTCAATCTCGGCGTCGAGGGTATGATGCTGGTCGGCGCGGTAGCGGGCTTTATCGCGACGACGCTGACCGGGGTCACGCCCTTGGGCTATGTGGTCGCGGCGCTCGCGGGACTTGCCGCTTCGCTGCTCTTCGCGGCGCTGACCTTGACGCTTGGCGCGAACCAGGTCGCGACTGGGCTCGCGCTCACGATCTTCGGCACCGGGTTGTCCTCGCTTGCAGGCGCGGGGTTTGTCGGTACCACGATCACGCGGCTCGAGCCGTTCTTCCCGGCGGCGCTCGCCACCCATCCGCTTGGAAGGCTCGTCTTCGGCTACGACGTGATCGTCTATCTGACGATCGGTCTCACTCTCGCGGCGGCCCATTTCCTCAACCATACGCGGTCCGGCCTGATCCTGCGCGGCGTCGGCGAGTCGGACGCCTCGGCGCATGCGATCGGCTATCCGGTGACGGCGATCCGCTATGGCGCGGTCGCCTTCGGCGGTGCCATGGCGGGGCTCGCCGGCGCCTATTACTCGCTCGCCGTGACGCCGATGTGGGCCGATCGCATCACCGCCGGACGCGGTTGGATCGCGCTCGCCCTCGTCGTCTTCTCGGCCTGGCGTCCATGGCGGCTCTTGCTCGGCGCCTATATCTTCGGCGCCGTGATGACGCTCGAGCTCTACAGCAAGGCCGCGGGCTTCGCGCTCCTGCCTCCGGAGATGCTTGCGATGCTGCCTTATCTTGCTACGGTAGCGGCGCTCGCGGTTATCGCCTTGCGCCCTTCCCGAGGGAGGCTCGATGCGCCGCGCTGTCTCGGCAAGACTTTCCAGGCCGGCGCCTGAACCGGCCATTCCGCAACAGAGGATTGTTCCATGGCGGCCATTCTTGATCGTCGTACCCTTTTGGCTGGCGCAGCCGCCAGCTCGACCCTTCCCTTCATCGGCGGTCCGGCCTCCGCAGCAGATCCGCTGAAGGTTGGCTTCCTCTATGTCGGGCCGGTCGGCGACTTCGGCTACACCCACGCCCATGACGTGGCGCGCAAGAAGCTCCAGGAGGCCTATGGCGACAAGATCAAGACGAACTACGTCGAGAACGTCCCCGAAGGCCCCGATGCCGAGCGCGTGCTGCGCCAGCTCGCCCAGGAAGGCAACAAGATCATCTTTGCCACTTCGTTCGGCTTCATGAATGCGACCGCCAAGGTCGCGAAGGCCCTGCCCAAGACCTATTTCGAGCACGGCACCGGCTATATGCGCGGCCCCAATCTCGCGACCTACAATGCCCGCTTCTACGAAGGCCGCGCCGTGATCGGCACCATCGCCGGCATGATGTCGAAGTCGGGCGTCGGCGGCTATGTGGCGTCCTTCCCGATCCCCGAAGTCGTGATGGGCATCAACTGCTTCACTCTGGCGGCGCGCAAGATCAATCCGAAATTCCAGACCAAGGTTCTCTGGCTCTCGACCTGGTACGATCCGGCGAAGGAAGCCGACGCTGCGAAGGCGCTCGCCGATCAGGGCTGCGACATCATCACCCAGCACACGGATTCGCCGGCGCCGCTCCAGGTCTGCGAGCAGCGCGGCCTCTACGGCTTCGGCCAGGCCTCCGACATGAGCTCGATCGCGCCGAAAGCGCATCTGACGGCGATCGTCGACAATTGGGCGCCCTATTACATCGGGCGCGTCAAGGATGTGATGGACGGCACCTGGAAGACCGCCGACACCTGGTGGGGCCTGAAGCAGGACATGGTCGAGATCGCCCCCTACAACGCGGCGATGCCCGACAACGTAAAAAAGGCGGCGGACGAAGTGAAGAACGGCATCATCGCCGGCACGCTGCACCCCGTCACCGGCCCGATCTCCGACAATAAGGGCAACCAGAAGCTCAAGGATGGCGAGAAGGCGACGGACCAGGCGCTCTCGAGCATGGACTGGTATGTCGAGGGCGTGCAGAGCTGAGGGCGGGATAGGCTCCTGACCGTTCATCCGCATCCTCTCCCGCCCAGCCGAGGCTGGGAGAGGATGCCCATTGCGTTAGTTCCGACATGTCCATGATCGCCATTCCCCATGACCGGCTGCGCATCCTCGTCGCGCAGATCTTCGCGACTGCGGGCTCGTCCGCAGCCGAGGCCGACCGCATCGCGACCTATCTGGTCGCGGCCAATCTCGCCGGCCATGACAGCCACGGCGTCATCCGCGTGCCCGTCTATCTGCGCTGGCTGAGAGAAGGCCAGACGGTGCAGGACCAGAGCATCAAGATCGTCTCCGACACACCGGTCATCGCCGTCATCGACGGGCAATTCGGCTTCGGCCAGACGGTCGCGCCGCAGGCGGTCGCGATCGGCATCGAGAAATGCAAGGCGATGGGCCTCGCCGCGATCGCGCTGCGCAACTCGGCCCATATCGGGCGGGTCGGCGATTTCGCCGAGATGGCGGCAGCCGAGGGCCTCGTCTCGGCGCATTTCGTCAACGCGGCGGGCAGCGTGCTGGTCGCGCCTTTCGGCGGCACGGAGCGGCGCTTCTCGACCGCGCCCTTCTGCGTCGGCATTCCGCGCCCAGGCCTCGCGCCGCTCATCCTCGATTTCGCCACATCGCTCGTGGCCGAGGGCAAGGCGCTGGTCGCGAGCCGCGGCGGCAAGAAGCTGCCGCCGGATGCGCTGATCGGTCCGGACGGCACCGTCAGCAGCGATCCGCATCTCCTCTATGGCGACTACGAGCCGACCGGCCCACGCAATCACAGCCAAGGCAAGGGCGCGATCCGCGCTTTCGGGGAGCATAAGGGATCGGGCCTCGCCTTGATGTGCGAGCTCATCGGCGGCGCGCTCACCGGCAATGGCGCGACGAAGCACGGGCGGCGCTTCTCGAACGGCATGTTGTCGATCTTCATCGACCCGAAGCGCATCGACGCCTCGGATTTCTTCCCCGATGAGATCACCCGCTATGTCGATTTCGTGAAGAGCGCGAAGCCTGTCGAGCAGGGCCAGGAGGTGTTGGTGCCGGGCGAGACCGAGGAGATGGCGCGGCGCGAGCGGATGGCGAACGGCGTGCCGCTGTCGCAGGACACCTGGGCCGCGATCATTGGCGCCGCGCGCGACATCGGCGTGCCGCAAGCCGCGATCGACGCCGCGTCTCCCCGCTGAGTGCCGACACGCCTACACGGACATCAGCCGGCGCACATCGGCGTCGTTCATCTCCTCCCCTCGCCCTGAAAGGACGATCTCGCCGCGATCCATCACGAAGAACCGGTCGGCGAGCTCCTTCGCGAAATCGAAATATTGCTCGACCAGCAGGATGGCGATCTCACCCGAGCGGCGCAGATGGTCGATCGCGGAGCCGATCTGCTTGATGATCGAGGGCTGGATGCCTTCGGTCGGCTCGTCGAGCACGATGAGCTTCGGGCGCGTCACCAGCGCCCGCCCGATGGCGAGCTGCTGCTGCTGGCCACCCGAGAGATCTCCGCCGCGCCGCCGCAGCATGTCTTTCAGCACCGGGAAGAGCGAGAAGACCTCGTTGGGGATGAAGCGATCGGCGCGCCGCAAAGGCGCAAAGCCCGTCTCGAGATTCTCGCGCACCGTCAGCAGCGGGAAGATCTCCCGGCCCTGCGGCACATAGGCGATGCCGCGCCGCGCCCGCTGATGCGGCGGCAGCGCCGTGATGTCCTCGCCTTCCCAGGTGATCGCACCGGCTCCAACCACCTGCTGGCCGGTGACGGCACGCAAGAGCGTCGTCTTGCCGACCCCGTTGCGCCCGAGCACGCAGGTCACCTCGCCGCGCGCGGCCGAGACCGAGACGCCGCGCAGCGCCTGGGCTGCCCCGTAGTAGAGATCGACCTTCTCCACGTTCAGCATGGCGGCTCCGAAAATGCGCTGCTCACAACAATGCTCGTCAGCGACCGAGATAGACTTCGATGACGCGCTCATCGGCACTCACCTTGTCGAGCGAGCCTTCGGCCAGCACCGAACCTTCATGCAGAACCGTGACCTGTACACCGAGCTCCGCGACGAAGCTCATATCGTGCTCGACCACGACGACCGAGTGATGCTGCGCGATCTCCTTGAGGAGGCGCGCCGTCTCGGCCGTCTCGGCATCGGTCATGCCCGCGACCGGCTCGTCGACAAGGAGTAGCTTCGGCTCCTGGGCGAGCAGCATGCCGATCTCGAGCCACTGTTTCTGGCCATGGCTGAGCGAGCCGGCGCGCCGTTCGCGCACCGCGGCGAGGCGCGTCGTCTCCAGGATATCGTCGATGCGACGCGCGGCCGCCTCCCCGACCGACCAGGTGAGGTTCGAGGCGACGCGGCGCGGCGCCTGCAGCGCGAGGATCAGATTGTCCTCGACCGTCTGGCTCTCGAACACGGTCGGCTTCTGGAATTTGCGCCCGATGCCGAGGCCGGCGATCTCGGCTTCGTCCAGGCGCGTAAGGTCGATATCTCCCTCGAACAGCACATGGCCCTTATCGGGCCGGGTCTTGCCGGTGATCACGTCCATCATGGTGGTCTTGCCGGCCCCGTTCGGGCCAATGATGGCGCGCATCTCGCCGGGCGCGACCGTCAAGGACAATTCGCGCAGCGCCTTGAAGCCGTCGAAGGAGACCGTGACGCCGTCGAGATAGAGGAGGCTGCGGGTGAGATGCGCGGTCATGTCAGCTCGCAGGGATCGAGGTTTCCTCGACCGTCGTCGTCGCGAGCGGCTGAGGGCTGGGTCCGTTCCCGGGGAGCGGCTCGCCGCGTGGGCGCAGCCGGTCCATAGCGGCGCCGAGCACACCTTTCGGTAGGAACAAGGTCACGACCACGAAAAGGCCGCCCAGCGCGAACAGCCAGTATTCGGCCATGGCGCCGCTGGTGAAGAGAGTCTTCGCGTAATTCACGAGGATTGCGCCGAGCGCCGCTCCGACCAGCGTGCCGCGCCCGCCGACCGCGACCCAGATGACCATCTCGATGGAATTGCCGGGCGCGAATTCGGATGGGTTGATGATGCCGATCTGCGGCACATAGAGCGCGCCTGCAAGCCCCGCGAGGCAGGCCGAGATGGTGAAGACGAAAACCTTGTAGTTCTCGACCCGGTATCCGAGGAAGCGCACCCGGCTCTCGGCATCGCGAATGGCAATGAGCACCTTGCCGAGCTTCGATGTGACGAGAGCGCGGCACAGGAGATAGCCGCCGCCGAGCGCCACACAGGTGATGGTGAACAAGGCTGCGCGCGTCGCATCCGCCTGCACCGGAAAGCCCAGCACATCCTTGAAGTCCGTCATGCCGTTATTGCCGCCAAAGCCCATATCGTTTCGGAAGAAGGCGAGCTGCAGCGCGTAAGTCATCGCCTGGGTGATGATCGACAAATAGACACCCGTGACGCGGGAGCGGAAGGCGAACCAGCCGAACACGAAGGCGAGAAGGCCAGGTGCTACGAGCACCATGAGGGCCGCAACCGGAAAGAGGTCGAAGCCCGTCCAATACCAGGGCAGCTTCGTCCAATTGAGGAAGACCATGAAATCCGGAAGCGAGGGATTGCCGTAGACGCCGCGCGAGCCGATCTGGCGCATCAGATACATGCCCATCGCGTAGCCGCCGAGCGCGAAAAAGGCGCCATGCCCGAGCGAGAGGATGCCGCAATAGCCCCAGACGAGATCGAGCGCGACTGCGAGCAGCGCGTAGCACAGATATTTGCCGGCAAGCGACATGGCGGCGGTCGAGACATGCAGCGCCGAGCCCACAGGCAGCGCGAGATTGGCGAGCGGCACCAGGATCGCCGCGATGGCGAGGAGCGCGAGGAAACCCGCGCCAAGCGGCCCGACGAAACCGAAGCTCGAGGCCCGCATCGCCGTCACACCTCGACCGCGCGGCCCTTGAGGGCGAAGAGGCCCCGCGGCCGTTTCTGGATGAACAGGATGATGAAGACGAGGAGCGCGATCTTACCCAGCACCGCGCCGGCGAAGGGCTCGAGGAACTTGTTCGCCATGCCGATCGACAAGGCGGCGATCAAGGTGCCCCAGAGATTGCCGACACCGCCGAACACCACGACCAGGAAGGAATCGATGATGTAGCCCTGGCCGAGATTCGGCGAGACATTGTCGATCTGTGAGAGTGCGACGCCGGCGAGCCCCGCAATGCCCGAGCCGAGGCCGAAAGTCAGCGCGTCGATCCAGTTGGTGCGGATGCCCATCGAGGACGCCATGCGGCGGTTCTGGGTTACGGCGCGGGTGCGCAGACCAA
>Ga0318562_10000733_pt1 | contig 14634 bp, 12 predicted proteins | sample GRESIP066b5f18_FD_203688 | JGI IMG/M metagenome (GOLD analysis project Ga0318562, IMG submission 203688) | Tropical soil microbial communities from Luquillo Experimental Forest, Puerto Rico - GRE.SIPMG.066b5f18 | ecosystem: Environmental > Terrestrial > Soil > Tropical forest > Bulk soil... | reverse complement strand
CGCCCGGGCCGGGCGGCACGTGTTCGTGGAGAAGCCGATGTGCTTCTCGGCCGCCGAGGGCCGGGCCATGGTGACCGCCGCCGAAACGGCCGGGGTGGTCCTGATGGTCGGCTACCCGAAACGGTACGACCCGGCGTTCGCGCGGATGCGGGAGGAGACGGCCCGGCTGGACGGCGCCCGGCTGCTGCGGGTGACGACGTTCGAGTCGCCGTTTCGGCCCTACGTCGGGCATTATCCGCTGCTGCCGCGGGCTCCGCTGCCCGCCGAGGTCGCGGCCGCCCTTCGCCAGGACAGCGACGAGCGGATCAGGGCCGCGGTCGGCCCGGCGGCCAGCGAGCTGGAGCGGCAGGTCTACGAGATGGTGCTGCTAGACACGCTGGTGCACGAGCTGAACACGGTGCGCGGCCTGCTCGGCGAGCCGACCCGGCTGGAGTTCGCGAGCCTGGCCCTGGACCACGTCACGGTGATGCTGCGGTTCGGCGACCTGCCAGTGGCCATCCACTGGATTGACCTGCCCAGCATCGCGCGGTACGCGATGGAATTCGCGCTGTACGCGCCGGACCGGAGGCTGCGGCTAACCTTCCCGTCGCCGTTCCTGCGTAACGAGCCGGCCATGCTCGAGATCGAGAGCGGGGCCGGCGGCACGAGCCGCTCCTGGCGAACCGAGGAGGTCATCGGGTACGAGAGCGGGTTCAAGAACGAGCTAGTGGCGTTCCAGGACAGCATCGTCACCGGGCAGCCGCCGTCCACCTCGGGACGGGACGGCCTGCGGGACGTGATCCTGTGCCAGGCGATCGTCGACAGTCACCATCGGTCGGCACCGGTCGACCACCCAACTGGGACGGACGCGGGAGCGGCAGGCAGGGACGCGGGAGCGGCAGGCAGGGACGCGAGAGCGGCAGGCACGGACGCGAGAGCGGCAGGCACGGACGCGGGAGCGGGAGTCACGGACGCGGGAGCGGGAGGCACGGACAAGGGAGGGAGATCTGGATGAGCGAGGGCATCGCGGTGGCGAATGCGCCGGTCAGCTACGGGGCATTCGAGCTCACGGTGGGCCATGATCCTGATGTGCCCGACGGCATTACGGTCCTGGACCAGGTGGCCGCGGCCGGATATGCGGGCATCGACCTCGGCCCGGTCGGCTACCTGGGCAGCGGTGAGCGGCTCGGCGAACTGCTGGCCGAGCGCCGCCTCGGCCTGGCCGGCGCCTACGTCGAGCTGCCGTACGCCGATCGCGACGCCCTGGAACGCGCGCTGCCCGACCTGGACGCCATCCTGGACGTGTTCGACGCCGTCCAGTCCTATCTCCCGGGCCCGCCACCGCGCCCGACGCTGGCCGAGGCGGGCAGCCAGGCCCGGCGGAACCGTCCCGGCCGGTCGGTAAGGGACCCTTCGCTGGGGTTCGACGCCGGCGCATGGCAGCGGTTCGCGACCGGCCTGGCCCGGGTGATCTCCCGCTGCCGCGACCGGGGCTATGAGCCGACCTTCCACCCGGAGACCGGTACCCACGTCGAGGCGCCCTGGGAGATCGAGCGGGTGCTCGAGGTATCCGATGTCGGGCTGTGCCTGGAGACCGGGCACATGCTGCTGGGCGGCGGCGACCCGGTGGCGATGCTCCGGGATCTCGGTGACCGGGTCAACCACGTGCACCTCAAGGACGCGCGGCTGCCGGTCATGGCCGAGATCATCGCCGACGAGGCGCCGGTGACCGAGATCTGGACCAGGGAGGCGTTCTGCGCGCTAGGCGACGGCGACCTGGACGCCGATGCCGTACTGGACGGCCTGCACCGGATCTCGTTCGGCGGCTGGCTGGTGGTCGAGCAGGACATCCTGCCGCGCAGTGCCGAACGGTTCGCCCGGGCCGCGGCCGAGCAACGGCACAACCGCGAGTTCCTCTCGGCGCGAGGACTCTGAAGGGAGGCTGTCACCATGGCTCCGTTCGGTATAGGTCTTATCGGTGCCGGGCGGATGGGCCGCACCCATCTGCGGGCCCTGGCCGGCTCAGACCGAGTACGAGTGGCCGCCGTCGCGGAGATGTCGCCGACCGCCCGTGAGGCGGTGGCCGCACCAGGGGTGACGCTGCACGAGAGCGTGCCGGAGATGCTGGATCACGCGGTGCTGGACGGGGTGCTCATCGCCGCGCCCACCGACCAGCACGGCGCGATCATCGCCGAGGTCGCCGCGCGCGGCCTGCCGATCCTGTGCGAGAAGCCGTGCGGGCTCACCGCCGCGGCCGCCCGGGCGTCGGCGCAGGTCGGGGTCCCGCTGCAGGTGGCCTACTGGCGCCGGTTCGTGCCGGGGCTGCGCCAGCTGCACGACCGGATCGCCGCGGGCGAGCTCGGCGTCATCCACCTGGTGGCTTGCTACCAGTGGGATGAGCGGCCGCCGTCGCCGCTGTTCCGCGCGCACAGCGGCGGGATCGCGATCGACATGGGCGTGCACGAGTTCGACCAGCTGCGCTGGCTGACCGGCCAGGACATCGGCGGCCTGTCCGTGGTGACGTCCGGCCCGGCGCCGGACGGGATCGCCGACGTGGACGGCGCGCAGGTGATCCTCACGCTGACCGGCGGCGCCACCGGGTTCGTCTCGCTGGGCCGCTACCATCCGGTGGGCGACATCGTGTGGGCCGAGGCGTTCGGCACCCGCGGCCACGAGCGGTGTGACGTCATCGACCCGGCCGAGGGTGAGGCCGCCCAGCTCGAGGCGCTGCGCCGACAGGCGGAGAGCTTCGCGTCGTTCGCGGCGGGCGGGCCGTGCGAGGGCGCCACGGCCGACGACGCGGTTGCGGCCCTGGCCGCCGCCGAGCAGGTCACGGGCGCGATACCGGCACTGTCCCGGGGGCACGTCAGCGCCGGCCTGCCACCCAGCTATCGTCACCGGCCGGGCGGATGAGCGGCCGGGGTTGGACTGAGCCGCCGGCGTTGCGGGTCGGCATCGTCGGCTACGGGCTGATGGGCAAGGCGCACAGCTACGGCTACCGGGTCGCGCCGCTGCTACGCCGCTTGCCGGTGACGCCGGTGGTCACGGTGATGTCCGGGCGAGACGCCGGAGCGGTCGCCGCGGCCGCGGCCGCGTACGGAGTACCAGCGACCGTCACGGACTGGCACGAGCTGATCAACCGGGACGACGTGGACGTGGTGGACATCTGCACCCCGCCCGGCACCCATGCGCAGATCGCCCAGGAAGCCGCCGCGGCAGGCAAGGCGGTGCTGTGCGAGAAGCCGCTGGCGCTCACCTACAAAGAGGCCGCCGCCGCGCTGGCCGCGGTGACGCGGGCCGGGGTGCACAACGCGGTCGGCTTCAACTACCGGCGGCTGCCCGCGATCGCGCTGATGCGGCGCATGATCACCGAGGGCGCGGTCGGGGAGATCAGACTCTGGCGGGCCACCTGGCTGTCCGACGAGTTCGCCGATCCGGCCACCGGATGGGACTGGCGCTTCGACCGGGCCATGGGCGGAACGACCATCGCCGACCTGGGCAGCCACCTGATCGACATGGCCCGGTACATGGCCGGCCCGGTGGACAGCGTCTGCGCGCAGGCGGCGACGTTCGTTGGGGAGCGCCCCGCCGCGGACGGCGGGACGGCCGCGGTGACCGTGGACGACGCGGCCAGCGCCCTGCTGCGCTTCGAGTCGGGCGCACGCGGCACCATGGAGGTTGCCCGGACCGCTGTGCGGCGGCCATGTGATTTCACGGTCGAGGTGAACGGCAGCCGCGGCACGTTGCTGTTCAGCTACGCCCGGCTCAACGAGCTGTGGTACGGCGGCGCGGATGACGACGTCGGGCTGTACGGCATGCGCCGGATCCGTGCCGAGCATCCCTCGCATCCGTACGCGGCCCAGTGGTGGCCGATCGGCCAAGGCGTCGGCTACGGCTCCTCGTTCGCCAACCAGGCGGCCGACCTGCTATCCGGCTGGCCCGAGGAGCCTTGGACGCCCGGGTTCGCGGAGGGCGCGGCCGTACAGGCGGTGTGCGACGCGATGGAGACCTCGGCCGCCTCCGGCCGCTGGGTGAGCATCGGCGAGGTGATCACGAGCGAGCGGTGACCTGCGTCGTCTGCCCGATACGATGGCCTGATCCCAGCGGAAGAAGAGGAGGGATGGCGTCATGAGCGCCTCGATTACCGAGCGGCTGCGGGCCGGGACCGTGCTGGGCGCCGAGGGTTACGTCTTCGAGCTGGAACGCCGCGGCTACATCAAGGCCGGGCCGTTCGTGCCCGAGGTGGTGCTGGACTATCCCGACGCGGTGCGCGAACTGCACCGGGAGTTCCTGCGCGCGGGCGCCGAGGTGATGGTCGCGCTGACCTACTACGCGCACCGGGAGAAGCTGCGGGACGTGGGCCGCGAGGGCGACCTGGAGGCGATGAACCGGCGGGCCGTTCGGATCGCCCGCGAGGTCGCGCGTGAGGGCGGGGCCCTGGTGGCCGGGAACGTGTGCAACACCTGGGCCTACGACCCGGAGGACCCGACGACCAGGGAGACGGTCCGGGCCATGTACGCCGAGCAGCTGGGCTGGGCGGCGGAGGAAGGCGTCGACTTCGTCATCTCGGAAACCAACGACTACCTGGGCGAGGCACTGATCGCGCTGGAGGTCATTCAGGAGCTCGGGCTGCCGGCCATGGTGACCTTGGCGCCGACCCAGCCCCACCTGACCAGGGACGGGTACGAGTACGCGGACGCATGCCGCATCCTCGCCGCGGAGGGAGCGCTGGTCGTCGGCCTGAACTGCGACCGCGGACCACGGACCATGGTGCCGCTGATCGCGAAGATCCGGGACACGGTGGAGTGCGCAGTGGCGGTCCAGCCGGTGCCGTACCGGACGGACGCGATCGCGCCCACGATGGAGACGCTCCTGTCCCCCAAGGGCGAGCGCGCCTTCCCGATCGCGCTCGACCCCTTTACCTGCACGCGCTTCGATATGGCGCGGTTCGCTGTGCAGGCCCGCGAGCTCGGCGTGGACTACATCGGCATCTGCTGCGGCGCGGGCCCGCACCACGTGCGAGCGATGGCCGAGGCCCTGGGCCGTGAGGTCCCGGCCAGCCGGTACTCACCGTCGATGGAACTCCACCCGATGTTCCGGGCCGACGTCTCAGCCAAAGACGCGGCCTTCCTGCCCAGCTGGAACGCCTGACGGGGCGGGCTGGCCCTGGAGTGAAACCCAGGGTTCACTACGCTAGAGGCTGGTGAAACCCGGGTTTCATTCCATTTTCTACCGAACGGGCCGTGGTGCGTCAGGCTGGTCAGGCCCAGAAGTCCAGGCCGGCCTGCGGATCGGTGGTCGCGGACCAGAACTCGGTGATCTGGCCGTCGCGGTTGTGGCTGACGTTGACCACCGGGATCTCGACCGACTTGCCGCCGCGGGATGCGGACAGGTTGCACAGTACGGTGGTGTGGTCGTCGTTGGCCAGGATGTCGTGCACGTCCAGCCGGAACGTCCCGCCAGTCTCCTCGGCCAGCCGGCCGAAGAAGCCGAATATCTGATCCCGGCCGCGGTAATCGCCGTCGAGCGGCCCGACCCCCTTGACGTGCCAGACGGCATCGTCGGCGATCAGCTCCGATAGCGTGGTCATGTCGCCCTTGGCGAACGCCTCATAGCCTCGCCGGGCCTGCTCGACATTAGGATGCTCGGTCACGGTGCCTCCCCTGCCCGTTTCCACAGATCATGCGACCAGATGGCCGCACCGGCACCATACACCCGCGGTCTCGGTATCTCTAGGCCCCCGGGTCGGTGACCCCGGCCGGATCACAGCGCCGCTGGTTGTTCGGCGCCTAAGGTGAGGGGACGACCGGTGACGACAGGAGGCCATCGTGGACAGCGCCGAGCTGCGGACCGTGCAGCAACCGCTCAAGGACGCCTACCGGGAGCATCCCGATAAGGCGGTCGTTACCTTGCGGGCCCACGGCCAACTCGAGGATCAGGCCATTTCCTGCTCGGTGGACACCGGCCGGGCGCTGGCCGTGGCCGGCTTGCACCCGGCCACCGGCGGGGACGGCTCGCTGCTCTGCTCCGGTGACATGCTGCTGCAGGCACTGGTGGCGTGCGCGGGGGTCACGCTGCGGGCGGTGGCCACCTCGCTCGGGATCGACGTGGCCGGGGGAACCGTCACGGCCGAGGGTGACCTGGACTTCCGCGGCACGCTGGCGGTCAGTAAGGACGCGCTGGTCGGGTTCCGCTCGATCCGTCTGACCTTTGACCTGGACACCGAGGCAAGTACCGAGCAGATCCAGACGCTGGTCCGGCTCACCGAGCGGTACTGCGTCGTGTTTCAGACGCTGGCCCATCCGGCCCAGCTTTCCGTGTCCGTCGCGGGCGTCCCCTAGCCGGGCGCGGCGATTCCGTGGCATCCGGCTGGTCTGTATTAGCAGGCCGCCTCAAACGAGCGCGGATTCACGGACGGAACGGGAGTAGCCGACATGACTATCGCCGACAAGACAGTCCTGGTGACGGGGGCAAATCGCGGCATCGGGCAGGCGCTCGTCACCGAAGCCCTGCGCCGAGGCGCCAAGCGGGTTTACGCCGGCACACGCCAGCCACTGGACCAGCCCGACGAGCGGGTTACGCCGCTGGCCCTGGACGTAACCAACCGGGCACAGATCCAGGCCGCTGCTGACCAGATCGAATCTCTCGACCTCCTGATCAACAACGCCGGCGTCGCGCTGTATGACGACCTGACTGATCGGGCCGCGCTGGAACGCAGCCTGGCCGTCAACTTCTTCGGCATGTACGACGTGACCCAGGCTGTCTTGCCGCAGCTCACCCGGTCCAAGGGAGCCATCGTCAACAACGTGTCGCTGATGGCCCTGGCCCCCTTCCCGATCACCCCGGCCTACGCGATCTCCAAGGCGGCCGCGTTCAACTTGAGCCAGTCGCTGCGGGCTCTGCTGGCCGGGCGGGGGGTGCGCGTCCACGCCGCATTGACCGGTCCCACCGACACGGACATGACCCGGGGCTTCGAGATCCCCAAGGCCACTCCGGCATCGGTCGCACGGGCCATCCTCGACGCAGTAGACAACGGGGAGGAGGAGATCTTCCCCGATCCCATGTCAGCAGCCATTGCTGACGGCTGGCGCAGCGGCGTGGCCAAGGAACTCGAACGCCAGAACGCCGCGTTCGCGCCAGCAGCCGCTTAGGAGACACCAGGGCCGGTGCGCGGCGGCATCAACGACTTGAGCAGGTCCAGCACGCCCGGGTTGGCGACTGCGCTCCAGTCCGGGGCCAGCAGGCCCCACGTTTCGGGGTCGCCCCAGTTGGACCGGTGCCGGCCGGCGACCGGGACGGTGCCCTGGGGCTGGGTCGGGTTGAGCGCCCACCAGCACCAGTCCACGTCGTTATCGGTGAGCCAGGCCTGGAAGTTGTTCCACCACGGGTCCAGGCCGAAGTTGTCCAGCGACCTGGTGTCGTGGCCGAACTCGCCGATCCACAGCGGAGCGATCTGCCCGGTGAGCAGGTACCCGCCACTGCGGCGCATCTGGTCGAGGTAGGCCTGCCGGGGCTGGCCCGCCGGGTGAAACCACGGATAATCGTGCAGGCTGTACACGACCTGACCGGGACGCTCGAGCCGCACCGGGTGCCGGGCGACACCGGTCAGGTCGGCCGCGTAGCCCAGGCCCTCGCAGATGATCAGCACGTGCGGGCTGACCTGATGGATGAGGTTCCCCACCGTGGCGTACATGCCCGCGATGTCGGTCTTGGGCCTGCTCCCCCAGGTCGGCGTGAGAACGCGCCAGCCCACCGTCGTCCGCCGCGGCTCGTTCATGATGTCCATGGCGGCGACGAGCGGGTTCGCCTGGTACCGAGCCGCGATGTCCGGCCAGACCGCGAAGAACTTGCTGGCTGGCCAGCGGCGGTTGTACCACAGGCCGTTGCCGTCGTCGTCCGCGCAGCACCAGCCGGGGTCCAGGATGTGGCAGTTCGGGATGACGATCAGGCCCTCGCCGGTAAGCGCCTCGACGCAGGCGTCGAAGACCTGCATGGGCGTCGCCCCGGCCAGATCGGGGTTGGCGGCCAGGTACCTATCCGGGACCGGGGCGGTCTGCTCGGTCATCCAGAGGCTGAATGGCAGCCGGACGCTGTTGAATCCGAGCCCGGCAATCCGCCGGGCCAGCGCGCGGCGGTCCGTGCGGTCCAGGCCCGGCGCCACGCCGAGGTCCTCGTGGGCGCCGTACCAGTTCACTCCCGCCAGGCGGACACGCTTACCGTTCGCGTCGACGATGAAACGGCCGCTGGTCGACAGGGGCGTGGCAATGTCCAGCGGGCTACTCCCTGGCCAGCATGGCGGCGGCTTCGCGGGCCAGGTCGAGGTAGGGTTCGCCGCTGACGTCGACGGCGACCCGCTTGATGGTGCCGCCGGTGAACCGGTACGGCCGCTCGCCCGGGTAGTCGTCGGTGACGGCCGCGCCGCCGTCCCGCCCGACGCACAGGCCCTCCCCGGCCAGCTCGAAGTAGCCCGGCTGGTTCTTGATCCGGCCCTCGCCGACCTTGCGGTCCCCGTGGTAGAGGCACAGCATCCCGGTGGACACGCCGGGCGGGTCCTCGCCGTCCTTGTCGAACGACGCGGACAGGATCAGGTTCTCCCCGGTGGGCAGGTCTTCGGTCGCCACCACCTTCTGCTCGAACATGCCGACGAAGTTGTAGACGTAGTGCAGCCGGTTGTCCTTTACGTAGAGCGCGTGACCGCCGAACCGCGCGCCGTGGGCGAACAGGACCCCCTGGGCGCCGGGGGCCGGGATGTCCACCAGCGCCCCGATGGTGTAGGAGCGGTTGTGGACGTTCACCGACTGGTGCTCGGGGACATCCGCGGTATCGGCATAGTAGACGTACCGGTTGCGGGGGCTGGCCAGCTGCGGCCGGGGCGTCATGAGCACCTCCAGCGGGGTCCGGTCGTCGAGCGGGAAGGCGTCGTTGCGGCCGGCCTCGGCGAACCACAGGTTCACCATCTCGCGTACCTTCTCCGGCTGCTCGGCGGCCAGGTCGTGCAGTTCCGAGCGGTCGGTGTCGGTGTGGTACAACTCCCAGGTGTCGTCGTTGAAGTGGCTCCAGCCGCTGATCGTCGGGTGGGTGGTGACCGCCTTCCAGCCCTCGTGCCAGATCGCCCGCGAGCCGAGCATGGAGTAGAACTGGGTCGGGCGGGCCGACGGCGCCGACGGGTCGTCGAAGCTGTACCGCATGCTCACCCCGTCGAACGGGACCTGGGTGTATCCCTTGATCTCCTCGGGGGCGTCCACGCCGAGGCAGTCCAGGACCGTCGGCACGATATCGATGGCGTGGTGGTACTGGCGGCGGATCTCTCCGCCGTGCCCCAGCACCGAGGGCCAGGCGATGATGCACGGGTCGCTGGTGCCGCCGTTGAACTCATAGCGCTTCCACATCTTGAACGGCGTGTTGAACGCCATCGCCCATCCGGTGCAGTAGTGGTTGTAGGTTTTCGGACCGCCCAGCTCGTCGATCATGGCCAGATTCCGCTGCAGGTCGTCCGGGACGCCGTTGAACAGCAGGTTCTCGTTGACCGAACCGTCCGGGCCCCCCTCGCCGGACGCTCCGTTGTCCGAGACCAGGATCACCAGCGTGTTCTCGAGCTGCCCGGTCTCCTCCAGGAAATCGAGTAGGCGCCCGATGTGATAGTCGGCGTGCGACAAGAACCCGGCGTACACCTCGGCCATCCGGGCGAACAGGCGCCGCTCGTCCGCGGACAGGGTGTCCCATGGCTTGGTGTAATCCACCTCGGGGAACGGCAGGCCGTCCGGCCCGGTACGCTCGCCGGGCGTGCCGATCGGGTTAAGCGGGGGCAGTTCGGTCTCCTCTGGGACCAGGCCCATCTGCTTCTGCCGGGCCAGCGTCTGCTCCCGGATCGCCTCGTACCCCATGTCGAACTTCCCGGCGTACCGCTCGATCCAGTCCCGCGGCGCGTGGTGCGGGGCGTGCGCCGCGCCCGGCGCGTAGTACAGGAAGAACGGCTTGTCCGGCGCGATCACCTTGGCGTCCTTGATGAACTCCAGCGCCTTGTCCGTGATGTCGTCGGTGAAGTGGTAGCCCTCCTCCGGGGAGCGGGGCTGGTCCACCGGGTGGTTGTCGTAGACGAGCTCCGGGTACCACTGGTTGGTCTCCGCGCCCAGGAACCCGTAGAACCGCTCGAATCCGCGGCCCGCCGGCCAGTTGCGCCGCGTCGACGCGAGGTTCATCTCGACGGTGGGGCACAGATGCCACTTGCCCACGAGGTAGGTGTTCCAGCCGCGCTCGCCGAGGATCTCCGAGACCATCCCGTTTCCCGGCGGGATGGTCCCGCTGCCGTTCGGGAAACCAGCCGCGGCCTCAGTGATGCAGGCCATCGAGTTACGGGTGTGGTTGCGGCCGGTCAGCAGGCAGGACCGGGTCGGCGAGCACAGCGCCGTGGTGTGCCACTGGGTGAAGCGGACGCCCGTGGCGGCGATCCGGTCGATGTTCGGCGTCTCGATCGGCCCGCCGTAACAGCTCATCGCGGAGAAGCCGACGTCATCCAGCACGATGTAGACCACGTTGGGCGCGCCGTCGGGTGCCTTGGGCGGCTCAAACGGCGACCAGTCAGGCACCGAATCCCGGATATCCACGTTGATGGTGCCCTTGAACGGCTTGCTCATCTCACCCTCCCAGCTGAGTGCCCACGGCCCACGAGCCTGACACCTGGTCGCGAAGCAGGCATCACCCAATGCGGATGAGAGGCTCGGGGGGCGGCGCTGCCGTGAGCAGATCTGCCCACAGCAGCGGGCGGAGGTTTCAAGCACGGCCGTGCCGCAGGCTGGAAGCATGGCTCAAGACGAGAAGCAACCCCTGTTCAGCGAGCGGGTACGGGAGCAGCTTCTGCTGCAGCGGATCCTCGTGCTGGACGGGATACTCGACGACGACAACGGAACGCTGCTCGCGACGCAGCTGCTGACCCTCGCGGTGGAGGACCCGACCGCCGGCATCGCGCTGTGGATCAACTCCCCCGGCGGCTCGGTCCCGTCCATGCTCGCCATCCGGGACCTCATGCGGCTCGTGCCGTGCGACGTCTCGACCCTGGCGCTCGGGCTGGCCTGCAGCGCCGGGCAGTTCCTGCTCTCGGCCGGGACCAAGGGCAAGCGGTTCGCGCTGCCGCACGCGCGCATTCTCATGCACCGCGGCTCGGCCGGCATCGGCGGCAGCGCGGTGGACCTCGAGGTCCAGGCCGATGACCTGAGATACACGGTTGACACCGTGCTCGGGCTGATCGCGGAGGACACCGGCCAGCCGGTGGAGCGCATCTTCGACGACTCGCTGCACGACCACTGGTACACGGCCGGCGAGGCCCGCGAGTACGGATTCATCGACGAGATCGTCGGGTCGTTCGACCAGATCACGCCGTCCAGAAAGCACCGGATCGGGCTGAAGGGGAGCACAGCATGAGCAGTTACACGATCCCCAATGTGATCGCTCAGCATCCGCGGGGCGAGCGGATCATGGACGTGTACTCGCATCTGCTCACCGAGCGGATCGTGTACCTCGGCACGGCCATCGATCCAGGCGTGGCCAACACCCTCATCGCGCAGCTGCTGCACCTGGAGGCCGAAAGCCAGGAGCAGGAGATCAACCTGTACATCAACTGCGAGGGCGGGGACCTGCCGTCCATGCTCGCGGTCTACGACACCATGCGGTACATCCAGGCGCCGGTGGCCACCACGTGCGTAGGACAGGCGATCGGTGTCGGTGCCGTGCTGCTCGCGGCCGGGACGGCGGGCAAGCGGTCCTTGCTGCCGCACGCGCGGGTGGTGCTGCACCAGCCGGCCGCGCAGGGCCGCGGGCCGATCCCGGACCTGATCCTGCAGGCGGATGAGCTGGTGCGGATGCGCGCCGAGATCGAGGCGATCCTGTCCGCGCATACCGGCCAGTCCGTGCCGACCCTGCGCGCCGACACCGACCGGGATCGGGTCCTCACCGCGCAGGCGGCGCTGGCCTACGGGATCGTGGACCAGGTGCTGGGGCAGCGATCAGCGGACGCTGTCGCGGCAGGTGATCCGGCGCGGGTCTAGGCCGCGAGTGACAGCATGACCGGGCCGGACGAGGGCCGGATGCCCGGCAGGCGGCGCAGGTCACCGGACACCTGCTCGGTCAGCACGGTGAGCGTGGTGCCCAGCGCGCCGGCCAGGGCCGCGATCATCTCGCTCGACGGCTCCTTGCGGCCGCGCTCGATCTCGGACAGGTACTGGGGCGAGATCCCGGCCCGGCCAGCCGTCTCGGCCAGGGTTTCCTGCTGATCCAGGCGCAGCGTACGCAGACGCTGACCGAGCACCTCCCGCCACAGGGGCTCGGGAGGAGGCTCCCGGCGCAGCGGGACGACTTTCGCGTACTCGGCCATAACTCAGCGTACGGGCAGACAGCCGCCCGTACGCTGAGGTTTCGCTGCCAGCAGACTCCTTGGCTACTGAGCCGCGATGGCGGCCAGGATGTCGAGCTTGGCCGCCCGGCGGGCGGGCCAGCTGGCCGCGATCAGGCCGAGCACGGCCGCGATGACCAGGAAGATCACGAGACTGGAGATGGGCACCACGGTGTCGGTAATGCCCTGGTTCTTCAGCGACGCGACCAGCGCGACGCCCATGCCGGTGCCGATGATGATCCCGATGACGGCGCCGAAGACGGCCAGGATCACCGATTCGGACCGGATCATGGTCCGGACCTGGCGCCGCCGCATCCCGACCGCGCGGAGCAGGCCGATCTCACGGGTGCGCTCGAAGACCGAGAGCATGAGGGTGTTCACGATCCCGATGAGCGCGATGAGCACGGCCAGGGCGAGCAGGGCGTAGACCAAGCCCAGTAGCTGGTTGACGCTGCGCACCTGAGCCTGCTCGAACTGGGCCCTGGTCTGGACCTGCACGTTCGGGAACGGCGCCATGGCGTTGGTGACGGCGTTGTCCACCGCGGTGCTGCCATTGGTACGCAGCAGCAGGGCGCCCGGCGACTGGGCCGGGTAGTGGGACAGGAAGAACGCCGAACTGACCAGGTAGCTGCCGATCAGGGCGTTGGTCTCGTAGATCCCGCCGATGCGCATGGTGGCCGGACCGGTCAGGGCGAATCTGACCGGCACGGTGTCACCGACCGCCAGGTGCTTGTTCCGCGCGGTGGTCGAGTCGATCAGCAGTTCACCTTGGGCCAGCGCGGCCGAGGTGCCCGATGTCATGCGCAGGATCACCGTGCTGGCCAGGTTGTCCGTCGATACCGCGGTGAGCTGGGACAGCGAGTTCTGGAACTTGAACTGCCCCTGGTAGACGGTGCTGGTCGCGGTCACGCCGGGCACGGCCGAGGCGAGCGAAACCGCCGAGTTGCTGAGTTCCCCGGACCCGGTGGGGGTCATGATCAGATCGGCGCTGATCGCCTGGTCGGCGCTGCTGGTGGCCGACCGCGACAGCGAGGCACCGAACACCGACATCGCGGCGACCAGGGCCAGGCCGACCATGAGCGCGGAGGCGGTCTGGGCGGTACGCCGGGGACTGCGCATGGAGTTCTCCCGCCCGAGCTTGCCCGGTTCCCCGAGCAGCCGGGCCAGCGGACGCCCGATCACGCTGGACAGCGGGCGGGCGAGGGCCGGGAGCAGGGTGGCGGTCCCGATGAAGATGGCCACCGCGCCGACGCCGACGAGCGCGATGGCGGGCTTGGCCAGCCCGATGGCCAGCGTGATCACCCCGATCAGGGCCAGCGCGGTACCGCCGATGAACCGGCGCCGGAGGGAGGCCGTGGGGCCGGACCGGCGGTCATCCAGCGCGGCGACCGGCGGGATGCGCACGGCGCCGCGGGCCGGTCCGAGCGCGGCCACGACCGTCACGCCGACGCCGACCAGCAGCCCGACCACCACGGTGCGCGGCGCGAAGACCAGCGACCCGGGCGGCAGGGTGATCCCGAACCCGCGCAGCAGCGCCTGCAGCCCGAGCGCGGCCAGCACGCCGAGACCCAGGCCGATCACCGAGGACACCAGCCCGGTGATGGCCGCCTCGCCGAGCACGGAACGGAATATCTGGCGGCGGTTCGCCCCGACGATCCGCAGCAGGGCCAGCTCCCGGGTCCGCTGCCCGACGATGATCGAGAACGTGTTGAAGATGGTGAAGCCGCCGACGAACAGCGAGATGAACGCGAAGACCAGCAGCGCCGTGGAGAAGAAGGACAGCGCCTGGTCGATCGAGTTCGTGCTCTCGTTCACCACGGTCTGCCCGGTGACCACCTCCACGCCCGGGGGCAGGACCTTGGCGATGGCCTGCTGGACCGCGGACTTGCTAGCGCCCGGCGCGGCCACCACGTTGATGGTGTCGAGCTTGCCGGTCTCCTGGGCGATGGCCTGCGCGGTCGGCAGCGTGAACGCGGCCAGGGTCGCCCCGGCCAGGTTGTTCGCCGTCCCGAACTCGGCGATGCCGGTGATGGTGAAGGTCCGGGTCGGCCCGGCGGTCAGGATGCGGACCTGCTGCCCCACACTGAAGTCGTACTTCTGGGCGGTGCCGGCGTCCATCACCACGTCGTCGGGGGTGGTCGGCGGGCCGCCGGCGATCAGGTGCAGGACCGAAAGCTGCGGATCCGAGACAAAGCTCACGCCCAGGGTCGGCGCGCCGCCGGTCTGGATCGCCTTGCCGTCGTGGTTGATGAACTGGGCGTAGCCGGTGA
>Ga0318562_10000729_pt1 | contig 14657 bp, 16 predicted proteins | sample GRESIP066b5f18_FD_203688 | JGI IMG/M metagenome (GOLD analysis project Ga0318562, IMG submission 203688) | Tropical soil microbial communities from Luquillo Experimental Forest, Puerto Rico - GRE.SIPMG.066b5f18 | ecosystem: Environmental > Terrestrial > Soil > Tropical forest > Bulk soil... | reverse complement strand
GTTCGATGGCAATGGATTTGCCCAATTTACCACCAAATGATAAAGTTCATTTTTGCCTGACTGATGAAGAAAAATGCTATAATCTTCCCTTATGGAAGGTAAAAGAATCAGAGACATTGCACGACGCGTATCTTTTAGATCGAGAAGAGTATCCAAGGCAAAAATGCAAAATTAATTTGAGTGGAATTTCGCGAAAAGAACTAGAGCTTTTTGATCATGCACTTGATACTGATATCAACCCTTTGAGCACGTCTTCGTTTTCTATATTTTTTCAAGGATTGAATAACGAAGAAAGACGGCTTCTTACTATGGTGACTGGTGAATTTGGTCTTGATGGCGGAAAAAAACTCAATGCACATCGGTTATCGGCGCAATTGTTTGATGAACAGTTTGATTATAAGGGCGATATTGCTTTTGCTTTCATAAAGCCAAGGTTTGGCGACGCTTTATTACATTATAAGTTTGGTGCAATTAAAGAAAATTTAGATAATCAACGAGTAACGGTTTCACCACCATATGTATACGTTTCAAATGAATTATTCAACGCCGTGCCGCGTGTAGTTGATATAAAAAGACTTCCTGGAGGGGGATATCTTTATTTTCCTTGTGTTGCCAAGCTTAGTCAAAAGAATTTTAATGGTAAATCAATACAATCTGCCATAACTCATAAAGGATCAAGATATCCCTTATATGCCCGAACAGATATAGGACCGGAAATTGGTTATATGATCTCGGGGGCAGCAATTAATAAAGATGGAAACATAAAGTCAAATGAAATAAATATATTTAAATTCCATGACTCAGAAAAAGAACTTATAAAAAACATAGAGCATGAAAGTAAAATCTATGCAACGTATTTAAGCCCTAATGGAAAATGGCTGGTTACCGCATCTGTGCCATTCCGTGGAAAGACTAATACATTGCAGCTTACATGCCTCGATCCGCTCGATGATAGCCCAATGTTCTCAGATATTAATTTGGCACATCCAAGTGGATTTGTTGATTTTTGCTTTAACCATACTTCGGCCATATTAGCTTGTGCGGAAGCAAATGTAAAAGTGCAGGGATTCAATATTGACCCTATAAAAGTACCAATGATAAAATTTTTTGATATTAAAACAAAAAATATCATAAAGACATTGGATCTTGCTACTTCAAATATAAATCTATCCGCGGTAAATATCGCTATATTATTTAATGACGATAGCAGTAGGCTTGTGTGTTTCGTGCAAAATAAAGACACCGCAATTACCTTTATATGGGATACCAGCGATATTAATAATATTAGAGAATTGGCACGACATATAGAAGAAGAGCATATAAGTTGTTCGGCAGAAATTGATTTCAGTTATCCAACACAAGACACGCTTATTATTTCAACGAGTTATGTAACTATGTTTTTCAATGTAAAAACGGGGAAATTTTTAAGTAAAACTACTAAGCCGAGCATCGATCGATGTGCTGGTAGCCCTGCTGAAAGTAGCACTGAATTCGTAGCAACGGCATCGATGCCTTATTATCCTGTTACGTTTGTAGGAAAGAATCACGCCAAAAGTTCTAGTGTCTCGCTCTATCATAACCTAACGGGAGAGGAGATAGGTGTAATTACATACGCTCAAACGGGTCTCGAATCAATTGGAGTAACTAACGATGGAGCAAATTTGATTGTGACTTTTGATAACCATCAAGCAGTAAAGACAGAGCTTTGTAAACGAATATTACCCATGGTGAAGGAGATGAGAATCGTTGATTTATATATACTGTTACAATTGTATTACGCCAAGCAACTAAATATTCAAGACCCTCTGCATCCTTCATTGGTTAATTATATCAAGGAAATATTCCCTTCTGCCGAAGGCAGCAAAGAGATTATAAAAAAATATTTTTAAATCATGAATCGCGTTATTGGCTCATGAAAAAATCATATGCTGCAATCCTGAGCATATGATTTTTTCCTTTTCATGAGCTACGATCAGAATAGGTTAAATTTTTATTATTTATGCATAAACTCTATAGCTTTGCAGCCTATTATACCGCCCAAAAAGAATAAAGTCCCTGCCGCGATCGCATGATGAGCGGAAAAATAATCGTTATTTGCAGCGTTCTTTGGAAGATTAGATGGCGAAATCATATTAATGCCCTCCATCAGTAATGTTTTAACATCTTCATTAGAGTTAACACCAACTTCTGCATCGGATATGGCCTTGCCGTCTCTTTTATAATAGAAGAAAGATAGTTGGTCACTAATTTTGGATCGTTCAACAGTGAAAATAAAAGCAGTATTATCGACCATAGGACCATATGTTTTTGCTACTATGGCAACATAATAATTCTTATTATAATTAATTTTTTCTTTTAACCCTGGAATAATATCTTGGCCGTAAATATACTCATTACCGTCAGTTACTGTTATCAATTTATATTCTGATATATCGTTGATGTCACTATATTTCTCACGCATCCATTTATAATTTTCACGGCAAGTCAAGGCAAATGATACCATGTCTTTGGGTGATCTGATTTTTAATAGTATCCAATTAAAAACATCTTTAACTAGTTTTGTCTCGCTTTTTGAGTCATCAATTATCTGTCCTCCTCCATATTCCAGTGCTGACTGTTCTAGCGCGGATCGTAAATTACCTACTTCTACTATGTCGAAGTGAGTTCCGTCGCACATTTCACCGGCAGAATTTAGATCGGCACTCCAAGCAATATTATTGAAGCACATGAGTTGTAATCCCAAAAATAAGTAATTATAGCGCATTAATCGATACTCCTTTTTCGTACAGAAAATAATATATGGTTCACTGAGACAAACACACGGTTAGAATACAAGCGACAGAGGCTATTTTTTCAAAGTGCTTTGTTCATATGCTAGTCTTAATTTTAGCCTTACATGCTCACCCGATCCTCCGAAAGGGGGTAAGCGTCGACGCTATGAGCGCTCAAGTAAGAGTGCCAGCCGACTTTTTCTCAGATATTAGTATTTGCACTTGGAGAACGGTTTTTTTGAGGCTTCGTACATAAATTCCCTTTCTTGCTTATCTAATAAACCGATGCGGTGTTTTATTGCTCGTTGCTATGATTTACTTACCAGCTCAAACTTTAGTCATGCACCTATTTTTTGAATGGGTAGCCTGCATAGGATCATATCGTGAAGAATATAATTTTCTTATTTATCTTTTGTTGTTGCCGATTATTATTTTCGATGGAAGAAACAATACTTACGCAAGAGCAAAAAGATGTAGTGGTATCTACATATCAGACGCATTTAGCCAAACTCGCTCATGCAATTGCGGCAGGGCACCGACTCACAGAGGCAGAGGTACTTGAATAAAGTGACTGCTCGATTAAAAGGCTAATCTCATTGACGAGTTATCATGAATATTCGCTGGTATAGCGAGGAAAATGATAGATTGAGCTCTATGTCCGCAAAGCTAACCAATTTTTAAAATGGTTCAATAGTTTTTCGGCTTGTTTTATACATTCTTTTAGGGTGCCTTCGGGTACCGGCGCCCGAATAGTCTGAAATATTTCGTTGCTTACGCATAGCATGGAGAATGACAGCTGTTTGGCGTTAATTCCTAATGTTTGCGGTAAAGACTGAAGCATTGTTTGTCGGCTCAGCCATTTGCTTGCAGAGCAGCATTCGCTATTTGCATTATTGCTTTGTAAGCTGCATCAAAGCGATTTTCAGCGCTGACTGCAGAGATTTTAGAATCTGAAATATTTCTTTCCGCTGCAATGAGCAGGTGGTTGATGGTGTCGTGATGCGGAATTATTCTTTCGAAACTGATCCCTACTAAGTTATTTAATGTCATGTTCATCACCAATTATGAAAATTTTTGGATTTTTTAAAACCTCTATTACGAAGGGATTTTTTTCTTCCACTAATTTTTTTCATTCCTTCTTTTTATATACTTTTGGATTAATCTCACGGCCAATAATTTCCTGAGCTGGATGCAAGGCAGCCACAGCCTCAGCAAACCCTATATTACCGATCAATACTGACTTCTCGAATTAACACACCAACGTTTGCAAGTTTTATCAGTTCTCGATTGAGGGTCCCTGGGGTAGTACATGTAAGGCGAGCAATTTCACGGACATGATATCGTGCTTCTGGATGTAATAATAATAACCCCAAAACACGTCGTCGGTATTCTGAAAATAGCAAAGAAGAAATTGACATAGCTCCAAACCTGTTGCCTTTTTAGCATCAAGTGTAGCCTAAAAAGCTACGATAGGTCGAATGGCCGGGTTTGCCTGCGAAACCCTCTACAAATATACAATGACCCTTATTAATACAAGTTCCACGAAATACCAAAAGCCATCAAAACCAAGACACCAAAAATCTTTTGATCGTTTATATCATGTCACTTGGACTATAGTCCTAATGACACATGATTTCACTCACGCCATTATGCGCTGAAACGCTTGTTTTTTCAGGGAGGTTCAATTGATACAGAAGAAGGTCGCAATTTATTGCCGAGTATCGACTCATGACCAGTCGTGTGAACGTCAAGAAAGAGATTTGCGGGAATATGCAGAACGGGCCAACTTTGTTGTGCATGCAATTTTCAAAGAAACAGCGCCAGGAGTAAAAGCTGATCGTATTCAACGTAACAAGGTCATGGCGTTGGCTCAGTCTCGAGCAATCGATGCCGTTTTAGTCACTGAGCTTACTCGGTGGGGCAGAAGCACTGTGGACCTTATGCAGACCATACAAGATTTGCAGTCATGGAATGTATCGGTCATAGCTCAAACAGGCTTTCAATTTGATATCAGCACCGCTCAAGGAAAGCTCTTAGCTTCGCTTATGGCATCGCTTGCAGAATTCGAAAGAGATTTGCTCAAGGAACGCGTCCGTTCAGGCCTTGCAGCAGCAAAAGCTCGCGGAAAAGTATTAGGACGTCAAGCCGGTGATAGACCCAAGTCTGATAAGCTCGCGCCAAAAGTTATTGAGCTGTTTAACGCAGGCAAGAGCTATCGCAAGATTGCTGAAGAGTGTCAGCTAAGCCCGAATACTGTTGTAGGTATACTTCGTAGAAGCTATCAGGCATTTTCGTCGATTAAATGAGTCCATGGTTACCGCGCATGCAGGTATTTCCTTCATAAAGGATTCGTGGCAATGTCAAAACCAAATTCAAGCTGGAGTTATTTAATGAAGTCATCTCTACGATTTTTTATATTTTTGAATTTAGTTCTGCTAAATGCTTTTGCAATGGATCAAAATCCTGAACAAGCGCATAAAAAAACAAATCCTAAAATGGATCTGTATATGAGGAATATTTTAAATACAACTTTGGATCGATTTTTTTCAAATAATCCACAACAAATAGGATTAGCAAATCGTGAGGAACTTTATGCTTGGTTAATGAGTGAAAAAGATCAGGCGTCTTATGAATTGTTCGATCTTAGTCCAGAAAGCACGCTAGCACTAAAATTGAATTTTCAAAAAAATCTTGATCGAAAGTTTTCAATGGATCCAAATTATACATCCTTTATCCAGATGATGGATGGTGGGTGGGAAGAAATATATCGCTATGAGCCAGAAAACTTTTCTGACAGGGAGCTTTATCACCAGAAAGTAGTTAAATATCGAGCACGAAAATCAAATAACACACTAGGAATTACGGCAATTAATGATGGTAGATTTATATTGCAAATTGAGTTTGATGACGTTAACTCAGAGGAACTTAGGTCATTGTTAACGAAGAATGATTTCTTCGATGGCTCTCGTTATGTGTACGTGGGCGAAGATATCTCTAAGATTAGAAAATTCTTGTTCCTGGTTAAAGGAGGAGCACTAATAGGTAATTTGCCTAATTTTTTCCCAAATAAGTTGTTGGTAAAATAATTAATAACTTTATCCAAGACAAATATTTATATTGAATATTCAATTGTCGTACATTTTACCACAAGCCATCAAAACCCAAACAGCAAAGATTGTTTTCTTTGCTTATCCATTCAATATAAAACCCAAACACCCGAAAAGATTTTTAACTCCCTCAACATTTAACGAAGGGCACAGTTTGTAAAAAGTAGCCACCTCAGGCTTTGATAGTGATGCGCTTTAACCTGAGGTAAAAATCGATGTCCAACCGGCGTAATGTAAAAAGTGCCAATGCTTCAGTATATTTTCAGTTAAAAGCCTTGACCTTGTGAATATCATACCACCCGATCATATCTTCTTTCGATATCTGGCCAGCAGCACAGCCATTTATGATATCAAAAAAAGCATCCGGATTTTCTGAATACCTGAGGCTAAAGCCATTCAAATCAAGAAAGATAGTCGAAGCCAAAGCACCAGTTCTTTTATTTCCGTCGACAAAGCCATGTGCTTTTACAAGAAAAAACGCCATAGCCGCAGCAATTTTAGGAACCCCCCCATATAGAAAAGGAGGTGTTCCAGGATAAAATGCACTATGTAGCGCACTTTCAATTTTGCCCGAGTCAAAGCAATGATGTGGATTATTAAAGGCAAGACATATTTTTTTATTGATGGCTATTATTTGTTCGGCATCTAGTAATTTGATCATGAAAGCTTTTTCATCGTGTAGTAATGCTCTTGCATCATTCTCTTAAAAGAATCTTCGAGTTCTTCTTTGGTCGCTTTACCTACGGGCTTTAGTAATTGAGGCTCATGGATATACTTTTCCAAAGCTGTAGCAATTACGGCTGATTGGTTATGGCCAGGATTGGATTCCAACCATTGTTGAAGCTCTTGGTAGAGCAGGTCTGTTAGTTTAACACTAAGTTGTTTCATGGAAATCCTCCTTTGGTATTATTATAACATTCTTAGTAATACTAAGCAAGGTAAAGACCTCTTTTTAAATATAAGTATTATGGTCATAGATTCAGCTAGTTATCTTATGGGGGGCGATATAACTCCTACCCGTAACACCCCTTATGCTGTATGGTTTGATACTCATCTCGCGCACCATGGAGCTCAGGGAGAAAAAACATGGCAAATTTGGCATTATCTGCACTACATAAGAATATTGAGACTTCAGATACCAAATGGTTTTTTTAGATAGGTATCTAGTAGGCAGAGACAAGGAAGAGCATGAACCACTCTTGAATAACTCAGAACGAACACTTTTGGAGGTTCTTCCGCAGGACCACTTGAAGACGCGTGGTGGTAATCGGTATTTGCAAGCGTATACCTTCTCTAACGCCAGATCAGGTTAGGTTGACCCCTCATATGCTGCGCCATACTTTTTTAAAACGCGTGACGGACCAACATGGTGTCCATATTGCTCAGAAGCTAAGCGGAAATGTTTCAGTGAGGGAGACATTCAGATATGCGAAGCCGAGTGAAGAGGAGAGTGCTGCAGTAGTTGAGGGATTATTTGCCTAACTTAGAATTATTGCGTCCGAAAAGTTAAGGCAAGATATCATTCCGAGATGAATATCTATCCATGGACTAGTTTAGAACCCCAAGGACAAAAGTAGTTATTAAGGATTGATGTCAATTTCATAACACGATAAGCATCCTCAAGACCAAATAATGACATCAAAAAAATGGGCGCTAGGTCAATTTGAGGAATAATACAATGGGAAAAAAAACTAAAGTTATGGCTCGGGAGATCTTTTCCTTCTTGATTCTATTAGGCCTAGGGGGAAAAGTTTTAGCTATGGATCCCCCTGATCATGAAAACAAAGTAAAAAGCCTAGAAACTTTGCAGAAAGATATAAAGACATTGGAACCAAGTTGGTGGCAACGTGTTGAGGTCATTAGAGTTACTGGGAATAATGGTGTAAAGTGGGAAACACCTAAACATGGTTTTTTTACCTCTTGGGATGATCCTGTAGTGTTAGATGAGATCCCAGAAGAGTCCATAGAAATTTATGATAATAAGTCTTCTAGGAAAAGATTTTTTAGAAGCAAAGTTATGACTCGGAAGGATGCTTATGCTCTAATGGAGATCGATAATATTCAACTGTTTGAAATGGAAAGAGAAAAAGAAAAACCCTATAGAAAAGAGTATGAACAACAAAAGCATCTTTTAAACTACCGGGATGCAACTTTTAAAGGTTATGATCTTTCTTACTGGCACTGTAATTCTCTGAATCTATTAATATACAAAGATCTTCGAAAAGCTCATGAAGATAAATGCAAGCGTGAAAGAGAACAAAGAGAAGAAGAAATACGGTGGGCTAGGAATAGAAATAGCCATGTACCTTACCAACAACCTGCTAAACAAAACTCTGAGACTAGAGCTGATCGTGATCAGCGTATTCTCAATAGTATACGAAGAGATGAGAGCCCAGAGACACAAAAGAGAAAATATAGGGAAGCAGGCGTAAATAGTGTATATTTTTAGAGCCCATTAATAGCTTTTTACCCACTGTGGTTGTCTCTCGAAACTATTATATGGATACATTGTTACGACCTGTGTACTCATCTTTGTTATTCTGGAATTTAATAGAAAATTTTCTTTAGAATGCAACGCAAATGGTGAGCAAGTCCGGTGAACGTCGTATCCTTCGGGGACGGCAGCTTCCAAGGCTACAATTCTTGTCAACGTTTGACAAAACGCTTTCCTTACGGGGTTTGAAGTCCAGTGGTACCGAAACGTACGCTAAGGATTTTTTAGGCAAGGACAAATGAATAAAACATAAAAAATAGTATGGTAGTTTTTGTGTTACAAGTCGAATAGTGGACAAAATGTCCATAAAATAGGCCAAAAACGATTAATAGACGACGGTATTGAGTGATTTATCGATGTCTCCTATGACCTAAGAGACAATTTCGTGGCATCAAATTGAGCTATAAACGAGATTTAAATTCCTTAGCGTACGTTTCCGCAGATTTGGACTTCAACCCTCATAGAGTTTAATTTGACACTTTCCTCGAAATTAATCAAAAACGTCATTTTCTGATTTAAAAGATAGGAAAAATTATCGTTTATTCAACCGTTTTTCCTATAACGAAAGTTAAAGGATAACGATCGTTTTAAGGATAATCTCTCAGGTTGATAGATAAGTTGGGAGAGGCATTCTCTAGGTCTGCTGGATATATTTGAACAAAAAACATTAAGCTGGAACAGATTGTTTCAAAAAAATATTTTATTTTTCTTATCCTCAAAAGACACTTGCGCCGGTTATTGTAACATACTTTTCTTGCTATAGTTTACGATTTTAAACATGAACAGGAAATATGATGATTTTATTGAAGACTTTCTTTGTCGTGGCACTCCTCTTGAAATCAATGGGCTGCGTAACTACCAAGCTTACCAAGGAGGGTGCAAACGTTGCGCTTATAGATAAAATACATTCAGCGGAAGTAAAGCAATGTGATAGGCAGAAAAAACCTTTTATTGCTATTATGCATCATGATCATCCTCGAAACCTCAATGAAATCGATACTGTTAACTCAAGAGAATTACTCGCTAACATGTTGCGCAATATTGCTGCTGAAGAAGGCGCGAGTGTAGCGGTTACTGATTTTTTAGTTAAGCCTTTCGATATGCAAACAGTTAATGAAATGAGGATGGACCCTGCTGCTAGACAGGATCCCACACTGAGCGCAGTCGCTCGAGCGGTAGCCCGCGAGGTTTCCCTTGAACCAAACGGTGGGTCATTTTTAGATAAATTGAAGCTTAATGAGGCAATTTTTATGAGCGCTCATGGTTATATATGCCCAAGAGACACAAGTGAGAAACTTCGGCTTATTACTCCGACACCAGAGATCCAAAATAAGTAAGAACCTGTGGTTCCCTCAATATTTCTGTTTGCTAAAAGTGAGGTGGACCCCAACTGGGTAGTATCTTCAGGTCTATTTATAGATTAATCACCTAGGAAATTATTCTTTAAGTCGGTTGGCTGTTCCATTGCTCCCCAACCCCGATAACAAGCAAGCTATAATTGCGAATAATTTCAACATAAGACTTCATCAGGGCAATAAATTGTAGAGCCGAATTTATTATCTATTTTATAACTGTCAATAAGTTCATCTTGGCAATGGCCAAATACCGATGGATAGGATTCTTACTTTATAAGCATCACTATAGAACGTTAAGACTTGTGGCTTTTCGCCAACATATAAATCAAATCACAAACTGGATCTTTTACCAGCGTATACGTCTTAAGGTTGTCCTGTATCGCTTCAGCAAGTCGCTGTTTAAACTGGCCATAAATATGTGCAGCCTCCGGGCAATTCCTTAAATAATCACGAAAGCCCAGAGCAAATTCATAATTTTTTTCACCAACTTGCCGAACATGAATATGTACAGGACGCGTTCCAACGGATTTGAAAAAACGCTTTTCCCACCCCTGAGCAAATTCACCAAATTCCCGGCCAGGCACGTGATCTTGCTTGAAATTTTCGGCCATTTCAAAACCTATTGTATTAAGAGCCACCTTTAATGCGCTGATATTGGTAAAATCTCTAACACCGATCTGAATATCAATAATATCTTTAGCCACAAGACCAGGCACAGATGTAGAGCCAATATGATCAACACGCTCAATAAGATGAATAGCGCAATCTAATATCTTTTTTTTAAACTCTTCAAACTCTAATGGCCAAGAAGGCCTGTAGGGGTTCAAATGCACCATTATTTCATCCAAGGCCATTGCAAGCTAAAGTGAGTAGAAAGGTTTGGCAGTCAATTTCCTTCATTCCTAAAGTTACCGTCATCATCGCGGTCCTGCGAATGCAATTATGACACCGTTACTGCTTAATAAGACTCGGACCGGCATATGTGCCCTCTTTCTTTTCAAAAAATGGGATTATAGTTGTACTGACTTTATCGCTGTTTAAATAAAAACCATCTGTTTTGTTGGCTCCAGTCATAAATTTATCCTTTGAATTAGCGGATAATAAAAGATCTTCCGTTATTTCTGGATCAAATGAAGTCTGAGAGTTTTTAGAAAAGTTATAACTTATGGCCAATGTATTGGTATTAGGTTTTTGTTCCGCTATTAAAGTACCCGCAGCACGATGCAATGTAGCATTTTTCTTACAGTTATTATCGTAATATGAGCGTTCTTCAAGGGTAAAATCACCATTTTGCTGAACCTTGAGCAGCATGGATCTCTTATTATCGCACTCAACTTTCCAAGTGCCAACTAAGTCACTTAAGCCTAACTTAAGTCCAGAATCACAAGAGGCTACTAAGACGATTAACGATAAAAGACCTATTTTAACATTGCATTTTGTTGACATTTTAATCCTTGGAATTTCTTGTTTCTAGCAAGCATAAACAACTTTTTTCTAACTTGCCTATAGAGGGTAGACCAAACAGTCGTGTCACCAGCTGCCATCTTAAAAAAAATCTCGTCCGATGGCCGTCGTAAAACACCTGTTTTCCGTGACTATAGTATGTCGACGTAATTTTAGCCAAAAAAATCATCAGCAACTATACGCATAACACTGTCGTTTAAATATGAAGTACGGAAACTATAACTCAGAGGTTTTCCGTTTATGCTTGTCACTTAATAACGCTAAATGGCGGCTGGTGACACGACTGTTGGGTCTACCCCTATACTCTCGTGTTCTCCTTTTGAACTATCGCAACGGACATGAAATGTTAGACCTAACTAAATATGAATTTCACGATGGAAATATCATCGACATCGAGCACATGGGCTCAAAAATTCGTATTGCTATGGAAAGCGCTGAAATTAGCGCGCACGAAGAGCGAGCTACTATAAAGGGCATACTGAAAATGTCCGACGTACGCTCTCTCGAAATAAACGGGAAGAAGTCCAAATACGGACTTAAAATGGGTGGAGATTCTGGCAGAATTTTGGCGTTCCTAACTAAGGACTCTAAAGTTCATCTTTTTGTTAAGTGGGCTAACTACCCCAAAAGCAAGCCTGATGAAGAATACACCGATATTACCATAGAAGCAGCAGCCGTTAGTTGGGAAGACGACCCCTTGCTTTTCAATCCTTATGGATTGTCACTAATCGAAGAACGCCATGTATCTTCTCTTATCCTACTTGCTGCACCATCGATAAAAAAACAGCTAGAGGCACAGCCGCTTATTTCCTATTTTGCAGCGCTGGTCATGCTCGCCGACCATGTCACAGATAGCTTTAAGCAAGGCAATGCAGAAGAATTCCCGCGCATCTTTAATCTTATCGAAAGATTGCAAAAGGACGGCGAAGAATCTGTACAAGAAGCTGCGACTACCGGTTTTTTGGAGTGCATTCAGAATCGATGTTCCCACCCGGAGACGGACATTTTACCTGATGTCTTCGAAAAATACTTACTAGCAGAGTCCAAACAATCATGGGATGCCCTGAATAATTTTTGGAATGGAACATAGGTAGCCTTTTTTGTTTTGTGAAGCGCATCCCACCTGCTATAAAGGAAACCTGACCTATTAAAAGCTATAATATTTTCCCATCTATTCCACTCATTTTCCATAGCTTTTAACAAACATTCAATCTGCTGTTTGCTAAATTTTGGATGAATATTTTCAGATTCATAACTAGACATCTTTTACCTATAAAAAATAATCTGCTGGGAGAAGATTGGTAGCATAATTGGGCTTTTTTGGAATTGACCTGCTCTCCAAAAATCGGGCCGGGTCAATGAGATATTAGAGAGGAATTTAGACATATAGATTACCATATACATGATATTGCTTTACTAGAACTGTGATTGAAACTTATTTTTAGAAGTAAATATTATTTTGGCTAAACGCGTTTCCTCTATCTTTGCTGATTCACGTACTTTCTTAAGCACTCTGATTTCCTGGGCCAGCTCAGCAAAGCAATAATGAAATTTTTCTTGGCAGTCGAGCATTGCACTACCACCTAGCCGCACGATTTCGTGCACGATTTCCTGATGGGAGGGCCTTCTTTTAGCCAAACGCTCATAAGCTTTCATGAGTTTTTTTTCTGAAATAGTGTCGCTCATTTCAATATGCTGAAAAACCATTTCGATGATCCCGTATCTTCCATTGCGTTTCGTTAGTTGTTCACTGACTTTGCGGTTATGAGCGCGGAAAAAATATTCTCCTAAAACCAATAAAGAACAAAGACCTAAAGCAATCCTAGAACTTGCATCTAAGCCTTGGTTTTTCATTAAAGAAATTATTGTAAATAAAACCAAGGGAATAACAGTAATTGGTATTTGAGAAAAAATAGTATCTTGTGAAAAATTCGGCAATTGTATTTTTTCATGCCAAATTTCTTTTAAATACGCTTTATCTTGTTTAGTAATTTTCTCTGGGCTATGGCGAGCTGTTTTTCTTAAAGCAACGAAATGATAGACAATCACACCATTTTCAAGTACTTCTAACTGACCATCAAATTGCACCATAAGGTCCGCCAATATCCGCTCTATTGCTTCTTTTTCAAGACCCGTCACTCGCAATATATCGGTCCAACCTATACGTCCACGGTTTGCTCTAATAACTGCGATTAACTTTTGTCTTTCCTGCAATTTATTAAGATTTAAATAATCATCTGATGGCAGGCGCAATAATTCTACTAAATATTTAATAGACCATAGCGTCTTCAATCCATTTGGAAAACTAAATATTAATACACCGTTTTTAGTAACTGAAATATGCCCATTATACTTATAAACCAATCGATGCAAAGCTGCATTGGCATTTTCAAACGATAAGCCGGTCCTGGCTGAAACATCCGCAACGGTTATGCCACGTTTCAAATGTGTAGTTATATTCTGCTCAATGAGCCTCATGCTCGCTTTTTCAATATCATTCATAAGTTGGGAGACAATGTCGTAGCTTTAAATCGCGATATAATCAAAATTTTAATTCCTTAGCGTGACTTTTCGTATCATTGGGCTTCAGACCCATCATAGAAGAGTTTTGCTGCTTTTGAAGAAGCAAATCGATGACATAATCTGAAAATTTGTTCATTCCTCCTGCGAAGCTTGTATCGCCCCAAAAAAGGGTAATTTCTTCGTTTGATATTTCTTATTCTAATTCATATAAACTCCATAATGGCGCAAACTTAGGAAAATTTTCTGAGATTAGATCCATACAATTAGCTTTAGATATGTACATTTTAAAAACTAAAAACAATCGGTTTGATTCACTAATTTACTGTAGATCATGCATTATAATGCATGAGCTTATTTCCTCAAATTCAGCGTGCATTTTAGCGTTTTCAATATTCCATTCTGTCCATAGACCACAATTTTTAGAGAATCCAGCTAAACTAACACTAGAGGGGGCGAATTTAATCTCGCAAATATCATTCAGATGCTCAATTTTTTTGATGTCTATATTCTCCCATTTCTTTATAGATGAATGATAAGCACGAATTGTCAAGTTTTTCCAGTCTTCAAAAGATAAAAAACCCTTACCTAATTCCTGTCCATCTTCTAAATCTAACCAAGCCCCTTCTATAAAGAATTTCAAGGTTTTATTTTTTTGTGAGAAATTTATTTTTTTAACATCAGAGTCTGGAAATGAGAGATACTTCATCATATTTTCATTCAATATTTTCATCTTATGGATCTCCATATGTTATATGTGCATCAATTGACTTTCTATCTGTTTTAATACTGTCCTGTGAATTCATCGCGTAATGTTCTTTAGATCATAGCTCTTTGATCTTGCCCTGACTTTTCGGACACAGGAATTCGAAGTTCCTTATGCACATTCCATTTCATGAGGCGTTTTATAGTCAATAGAGGAATGTATCCTTTTATTGTTATAATA
>Ga0318562_10000728_pt1 | contig 14658 bp, 16 predicted proteins | sample GRESIP066b5f18_FD_203688 | JGI IMG/M metagenome (GOLD analysis project Ga0318562, IMG submission 203688) | Tropical soil microbial communities from Luquillo Experimental Forest, Puerto Rico - GRE.SIPMG.066b5f18 | ecosystem: Environmental > Terrestrial > Soil > Tropical forest > Bulk soil... | reverse complement strand
GATCCATAACCTGATCCTTGAGTCGTTACAACAGCAGTCGACATAACTCCATGAACTACGTATTTGATAGAACCATTAGTATCATTTGGCTTATTCAAAGGTGGTGGCGCAAAATTGTTTCTATCTTCCCAAACAATCTCGCCAAGTTGAATACGAGTTTCAGTCGAGTTCAAAATTGACCAAGGTCGTGCTACTCCAACATCACAAGGATCCATAGAATATATTGTTGTAGAATCACTTACATCATCTGGAGGGACACCTGGAAATTGACGAATGATTAATTGTCCTACAGGACTAACATATGGCCGTGTCCCAGCTTGGAACGCATTTGGTGGAGTCAATGGGGGAGGTATCAAGGGAAAGATTAAAGTCTGGAAGCCAATCAAAACCTCTCGCCAAACGTGATAAGCCCCTGAGATCATCGCATCTGTGACACCTTGACTATGTCCAATCCAAAACATAGATAAAGCATCAGATGACCAACCAGAAGATTTACCTTGACGAAATATAAGAATGTTCCCAGTAGGCATAATTGTTCCGACGGCGCAAGTAATGTTAGCAGCTGCCTCGTTTGTATAATAACGCGCAACGTCAGATTGCGTTCGAGATAGACCGTGAAAACCATAACCTGTTGATTTTGGAACAAGAGTTGTCCCAGATACAGAATAGATTGCACCACTAGCAGGACTGCGCCTTACAGATAAAGAGATTTGCCCTGTGCCAGCAAAAACGCCATGTCCGCCTAAATGAACTAAATCATTTTGAACATGCATTCCAAATGCGTGATCAAGCAAGCCTAGATTAGTAGATGGGGCATAATGCGTATCCAAATAAAATGTCGCTCCATCCCCCTGCCAAGATTGATAAGGCAATAATGGACCTGGACTTCCATTTACAGTAAATTTGTTAGCTGGATTGCGCAGATCCACAAGGCAATTATTTTGATTATTAGCACAAAGAATGCCAATACAACCCCAAGCATTCCAAAGGCCTGAATTAATCAGATACTTCACAAATGTGTTAATGCCTTTGAAATAGGCATTTGCTGGCCTATTCGATGATGGAAGCGCGCTTATGTAATCATGTACGCGCGGATGATATTCATTTCGATTGATGTACATCAGGAAGATGGTCCACTTAGATCGCCATTAAGAGAAATCACAGGCGAGTTACCGTCTGTATTTTCTACGCACCACGCAGTTCCGGCCGAATTGATTACCCATGCCCGATCATAACCAGTCATTTCAACTATGATCACTCCATTACCACCAACTGTAAAGACTAAACCGTCCCCAAGTCTTAACCAAGGAATAATCGTTCCCTTTTGCATCGCAGCATCAAACGTTACATAAGCCGCTGCGCCATTTTGAACAATTCCCTTTTGATGTGCTTCCGATCCAACAGTCATATTCCCCGTAACGGATATTGGCTCAGCAGGCGGCGCAATTGTAGGGGGAGTAACTGGCTGTAGGTTAAACTGCTGTACCATAGTCATCTGCATCTGCCCGCAGACGCCATCACTGCGCCTGACTATCTCGATGTTATAACCCCATTCATCAACAGTAACAAATATCGGAGATTGATTTGGTGGAGCAAACCAAAATCCTTGAGCAGCGTTACTCGTCAAAAAGCTATCCATATTAGACAATTCTTGATCAGATATAAACGGAAATTGAACCTGAAAACTAGGACGAACAGGATTCAATCCCCTCGTATTACGATGTATATATCCGTCCCCATAGTTAACGACTTCAACCATAAGCTTTTTGGACACAGACATCCCCGGTATCGGACACCAATTCCACTGAGGCGTCAGGTCTGAAGGGATCATGCTGTCTGCCTCCTATATAATGCCCCTCCAGGACGCTGCTGATCTGTAATAGTATCCACAACTGCCTTTTTGAGCTTGCGAGAAAACTCCACAGCTTGGTTAGTCGATATACTCGAACCTTGATTGCCCATATCAACATTGATACTAATATCTCCAGATTGTCCCATAGATGATCCCATTGGCGTTATTTTACCTGCAACATCAGGTGTAAATCTTTCAGGACCTGTCTCACCAACAAGATAATCCATTCCTGGATAAACACTTCCGCCAGATTGCATTGGAACAGATGGTCCAAAGAAAGGCGACCCAGGTTGACCAGCAGATGCCAAACCACCCAATCCCATCGCATTAAAAGCCCAAGACAACATCTTATACATAGCCATCTTAAAGGCCATCTCAGCTAGCATCTTACCAAAATCAGTCAATATTTGATTAAACGATTTCCCAGCATTAAATGCCAAATCTTCAAATCCTTTAGACATAGTATCAACAAAGCCAGAGAACAATTGTCCTCCCATAGAAAACATATCATTAGATTTCAGCCATGCCCGAGCAGCTTTATCAATACCTGCCTCTAATGATTCAAAATCATTCTGAAGACGTTTGCTCTCATCTTGTTGATCTTTATATGCCTCAGTAATGTTATGTAATGCTTGATTATAAGCACCAAGACTTAATGTACCAGTAGCATATTCCTTATTAAGTTGAACAAGCGCAGCATCTCGAGTTTTCATCCCATCCCCAAGACGCTTCTCTGTCTCTTCAGCTTGATTCAAATATTGTTTAGTCTTATTAAATTCTTCCTCACTACCGACAAATGCTTCAGCAATTGCTGTTATTTGACTCTTATTCATGCCACGCGCTTTAGCAGATGATTCAATTTTAGCTACCAAATCATCTACTTTCTTTTGACGCTCAACACCTTCTTCAATCGTCTTTAGATCCATGCCCTGTTGTGCTTGAGAAAGCATATCGGCTGTTGCTTTTCGAGCAGCAGCAGTTTGTAAAACCAAACGATCCAATAATTCTTGCGTCCTATTAATACCTGTGCCTCCCCCGCCACCGCGTGGAATACGATGAATCGCTGGATCAGTAGCATCTGGGGGAGGGACATCGGGCAAAGGACGTGTATATCCATCAGTTGATCCGCCACCTTGAGCTAATTGATTTGCTACATATTTGTTTCGCAATTGATCAAGCAAACGATATTGTTCTTCCAATTGTTTACCGACATTCATTCCTTTTGTTAATTGACGTTCTAATTCTGTGACTTGGCCTTGAGTATAATCCAAGGACTTCTTGATCGAGTCAGAAGTATCCTGAGTCATTCCGGCAGCTACAGTCTTACCAAAATCAGCATTACCAAATATTTGACTTAACAAGGCTCCGGCAGAAGCAGGATTGGCAAACGCAGCAAGCAACGCAGCGACTTTATACCAATTAGAAAAATCAATCGCAGATATGATTTTAGCTACATTCTGAATACCTGTAGCAATTGACTCAAGCACTGCCGTCTTAACAGCAGCAATAATAGGCGCAAAAAATACCTCGAGTGCCTTACCTGCTTTCTCTGATCGATCCTCCAAATCTTTCATCATTTTAATAACATTTGGTCCATGAATAAGACCAAGATCTGAATACTTTTGAATTAATTCATCTACAGGTTTTTGAGTTTCTTTTAAGGTATCAGTTAATTGTTGACCTGTTTGCTGAAATAAAACCAATTCTGCTCGCGTCTTAGCAGCAGATGGACCCATATTAAGAAGTTTACCAGAAGCTTCCTCAAGCAATTTGTTATAATCACGTTGCTTTCCTGATGCATCAAGAACATGAACACCAATACCCTTAAAAGCATCAATAGCACGGGCATTACCAGCTACTGCCTGATCAACAGCATGATTAAAATTTTGAATAATTCCCAGAAAAGCATTTTGCGAAACACCAGCATCTGCAGCTGCCCGGCTATAAGCCTGAACAGAATCAGTTGACATATTGTAAGATTTCGCAAGATCAGTTATGCTTGCAACATTCTTTTGTACTTCAGAAGTCCAATCAATAAACTTTTCAATCAACTCTTTAACTGCCAAAGCTTTCATAACAGTAGAAATAGCCTCAAGAGCCGATGTAACCGTCTTTGAGGTAGCTTCAGCTTTACGACCAAATTCATCAAGTTGCTGATTCGCCTTATCGACACCAGTTTTGATTTCAGCCACATCAAAAATGGCTTTAATCATTACGTCGCCAGCAACAGCCATCTCTATCTCCCGAACACTAGACGATACTTCTGAGCTTCTGTTATACCCTCCATCGCATCAACATCTGTCGCAATAGGTTTCTGATTTTCTTTCAAAATACGAAATTGATCTGGCTCATAAGGGGAAGAGTCAGAACTGCGCGCTATATTTGAAACAAGACAGCATAGCAATGCATGTTGAATATCTCCTACAACATCAGGAAGCCCCCATCGAAAATCAAATGCCTTCCAACGAAGCATCTCCCGAAATGTAACTCTATTCTCTAACTCTCCCACCGTCATATGTAACGCCAGGGCTAGACGGTGATCAAACAATTCCTCTGGCGTTACGGATTTGGGCCTATATCCTCATTAACAGCATCAGGCATATTTACCTTCATACTTTCTCCTGCATGCCTGATAAGCAAATTGGTAAATTTGGCAGGTATATCATCTATATCTTTCATTCCATTTGGAAAGACACGAGTATTATCATCTACATAATAGAATGAAATCGCCAGAAGCGTAAGCAACGCAGCTTCTCGATCAGTATCATTCATTTTACGAATACCCTTCATCCTCCCATAACTGATCTCTTTATATTCAATAGGACGTCCACGCCAATTCTTTGGGGGAGGTGGAGGCAACTCCGATTCATTTGTCTCCACCTGTCCATTTACTTCATCCATAGCCTTTCTCCATCGTTATTACCCAGGCTGTACCAATGCTGCTTCCCCAGCTGGCGCAACTGGCTGTTCCGTTCCTCCCGATTTGCCCATCATAACGACCATGCCTGCGATCGGATCGAACAGATTGACGATGCCATCAACATTTCCGCCAATATTGGTCGTTACAGCGGCATTGATACCAAGTGTGATGTCATAGGTATTGATTGTACCCATAAACGTCAAGCCAGATTTGTCGCGGAAAACTGCCATGATCGGAATGGTATCGCCAGATCGATAGTAATCACGTGCTTTCTTCAGAACAGTATCCTGATAATCATAGAAACCGTTCGCAGTCCATGTGCCGATAGCGGGCAAACCGGACACGATACGATGTGCCTCATCGCATAGCGTAGTAACGTCGATTGTCGCTCCCGCAGGACCCATAACAGTAAATGTCGAACGGCACAATTCCTCCATCTTAGGAACATCAGCCATTGCCGATGCTCCAAGTGTCACACCAGTATCATTTGTAGTATCACTATCAGCAAGCGTCACTGTTTTGGCCGTAGTATCTACTGCCTCAGCAGCAAATGCTTGACCATCAAGGCTATTGTATCCAGTATCCCGAGGAATAATAACGGATCCAAGCGCAATACTAGTTGTACTTGCTACTGTAATAACAGCAGGCTTCGTATTCGTCACAAGTGTGATTGCAGTTGAGACCAAGGACAAATCCGTCCCAATCTTGATGACGGTGCCCTGAGAGGAAATTCGAGCCATTAGTTTGATCCCCTTCCTGGGACTGTAGAAGGCAGTTCCTTGCAAGCTTCATCAGTCATATCCTTGACTAACTTTTTAAATGCCTCAAGAGCACCGCCAACTGCCTGTTGAAACGAGGGACGAACCCAAGATCGTTCAGGTCCACTGCCCCGATATGCGCCATTGGATGTCAAACTTCTCGGTTGTGTCCCAAATTCCAAGAAGCGCCAATAAAAGGCCACCCATGACTTTGGGGGAAGCCCAGATGCTCGTGGCCGTCGCGCCACAGACATAAAGGCTACTTTACCCATACTAATTGTTGCTTGAGGGTTTTCAACAATGAACGAAGCTATAGACCCTCCAGTCAAATTACCTGTACGAACACCAAGACCAGATTTAATCAAACCAGTTGTCTGTTCAAATGTCGAATATGTATTGCTTCTAATAACATCAAGTATGTGAAAATTCAAAGAACGCAAAGCAACCTTTGCGATCTTTTTCTTGTACTTAGCATCCAATTGCCGCATGTTCTCCTGCGTTTGTTTTAAACCAAGTATCTGAAAGCTTTGCGTTGCCATCAGCTAGCCGGAAAGCCTACCCAGTCGCCCATTCCTGCGCCTGTGGCATCTCGCCTTTCATAATACACATATTGAGCAGATAACATTATTCGCCACCATTCTCCATCAGCTTGAGGATCCAAATCGTGTGGACCATTTATTTGCTGAATCTCCAAACCGTCTCTAGCAAACCCGTGAAAGCAATCTCTCACTTCCTGGATTGCTGTATCCAAAACCGATGGACCACCACCAGACCTTGTAAACAAACCAATCATTATATTACCTGTCATATCAACCCAAGGGCTAGAGCCCATAGTAACATCAACCCGATTACTTGGCTGATCAAGACCAGATGCCCATTGGTCAGGAAGCGTATCAGTACTGATTTGTTTATTGACCGTCTCATAATACGGAATTGAGATGCCATAGTCATTCCATCTTTGTTCAAAAATTTGAATAGGAGTCATTGTGAACCACCACGCAACAAAGTCTTAAAGAATACTGGCGATCCATCATTCGGCGAACCACGCCATTGTTCAATAGCAAATGTTCCAGTTGCTGTTATAATACGATCTAGACGCGCAGGTGTAGTTCTTGAAGGGAAGGCTGTAACCCAATCACTTGCTATAAATATGGCCACCTGATCCTGTTGCATCGCTCCAGCAAAAAGGTCATCCTCAGATACGCCACGCAAGAACATTTGAACTGTAGCTGTTTCTCCAGTTGGGTTTAAGCGATATGTGTTATCACGCCCAAACATCTTAAAAAATGTTTTAAAAGAGTTTGATGTTTCATCAATGACGTTAAACATTAGTCCCCTCGGGGGATTTCTGAATGGTTGGATTTGAAGATATTTGAATCGTCACAGGACGCCCAAAAGCTGCAATAATGTTCCTCCAATCCTTGTAACTATCCAAAGTTGATCCATATGGACCCAACAATGGATCCATAATTGTCTTGCCACCTACTTCTGTAAACACAGAACCTGTATATGGTGACCCTGTCAATCGAACAGTTCCAACATCAGCAATTGTCACCTGCTGAGGTATCATACCAGCAATACCAAGACCAGACTTTTGGGTAGAGCGAACTGACCAAAGAGATTGAAGTATCCCGATCATAGCATCATACAAATCTGATGGCAAAATTTCATAACCTGCTTGATATTGAATGATCGGAAGCTGTTGCGAGACTGGATGAATACAATACTGATTATCAGTAGTTTGACTCAACAATTCTCCAGACAAACCGTCATAACGGATCATAGCAGGATCAATCACCGTCCCTTGGTTATCTGTAATCGAGTCAATTGACTTGACTGGAAATTCCTTAAGGAAATTAGACACTCCCCAAGCAGTGCCAGCTGATCCTGGAGGAAAACGTAATCCGATGCGCTCATATGGAATTGGTCGCCAATCATCAGTAAACACCGCAAGCGGATACAACCAACGATGAGTATATTGACGAAAATTCTCAAGAACAGCGTCAATGCGTCTTTGGAGCCAAGCGTCATTTGTTGTATCCGCAGGATCCATACCGATATCATCTTTAATCGTAGCTAGATCAAGCACCACGATTGCCTCCTAAGCCATGCTCGATTAGCAATCCTCGAATCAATTCCTTCACAGAACCAATATCATTTTTTACTCCATCAGGATACGTCGCGGTCAAAACTCCATCAATATTGATTGTTAAAGAGGGAGTGTCGCCTTTCTTTCCAGGTTCCCCACGCTTGACTATAAGACGCCATCCTGAATCTGGTTCCCCAGGTTTGTCAGGATTATCACGATAAGATATCCATAGTCCCCCACCATGAGTTACAATTTCATTCAAACGATAACGAATAGCTTCGTGCCAAACGTCCCGATAGATTAGCTGATTGGATGCTGCTCTAGCTACAGCCTCCTCAATTCTTTTTCCGAGGCTCTCATAGATATTTTCGAGCGCATCCGCGAGAATGTCCGATATAGTATCCTCGAGAGTACGTCGATCTATGTTTCCATCCTTAGGCATGGATTATCCCCCGCATACGGAGTTTGTTCTTTAACAACCTGCGAACACGTGGAGTATCAAAGTCCGTCTGACCAACATTTGGATCCTCCCCTTCATCTGGGGGAGTAGCAGGTTTTTTGCCATCGCCGCCGCCATCGCCGCCGCCATCGCCGCCCATATTGCCTCCAGACATATCAAAGCTTGTAGCATCAGCAATGACAGACAAAGGCCGCATCTGGGCTTGAACCAAAGGCTCATCTCCATCAGCGATTGGCGACATCCCTTCAGATCGACGCACTTCATTAATGGTTTGCCATCCAGATTGTAGAGCCGCTGTGTACGCAGTATAACGCAAATCAATCTCTGTACGCAAAAGCGCATTGAGATCAAATTTCATATCCATAAAACCCGTAATCTCAAACAAATCCTCAAAACCAGTTTCAATTGATTCAATATGCGTCGCAAGACATTGATTCAAATATGACCGATTGAGTTGCTCAGTATTACGAAATGTAGTCTTTGTTAATTCCCCAAGCATAAAGCCAGGTACACGGAAAGCACGAGCCACATCCTCAATCGAAAAACGTAATTGCTCAATTACTTGAGCATCAACATAACTCATTGAAATTGGAACAAATGTCAAACCCTCACCAAGGACAGCTGTCTTGCCCGAACGTGAATCGCCATACGAATTAGTCCAATCTCGCTCCAATCGAGTAGCAAGCTCATCACTAATCTTTCCTGGCGCAGTCAATGCTCCCCCTGGCCTAGCAGAATTGGCAAAGAACACTTGAGAATTACCCATAATCTGCTGACCAGTTTGCGTCGATGCGGCAGCAGCATAAATAGGCGTAACACCCATCAATGGATAACTCGGAGAAAGGATCATTCGATGATGATATATATCACGAGCAGGAACCATCGTCGGATTAAGAATACCAGCAAGAGGATGAATACCAATACGATAAAAAATAGAACCATCAGGAGCAACATAAAGGATCACTCTCCGTGGATCCAAAATATCCATTCGATTGATCAAATTTCTCGAATCACGTCGCAAATATACATAAGTATTCCCAGACATCAAATATGAAATAACAAACATTTGAATGAACTGGTATCTATTTTGATACGGATTTGGCTTAGCAATAAGCTTATTCAAAGGATACGTCAAATTTAATTCTCTTGTTCCATCCTTATGAATATCATAAAATTGAATTGGAAGTTTCGCAACGTCCCCCGAGATTGTTTGAACGCATGTATATACAGCAGAGAACGACGCAAACATATCGGGATTTTGCCCCCGATTGCGCGTTTGCCATTCCCCAGGTGGCCCAAGATCACCCATTCCGGTGCCATAACCAGGCCACTGTGGATTTGGCCAATGAACAGCTACATTGCTGCCATTTGCCTTAAACCATTGATCAACAATAGGTTTAAGCCAACCTTTCGGAACAGTACGCAAAATTCGGGGGAGGATAGCCATCTGTTAGTCCCGAGCATTCATATCCCGACGATTGTATGTTCCTTTGGGCTGGTTTTTTAACCAATCCCTTTCTTGTTGTGTAGGCTTCGACGCAATCCTGCCAAGAATCATATCGGAAGCCATTGAACGATCCGCATAAAAGAATTGACCAATGCGGACTGTCTTATCAGGCTCACCTTTGGTATACATATTGATCTCTGAAACCAACAGTTCTTGTTCTGATTGAGGTTTTTTAGCCATTAACGCCCTCCAAAGTTTAGGAATGGGAGACAAGGACGACCAAGAACCTGTCCCCCACCCCTGAGGTCTAGCAATTGTGGACAACTAGACCGGAGTATTATTGAAAGCGGTGATCATACCAACGGCATAATCTCGACGGCGCAACCAATAGTTGTACTCCTCAGCCTTGAGACCAAGCATATTCTGTTGCCACAACGAGACAAGTGGTGTGGGTGGCGTCGCAGGCGCGCTGTCCATCTGGAGGGACGCTTCCTCCGATGCCGAGATATCAATACCATTGTCGCTCGCATAAAAGCACTCATTCTGATCGATAAGAATGAGTGGGTTCGTTACTGGCGGACCAATAACGGATGGAACATTGTTCGAGGTAATGATTGGATAGCCAAAGAACGTATTGTTCGCGGCCACCGTTGGATACGCATAGATGTCATAGGCAGTACGAACGGCCATAAGAATGATTTTTGCCGCAGGCGTCATAATCCAAACGGGACGTGTAAGCGGCATCTCATGCGTTGCCATCGAAATCAAAAGCGTTTCCACATCATGATTGATAGCAGCAAAAGTCTGGCCCGTTGAAGCAACAGAGTTTCCCGCAGGAATGCCATTAGTAATCGCACCAGGCCGAACGTTGGCAAGAGCAGCTACCGACGGATCAATGAACTGTTGATCCTTGAATTGAGACATAGCCTCAACAAGATCATCACGTACCAGCATTTCAGCAGCTGGGTTCGAGAAGCGTGACAACTCTTGCGTGATCACCATGATCAACGCCATCTTGGCCCAAGGGACAGTAATGGCATCGAAGCTCAAACGACCGACTGGCTTGGACAGACCTTCACCAACCCACTGAGCTAACGCGCCAGCCGTTTGCCGAGGGATGCGAACGTTAAACGGAATGGGACGAAGCGATAGACGCCCCACAATCGTCTGCGGCCGCAAAAAATTGATGAATTCAGCGACCAAATTTTGGGCATAGATCAAAGGACCGGCCCACGTCGCATCAGTAGTCGTACCAGAAGCAACAGCGGCACGTTGCTGGATAAACGCATCAGTCATCTTGACGTTCGAGCGCATTTGCGCTTCGATAACGATTGCCACTTCTGGCGTTTCATGCCTCCATCTCTGAGCAATTTGCAAAGCCACAGGAAGCTGATTTTTGGAGTTTGCCATAGCCATCACATATCGCGTGAAAGCCTGACCAGGAAACGGAGTAAATTTGATCTGTGGCAAAATCAAACCGGACGGGGCTGGTGGCGCACGCTCAGTATCAATTGTCCCTGGATCATTTCCTGGCTGCTCGACTGGCGCTGCGACACCAGCCAAGAGACGTTCCTGTACCAGCAATGCCTCCAAATTTTTATCCACCTGTTGAACTTGTGCCAACAGATCATCGAATAGCTTTTGCTCCTCATCAGTGAAGAGACGATTTTCCAACGCAACCTTGTCGGAAATTTCTTGGCTCTTTTTCAAGAGCTCAGCGCGCTGCGTCCGCAACGCCTTGATTCGTTCGTTCAAATTCATTAGCGTCTCCAATCAAATAGGAGCGGATGCCCCAATAATGGCAATCTTGCGCTGTAGTGCCGCATGAAAGGCAGACGCGCCGTCCACATTGGCAATATCAGGCATCGCCCTCAGCACATGCTGCTCATCAATATCAAATGAACGAGCTATGGCAAGGGCACCAGGAAGCGCAGGAACCGGAACAACAGATAGTTCCAACAACTCCTGCGCAATAAACTCATAACCCCCAGTCCATTTATTAGTATCTGGGTCTTTAATTTCATTAGGCATTTTTGTGGGCTGAAAGCCGACGGAGACAGCATTCAGAAAGCCTGCCTTAACCAACTTGTAAACACTGTCGGCGAAATCATAGACTTCCTTCGCAGCAAACTCAACATCGGCAAAAAGCTGTGTACCCTCGATCCAAGCTTTCGCGGATCCAATCGGTAGGTTCCGCGACTGATGACCAAACAATACGATCGGATTGGCCTTATAATTCGTCAAATCCCATCCATTGACACGAATGATATCGCCATACCGATCCTTGTCTTCCGACGATGCGATAAAGATCGCATGGCGATCTTGAACGTTAGATACCACAAAACTTGCGGACTTGAATTCCTGTTTCCCGATAGACGGCGCAACGCGCTTCATCCGTTTAACTCCCCGCAATAATCCCGAAGTATCTTCCAAAATTTATCTGTAGCAAAGTGAAAAATTACGCTTCCATTATGCTCGTATTAGGGGAAGGTTTAACAGGACTAGTCTTGCCACCCACCGTGAGTATAAATGGATCTCCAGGCGGCGGCTCATTATCCTTGAAAATAACCCCATTAGCCATCACAAGAGCGACAGCTGGATCTATCCGTGTTGTTGATTTTTCCTTATCTAGCTTTCGATTACCAGATGGATCCTTCCGTATCTTTGCGTTAGCCATTGCCCATTTAAGGACAGGATGTCCTCCGTGAAGGAATTTACCATCTGTAGCTATCGTTTCAACTGACTCCATAGCTGGTGACATATCCTTGAAACCCTGACCAAATGGAACTAAAGGTAGATTCAACCCTTCCTTATCAGCGATCATCTTCAAGAACTCAATACGCCAACGGTCAAATGCTAGCTTCTCAACATGGAAATGTTCCATCATTAACTTAATTTCATTCAGGACGAAGTCATAATCAACTATCGATCCAGGCGTAAGGATTAGATGGCCTTGTTGTGCCCATGCCCGATAAGGAACACGGTCCCGCAATTCCCTCTCAGCAATCCCCTCCGATGGCAAGAAACATCGGGGGAAGATAGCATGATAACCATTATCCAAAGGAACATCAGCAATCAAGGCAGTTAGATCGACTCGAGATGAAAGGTCTAGTCCAAGATAGGCGACCTTGCCTGCGCATTCCTCCCACGAAGGCATCGCACTATTTAGTTCCCAGACTATCCTGGGAAGAAATACCTTAATGGTATTAACACGTTGATTAAGATACAGGTTCCTGAATGTAGGTTCCTGGGATGGTATGCGAATAGCTGTCCTTGATAACTCTTCAATAGTATGCTCCATCCGATAAATACCAAGTGCAGGATTAGACATTGCCCAAAATTTACGATCACTAATGTCACATTCATCAGGCGCAGTATAAAGACAAAGATAGGTTTCTGGCTGAGGATTGTTGAGTGCATCGTCTATAATGACCGATAACAATGATGTATCATCTGGTGCTTGAGTACTAATGATTAGGCTAAGAGGCTCTTCATAAGCGCCCATACCAGTTTCCACAGCATCATATATCGGACAGATAGCGCCAGCTTGACCAAGCTCATCATGAATAGCTAGGATCGGAGACAGGCCATGAGCAGTAGAAGATTTACTTGAAAGGGATTCATACAAGGTATTAGGGCCTAGACCTGTAGCTTGTTTACCTCCCTCACGCAGATACAGGTTAGAATTGAGTATTGGATTTTGCCTAGCAATTTTAACCAAAAGCTTATATACAATACTTGCCTGCTGACGAGTTTGGGCAGTCGAGTACAGTTGTGAATTGATAACTGCTTCTGGACCTATAAGATGACCAAGCAGAAGTGAAGCGATAAATCCTGTCTTACCATTCTTCCTGGCAATTGACATAATGCCACGCCTAGTAATCCTGCGTCCCTTTTCAAGCCGATATACATGCTTGATAAAGTCCAACTCAAAAGGCAATAGATGAAAGTTTTGACCTATTAAAACGCCTTCAGGAACATAACATGTTTCCTCGATAAATGTCTTCATTGCTTCCGCTCGGGAATATTCGTCAGGCCAAGTTATAATATTGGGGGAAGGGACCAAAAACCCAGCCTTTGGTTTGATGCGTTTTTGATTCATACGATTGAGAGATTTGTCTTGTTGATGATCAGCATGATCTATTGTACGCTTAGTGCGATTACCTTTCGCCATTTTACTGCCTATCTGGTGGCTTACCACCAATCATAATTGCGTGCGGCATTATCTTAGAATAATCCTTACCCTCCATTAGCCTTTTGGCCTCAATAGCACTATCTCTGATGGATAGGGGGAAGTCTGAGGCTTTAAGATCGCCACCATCCAGGGAGCGTGCTTCTTGATGATTGCCTTGCGGACGTCCACGCTTGAACAAACGAATGGCCATCGCCTGGCAATGATGATTGACTTTTAGCCAGGCATTTAACTCTGGATTGACGTGTAAACGAGTTTGACCATGAGCAAATTCTTGTTGAACTGTATCGCAGATTTCGGCCATTGGACGCTGAATAAGCCAAGCCTGCATTTCGCAATATGATACAATGTCGAATATGTCCTCATGATCTATGTTATAATCTTTAGGATCAGGAATACGCTTCTTGATAATGTTATATACCTCAAGTGCGGCGATTGACATCGGGGGAGGATTATCCCAGAATGAAGGCGTTTCAGTGGGCTTTTCAGAAATCCCCTCGGGGGATTTATGAATGAGTTTGCGTGAATTAGACATATTACCACCCATCGTTTGGGATATTAGGATTACCATCGATTTTAGCCCCAACAGTATTGTTCCGCTCGAGCGCAGACTTGATAGAGTTATGATGGAAGAAACAAAGAGATTGGAGATTGAGCCAATTAAAGAATAGGTTCCGGTCCCCGCGATGCGGGATACGATGATCGACTACGTTTGCTGTTTTGACTTTATCTAAGTCAAGACATATTGCGCAATGTGGGTGCTGTTTGAGCCATTCCTTTCTTGCGATGCGCCACCATTTTGTCTGATACCAAGATTTGAAGTCAGCGGATTTGTATTTATTTGGATTTGGAACTTTGTCTGGCTGAAGTAAAACGGATTGATAAAGTGGCATTCTGTGGGGGACGCGCGGATTGTTCGACATTAATACCTCCATACATG
>Ga0318562_10000727_pt1 | contig 14660 bp, 15 predicted proteins | sample GRESIP066b5f18_FD_203688 | JGI IMG/M metagenome (GOLD analysis project Ga0318562, IMG submission 203688) | Tropical soil microbial communities from Luquillo Experimental Forest, Puerto Rico - GRE.SIPMG.066b5f18 | ecosystem: Environmental > Terrestrial > Soil > Tropical forest > Bulk soil... | reverse complement strand
ACCGGGTAGGCGCCCGCCGCGATCGTCGACAAGGAACCGTCGGCCGCGGCGGTGAAGCAGGCCGTCGCGCTCGGCACGGCGGTGGTCGCCGTCGAACCGCGGGCGCGATGGGAGTCGCTCTACAAACTCGTCAACCACGCATTCGAGCACCACGGCGATCGCGGCGATCCGCTCAACGACTCCGGTACCGACCTGATCGGGCTGGCGCAGTCGATCGCCGACCGCACCCACGGGATGATCAGCATCGAGGACGACCAATCGCACGTGCTGGCGTACTCGGCGTCCAGCGACGAGGCCGACGAACTGCGCAGGCTGACCATTCTCGGCCGGGCGGGCCCAGCCGAGCATCTTGAGTGGATCGGACAATGGGGCATCTTCGACGCCCTGCAATCCAGTGGCGATGTCGTCCGCGTCGACGAACGCCCGGAGCTGGGGCTTCGGCCGCGGCTCGCGGTCGGCATCCACCTTCCCGCGACGGACGCGCGGCGACCGCCCGGCTTCGCGGGCACCATCTGGCTGCAACAGGGATCCGCACCGTTGGCCGACGATGTCGAGGAGGTGCTGCGCGGCGGGGCTGTGCTGGCGGCGCGCATCATGTCGCGGCTGGCGGCCGCCCCATCGACGCACACGGTGCTGGTTCAGGAGTTGCTCGGGCTTGGCGAAGACAGTGTCGACGTCGACGCGATCGCCGGTGAGCTCGGCGTCGCCGCCGACGGTCGCGCGGCGCTGGTCGGGTTCCGTGGCGAAGGCACCGCCGTCCCCGCGAATGTGATCGCGTTGAGCGCCAGCGCTTTTCGCGCCGACGCTCAGGTGGCTTCGACCGGCGAGCGAGTGTATGTGTTGTTGCCGAAGATCGGGGCGACGTCGTCGCTGACGTCGTGGGTGCGCGGCATGGTCGCCGCGCTGCGCCGCGAGCTGGGTCTGACGCTGCGGGCGGTGATCGCTGCGCCACTGGCCGGCCTGGCCGGTGCGGCGGGTGCGCGTGCGGAAGTGGACCGCGTGTTCGACAGCGCCGATCGTCACCCCGGCGCCATCGGTCAGGTCACATCGCTGGACGAGGCGCACACCACGGTGCTGCTCGACGAGATCGTCGCGCACGTCGCCGGCCAACAGCGGCTCGTCGACCCGCGGGTGCGCGCGCTGCGCGAGCAGGACCCGATGCTGGCCGACACGCTGGCCGCGTATCTGGACGGTTTCGGCGACATCGCCACGGTGGCGCAGCGACTGCACGTGCACCCGAATACGGTGCGCTACCGCATCCGTCGCATCGAGAAACTGTTGTCGACGTCGCTGGACGATCCGGAGGACCGGTTGGTTCTCGCGCTGGGTCTGCGCGCTACCGAGCTGCGCTAGTTTCCGCGCGAGCAGACGCAAAGGTTCGGTCACTCCTGCGGTTTTGCGGACACTAGCGTCTGCTCGCGCGGCAAGGTGACCGTCAGGCAAGCGTGAGTGCGCCCTCGGCCAGCTCGTCGAACCGCTCGATGGCCTCGTCGCCGTCGGCGTCGAGCCCGCGGAGCGGGCCGCGGTCGGCCAGACACCGCTGCGCGTACAGCCGGGCGACGAGAGCCTTTCGGTCGGTTCGGTTTTCGGCTTGCTCCCAGGCAGCCTGTTCGGTCAGCAATGCGCCAGCATAGACGTCGCCCATGAACTGTGCGAGCGGAAACAGCCGCGCCTCGGCGACCGCACCGTCGAGCTTGCTCCACGCGGTGACCGCCGCGTCGAGGTCCTCGATGCGCCGTGACACCAACGCGGTGGTGTCATCGGCATCCGATACCGCCACCGCATCGTGAAGGCGTTGCAGCAGCGGCTCGTGCGCCTTGGCGCGTTCGATGCCGCGCCGCACGTCGAGGCAGAGGATGTTGTCGGGGCCCTCCCAAATGGTGTTCACCTGCGCATCGCGCAATATCCGTGCCACCGGCCATGTTTCGATATAGCCGTTGCCGCCGTGGATTTCGATCGCGTCGGATGCCATGGTGATGCCGAGCCTGCACACCTTAAGCTTCGTGACGGGCACGGCGATGCGCTGACGAACCCGCCTCGGCTGTCGGTGGTTGGCGGCGCCGGTGCCGTCGAACACGAGCGCCTGAGCGGCTTCGACGTCGACGATCATCTCGGCCAACTTGCGTCGCATCAACGGCTTGTCGATCAGCGCGTCACCGAACGCCTGCCGGCGCTTGGCGTAACACAGCGACTCGACGAGTGCCCGTCGCGCATTACCGAGCGCGAAGAGCGCGATACCCAGCCGGGCCGCGTTGGTCAGCTCCATCATCCGGCCGAGCCCCTTGCCGTCGGATGGACCCGCCTCGTCGCTGGGCTCGCCGGAAAGGAGAAACGCCTCGGCATCGACGAATTCGATCTCGCCAGAGGCGACCGAGCGGGTGCCGAGCTTGTCCTTGAGCCGTCGCACGCGCACCCCGTTGCGTGAGCCGTCGCGGCTGGTGCGCAGCACGAGGAATGTCGCAACGCCGCGGCTGGAGTCTGGCGCCCCTTCGGGTTTGGCCAGCACGACGAACGCCTGCCCGTTGCAATTCGACGCGAACCACTTGAATCCGTTGAGCAGCCACGCATCTCCGTTGCGCGAGGCCGTCGTCTCGAGCGCCCCGAGGTCGGAGCCGCCGGTCCGCTCGGTAAGCAGCTGCGCCGTCTCGCCCTCCCACTCGCCCGACTCGAACTTGGCCAGCACGTGGTCGCGAACATCGGGCGGGGCGTACGCGGCGACCAACGCCTTGACCATGCCGCCGCCGGTGCCGAGCGCGCATCCCATCCCGATGTCGGCCTGGTTGAGCAGATAGTTGGCCGCGAACAAGGGCAGCGACGAGCTCATGCCCGCCCCGCGCGCATCGTCGCGGAGGACCTGCTGGGCATCGAGCACGGCACGCCGGGATTCGATGAACGACGGCGGCATGATGACGTGGCTGACGTCGTGTCCCCACCGGTCATAGCGCTCGAGCCGAGGTGGGTTGCGGTCGGTCTCGTCTGCCCACCGCGCGACCGGGCCGCCCATCAGCTGACCGATGCGCGCCAGGTGCGGCTCGGCGACCGCCAACTCGTCGGGCTTCAAGTAGTAGGCCATGGTGGTCTGCAGCGTGGGATCGGTTGCATACCAATTGAGACCCACTGCCCCCTGGTAGTCCTCGGTGCGGTAGCGCGCCGACTTCTCCGGGGTCGTGAAGGGCAGCCGGTCGACGGCCTCCACGTCGTAATCGCTCATGCCGAGACGGTATTGCAGGTTCGACGTCCAGTGAAGCACCGGCCAGGCGCGCCACCGACCGATTTTGGACGCCATGTATTGCGCGCATCTTGCAGACGCACAAATCACCGCCCAGTTCAATTGACGGTCGTGTCGGTAAATTCGGCGTCTTAGCCGCTGGTAGACACGACACTCAATTGTTCAAACAAATTGATCATGGATTATTCGCTTATTGACCCCGGCATTTTTGCGCATCCAGCTTGCGACTCACCCCGCCACTCCCCGTAGCATGCGAGAGTATGGGGAGGCCAAAAGGGCTGTCCACTCGCTGCACGGTCGAGGGCTGCGACCGCAAACTCGAGGGACATAGCCGCTCGGAAGGCGAAACGCACGGAAACGCCAAGCTCACCGCGGAAAAAGTGCGGGAATTGCGCAGATCGCATGCCGAGGGCGCGACACTTCGGGCACTTGCCGAGAAATACGGAGTGTCGAATGTGTCAATTTACAACGCGGTATCGGGTAAGACCTGGCGGCGCCTGGACTAGGAGCCGTCACACGTCGAGGACCGTAGATGCGCACGCTCCTCGATCTCCGCTTCGTCGAGATAGGTCATCATCGGCACGCCGGGCGCGCAGAGCATGAACACCACGAACTTGCTGGGGATGTCGGTGCGCAGGTTTGCCGCCTGGTAGTGCACCACCTCGAACCCCGGCTCCCAGAACGCCTCGCCCGCCTTGACGGGATACGGCCGTTCGCCTTCGAGTTCGAACAGAATCTCCCCTTCGAGCACATAGCCGAACACCGGACCGGAATGCCGGTGCGGTCCGGAACCGGCATCGCCGGGCGGGATCGTGACGGTGGCGACCATCGCCGCGGAATTCGTTGGGAGGCGCGGAGTTTCGTGCAGCAGCACATCGAGTACGTTCGTCGGTGACGGGCCAACTGGCAGCATGTCTAGCACGCTAACGCCGCGCCCCGGTTTTTCGGTGGTCCATTCCGGCACCGAACCGATGGGCCAATACTCGGCTAAGCGGTGAGCCGCTCGACGGCGGCGTCGATCCGTTCGTCGGTGGCGGTCAACGCAATTCGCACGTGCTGCGACCCGCGGGGGCCGTAGAACTCGCCGGGGGCGACGAGGATTCCGAGCTGTGCCAGCCACGCCAGCGTGTCACGGCACGGTTCACCGCGGGTAGCCCACAGATACAGTCCGGCCTCGGAGTGATCGACGGTCAGGCCCGCCGCCAGCACCGCGGGCAGCAGTGCGGCGCGGCGTCGCTCGTAGCGTGCGCGCTGCTCGCGTTCGTGTGCGTCGTCGTCGAGCGCGGCGACCATCGCACCCTGGACGGGCGTCGGCGTCATCATCCCCGCGTGCTTGCGTACCGCGAGCAGCTCCGCGATCAGGGCACGGTCGCCCGCGACGAAGCCGGCCCGATACCCGGCGAGCGAAGAGGTCTTCGACAGCGAGTGAATCGCCAGCAGCCCGGTGTGGTCACCATCGCAGACCGACGGGTGCAGCAACGAAACGGGTTCGGCGTCCCAGCCCAGGCCGAGATAGCACTCGTCGGACGCGACGATCGCGCCGCGTTCGCGGGCCCAACCGACCACCTTGCGAAGGTGGTCGGTGCCGAGCACAGCACCGGTCGGATTGCTCGGCGAGTTGATGTAGACCAATGCCGGCGATTGCGGCCCCAGCTGGGTGAGCGAGTCGGCGAGCAGGAACCTGGCGCCAGCCAGGCGCGCCCCGACTTCGTATGTCGGATAGGCCAATTCGGGCAGCACGACGAGATCGTCGGCGCCGAGGCCCAGTAGTGTCGGCAGCCATGCGATCAGCTCCTTGGTGCCGATCGCGGGAATCACCGCGTCCTCGTCCAGCCCGGTGACGCCGTAGCGCCGGCCCAGGGCGGCCACCGCCGATGCACGCAGCGCCCGGGTGCCCACGGTCGTCGGATAACCGGGTGCAGAGCTCGCGGCGGCCAGTGCCTCGCGGATCAGCGGTGCAACGGGATCGACCGGCGTGCCGACCGACAGGTCGACGATGCCGTCGGGGTGGGACCGGGCCAGCGCCGTCTCGTCGGCGAGGGTGTCCCACGGAAACGCCGGCAGCCCCGCGGAGACGCTGGGGTGAACGACGTGTGCTCTAGCCGTTATTAGTCCTCACCCTGGGGCGGCAGGTCCTTGACCGACTGCGGGTCGTTGTCGGTCTGGCCGACCTTCGACGCCCCACCGGGTGACCCGAGCTCCGCGAAGAAGTCGGCGTTGATCTGGGTGTATCCGCTCCACTGGTCCGGCACATCGTCTTCGTAGTAGATGGCCTCGACAGGGCAGACCGGCTCGCACGCGCCGCAGTCCACGCATTCGTCGGGATGGATGTACAGCATGCGTGCACCCTCATAGATGCAGTCGACAGGGCATTCCTCGATACAGGCCTTGTCCTTGATGTCGACGCAGGGTTCGGCAATCGTGTACGTCACTGAGTGCTCCTCAAGTCCTCTTCGATCAACCTGATCAATGGGGGCTGCCTGTGTGTAGGGCTCACCGAAATTCCTGCCAGTATCCGATGTGGACACGGGCCCGTGTTTCTCAGCCTGCCCTAACTTTTTGCGCCCACCTTTGAGGGGTGGACGCGTAGTTACTGATACTAGACGTTGCATATACAAACGCCTACCCGGCACACCCCTATGCGCGCATGTGCAGTGCAACAAGTTGCATATGCCCGCGGTATGCTTCTAGGCTGCCGACGTGGCACTCCCCCACGCGATCCTGGTGTCGCTGTCCGAGCAGTCCGGCTCCGGTTACGAGCTGGCCCGCCGGTTCGACCGGTCGATCGGCTTCTTCTGGAGTGCCACCCACCAGCAGATCTACCGCACGCTGCGGACGATGGAGGACGACGGCTGGGTGCACGTCACACCTGTCAAGCAGCAGGGGCGGCCCGACAAGAAGGTGTACACCGTCGCCGACGCCGGGCGTGCCGAATTGGCCCGCTGGATCGCCGAACCGTTGTCCGGTCGCGGCAGTTCGGTGGCCGACAACCGCACGCGCGACCTGGCGGTCAAGATCCGCGCGGCCGCCCACGGCGATATCGACGCGTTGCGTGCGCAGGTCGCTGCGTTGCGCGCCGAACGCGCCGGGCTGCTCGACACCTATCTCGGATTCGAGAAGCGGCAGTTCCCCGACCCAAGCGCGCTCAGCGGAAGCGCATTGCACCAGTACCTCGTGCTGCGCGGCGGCATCCGCGCCGAGGAGAGTGCCGTGGAATGGCTCGACGAGGTGGTGGCCGGTTTGAAGGAGAACGCGTGACAGACCCGTACCCGAATCTGTTGTCCCCATTAGATCTTGGGTTCACCACCCTGCGCAACCGGGTGGTGATGGGTTCGATGCACACCGGCCTGGAGGACCGAGGCGGAGACGCTGACCGGCTCGCCGCATATTTCGCCGAACGCGCCCGCGGCGGCGTCGGCCTGATCATCACCGGCGGCTATGCACCCAACCGCACCGGCTGGCTGCTGCCGTTCGCGTCGCAACTGGTTTCGTCATCGGAGGCCCGTCGCCATCGGCGCATCACCGACGCGGTGCACGAGGCCGGTGGCAAGATTCTGCTACAGATCCTGCACGCGGGCCGCTATGCCTACCACCCGTTTTCGGTGAGTGCGTCGTCAATCAAGGCGCCGATCAACCCGTTCCGGCCACGCGCACTGCGGAATGTCGATGGCACGATCGCCGACTTCGCCCGCTGCGCGACACTCGCCCGCGCCGCCGGATACGACGGTGTCGAGATCATGGGCAGCGAAGGCTATTTGCTCAACCAATTCCTGGCTGCCCGTACCAACAAGCGGACCGATGCCTGGGGCGGATCACCCGAGAAGCGGCGGCGGTTCCCGGTGGAGATCGTGCGGCGCACGCGCAAGGCCGTCGGTCCGGATTTCATCATCTGCTATCGAATGTCGATGGCCGACTATGTCGAGGACGGCCAAAGCTGGGACGAAATCATCGCGCTGGCGAGAGAAGTCGAGGCGGTCGGGGCGACCATGATCAACTCCGGGTTCGGCTGGCACGAGGCGCGGGTCCCGACGATTGTCACCTCCGTTCCGAACAGCGCGTTCGTCGACATCAGCAGCGCGGTGACCGAACACGTGACGATCCCGGTGGTGGCGTCGAACCGTATCAACATGCCGCAGGCCGCCGAGCAGATTCTCGCCGACACGCACGTGCGACTTATCTCGATGGCGCGCCCGATGCTGGCCGACCCTGACTGGGTGAACAAGGCGCAGGCCGACGCGGCCGACGAGATCAACACATGCATCTCGTGCAACCAGGCGTGCCTGGACCACGCCTTCGTGCACAAGAAGGTGTCGTGCCTGCTGAACCCGCGAGCGGGACGCGAGACCGATCTGGTGCTTTCGCCGACCCGCCGCACCCGGCGCGTCGCGGTTGTCGGCGCAGGCCGGCGGGTTTGGCCGCAGCGGTGACCGCAGGGCAGCGTGGACACGCGGTCACGCTGTTCGAAGCTGGCAGCGTCATCGGCGGTCAATTCGACTTGGCCAGAAGGATTCCCGGCAAGGAAGAGTTCAGCGAGACCATCCGCTACTACACCCGGATGCTCGACAAACACGGGGTCGACGTTCGGCTGAACACCCGTGCGGACATCGACGAGCTCAGCGGTTACGACGACGTCGTGCTCGCCACGGGTGTGACCCCGAGGTTGCCCGACATTCCTGGCATCGACCATCCGATGGTGCTGTCCTACGCAGAGGCGATCATGGGCGAGCCGGTCGGCAAGAGCGTGGCCGTCGTCGGGGCCGGAGGCATCGGTTTCGACGTGAGCGAGTTCCTGGTGACGACGCCGGCAGGGCCGGCAGACGAATACCGATCGCCGTCGATAATTCTCAAGGAGTGGAAGGCGGAGTGGGGTGCCGCCGATCCGCAGGAGGCACGCGGCGCGCTGACCACGCCGATCCCCGCGCCCGCCGCGCGTGAGGTCTATCTACTGCAGCGGACCAAGGGCCCGCAGGGCCGTGGGCTCGGCAAGACATCGGGCTGGGTGCACCGGGCGTCGCTGAAGGCCAAGGGCGTCACGCAGCTATCGGGCGTGAACTACGAGCGCATCGACGACGACGGCCTGCATATCAGCTTCGGTCCCGATCGCGAGCGCATGCAGGTGCTCGAGGTCGACAACGTGGTGATCTGCGCGGGTCAGGAGCCGGTGCGTGAGCTCGAGGAAGGCCTGCGCCGCAACGGAATCGACCCACACGTGATCGGCGGGGCGGCACTGGCGGCCGAACTCGACGCCAAGCGCGCGATCAAGCAGGGCACCGAACTGGCCGCCCGCCTCTGAGTCTCAGTCCGCGGTCGCCTCACACCGCGAGCGTGCGTGTCTGCATCGCGACACGCCGCATTTGACCGGCACTTCGTGCACGCTCGCGAGGATCGACAGTGCCCCTAGTCCGCGATCGCTTCGACGACCATCTTGTAGACACCCGGGTGAGCTACCGCGCCAAATCGCGCAGCCTCTCGGATGCTGGCCTGGAACTCGGGGTTTGCGGTAGCGGCGCGCAGCGCATCCACGCTGTCCCAGACGGCTACGTTCACCAACTGGTATGAGGCGTCAGGCGTGAGCGCGCGGTGCAGCCGAAACGACCGAAATCCCGGTTGTTTGCGCATGATCTCGCCGCGCTCCTTCCACCCCTCCATGAACTCGTCGATCTTGCCAGGATCGAGTTCGAAGACGTTGACGAATGTGACGGGGTCGGCGTCAGGCTGTTCTGATGTCATAACGCCGGTATACGCCAACAACCTGACTGGCACACGACCCGCGATCGGACGGCTCCGGCTAAGGCTTCAACACCGAGACCGCCATGTCGACGAACGCGTCCATGAGTGCGCGCCGCCGACCCGGTGGCTCGTTGGGCAGATCGAGGGCGAGGTGGCCGGCAAGATCGATCACAAGGCTGATGCGCAAGGAAGCCGTATCAGACTCCATACCAAGTGCTTTCACGATCTCCTCCGCATTACGCGCAGTATCTGCCCGGTCCATGGCGCGCAATCTCGGATCGGCCCGGATCGCCGCCATCAACTCGGCGCTCAACTTGTCTTCGGTGATTCGCAGGTAGGTCTTCAGAGCCCGCTCCATCGCGGCGGGCATCTCGGCGGGCGACGATGCAGACGCGATGTCAAGAAGCAGACGTTCATCACCCCTGCGCAGGTGGCGCTCCACCAACCCTGCGACCAGTGACGCTTCGGTCGGAAAATATTGGTACAGCGAGCCGATCGGAATGCCGCTGGCGTCGGCGACCCGCGTCATCGTCAGACCCTCCATGCCCTCGGCAACGATGATCGCTCCAGCTTCGGTGAGGATCGACTCGACTCGCGCGATGGCCCGCGCTTGGACCGGTTTGCGCCCGACGGGAACACCCGTCGCCGTCATGCGTCGACGAGGTGCTGCAGATGTCGATAGCCGGCGCGCTTGGCGAAGTCCGGCAGGTGATTGATCTTCCCGCCGATGCCCCAGCGTCCCTCGGTGATCTCCTGGAAGGCCACCGACGTGGTCACCATGACCCCCTGCTTGGCGCCCTCTTCGTCAAACAAACGCTGAACGCGCGCAACGTAATCGGCCGCGTGCTCGTCGTCGAGGACGCCCTGCGGCGGGTGAAACCACAGAAAGACCGGCACCACCATCGACGTCGGATCGGTGCCGTTGGACCGGATGGCGCCACTGGCCAACTGCTCCCAGATGATGATCAAACCCATCCGGTACTCCGGATCCTTCGGCATCTGCTCGGCGTCGGCCGATGCTTCGTTGAGTTCGGCGATCAACCGCTCCGTGGCGTCTTCGTCGAACACTCCTGCCGGCACCTGAACTCTGATAATCGGCATCGGGACCTCCTTGGCGTTGCCGTCGTCGCCAGAATATGAGGATCCCTCATATTTGTCAAAGCAGACACCAATGCCCCGCAGCGCCATTTCGGGCCGCGGGGCATTGGCCGCGAGTCGCTAGGCCTGCTTGAGCGCCTCGATCTCGAGCGTGATCGTCACCCTGTCGCCGACGACGGTGCCGCCAGTCTCGAGAGGCAGATCGATGTCGATGCCGAAGTCTTTGCGGTTCAGCACGACCGATGCGGTGAAGCCGGCGACCTCACCATGGCCCATGCCGGGATTGGTGCCGTTGAATTCGAGCTCCAGGCTGACCGGCTTGGTGATGCCCTTGAGGGTGAAATCGCCGTCGAGCACGTACCGATCGCCGATCTCCCGCACGCCCGTCGAGGAGAACGTCGCGGTCGGGTACTTCTCGACGTCGAAGTAGTCGGCCGACTTCAGGTGGGCGTCGCGCTGCTCGTTGCGGGTATCGACGGAGTCGACAGCGATCTCTGCGGTCACAGAAGGAGTGCCGTCCTCGCCCACCACGACAGCGCCGCTAAACGCGTTGAAATGGCCTCGGACCTTGCTCACCAGCAGGTGGCGTACCGAGAACGCGATCGACGAGTGAACAGGGTCGATGGCCCAGGTGCCGGTGAGCTGGCTGGTCGCGGTGGCTGCGGTCATGTTGCTTTCTCCTCGAGTGGTGGCGTCGGCCGTTCCGACACCCTCGAGGAGATAAGCGGACCTCAGTCCGGTTCTATTCCCTGGGTGCCCAAACTGCCCGGGCGCCGCTGTCGCCGATCAATACAACCCCGACAACAGAGGCACCGCCTACCACTATGGCGAGGACCGCAGCGACCGCGGCGAGGGTCCGTCGTGGCTCCGACGACCGCGACTCCGCCCGGTGCTGAACCGCTTGGACGATGGCCACGACCAACAATGCGATGGCGATGTAGATCATCCATCCGCCGCGATGCACGTGCGTTTCCAGGATTGGGGAATACGACAAAGCATGGTTGTACAGCCATCCGCCGGCGGAGGTGGTCAGCGGCGTCAGAACCATGACCGACCCGGCAAGCGCGAGCACCAGCCATACCAATCGCCGACGCGCGGCGGGCCAGATCGCGCACAGGATTTCGAGCCCTGCAGTCAATGGCGCAAGCACCACGATGGCGTGGACCAGTAGGGCGTGGGCAGGCAAACCGAAAATCGTCGTCAAGGCGCGCTCCTGGGCCGGGGATGGCGTCACTCTTAACGTATACGTTCGGTGCCCGGGACTTGGTTCAGCGTGGCGTGCGCATTCGCGCAAACGTAGCTGAGATTTCCGGAACTATGCGGCCAGCGGCGCGTAGGTGGTGGTGCGCTGACGTGCGGGGCGGCCGATGCCTTCGGCGATCGCTATGAGTTCCTCGACGGACTTCGCCGAGCCGAATTCCGAGCCGGCCATGCGCGAGATCGTTTCCTCCATCAGTGTCCCGCCCAGGTCGTTCGCGCCGCCGTTGAGCATCACCTGCGTACGCTCGACACCGAGCTTGACCCAGCTGGTCTGGATGTGAGAGATCCTGCCGTGCAGCATGATCCGCGCCAGCGCGTGGACGGCCCGGTTGTCGCGGTGCGTCGGGCCCGGGCGCGCCCCGCCGGCCAGATACAGCGGCGATGACTGGTGCACGAACGGCAGCGGCACGAATTCGGTGAAGCCGCCGGTGTTGTCCTGGATGTCGCGAAGAACGTTCAGGTGCCCGACCCAGTGCCGAGGGGTGTCAACGTGCCCGTACATCATCGTTGAGCTCGACCGCAGACCGACTTCATGTGCGGTGGTGACGACCTCGATCCACATCGACGTGGGCAGCTTGCCCTTCGTCAGCACCCAACGGACCTCGTCGTCGAGTATCTCGGCCGCTGTGCCCGGGATGGTGTCCAGGCCGGCCTCGCGCAGGCCAATCAACCACTCCCGAATCGAAAGCCCGCTCTTGGTGACGCCGTTGGCGATCTCCATGGGCGAGAACGCATGCACGTGCATCGACGGCACTCGGTCTTTCACCGCACGCACCAGATCGGCGTATCCGGTGACGGGCAGCTCGGGGTCGATGCCGCCCTGCATGCACACCTCCGTCGCGCCAGCGACATGCGCCTCCCACGCCCGGTCGGCCACCTCGCTGGTCGACAACGAGTAAGCGTCGGCGTCGCCCTTGCGTTGCGCGAATGCGCAGAACCGGCAACCCGTGTAGCAGATGTTGGTGAAGTTGATGTTGCGGTTCACCACGAAGGTGACTTCATCACCGACGGTGTCGCGGCGCAGCGAATCCGCCAGCGCGGCTACGGCTTCCAGGGCCGGTCCGTCAGCGGTGGCCAAGGCCAGGTATTCGTCGTCAGTGCACCCGGCAGGATCGCGCTCCGCGGAGCGCAATGCGGCGACGATGTCGGTGTCGATGCGCTCGGGCGCGCGAGCCGCAAGCTCGCCGACCTTCTCGCGGATGGACTCCCAGTCGCCGAACGCGCTGTCCAAATCGCTGCGGGTAGCGGTCAGGCGGCCCTCGGCATCGATCGCGGAATGCAGATCGATCCGCCCGAGTGACTCGGCGGACTCGTCGGGCTCTTGCCACGGGCGTCCAACGGGATTGACGTCCAACGCGAAGCCGGTGTCGGGGTCGGCCAGCGCCGCCACGTGGCCTTGCACACGCGGATCGATCCACGCCGCGCCAGCCTGCACATAGGGCGGCTGCGCGGTTAGCCGCTGCACGAGGTCGTAGCCCGCCTCCTCGGTCACCGCGGCCAGCTCATCAAGTGCGGGCCAGGGGCGTTCGGGGTTGACGTGATCCGGGGTCAGCGGCGAGACGCCGCCCCAGTCGTCGACGCCCGCGCCGATCAGGGCAAGGCATTCGTCACGCGACACAAGATTGGGCGGTGCCTGTACGCGCATCTTCGGCCCGAGCACCAACCGGGAGACGGCGATCGTCGCGACGAAATCATCGATGCCGGTGTCGGGCACCGATGCCATCGCGGTGTGATCCTTCGCGCGGAAGTTCTGCACGATGACTTCCTGGACGTGGCCGAACTCCTTGTGGGACCGCCGGATTGCGTGCAGCGTCTCGGCGCGCTCGGTGAGCGTCTCGCCGATGCCGACGAGTAGGCCCGTGGTGAACGGAATCGACAGCCGCCCAGCGTCGTCGAGCGTCCGCAGCCGAACCTCGGGGTCTTTGTCCGGGCTGCCGTAGTGCGCCAGCCCCTTGGTCTCGAACAGCCGACGCGACGTGGTCTCGAGCATCATCCCCATCGACGGGGCGACCGGCTTGAGCTTCGAGAGCTCCGTCCACGACATGACACCGGGATTGAGGTGCGGCAGCAAGCCGGTCTCTTCAAGTACGCGGATGGCCATCGCACGCACGTAGTCCAAAGTCGAGTCGTAGCCACGCTCGTCCAGCCATTGCCTGGCCTCGTCCCAACGCTCCTCGGGACGGTCGCCGAGTGTGAAAAGTGCTTCTTTGCACCCTAATTCGGCCCCGCGGCGAGCGACGTCGAGAATCTCGTCGGGCTCCATGTACATGCCGACACCCTGTGCGCGCAGCTTGCCGGGAACGGTGACGAAGGTGCAGTAGTGGCAGGTGTCGCGGCATAGATGCGTGACCGGGATGAACACTTTGCGCGAATAGCTGACCGGCAGCCGTCCGTTCGGGCCACGCCGAGCCGACGACGTCAGCCCGGCGTCACGCACGCGGGCAGCGCTGGCGCATAGATCGGCCAGGTCGTCGCCGCGGGCGGTCATGGCGATGGCCGCCTCATCCACATTCAGGGCAACGCCATCGCGGGCGCGCCGCAACACGCGCCGCAATGCGGTAGGACTGGGCGCGTCGGATTTCGGTGGGACCGCCGGGCTGGGCAGATCGGTGCCGCGGTGGGGGTTCAGAGCCACTCCTGTGTAACCCCACGTTCGTCAATGATCATCCGCGCGTCTCACATTCTGAAACATCGGCGCCTGGCATATCGGCCACAGTAGTCCGCGCGCTGGCTGGGGTGTCGGGCTGCCGTCGTGCGGGCGAAATGCGACACGCTCGCAGCGTCGATTCGCCTATGCCCGCGTCAACATTTGCGCAGGTTCAGCCAGGTCGGAGGCCTACTCGGCAGGGAGCACCATGAAAATCTCCGCAGGCTCGGCCCTCATTGCGAGCGTCACTACTTTGACGATCAGCGCCGTCACAGCGGCCCGTCGGTACAACCCCTTCCGCCGCCGCGCCCAGCGGTTCAGCTGGCGGCCTCGGTCCAGCCGCTGGCTGCACCGAGGCTGTTCACCCCTGGCGCGTTCTTGGCCAACCCGACCCAGCGCTTCGTCTTCCTTTCGAGCGCGGGGCAACCGTTCCCGACGCCTGTGTACCCACCGGTCGTCGGTGGCACCTCCATCGACTCGACCATCAAGAACATCTACAACGCCATCGAGCCCTGGGTGCAGTGGGGCTTCGAAGTCGCGGCGTACGCGGTGGATGCCGTCGACCAGACGACGGGTGCTGACCAAACCGAAACCCATGTCCCACCAGGTAAGCAGATCGCCGAACTGGCAAAGACCGTCGGCAATGGCGTAGTTCGGGCCCAGGGTGAGGTGCGCGAGGTCGGCAAGGGTGTGCAA
>Ga0318562_10000726_pt1 | contig 14700 bp, 10 predicted proteins | sample GRESIP066b5f18_FD_203688 | JGI IMG/M metagenome (GOLD analysis project Ga0318562, IMG submission 203688) | Tropical soil microbial communities from Luquillo Experimental Forest, Puerto Rico - GRE.SIPMG.066b5f18 | ecosystem: Environmental > Terrestrial > Soil > Tropical forest > Bulk soil... | reverse complement strand
CCCCCGGTCAGGTCCGGATGTGGCTGAACCTCGGCACCGCCGACGGGCTCGATGCCGCCGGGCTCGGTCCTGCGCTGGAGGCCCTGGGGGCCCCGTCGGGAAAGGTCCAGCGGAGCGACCTCCGGCAGACCTACGCCTACCTCTTCGTCGCCGAAGAGGACGCCCCGGCGTTCGAGTCGCTCACCGGAAAGACGCACGGCACGAAGACCCTGAAGCTGGAGCGCGCCCGCCGGCGCTGAGGAGGCCCGGATGCCCGACCGACCCACGCCCGAGGCGCTCCGGCGCGTCGCCCTCCTCTCGTCCCTCACCGATGCCGAGCTCTCCGCGTTGGCGGCGAGCGCGGTGACGCAGGAGGTGGCTGCCCAGCAGCCGCTCTTCCGGGAGGGAGACCCGGGCGATGGCCTCCTCCTCCTGCTCTCCGGCTCGGCCGAGGTGGTGAAGCGAGACCCCACCGGCAAGCACCAGATCCTCGCCGTGCTCACCGCCCCGGCGGTGCTGGGGGAGATGGCGGCGCTGGAGCCGGGCGGGAAGCGGACCGCCTCGGCGCTGGCGGTGACTCCGGTCGAGCTGGCGATGGTCTCCGGCGCCGAGCTCCGCTCGAAGGTGGCGGCCGGCGAGACCGGGGCGCTCAAGCTCGCCGCGGGCATCGCCCGGATCCTCGCCCGGCGGCTCAACGACGTGAACGCCCGGCTGGTTCAGCTCCTCACCGCCGCCCCGCACATCGAGCAGCTGGTCGAGTTCCAGCGGGTGCTCGATCGCTGGGGTGATTGAGCGGAGCTAGGTGAAGAGGGCGTTCAGCTCGCGGACCGACACCTGGTCGGCGGTCATGACCCCCGTCCGGCCCTTCTCCAGCGCCTCGACGGTGAGCCGGCGGAGCAGCCCCAGCGTTGCCTGGAGCGGCCCGCACCCCAGGCTGACCCGCCGCACGCCCGCCGCCGCAAGGGCGTCGATCGGCGGCACGCCCGCGTACCCGGCGTAGACGTTGAACGGCAGCTCGATCGCCCGGGCGAAGCGGCCGATCTCCCCGATCTCCACCATGCCCGGGACGAAGATGCCGTCGGCGCCGGCGGCGGCGAACTGGCGGGCGCGCTCCAGCGCTTCGTCGAACCGGCCCTGGGGCCCGGGCTGGGGAGCGAAGTAGGCGTCGGTCCGGGCATTGACGAAGAGCCGGACCTCCCGCCTGGCAGCGAGCGTCCGGAGGGAGGCGATCCGGTCGCAGAGCAGCTGGGAGGGAACGAGCCGGCCAGTCTCCCGATCGACTCCGTCCTCGATGTTCAGACCGACCACCCCCAGGTCGAGCAGCTCGCCCACCAGCTGCGTCATCTCCTCCGGGCTGCGGCCATAGCCACGCTCAAGGTCGACGGTGAGGGGTCCCTTGACCACCCGGCGGATGCGGGCCACCGCGGCGACCAGCTCCTCGCGGGGGAGGCGCTCCCCGTCGGCATACCCGAGCGACCAGGCGAGCCCGGCGCTGGTGGTGGCGATGGCGGGTGCACCGGCCTCCTCGATCAGGCGGGCGCTCACCGCGTCCCAGGCATTCACCAGGACCAGCGGCTTTCCCGCGGCGTGTAGGGAACGGAAGACCTCGGCCTGCTGCGACAGGGTGGGCGGCGCCATGCGGAGACAGTAACCAGGCCCCTCGGCGCGGACCTGGCGAATCTTGCTCTGTCGCTGGACGGACGGCGGCGGCGGGCCACCCTCCCGTTTACAGCGGTGGGCGTAGACCCGAGGACGCCGCCCGGAATCGCGCGGCAGTGAGACCCTGCCCTCGACCGGATCGATCGGTCTTCAAGCGGGGTGGTCTCGATGTCTCGTCAGATGGCGGTTCACGGGGTGGTGGTGCTCGGAATCCTTCTTCTCGGCTGTGGCGTCGCGACCGCCCCGGCCCCGGCCGCCAGCACGCACGACGGCGAGAACCGATCCCGCGGCCCTGCTCCCGGGGACTGCGCCGGGATGCTCGCCCTCTCCCTTGACGACGTGGTGGTGACCTCGGCGGCGGTCGTCCCCGCCGATCCGGACAGCGGCCTCCCCGAGTACTGCGACGTGGTGGGGACCATTCATGGCACGGTGGTCTTCGACGTCCGGCTACCGACCGGCGGCTGGAACAGGAAGCTCTGGTTCGGCGGCAACATGGGCTTTGCCGGGCACATCCGGCGTGACACCTCGGCCGGCCTCTCGCGGGGCTACGCAACCGTCTCCACCGACACCGGTCACACCGTCCAGAACCCCGACCTCGATAACCTCGACGGCTCCTGGGCCCTCAACGACGTGCCGGCGGAGATCGACTTCGGCTACCGCGCGGTGCACGAGAGCACGGTGGTGGGGAAGCAGGTGGTCCGGGCGTTCTACGGCCGGGCGGCGAACAGGGCCTACTTCGATGGCTGTTCCAACGGCGGCCGCCAGGCGCTCCAGGAAGCTGCCCGCTATCCCGACGACTACGACGGGATCGCCGCCGGAGCCCCGGTCCTCGACGAGACCGGGCTGATGACCGGCTACGTCTGGGACATGCAGGCCCAGCACGCCACCGAGGACAGCAGCGACGTTCCCCTGGAGAAGCTGCCGTTGATCGGGAACGCGGTGCTCGCCGGGTGCGATGCCCTCGACGGTCTGACCGACGGATTGATCGACGATCCCCGGAAGTGCCACTTCGACCCGGGCACGCTGCTCTGCACTGGCCCGGATGGACCCGACTGCCTGACGGCGACCCAGGTCCAGGCGCTGCGAGCGATCTACGCCGGCCCCTCGACCTCAGAGGGCGAGCAGCTCTATCCGGGCTTCCTCCCGGGCGGAGAGACCCCCGACGCGAGCTTCAACGGCTGGGACGTGTGGCTGGTGAGCAGCGATGACCTGGGGCCCTCGCTCCAGTTCATCCTGATGGACCAGTTCCTCCGTTACCTGGCCTTCCGCCCCGACCGTCCGGACTTCGATTTCCACACCTTCGACTTCGACCACTCGCCGCAGCAGATGCGGGCCATCGCCCAGCTCCTCAATCCCAGCAGCGACCTGAGCGCCTATCGACGGTCTGGCGGAAAGCTCCTGATGTACCAGGGCTGGAGTGATGCCTCGCAGTCCGCGCTCCGGACGGTGGAGTACTTCCGCGAGGTGAAGCACGCCAGCCATCACCACGGCGGCGACTTCGCCCGGCTGTTCATGGTCCCGGGGATGTTCCACTGCGGCGGTGGGCCCGGGCCAAACGACTTCGACTACCTCGGGGCCCTCGAGGCGTGGGTGGAGCAAGGCCACGCCCCCGAATCGATGATCGCCACCCACTTCAGCGACGACACCGGACAGCCCGACCGGACGCGGCCGCTGTGTCCCTACCCCGAGGTGGCGCGATACGTCGGGGCCGGCGACATCGACGATGCGGTCAGCTTCCGCTGCGTGCGCCCGCACGACCCGGAGGACGAGTGAGCGGCCACGTCGGTGGCCTCCCCCTCAGGCCGGAGCGGTGAGCCCGCGCCGCACGGCCTCGCGAAGCGCCCGCACTCCCTCGGCCGGCCCGCCGGGATGGGCGAAGACACAGGTGCCGGCGACGAGCACGTCGGCCCCGGCCGCGGCCGCCAGCGGTCCGGTGGTCACGTCGACACCGCCGTCCACCTCCAGCTCGCAGCGAGGGGCGCGCTGCTGGATCAACGCCCTCGCCCGGGTCAGCTTGGGGAGCACCTCAGGGATGAACTTCTGTCCGCCGAAGCCGGGGTTGACGGTCATCAGCAGCAGCAGATCCAGCCCCTCGATGACGTCCTCCACCGTCCCCAGCGGGGTGGCGGGGTTCAGCCCCACTCCCGCCTGCTTTCCGAGCTGACGGACCTGCTGGAGCGCGCGGTGGAGATTGGGCGTCGCCTCCTGGTGGAGGATGAGCAGGTCACCGCCAGCCTTGGCGAAGTCTGCCGTGTAGCGCTCCGGCCGCTCGATCATCAGGTGGATCTCCAGGGGGAGCTTGGTCCCCCGGCGCACCGCCTCCACCACCGGGATCCCCAGGGAGATGTTGGGGACGAAGAGCCCGTCCATGACGTCGATGTGGAAGCGGTCGGCACCGCCTCGCTCGGCCTCGGCGATCTGCTCTCCCAGGCGCAGGTAATCGGCGGCGAGGATGGAGGGGAGGATCTTCATGCGCTTCGCAGCACCAGCCCGGCGGCGGCGGCCCGGTCCACCAGGAAGGTCAGCGCCCCGGTGGCAGGGCGCACGCCACGGGCTGGCACGTCCGCCACCGAGGCCCCGCCCTGCAGCACCTGGTGGAGCGCCCACTCCTTGTCCGCTCCGGCGACGAGGAAGAGCACCGCGGTCCCGGCGTCGAGCACCGGGAAGCTGAGGGAGAGCCGGTGCGTGCCGAACTTCTCCACCCAGTTGGCGAGCACCCAGGCCTGGCGCTCGGAGAGGCCGGGCGAGTGAGGGAAGAGCGAGGCGGTATGGCCGTCGGGGCCCAGCCCGAGGAGGATGAGGTCGAACCGGGGAAACGGCGCAGCGGTGGGGAACAGCCCGCGCAACGTCTGCTCGTACTCCCGCGCCGCCTCCTCTGGCGGCAGCTCGGCCCGCATCCGGTGCACCCGCTCGGGGGGCAGACCGGGAGCCTGGAGCAGTGTCTCCCGTACCATCCGGTAGTTGCTCTCCGGGCTGTCCGGTGGAACGGCGCGCTCGTCCCCGAAGCAGATGTCCATCTTCTCCCAGGGGAGCCGGGGCCCAGCGGCCAGGCGAGCGTAGAGCGCGCGGGGGGTGTTTCCTCCCGAGAGGGCGATGGTGAAGCGGCCCTGGGCATTGACCACCTCCCAGGCTCGGTCGTGGATCCACTTGGCCGCGGTGTCGGCCAGGAGGACCGGACTCTCCTCGACGCGAAGACGGGGCCAGGCCATGGTCACCTTTCTCCGAATGCGGCCACGTGAGCGGCGCCGCGGAGCGCGGTGCGATCGTACATCACCACCTTCACCGGGATCGTCTCCATCAGGCTCCGCATCCGGCCCTTGGCGAGGAAGGAGGCCAGGAACAGCTCCGGGTCCTGGAGCCGGGGGAGGATCTTCGGGGGAATGCCCCCGCCGAGGTACATCCCTCCGGTGGACAGCAGGGCCAGCGCCATGTTTCCCGCCTCCGCACCGTAGAGGGAGACGAAGAGGTCGAGCGCCTGACCGCAGATCGGATCCCCTGCGGCCAGCGCGGTGGTGGAGATGACCGCCGCCCGGTCCTCCTTGGCGAACCGCGCCGCCAGGGCGCTGGGCTCGGGCGTTCCGGAGCGCTCGCGGAGGAACTGGTAGATGGTCACCAGCCCTCCACCGGAGACCAGGCGCTCCACGCTCACCCGTCCCTTGACCCGGGAGATGCTCTCCATCAGCTCCGCCTCCAGGCGGTTGCGGGGAGCGAAATCGGAGTGCCCGCCCTCGGTGGCGAAGGGGTGGTGGCGCTGGCCGTCCCAGTAGAGCCCCGCCGCGCCCAGCCCGGTCCCGGCGGAGAGGATGGCCCGATTGCCGGCCGCGTCTGGCGCCCCGACCTGGAGCACCGCCAGGTCCTCGGGCTCGAGGTGGAGCAGCCCATGGGCGTTGGCCTCCAGGTCGTTGAGGAGGGTGACCCGCGGCACGGCGAGGATCGCCGCCAGGCTCGCCGCGTCCACCACCCAGGGCAGGTTGGGGGTGACGCTCCGCCCGTTGCGCACCGGGCCGGCCACCCCCAGGGCGGCGGCGGTGGCCACCGGATGGACCTCGTCGACAAACCGGCGGACCAGGGTCTCCAGATCGGGCGCCGACTTGCTCGGGTAACCCCGCTCGGTCAGGCACTGGAGGCGCCCCTCGACGACCTCGAAGGTGGCCAGCCGGGCGTTGGTTCCCCCGATGTCTCCGGCGACGATCACGCTCCGAAGTTCTCCCAGTGCCGGCCGTCGCGCTTCAACAGCTCGTCGGCGTCACCGGGGCCCCAGCTACCGGCGGCGTAGTTGGGAAAGCTGCGGGCGGGCAGCGCCTTCCACACGTCGAGGATGGGCTGGATCATCCCCCACCCCGCCTCCACCATGTCCGCCCGCTGGAAGAGCGTGGCATCGCCGATCATCGCGTCGTAGAGCAACGTCTCGTAGCCGGTGCTGGGGACCTTCCCGAAGTAGTCGGAGTAGTCGAAGTCCATCTCCACCGCTCCCATGGTGAGCACCGGGCCGGGGATCTTCGCCCCGAAACGCAGGGCGATGCCCTCCTTGGGCTGGATGTGGATGTAGAGGCGGTTGGTGGTGAGGTGCTCCACCGAGGTGTGCTGGAAGAGCATCGCCGGGGCCTGCTTGAACTGGATGACGATCTCGGTGATCCGCCGCGGGAGCCGCTTCCCGGTCCGGGCGTAGAAGGGCACCCCCGCCCAGCGCCAGTTGTCCACCATCAACCGCAGGGCGACGAAGGTCTCGGTGTGGCTGTCGGGGGGGACGCCCTTCTCCTGCCGGTAGCCGGGGACCTTCTTCCCCTCCAGCTCGCCCGGGCCGTACTGGCCCCGGACCGCCTGGTGGAGGACCTCCTCCGGGGTGGGCGGCTCGATCGACTTGAGGAGCTTCACCTGCTCGTCGCGGACCGCGTCGGCGCTGAACGAGATCGGCGGCTCCATTCCCACCAGGCTCACCAGCTGGGCGATGTGGTTGGGCACCATGTCCCGCATCGCTCCCGCGCCGTCGTAGTAGGCGCCGCGGGCCTCCACCCCCAGCTCCTCGGCCACGGTGATCTGCACGTGGTCGATGTAGTTCCGGTTCCAGATCGGCTCGAAGAGCCCGTTTCCGAAGCGGAACACCATCAGATTCTGGACCGTCTCCTTGCCCAGGTAGTGGTCGATCCGGAAGAGCTGCCGCTCCCCGAGCACCGAGCGCACCACATGATTGAGCTCGATGGCGCTGGGGAGGTCGTGGCCGAACGGCTTCTCGATCACCACTCGCCGCCACCGCCCGTCCTCCTCCTTCGACAGCCCGCTCTTCCCCAGGCTCTGGACGATGGGGGCGAAGAAGTTGGGCGAGACCGAGAGGTAGAAGAGGTAGTTCCCCGGCGCCCCGACCTGGGCATCGATCTTTGCCAGGTACTCCTTGAGTCCGGCGAACGACTCGGGCTTCGTCGCGTCGGCAGAGTGGTAGAAGATCCGCTCCGCCAGCGCCTTCCACGCCCCCTTCATCCCCTCGCTGGCGAGGACGCCGTCGTCGGGCTTCACCTCCTCGCGGAACTGGGCATCGGTGAGCGGAGAGCGGGCCACGCCCACCACTGCCAGGTTCCGGGGGAGAAATCCCCCGTTCTGGAGATTGAGGATGGCGGGGATGAGCTTGCGCCGGGTGAGGTCCCCCGAGGCCCCGAAGATGACCACCACGCAGGGGTCGGCGGTGCGGTTGTGGACCGGGGTCAGCCCGGCCTGGGGCTTCTCGGTCACTTCTTCGGCTCCAGGTGGCCGCCAAACCCCTTCCGCATCGCCGAGAGGAGCTTCTCGGCGAAGGTGTGCTGCTGCCGGGAGCGGAACCGGGCGAAGAGTGCCGAGGTGAGCACCTCCGCCGGCACGGCCTCGGCGATCGCCGCCTCCACCGTCCACCGTCCCTCGCCAGAGTCCTCCACGAAGCCGCTGTAGCTGGCCAGCTGCGGATCCTGGGCAAGGGCAATGCTGGTGAGATCGAGGAGCCAGCTGGAGATCACGCTGCCCCGCCGCCACAGCTCGGCGATGGAGCCAATGTCCAGGTCGTAGCGGATGTCCTCCGGGAGAGCGGTGGAGGTGGCGTTCTTGAGGATGTCGAAGCCCTCTCCGTAGGCCTGCATCAGGCCGTACTCGATGCCGTTGTGGATCATCTTCACGAAGTGGCCGGAGCCCGACGGCCCGCAGTGGAGCCAGCCTTGATCGGCCGTGCCCTTGGGCAGCCCGGGAGTGACCGGGATCTCACCCTTGCCCGGGGCCAGCGTCTGCAGCACCGGTTGCACGTGGGCGATGGCCTCCTTCGAACCGCCGACCATCAGGCAGTAGCCGCGCTCCACGCCCCACACCCCGCCGCTGGTGCCGGCGTCGACGTAGCGGATGCCCTTCTTCGCCACCTCCTTCGAACGCCGGACGTCGTCCTTGAAGAAGCTGTTGCCCCCGTCGATGATCGTGTCGCCCGACTCGAGCAGCCCGGCCAGGGCCTGCACCGTGTCCTCGGTCGGCTTGCCGGCGGGGACCATGATCCACACCGCCCGGGGTTTCTGCAGCTTGGCCACCATCTCCTGGAGGGTGTTGCTCCCGGTCGCACCCTCCTTGGCCAGCGCGGCCACTGCGTCCGCTCCGCGGTCGTAGACGACGCAGCTGTGCCCGCCCTTCATCAACCGGCGGACCATGTTTCCACCCATCCGGCCAAGGCCGACCATCGCGATCTGCATGTGCTGACCCCTCTCTAGACGGCCTTGTCGATGGCCTCGCCGAGGCGCTTCAGCCCCGCCAGGAGGTCACCCTTGATGTGCACCCGCACCAGGCGGCGCTTTCGCTCGGCGAGGACCTGGAGATCTCCCCGGGCCTGCGCCTCCTTCACGATCCCGAACGTGTACTTGTGCTCCGGCACCGGGAGCTGCACCGGGTCGTCGCAGGTCACCTGGATGAAGACCCCGCTGTTGGGGCCGCCCTTGTAGGCCTGCCCGGTGGAGTGCTGGAAGCGCGGCCCGAAGCCGAGACAGGTGGCCACCTTCTTCGCCTCCCGGACCCGCATTCGCATCGGCTGCAGCGCCGCCTCGGTCTTCTCGTTCATCGGGACGTAGGCGAGGATCGTCAGGTAGTCGCCCGCGCCCAGCCGCCCCAGGTGAGAGCGCATCACCTCGGCCAGCGTCTTCCCCTTCAGGGCAGCGGCGTTGTCCGGGTCGGCGTAGAGGAGGATCGGTCCTTCCTCGAAGAACGGCTTCTGCTCCGGAAGGACCCCGCTCTTCTCGTAGGCCTCGGTGAGCTTCCGGGTGGCGATCTTCGCCGCCTCGACGTCGGGCTGGTCGAAGGGATCGATCCCCAGGATCGAGCCAGCCACCGCGGTGGCGATCTCCCAGCGGAAGAACTCCTGGCCCAGCGAGAGCGGATCCTGGACCCCGATCCGCACCACCGGCTGCCCGGCCTTGGCCAGCGCCTCCACCGCCGCGTCTTGCTTCGCATCCGGGGCGGACTCCAGGCGGAGGTAGGCGAAGATCCGATCCTTCCCGTAGTTGTCCGGGCTCCCCACCGTCTCGCGGTCGACGGGGATCAGGCCCTTGCCCTGCTTCCCGGTGGACTCGGCGAGCAGTTGCTCCAGCCACGCTCCGAGGTCACCGATGCCCGGGCTGGTGATCAGGGTCACCTTGTTCCGGCCTCCCTTGCCCAGGGTCCCCAGCACCGCTCCGAGGACGCCGCCGGGATTCTTCGACGCCGGGACGCTTCCGGCGCAGGCCTGGATCATCGCCAGCGTCCGCTCCAGGAAGACCTCCATGTCCACCCCCAGCACCGCCGCCGGGGCAACCCCGAAGTTGGAGAGCGCCGAGTACCGGCCGCCGATGCTCGGCACCCCGGGGAGAATGGCGCGGAAGCCCTTGGCCCTGGCCACTCCTTCCAGGCTCGAGCCGGGGTCGGTGATGGCCACGAAGTGACGCCCCGCCTTGGCCGCCCCCACCGCCTCCACCACCTTGGCCCAGAAGAAATCGAAGAAGATGTTCGGCTCCAGCGTGCTCCCGCTCTTGCTGGAGACGAAGAACAGCGTCTTCGCCGGGTCGATGCGCTTCGCCAGGTCCTGGATCTGCACCGGGTCGGTGGAGTCGAGGACCAGCATCTGGGGCTTGCCCTTCACCGGCCCGAAGGTCAGCGCCATCACCTCCGGGCACAGCGAGCTGCCGCCCATTCCGAGGAGGACGGCGTTCTTCAGCCCCTCGTCGGCCGCGGCCTTGGCCAGCGCGGCGACCTCCGGGGGGACGGGCGTCGCCGGGTCGACCACGTCGAGCCACCCCAGCCACTTCGCCTCGTCGTGGCCAGTCCACAGGGTCGCGTCCCGCTTCCAGAGGCGCTCCATCTTCTTGCCCTGGTCCCAGTCGGCCAGCGTCCGGTCGACCTCCGCCTTCAGATCCGCGGGGAGCTGGAGGGTGATGCCGTTCACCGTGCCGCCGCCGAGCTTGGCTCCCACCGCGGCGAGGAGCTCGTGGAAGCTGTCGGAGAAGCTCTTCACCCCATCGACCACCAGCTGATCGGTGACCGCCTTCATAGAGATGCCCGATTGCTCGAGCTTCCGCATCACCGCATTGGCCTGGTCGAGTCCCTGATCGAGAGTGCGCTTTGGCTTCCCGTGATCGCGGTAGGCGGCCAGGGTCGCCGGGGGGACGGTGTCCACCGTCTCCGGGCCGATCAGCGCCTCGACGTAGTAGACGTCGGGCCAGGCCGGGTTCTTGGTGCTGGTGCTCGCCCACAGCACCCGCTGGGTCTTCGCCCCCTTGGCGGCCAGGGCCTTCCACCGCGGGGTGGAGAAGATCTGCTGGTAGATGCGGTAGGCCTGCTTGGCGTTGGCGATCGCCACCTGGCCGTCGATCTCGGCGAAGAGGGCCTGCTGCTCGGCGGTGGCGCCGGCCTTCTTCCGCGCGGCGATGGTCTTCTCCACCAAGGTGTCGATCCGGCTGACGAAGAAGCTGGCCACCGAGGCGATCTGGGAAATGTCCTCGCCGCGGGACACCCTCTTCTCCAGCCCGCGGATGAACGCCTCGGCGACCGCGGAGTAGGCGTCCTGGCCAAAGAGGAGGGTGACGTTGATGTTGATCCCCTCGGAGATGGCCTGCTCGATGGCCGGCACCCCGGCAGCCGTGCCGGGGATCTTGATCATCACGTTGGGCGAGGCGAGCGCCTTCCACAGCCGGCGGGCCTCGGAGAGGGTCTTCTCGGTGTCGTTGGCGAAGGTCGGGGCGACCTCCAGCGAGCAGTACCCGTCGCGGTGCCCGGTGGCCTCGAACACCGGACGGAAGATCTCCGCGGCGTCGTGGATGTCGCGGATGGAGAGGGCATCGAACACCTGCCCCGGGGTGGCGCCCTTCCCCTTCCACTGGGCGAAGAAGTCGTCGTAGTCGGAGCTGCCCTCCACCGCCTTCTGGAAGATGGTGGGGTTGGAGGTCAGGCCCTTCAGCCCGTCCTCCTCGATCAGCCGTTTCAGCTCGCCGGAGGTCACCAGCCGGCGCTGCATGTTGTCCAGCCAGATGCTCTGCCCGAGCTCACCCAGCGCCTTCAACGGATTCATGGCTGCTCCTCCGACCACCGTCGCTCGATGGCAAACATCGATCAGTCCTTCCGGCCCAGCTGCGCCTTCGCTGCCGCCACCACGTGCTCGACGGTGAAACCGAAGTGGGGCAGCAGGTCCTTGATCGGGGCCGAGGCTCCGAAGCTCCGCATGGCGATGATCGCTCCCGTGGGCCCTGCGTAACGGTCCCATCCGAAGGCCGCCGCCTGCTCCACCGCCACCCGGGCCTTGATTGCCGGGGGGAGGACGGATTCCCGGTACTCCAGGCTCTGCTGCTCGAAGAGCTCCCAGGAGGGCATGCTCACCGCCCGGGCCCGGATGCCGGCGGCGCGGAGTTTCTCCTGCGCCTCGACGATCAACCGCACCTCGCTCCCGGTGGCCATGAGGAGGATCTCCGGCTTCCCCCCCTCCGCATCGACCAGCACGTAGGCCCCCTTCTCCACCCCGGAGGCCGGGCCGACCTTGGAGCGGTCGAAGGTGGGAAGCGCTTGCCTGCTGAAGACCAGGATCAGCGGATGCCGGGTGCTGCGCATGGCGATCTTGTACGACTCGGTGACCTCGTTGGCGTCGGCGGGGCGGAGGACGATCAATCCGGGCATCGCCCGGAGCGAGGCCAGCTGCTCGATCGGCTGGTGCGTCGGGCCGTCCTCGCCGAGACCGATCGAGTCGTGGGTCATCACGTGGAAGGTGGGGATCTCCATGATCGACGCCAGCCGCACCGTGGCCCGCATGTAGTCGACGAATGTGAGGAAGGTGCTTCCGAAGGCCCGGAGCCCGCTCAGCACCATTCCGTTGACCACCGCGCCCATCGCGTGCTCGCGGACGCCGAAGTAGATGTTCCGCCCTCCGGGGTGCTCGACGTCGAGGTTGGGTTCGCCCTTGAGGGTGACCTTGGTCGAGCCGCTGAGGTCGGCGGCGCCACCGAGGAGCCAGGGAATCTTCTTCGCCAGCGCGTTGAGGACCTGTCCCGAGGACTCGCGGGTGGCCATGCCCTTGGGGTCGGCGGGAAACACCGGGAGGTCCTTGTCCCATCCCTCGGGGAGCTCGCCGTGCTCGATCAGCTCCAGCTGCCGGGAAAGGTCAGGGAACTCCTTCCGGTAGCGGCCGCGGAGGTCCATCCACTCGGCCCGGAGCTTTTTCCCCCGCGCGCCCAGACCGGCGTCGAAGTGCTGGCGCACGCCGTCGGGAACCAGGAACTGCGCGTCCTCCGGCCAGCCGTAGGTTCGCTTCGCGGCGCGGACCTGATCGTCCCCCAGCGGCTCACCGTGCGCGGCGCTGGTGTCCTGCTTCTTCGGCGCCCCGTAGCCGATGTGGGAATTGACCACGATCAGCGTCGGGCGGTCCTCGTTCTTCCGGAAGTACTCCAGCGCGGCGCCGAGCTGGACCAGGTCGTTGGCGTCGGGCACGTGGGTGACCGACCAGCCGTAGGCCTCGAACCGGGCAGCGACGTCCTCGGTGAAGGAGAGCGGCGTCCCGCCGTCGAGCGAGACCTTGTTGTTGTCGTAGAGCCAGCAGAGGTTGGAGAGCTTGAGGTGCCCGGCCAGCGATGCCGCCTCGGAGGAGATTCCCTCCATCATGCAGCCGTCGCCGAGGATGGCGTAGACGTCGAAGTCGAAGAGCGAGAAGCCGGGACGGTTGTAGTGGGCGGCCAGCCAGCGGGAGGAGAGGGCCATGCCCACCGAGTCGCCCGCGCCCTGCCCCAGCGGACCGGTGGTGGCCTCGACGCCGGTGGTCAGCCGGTACTCCGGATGTCCGGGGGTGCGACTGTCGAGCTGGCGGAAGGCCTTGATGTCGTCGAGGGAGACCGCCGGGGCGTCGAGGACCTTTCCCTTCGCATCCACCTGCCGGACACCGGTGAGAAAGAGCGTGGAGTAGAGGAGCATCGAGGCGTGCCCGTTGCTCAAAACGAACCGATCGCGGTTTAGCCAGGTCGGGTCGGCCGGGTCGTAGCGGAGGACGTTCTGCCACAGCGCGTAAGCGACCGGGGCCAGCGCCATCGGCGCGCCAGGGTGACCGGAATTCGCCTTCTGCACCGCATCGATCGACAGCGTACGGATGGTGTCGATGGCGAGCTTTTCGATTCCAGGCTGGGGCACGGGGACTCCGATGTGGGGAAAGGGACGCCGAGCGGCGTGCCTGGTTCTGACGCACCGACGCGCGCCTGACAAGGCGCTCCTGGGTGACGGTGGTTGGGTGGAAGGGTTGCGTTACGGCTTCAACCACATCCTCCCCCGGGGGATCCGTCCTTCCGTGGAAATGACGTTGCCTCTAAAGTTCACCCCTGAGCGATGTCCGACACGCGCGCTGCGATTCGCGAGCTGCGCTCCCTCAGCGAGAAGCGAAGCACCCAGGGCCTGAGCACCGAGGAGCGGGTCCGCCTCGACGAGCTCCGCCAGCGCCTGGGGCTTCCTCCCGAGCCGGAGCTGGCCTCTGCCGTTCCCCCGGCCGCCCCGGTCCCGGAGAAGACTGACCCGGCGGTGCGCCGGCCCAGCCTGGCGGAGCGCATCGATGCTTCGGAGCGCACCCAGCCTCCCCCTGCCGCCGCCGAGCCGTCCGCACCCCGTCCTGAAGTCGCGGCGGCCGTCGCTTCCGTCCCCGGCCTCAACGGGACCGCTCCCGGCCACGCCCGGGCGCCGACGTCCGAGATGTCGCGGGCCCTCCCGCCGCTGCCGACCTTCGGCTCGTCCGAGCCGGCCGCCGCGCCGCTGCCGTCGTTCGACCTTCCCACCACGCCGGCCGTCCCCGCGCCACCTCCGGCCGCCGCGCCAGCGCCTGCCGCCGCGCCGCTCGAGAACCCGGCGGACCCCCTGGCCGCTCTGGACGCCTCGGAGTGGGTGCCGCCGCCCGAGGCCTCGGGCAGCGCCGAGGCCGCCAGGCCCGAGGAGGCCTTCTCCGAGGCAGGCGGCGCGCTCGAGCCCCCACCGTTCGCCACCGACACGGTCGAGGCTGCTCCCGGATTCGATCCCGCCGACGCGCTCGCCGGGATGCACGCTGGCTCCTTCGAGCCCGTCGCCGCCCCGGCGGAAGTGGTCGAGAGCCCTCCCGGCCACGCGGAGCTCTCGGAGGCGCCGGCCGAGCCGGTCGAGGCCGCTCCTGCCTTCCTGGCTCCCGACGCCGTGATGGCCGAGGCGCCGCCCGACGTTCCCCCCGCGCCCGCGCAGGCGGCGGAACCGGTCGATCCCCTTCCTGCCTTCCTCCGAGCGGACGACGCGTCCGCCGAGGCCGCGCTGGGGTTCCTCGAGGAGACCGGCACCGCCGGCGCTGCCGAGCTGCCGCCGGATGGACCTCTGCCCGGCGAGGGCCTGGGCGACGGCTTCGGGGCCGAGGCCTTGCCGCTCGAGCCCGACACCGGCGCGACCCCACTGGCCGCCGAGGATGGGTACGGCGCGGAGCCACTCACCCCGGCGCCAGGGCTGCCGCCCGACACGACGGAGGGCGACCAGCCGGTCCTCGGTGCCGAGGACCTGGGGGCGACCCCGCTCGACGTGCTGACCCCGGAGGACGTTGCGCCGCCCCGGTCCGTCGAGGAG
>Ga0318562_10000725_pt1 | contig 14712 bp, 13 predicted proteins | sample GRESIP066b5f18_FD_203688 | JGI IMG/M metagenome (GOLD analysis project Ga0318562, IMG submission 203688) | Tropical soil microbial communities from Luquillo Experimental Forest, Puerto Rico - GRE.SIPMG.066b5f18 | ecosystem: Environmental > Terrestrial > Soil > Tropical forest > Bulk soil... | reverse complement strand
AAGTTCATCCTCAAGGATCGCAAGGAGAACTGGATGCGCCGTCCCGACGATCCCGACCAGCGCTTCGGTCCTTCCAATCTCGACGAGTGGAAGGCGCACCTCGCGGTGGCGGCGGAGACGAGCAAGAACCCCGAGCTGTCCAAGCAGGTCGACGTGAACCGAGTCTTCAGCAACGAGCTGATCGACGACGTCAACGCGTTCGACCGCAAGGCGGTGATCCAGCTGGCGCAGTCGTTCAAGGCGTGACCCGCGGGCAACGTGCCATGGACGTCCTCATCTCCGGCGCCAGCATGGCCGGCCTGTCGGCGGCCTATTGGTTCGCCCGTCTCGGCCATCGCGTCGCGGTGGTCGAGCGTGCCGATGGCCTGCGTCCCGGCGGAGCGCCGATCGACGTTCGCGGGAGGGCGCTCGGAACCGCGCAACGGATGGGGATCCTGGCGGCGATCGACGAGCAGAAGGTCACCATCCTCGACCCGGCACCGGTCCTCGACGGCACGGGAGCGCAGGTCGCGACGCTCGATCTGCGCTGGTTCGCCAACGAGACCGACGACGACATCGAGATCACGCGCGATCGGCTCAACCAGATTCTTCTGAGCGTCGTCCCCGACGGTGTCGAGTTCCGCTTCAAGACCTCGATCGCGTCGATCGGCGACGGCAGCGGCGGCGCGAGCGTCGCGTTCACGGACGGCAGGCAAGGCCGCTACGACCTCGTGGTCGGTGCCGACGGACTCCACTCCAACGTGCGCAAGCTCGCCTTCGGACCCGAGAAAGACTACGTCCGCCACCTCGGCTACTACGTCGCGCTCGTCGATCTCCCGAACGACCGTGAGTGGCGGCGCGGCATGCTCAACGTCCCCGGCCTGACGGTCGCCGTGCGCGACGCGGGCGACGGACCGCAGGGGATGATGCTCGCCGCCAGCGCCGAGATCGACTACGACTATCGCGATCTCGACGTCCAGCGTCGGATGATCGGCGCCTTCCTCGCCCGCGTCGATGCCTGGCAGGTGCCGGCGTTGCGCGCGGCGTTTACCGACCGCGCCGCGAAGGGCTTCTACTTCGACTCGGTGAGCCAGACCCACATGCCGAGCTGGATCAAGGGCAATGTCGCGGTCATCGGCGATGCCGGCCACTGCGCGGCGTTGCTGTCGGGCATGGGCACGACATTGGCGATGGTCGCCGCGGAAGCGCTCGCGAACACCTGGACCGAGCACGACGGCAATGCGGAGCGCGCCTCGCCGTCGTATCACGAGCGCCTGCGCCCCTACGTCGATCAATGCCAGGCGTTTGCCCTCGAAGGCGCACCGATCATGGTGCCGGCGACCCAGGAGGCGCTCGACGAGCGCAACGCGACGTTCCGCGCGTATGCTGCCAAGTTCGCAAGATGAACTGACATCACCCGCGAGGCCGGTGTCGGCCACAGCATGGCAGTCGAGTCCAACGTCGTTTCCTATGCGAAAGTCGCTGCCGGTGCGCGCACCGCCGCCGCGACCGGCGACCGCATCGCGCAGGTCAGGCTGTCGCTGATCCTTCTGCCGCTGGCCACGCCGGTGAGCGACGCGAAGGTGCTCACGGGACGGCAGAAGCCGCTGACCGAGATCGCATTCGTCTTCGCGGAGATCGCGACACGCGACGGCCACAGCGGCATCGGCTTCGGCTATTCGAAGCGCGCCGGCGGCCCGGGCATGTACGCGCACGCGAAGGAGCTCGCGCCCAACCTGCTCGGCGAAGATCCGAACGACATCTCGCGCCTCTTCACGAAGCTCCTCTGGGCCGGCGCGAGCATGGGTCGCAGCGGTCTGACGACGCAGGCGATCGCTCCGTTCGACATCGCGCTCTGGGACCTCAAGGCCAAGCGCGCCGGGCTGCCGCTCGCGAAGCTGCTCGGCGCCGAGCGCGACTCGGTGCAGTGCTACAACACCTCGGGCGGCTATCTGCACACGGAGCTCGAGCAGGTCCTCAAGAACGTCGAGATCTCGCGCGCGAGCGGCATCGGCGGCATCAAGCTGAAGGTCGGGCAGCCCGATCTCGCGATCGACGTCCGGCGCGTCGCAGCGGTGCGCAAGCTCCTGGGCGATTCGTTTCCGCTCATGATCGACGCCAACCAGCAGTGGGATCGTCAGCAGGCGACGCGGGCGTGCCGCGCCTTCGAGCCGTTCGACCTGACGTGGATCGAAGAGCCGTTGGATGCCTACGACTTCGAAGGGCATGCCCAGCTCGCGGCGCGCTTCGACGCGGCGATCGCGACCGGCGAGATGCTGACGAGCTTCGGCGAGCACGCGCAACTGATCATGGCCGAGGGCAGCGACTTCATCCAACCCGACGCGCCACGCGTCGGCGGCATCACGCCGTTCCTGCAGATCATGTCGCTCGCCGCATTCAAGGGCCGCAAGCTAGCGCCGCACTTCGCGATGGAGATCCACCTCCATCTTGCCGCGGCGTACCCGACCGAGCCCTGGCTCGAACACTTCGAATGGCTGGGGCCGATGTTCAACGAGCAGATGCAGCTGGAGGACGGCCGCATGCACGTCTCCGATCGGCCGGGACTCGGTTTCACGTTGAGCGAGCAGGCGACCCGGTGGACCGCCGAGCGCGAGGAATTCGGCAAGCGTCCCTAGCGTTCACGACCGATAGGATCGAGTCGGCACCGGCTTCTATCCCGAGTAGGTCGATCGCTTCTCGGCCAGCAGACTGCGCCCGAAGTAGCTCATGATCGCGACGACGCACGCCGCGGTCCCGAGATTCCAGACAAGGACCATGGCGCTCGCGTCGAGGTCGTGGAAGACCGAGACCGCCGCTGCGCTCATCGCCGCGACGGCGAGGCTACCGGTGAAGGTGACTGCCGTCGGCGAAAGCGGCCAACCTCGCCGCAGCATCGCGAACATCGCGACCGAGAGCGGAACGCTCGTCAGCAGAGCCGTCGCAAAGCAGCGCGCCGCTTCGTCGATGCGCATCGCACCCGGGCCGATCGGTACCCAAGGAGTGAGGCAGCCGTGCCCGATGCTGGCGATCCAGACCAGCAGCGTGGGGACGGGCAGGAGAGCCCAGCGGCGCGACGCACCCGGAATGTCGAGCCGAAACGACGCCACTGCGGCCAGGAGTCCGGTGAGGAGCGAAGACGCGAGCCCGAGCAGGTAGCCCGGATCGGCGAGCTGCTGTTCGAAACGCGGCCGCACGCCGTGCGAGAGCGCGAGAACCCCGAACACGAACGCTGGAAGCAGCATCCAGAGGAGCGCGCGCACGAGCGGCCGCGGCAAGCGACGGACCGGTCTCGCGTCGGCAACGAGCAGCTCGATGAAATCGCTCGTCTTCATCGCTGCTCTCCGCCCGACTGGCCCATCAGCCTTCTCAGCGTTCTCAGGCCCCGGTGCGTTGCCACCTTCAGCGCCGCCACCGTCAGGCCGGTCGCGGTGGACGCCTCGCGCAACGACATCTCCTGAAGCTTGAGGAGACGGATCGCGTCCCGTTGTCCCATCGGCAATCGTCCGATCGCATCGCGAACGGCCTGGGCATCGAGACCGTCTTCCGGGCCGCTCGCCGCGTGAGTCGCAAGGGCTTCATGCTCGTCCGTGATCGGCGTTTCGTTCGACTTCCGCTTCCGCTGGGTCCTCAGGCGGTCGACGATGCGTCGCTGCGCGATCGCGACCAGCCATGGGCCGAAGGGCCGTGCGGGGTCGTACGTGTGGCGAACGGAGTGGACCGAGAGCAGCGTTTCCTGCACGGTGTCCTCGATATCGAGCGGATCCTGGTGCGCCGCGGCGGCGAGCGAGCGCAGATAAGGCGTCACCTCGGTCAGGAGCCGCCGATACGCTGCGGCGTCGCCGGCCTGGGCGTGCGCCATGAGGATCGCCCAATCGACCTCCTTGAGCGCCGGCGAGGCCGCGTCGCCGGTCGTCGGCGACGGCGGATCGACGTCGGGCACGCGGACGACGCGGAGCTCCGGCTTGCGCAGGCGAGCATCGATCATCCGAGCACCATAGCCAACTTCGCTCGACGGGGCACGCGGTTTATTTCTTCAAAAGGGACGTAACCAAGCGGCCCTCGGGTCGAACTAGGAGAAAGGTCTCGACGGTCGAGGCCTTCAACCGAGGTATCACCATGAATCGTCACGCCGGATCCGTTCTCTCGACTGCACTCGGCCTCGTGTTCGCTGCGACCGCGTTGCCGACGCAAGCGCAGATGGACATGAGCAAGGCGCCGCAAGCCGTCAAGGACAACATGATGCGGATGCAGGCTGCCAAGCTCGAGAAGTGCTATGGCATCAACGCAGTGAGCAAGAACGACTGCGCCGAGGGCGTCCATTCGTGCGCGGGCCAGGCGACGCAGGCCCGCGATCCGAAGTCGTTCGTTCTCCTGCCCGCGGGTGACTGCGCCAAGATCCAGGGCGGCTCCCTGAAGGCGACCTGAGCCGCACGACGATGGTCGGCGCCAGCCTTCCCACCGGCGCAGGGATCGGGCTGCGCTTTCAGCACCACGAGCGGGTGCTGGCGACCCGGCCTCGCATCGCCTGGCTCGAAGTCCACACCGAGAACTACTTCGGTGGCGGCGCATCGGCACGCACGCTCGAACGGGTTCGCGTCGACTACCCGATCTCGCTCCACGGTGTCGGCCTCGGACTCGGCAACGCCGAGGGCATCGACATGGCGCATCTCGGCCGGGTCCGCGACGTCGTTCGTCGTGTCGACCCGGGCCTCGTGTCGGAGCACCTCAGCTGGAGCTCCTTCGGCAGCGCGTACCTGGCGGACCTGCTGCCGTTGCCGATGACCGAGGAGGCGCTCGAACTGGTCTGCAGCCATGTCGACGCGGCCCAGGATGTCCTGCGACGACAGGTCCTGATCGAGAACCCTTCGACCTATCTGCAGTTCACGCACTCGACGATCGCCGAGTGGGAGTTCCTCTCGGCGGTGGCGCAGCGCACGGGCTGCGGCATTCTCTGTGACGTCAACAACGTGTTCGTGAGCGCTACCAACCACGGCTGGGACGCGGAGGAGTACATCGCCCAGCTGCCGGCCGGTGCCGTGCGGGAGATCCATCTCGCCGGCCATGCGGTGCGAGAGTCGTCGTACGGGCGCCGGCTTCTCGTCGACGACCACGGCTCGCCGGTCGCTTCTCCGGTGTGGGATCTCTACGAGACGGCGTTGACGCGCTTCGGCCCAGTGCCGACGCTGATCGAGTGGGACACGAACGTTCCGTCGCTCGACGTGCTGATCGGCGAGGCAGAGCAGGCATCTCGGCGAATGGCACGCGTCCATGACACCGTCGTTGCGTGAGCTTCAGCGGTCGTTCAGCTGCTGCCTGATCGACGGCCACGACGCGGCTGTGGCGAGCTGGATCGAAGCCGATGGGATCGCTCCGCCCGAACGCGTCGCGGTCTATCGCGACACCTTCCTCTCGACGCTCCATCGCGCACTGGTGCTCACGTTCCCGGCGGTGCGCCGACTCGTGGGAGCCGACTTCTTCGAGGGCGTCGCGCGCATTTTCGCCGCCGAGCATCCGCCGACCCACGCCGATCTGAACGGGTACGGAGAAGGCTTTCCGAGCTTTCTCAAGCGCTTCGCGCCGGCGGCGAGCCTCGCCTATCTTCCGGATGTGGCGCGCCTCGAATGGGCCGTCAATCGCGCGCTGCACGCAGAACAGCCGCGATCGCTCGTCGTCGCCGAGCTCGACCGCGTCGATGCGGAGGAAGCGTCGCGGCTGCGCTTCATCGCGCATCCCTCGGTCTCCACGCTCGGGTCCCTGTATCCGGTCGATGTCGTCTGGCGTGCGGTCCTCGGCGAGGACGATCGCGCGCTCGCCGAGCTCGACCTCGCCGCGGGACCGTGTCATCTGATCGTCGAGCGGTGTCGCGACGAAGTCGACGTCAGCCGTCTCGACGAGACAGCCTGGGCCGTTTCATCCGCACTGTTCGACGGCGTCCCGCTTGGTCTGGTGGTCGAGCGACATGCAGGCACCGACGTGCCCGCGTGGCTGGCCGCCCATCTGCTCGCCGGCCGGTTCGCTTCGTACACGCTCGTCGAAAAGGAGGCCCTCCGATGAAGAACTCGCTGCTGCGGCTTCGCGATTTGCTCGAAGCTGTCCCGTACGCATTCCTGGCCTTGCTGCTTCGGCTCGGTGCCGGCGCGGTGTTCTGGTTCTCGGGACTGTCCAAGCTCGACAGTTGGGACACGACGCTGCAGCTGTTCAGGGACGAGTACCGCTTGCCTCTGCTCGCTCCCGAATTCGCTGCGCGCCTGGCTGCCGGAATCGAGCTTTCGACACCGGTTCTTCTCGTCGCCGGGCTGCTGACGCGCGCGACGGCGCTGGTGCTGCTCGGCATGACCGCCGTGATCGAGATCTTCGTCTATCCGCTCGCGTGGCCGACGCACATCCAGTGGGCGGCAATGCTCCTCGTCCTGCTTTGCCGCGGCCCTGGGGCGTGGTCGATCGATCATGTCCTCTGGAGCAGGATCGGTCTTCCTCCGGCCGGCGGCCAGCTGCAGCAGGACCTGCAGCGAGGCCGCAGCTAGCGCTACTTCCAGGCGTAGCGCACCCCGATCCAGGCGCCGCGCGGCGGCGCGAGGCCGAGGAACGGCTCGGCGACCGCGTTCGTGGGATCGAACGTCCGCGCCGGATTCGGAAAGACGTTCCGGCCGAGGATGCCGAAGTTGGCGACGTCGCGATTGAAGACGTTGTCGATGCGGCCGAAGAGCTCCCAGCTCTTCGCGAAACGCCAGACGCCGTCGAGGTTCACCAGCGCGTAGCCCGGCACGGTGCCGTGCGCGTCCTGGTTGTTCTCGTCGCCGCGCGAGCGGATCGCGCTGTTGGCGACCAGGTTGGCGCCGAACGCGAGCGCCTCGCTCGCGGCGACGTCGAGCCGCACGCGCAACGTGTGCTGCGGAATTCCCGGGATGCGGTTGCCGCCGCCGACGACGATGTCGCCGTTGGCGTCGGCGCTCGAGTTCGCCGGGCTGTGTTCCGTGAAGCCGCTGACGAAGGTCGCATCGATGTAGCCGTAGCGGGCGACGATGCCGACCGGGCCCCACTTCGTCGCTCCCGTCAGCTCGAGGCCCTGGCGACGCGTCTTGCCGACGTTCTGGAAGAAGCCGGCGTTGATCGCGTTGCCGCTGCTCACGAACTGGATGTCGTCGAACAGATCGGTGCGGTAGACCGCCGCGCTCCAGCTCGTCTCGCCGTGCTTCCCGCGCGCGCCGATCTCGACCGTCTTGGCGACGACCTTCTTCAGCGGCGGGTCGGCGACGAAGCTGTTCGGCAGCTTGCACGGCGCCATCGGGTCGGCGCACGTCAACTCCATCGCCGTCGGCGCGCGCATGCCCTCGTTGTAGCTGGCGTACGAGGTGAAGCCCGGGACCGGGTTGAAGTTCAGCCCGATCGCCGGGTTGAAGCGAGCGAAGCTGTGGTCGCCGTTGAGGTCCGGGCTCGCGCCGCTCTGGTCGCGGATGCTGACCTGGTTGTCGTTGTAGCGGCCGCTCGCGGTCACCGTCCACAGCTCGTGGAACGTGAACGTGTCCATCGCGTAGACGGCGAAGTTGCGGGTCCGAGTCTTGGCGTCGGTCTCGGGCGTGAAGTCGCCGATCGGAATCGTTCCGCGCGACGCGTCGAAGCTCGCGGGCTGCGACTCCTGGTTGAAGCGCGCGTTGCCGGCATCCGCGCCGACGCCGAGGACGAACTGGTTGGCGCGGCCGGCGAGCGGCTGCGTCAGCGTCAGCTGGAGCGCACCGCCATAGCTCGTCTGATCGATCACCGAGCGGTCGTTCAGCGCCTGCACGGCGTCGATCTCGCCGGTGACCGGATCGACCGAGCCGAAGTCGTCGTTGACGTTGCTCGAGAGGTTCTTGTTGCGATAGCGTCGCACATACGCGCTGCCGGCGATCAGCACATCGTCGTTGACGAAGTGACTGCCCTTCACCGCGAGCATGGCGAGCTGATTCTTGTTGAGGTCGGGATAGGTGTACGCCTGGCGCCGGTCGTCGAGGAACGACAGCGGCAGCGTCTGCGTGCCCTCGAGCCGGTTGTTCGCGGCAGTGAAGCTGACGTCGATGTTGTCGCGCTCGGTCTCGTAGCCGACCTTGCCGAACAGTTGCGTGATGCGACTCGGGTTGTGCTGCGCCCAGCCGCGGTCCTTCGAGACGTTGCCGGTGACGTAGTAGTCCCACGGGCCCGATGAGCCGCCTTGCTCGACCGTGAGCGTTCCTCTGCCGAACGAGCCGCCGGACAGCTCGATCGAGCCGCCGGGGTACTGGCGGCCGCTCTTGGTGTAGATCGCCAGTGCACCGCCGAGCGTGTTGAGGCCGAACAGCGGATTCGAGCCGGGGATCAGCTGCAGGCTCGCGATCGCCGACGGCGGCAGCAGGTCCCAGTTGACGACGTCGCCGAACGGCTCGTTGATGCGCACGCCGTCCTGGAACACCGAGAGCCCTTGCGGCACGCCGAGCAGCGGCGAGGCGGTGAAGCCGCGAAAGCTGATGTCGTTCTGGTAAGGATTGCCTTGCGCGGCATTGACGGTGACGCTCGTCGGGTTGTTCTCGAGAAATCCGGAGAGGCTGCCAGGGCGCTGCTTCGCGAGGTCCTTGCTGCCGAAGACCTGGACGTTCGCGGGAACATCCTTCAGCGGCGTGCCGAGCCCCGGAAGCGGCGTCGTTCCGATGACGTCGACCCGTTCGAGCTCGAGCGCCTCGCTCGGATTGTCTGCGGCATGCACCGCGTGGCAGCCATGCGAAAGGCATGCCGCCAACGCGACACGGAGGACGCTGCGGCGGTCGAGCGCGGCGCGATTCGGATGAGGCGTTCTGACGCTCGGATGCATCGCGTGGGCGGGGCTTCGTCGCGGCAGATTCTGCGCGAGAGCGGCTGGACCTCGCGGATGCTCGCGCGCCGAGTCCGTCGGCTGCGCCCTCGGCTGCGCGACAAGCGGCGCGTGATCTCGCCGAAGCGAACTCGCGATCGTCGAACGCGAATCGCGAATCGCGAATCTCACAGTATCGCAACGCCTGCAGCGTTGCCATGTCGCTGCGGCGACAACGTTCGTCGCATGTTCGGATCGCGGCTCTTGTTCGTCGATTCCTTGCGCGCGGTCAACGGGCTGCGCTCACTCAGGTCTAGCGTGTCCATGCCTCGTTCGAAAGGGAGCAAGAACATGACGACCAAAGCGACGACTCGGAGTCTGGTTCAGCTGGCATGTGCGGTGTCGCTTGCCGGAGGTCTTTACGGTTGTGGCGGCGGTGGCGGCGGCGGCGGCAATGCGACCGGCGACGTCGTTTCTTCGTCGCCGACGCTCGCCATCACGTCGCAGAACAGCGACGCAGTCGGCCACTTCGCGGCCGTCGCAGCACTCGGCTTGCAGATGTCGTGGGGATCGTCGAACAGCGTTTCGCTGACCGGCGGCCTCGCGCGCAGCGCGGCGCCTGGAAGCAGGTTCGCGCTTCTGCAGGCCCTTCACGCGCGTTTCAGCAATGCAGACGGAAGCCGGAGCCAATCTCTCCAGGTCCTCGAAAGCGGCGAGGTTCCCTGCAGCAACGCCGGCGGGACGATGTCCATCACGATCGACGACGCCGACAACAACGGCGCCGAAACGCCGGGTGACGTGGAGACGGCCGTCTTCAAGAACTGCATGCTGGCCCCCAACGAGACGTACGACGGGACGATGCGGCTCGACGTGGCCGACGTCACCGATGCATCCATCACCTACAACGTGACCCTCACGCAGTTCTCTTACGGCACGCCGAACCACTCGCTCACGTTCAACGGCTCGTATGTCGCCCAGGAGTCGCTCGCGGATCCGGTCCTGACCACGACGCTCACCGCGAACGGCGCCGTGACGATCGCTGTCGCGACGCATGCCCCATACAGCGATACGTTGACGCTGGCGAACGGCTTCGTCGTCCGGGAACAGATGGACTACGGCGCGCGCCGTGCCGCCCTGTCGGTGGCTGGCAGGGTCGAGTCCGCGTCCGTGGGCGGCAGCGTCGACATTTCCGCGGCGAACCTGACCACGTCGACGGCGGCGATCGGCATGTACCCGGACAACGGCGTCCTCCACGTGAAAGGCAAGGTGGGTGCGCTTTCGATCACCGCGCTCTCGTCCGCCTCCGTGTGCCTGGACACGGACAGCAATGACGACGGCCTCATCGAGTCGAGCAAGACCCAGAGCTGGGATTGGCTCCTCTGATGCCGTCCCGCGCCGTCCGAACCCGCGCGAATTCTTTCTTACGCCTGAAGGAGGTCATGAATCATGAGCCTGATTCGTCCGATCGCGATCGCGCTGTTGGTGGCGAGCCTGGCAGGTTGTGCGTCCCAAGTCACCCGGTCGCCTGAGGCGACTCCGAAGGAACCCGTTCGCGCCCTGACCTCGTTCTCGGTCGAGATCTCGCCAGCGGCCAAAGCGGCCATGGCCGAGCCCGAGACGCAGAAGTTCGACCCGGCGGCGTTCAAGGCCGTGCTCCAGCGAACGCTGGATGCGGCGCAACTGGTGTCCCCCGACGGCGACTTCAAGTTGACGGTGACGATCGACGAGTTGCGCATTCGCGGGACCTTCAATGCGGTCTTCTGGGGATTCATGGCCGGCGCCGACCAGCTCAACGGCACCTGCACGCTGACCCGCCTCGACGACCGTCCGGTCGGGAACTTCAAGGTCGGCGCGTCCTACGCGCTGGGCGGCTTCGCGGGCGGTCTGGACAGCTCGCGCGTGAACTGGCTGTACGAGGAGTTCGCCAAGCAGCTGACGAACGAGCTCGTCGCGCTGCGCGATCAGAAGGCGGCGCCGAAGGCCACGCAGTAGCTCGTTGACCCGACTCTGCGCGAGGTCGCACGACGCACTGCGACCTCGCTCGCAGTGCCGCGCTTTGAGACCCCGCTGAGCGCGCCGAGAGTTTCGCGCTTCGGCGGGCGGTCGCTTTGCCGATGACCGGTCGGTGACAGCTTGGCAACACGATCCTACGGTGATTCCCCGATGTCGCCGGGTCGCGGTTGCCGTCGAATCGGTTCTCCCAGGGAAACGTCCCGGGAAGGAGAACACATGGACAGCTTCGCTCTTCGGACATGCGCGGCGACGGCGCTCACGGCAGCGCTCGTCGTCGCGGGTTGCGGCGGTGGGAGTGCCCCGCCGACGGCCGTCGCGGATGCCGCGACGCGATCGACAGCGCTCGGCAACGGCAACGGCAACGGCAACCCGCAAAGCAACCTGCCGCCGTTCAATTTCGAGATTCGCACGTTGTCCAACCGCGCCGACCTGATCAGCGATGGCGACGCGTTGGTCGAGGTCACGGCGCCGCAGGACGTTCCGCTGAAGAAGGTCACCTTCACGCTGAACGGCAACGACGTCGCCTCGGCGTTCGTCCTCGACGAAGCGTCGCGCACCTTCCGTGGAGTCTTGACGGGCCTGCAGAACGGCGCCAACGACTTTGTCGTCGGCTCGAACGGCCAGGGCAAGGGCCGCCCCGGAGCGGCGCTCACGATCACCAACCACGCGCGCGGCGGTCCGATCCTGCTCGGCTCGCAGACGCAGCCGTGGATCTGCGCGACGCCTGCGCCGGTCGCCGCGTCCGGCAACACGCCGGCGTCGAATGCGAGCGGCCTGACGACGTTCGCGGTCGATGCGCAATGCAACATCAAGACCGAGTTCAAGCTGTTCTACCGGACGACGACTGCAGGCTGCTCGACCGCGCTGCCGGATCCGAGCCCGCCCGCGGTGCCGAACCCGAACAACTGCTTCAAGCCCTACACGCCGGGCACGACTCCGGCCGACCTCGCGACAACGACGACGAACGCCGGCGTCACGGTGCCGTACATCGTTCGCGTCGAGCGCGGCACGATGAACCGCGGCATCTACGACATCGCGGTGCTGTTCGACCCGACCCAGCCGTGGACGGCGCTCGCGCCGCAGCCGCAGTGGAACGGCAAGGCGGTCTACAGCTTCGGTGCCTCGACCGGGCAGCCGCGCCTGCAGTTCCGCACCGAGCAGAACTGGGCCGACGACGTCTCGCTGAGTCGCGGCTTCATGGTGATCGACAACAGCGTCACCGACTCGCTCTACAACTCCAACCGCCAGCTCGTCGCCGAAACGGTGATGATGATGAAGGAGCACGTCGTCGACACATACGGCGAGCTGAAGTACCTGATGGGCAACGGCTGCTCGGGCGGCTCGATCCAGCAGAACACGGTCTCGTCGATCTATCCGGGTCTTCTCGACGGCATCCAGCCGAGCTGCGACTACCCCGATTCGATCACCACCGGCCTCGAGGTCGTCGACTGCGTGCTTCTCGTCAACGCGTACCAGACCCCCGAGTGGCTCGCGCTGCAAAGCGGCCTGACGCAGGCCCAGATCAACGCCAAGAAGACGGCGATCAACGGCCACCTCGACCAGCTTGGTTGCCAGTCGTGGAACAACTCGTTCGGCTTCAACGGCAAGCCGGGCAACTACGTGCCGTTGCTCGTCGTCAACGCGACCACCGGTGCGCTCGCGCCGCAGGGAGCGCCGCGCAACAACTGCCTGCTGCCCGCTGCGCTTGTCTACGACCCGGTCACCAACCCGAACGGAACGCGCTGCGGCGACGCCGACCTGTCGACCGCGGTGTGGGGCACGACCGCCGGCATTCCGCCGGGCAGCGTGCGCGCGCGCGCGACCTACGATAACACCGGCATCCAGTACGGATTGAAGGCAATGCTCTCGGGCGCCATCTCGGCCGAGGACTTCGTGACGCTCAACGAGAAGATCGGCGGCTTCGATGCCGACGTCAACCGCATCGCAGCGCGCAGCGTCGCCGACCTCGACGCACTGCCGATCGCGTATCGGGCCGGCATCGTGTCGAGCGGTGCCAACCTCGGCAAGCTGCCGATCATCGATTCGCGCGGCTGGGACGAGCAGGGGATCCACTACATCTGGCGCTCGTTCTCGGAACGCGCACGGATCGACGATGCGTACGGCGACCACGGCAACCAGGTGATGTGGCGCTACGGCACGGGGCTGCTGCCGGCCACGGCAGCGCAGGTCGCCGCCGTGACCGTGCAGTCGTTCCTGACCATGGACACTTGGCTGAGCACACTGGCCACCAACGCGCCCAAGGCGATGCTCAACGACGTGCGCACGCATGCGCAGGTCGTCTCGGCCAAGCCGACGGCGGCACACGACCTGTGCTACCTGACCGGCGACACGACGTTTTCCAATCCCGTCACCGACATGGCCGTGTGCGACGCCGACCCGCGGCTGCAGAAGCACGCTTCGCCACGCCAGGTCGCCGGCGGCGCGATCGAGGAGAACATCCTCAAGTGCCAGCTCAAGCCGTTGAGTACGGCCGACTACCCGCCCAACACGTTCACGACGGGGCAGTGGACGAGGCTGTCGGCTGCGTTCGCCGGCGGCGTCTGCGATTGGAGCAAGCCCGGCGTCGGCCAGCAGGACGCGGTCTCGCCGCTGACCTTCGCCGCCGGGCCCGGTGGGGTGCCGCTGCCGCCGCCTCCGACGGCTCAGCCGCGCTGACGAGCCCACGTTGCGCTGCGACCGGCTGAAGCCGGCGCAGTGCAACGTCACCAGGCATGGAGTCCTGCGTCACGACTCCCTGCCTGGCCGATCGACCGCGCTCCTTCTAGTAGTACCACTTCGCCACGACGCCGAGCGCGCCGAGGGTCTCGTGCTTGGGCAGCCGGTCGGACTGCCACGCCAGGTAGACCTCGTAGCGAAAGCTCTTGTTGACGGTGATTTCGGGCCCGGCCTGCACGAGCGTGCGCGACCAGCCGTGGTAGCGCGTGTCGTAGAACCATTCGACGTTCGCGTACGGCACGACGCTGTGACCGGCGACGGTGAATTCGCGGTTCACCTCGGCGCGAAAGCGATAGCGCGTCGAGTAGTCGCCGCCGAGCCAGCGCAGGTCCGCGCGCACGCGCCCTTCGACCGTGGTGTCTTCCGGCAGCGGCGCACGGCTGTACAGCGCGAGCACGCCGCGGTCCTCGGCAACTTCGGCAGGCCCGTTGCTCGCCTTGAAGATGCGCGTGTAGCCGACCCGCGTCCAGAGATAGCGGTTGCGCTGCCAGTCCTCGCGGCGCAGTTCCTCGCGCAGGACTGGCATCAGCGAGACGTCGAGGAACGCGCCGAGGTCGAGCGACCGCTGGTCGGACTCCATCCCCTTCGCGTACGACGCGTCGAGATAGAGCCGCTTCGTGTCGTCGAGCTTGACGAAGGCGCTCAGCTCCGGCCAGAGCTCGGAGGCGTCGGCCGCGCGCGCAGGCGAAGCGAGCGCCGCGACCGCCACCGCGGCGAGCGCGAGGGCCGGACGGATCACGCGCCCGCCATCGTCTCCGGCGTCACCTCCCAGCCGGCGTCGATGCCGCCGGGCATCATCTGGCCGCGGTCCTCGCCGACCTCGGCATCGATCAGACGGTTGAGCTTCTCGTTCATCGCCAGCACCAGCTCGGCGTTGCGCTTGCCCTGCGCGGCGAGATTGGTCATCTCGTCCGGATCGGTCTGCGCGTCGAACAGCTCGACGTCGTTCAACTTCAGCAGCTCTTCCATGCTCGTCGGCCGGTTGTGCTGCTTGGGCGAGAAGTAGCGGGTGAACGTGTAGCGGCCGTCGAAGACCGAGCGCACGGCACCGCGCTTCATCAGGTCGGGGCTGACGCCGGCGGCCTTGAGCTCGTCCGGCTTGCCGCCCTTGTGCAGGTGCTCGACCGCCTTGTAGAAGAAATCGCCGTCGAGGTAGGCCAGCATGTTGTAGGCGAAGAGGGCAC
>Ga0318562_10000724_pt1 | contig 14716 bp, 17 predicted proteins | sample GRESIP066b5f18_FD_203688 | JGI IMG/M metagenome (GOLD analysis project Ga0318562, IMG submission 203688) | Tropical soil microbial communities from Luquillo Experimental Forest, Puerto Rico - GRE.SIPMG.066b5f18 | ecosystem: Environmental > Terrestrial > Soil > Tropical forest > Bulk soil... | reverse complement strand
TGTGTGTCTCGACGCCCGCCTGAATAGGAGCAGACATGGAGATCAACATCCCGTCGGTCGTCGCCGAGGTGACGGCGGCCTTCAATCGCTATGAGAAGGCGCTGAACGGCAACGACGTCGCCACGCTCGACGAGCTGTTCTGGCAGAGCCCGCACACCTTGCGTTACGGCGTCGGCGAGCAGCTCTACGGCTACGACCAGATCGCCGCCTTCCGCTCGGGACGCGATCCGGGCTTCGTCGTCAGCCGCGATCTCTTGAAGCTCTGGGTGGTGACCTACGGCCACGACTTCGGCACCGCCAACTGCGAGTTCCGCCGCCACGGCCAGAACAAGCTCGGCCGGCAGAGCCACACCTGGATGCGCACGCCCGAAGGCTGGCGCATCGTCGCCGCCCACGTCTCGCTGCTCGGCGAGCCGACGGCAATGAGGAAGGCGTGAACGTGCAAAAGCCGTCCCGGCATGGGATAGTTGGAACGCTTCAGCCATAGAGGGGGCATCTCGTGAAGCGGATCAGTCTCTTGGCGTTCGCGATCGTGGGCGTCGTCGCCCTCGCTCAGGCTCAGGCTCAGCCACAAGTACTCAGCCCGCGAGGCACTCAGTCGCCTCCGGCCCAGGTCGAGGGCAGGAGCGGCGGCAATTGCGAGTACTGCCGGCAAAAAATGGAAGCCTGCAACACCGAGGACCGGATCGGGCGACCCATCTGCCAGAGGGCCGCGATGCAATGCCAGTGCCCGAACTAGGCTAACGGCGGCTGGAACCTGCCCCGGCGGGCGGACGTCATCGCGCCATGGAACAGGCGCATTCCCACATGCTCGCCGAGCACCTCGTCGCGGTCCACGTCGCAGAAGCCGACGTCGGCGACTACAACGTCAGCGAAGCCGGCTGGTATGCCGTCGATGATGGAGAAAATGTGGTCCTCGGCCCGTTCGATAGCTTGGCCGAGTGCGAGCGCGCCATGCAGGACCGGGAACGCCTGCTGCACTGAGGGCGCCGGGCGGCCCTTGATTGGCGCCGGCGGCGGCCTATCTCCACCTCATGGCCAAGGTCAAGGACCTGATCGCGGTCCATGTCTCCGACGACGAGGTCGGTGACTACAACGTCACCGAAGCCGGCTGGTATGCGGTCGACGACGGGGGCGACCGAGCTGTGCTCGGCCCCTTCATCAGCTTGGCCGAATGTGAGCGGGCGATCCGCGACCGGCTTCGACCTGCTCGTTAGGTGGCCATTCAGTTACCGGGGCCGCGTTCCATAGAGAACGGCTGCCAGCGCTCGAGCTTGGACTTCTCCAGCACCGCGGGGTTGACGCAGGCGCGCGGCCACTTGCCCGACAGCACCAGCGCCATCTCGGCGCCGACGCGCCGCTTGCGGGCGACGTCGAAACGGGCCGAGGCCGAGGCGACGTGCGCGGTCAGGATCACGTTGTCCATGCCGAGCAGGGGATTGTTGTGACCGACCGGCTCGGTCTCCAGCACGTCGAGGCCGGCGCCGGCGATCCAGCCCTCCTGCAGCGCCTTGATCATGGCCGACTCGTCGACCGTCGAGCCGCGGCCGGTGTTCACGAACAGCGCCGTCTTCTTCATCTTCTTGAAGTGCGGCTCCTTCATCAGATGGTGCGCATCCTTGGTGCCGGGCGCATGCATGGAGATGATGTCCGAGCGCTGCAGCAGCTCGTCATAGCCGACCGGCTGCACGTCGTGCTCGCTCATCACCAGCTCCTCGATGTAGGGATCGTAGGCCAGCATCTGGAAGCCGAACGGCTTGGCGCGCTTGGCGACGGCGCGGGCCACATGGCCGAACGAGATGAAGCCCAGCGTCATGCCCATCAGGCGCGGGAACTGGTAGAGCATCGGCCGCGCCTTGGCCCAGTCGCCCTTGCGCACCATCTGGTCCTGCACCACGAGCCGGCGCCAGGTCGAGAGGATCAAGGTCATGGCGTGATCGGCCACCTCCTCGATGAAGGTGTCGGGGCAGTTGGTGACCGGAATTCCGAGCTGGGTCGCGGCATGGACGTCGACCGAATCGACGCCGACGCTCGCCAGCGACACCACCTTCAGCTTCTTGCCGGCCTCGATCACCTTGGCGACGATGCGCGGCCGGCCCTTGCAGTAGATCGCGTCGGCGTCGACCACCGCCTTGGCGAGCTCGTCCTCGCCGCCCTTGACCTCGACGATCTCGGCGCCCAGCGGGGCGAGGGCTTCCATCTCCAGCGAATGGTCCGTGCCGCCGGCACCGGTTGTCACGATCTTGAATTTCGCCACGTCTAGTCTCCTCCGGTGATTTGAGCGCACTCTAGCCTATTATCCGCACCGTCCAAGACAGAGGAAATGCATGCCCGCCAAGAAGAACGTGCTGTTGATCGTGGTCGACCAGTGGCGCGGCTTGATGCTGCCCAAGCTCGGCGCGGACTACCTGAAGCTGCCCAACATCGACCGGCTGTGCGCCGAGGGCGTGACCTTCCGCAATCATTTCACCCAGACCGTGCCGTGCGGGCCGGCGCGGGCCAGCCTGCTGACCAGCCTCTACATGATGAATCACCGGGCGGTGCAGAACACCATTCCGCTCGCCGATCGCTTCACCAACCTGGCGCACGAGCTGCGCCGCGGCGGCTACGATCCCGCCCTGGTTGGCTACACGACGACCACGCCCGATCCGCGCCATACGTCGGCCAACGACCCGCGCTTCTTCGTGCTCGGCGACATCATGGACGGCTTCCATTCGGTCGGCTCGTTCGAGAATCGCAACGCCTACTTCGGCTGGGTCGAAAGCCAGGGTCTGAAAATGCCCAAGCCGCGCGAGAACATCTGGCTGCCGCAAGGCACTTCGCCGGGCGGCGCGACGGCCGAACCGGCCGTCATTCCCAAGGAACTCTCCGACACCGCCTGGTTCACCCAGCGCGGGCTCGACTATCTGCGCGGCCATGCCGGCAAGCCGTGGTTCCTGCACCTGGGCTACTACCGCCCGCACCCACCGTTCATTGCGCCCACGCCCTACAACGCCATGTACCGGCCGCAGGACATGCCCAAGGTGGTGCGCGCTTCATCGCCGGCGGAGGAGGCCAAGCAGAATGCGCTGCTGGCGCACTACATCCGCGAGATCAAGCAGGCGAGCTTCTTCCAGGACGGCAAGGCGCTGGGCTCGGACATGAGCGAGGCCGAGGTGGCGCAGATGCGCGCCACCTATTGCGGGCTGATGAGCGAGATCGACGATCACCTCGGCCGCGTCTTCGCCTACCTCGAGGAGACCGGCCAGTGGGACGACACGCTGATCGTCTTCACCTGCGATCACGGCGAGCAGGCGGGTGACCACTACCTGCTGGGCAAGATCGGCTATTTCGACGAGTCCTATCGCATCCCCATGATCATCCGCGACCCGCGCGCCGACGCGAATATTTCGCGCGGCACCATCGTTGAAAACTTCACCGAGACCATCGACACCATGCCGACCATCCTGGAATGGCTGGGGTTGCCGGTGCCGCGCCAGTGCGATGGCCGTTCGCTGCTGCCGTTCGTCGAGCAGGGCGCGCCGGCCGACTGGCGCACCGAGGTGCATTACGAATTCGACTTCCGGGACGTCTTCTACTCCAAGCCCGAGACCTCGCTCGGCATCCCGATGGACAAGTGCTCGCTCGCCGTGGTGCAGGACGAGGCCTTCAAGTACGTGCATTTCGCCGCCCTGCCGCCGCTGTTCTTCGATCTGAAGAAGGACCCCGGCCAGTTCGTGAACCGTGCGGGCGACCCGGCCTATGCCGGCCGCATGGGCGAATACGCCGCCAAGATGCTCGATTGGCGGCTGGGCTTCGCCGAACGGACGCTGACCGGCTATCGCGCCACGCCGCGCGGGCTGGAGGTGCGCGCAGCCTAGGGGCTAGACTGCGGGCATGACCCAGGACACCTACCGCCGGACCGCCGCCGGCCAGCACCCGGCCAATCTGTCGCCCGAATACAAATCGACGCCGAGCCGTGCGCCGCGCCAGTCGCCGATCGTGCTGCCGCAGAGCCTGTCGGAGATCACCGGCCCACTGCTCATCAGCGAGCGACTCGACGCGCTGGAAAACGACCTTACCAAGCAGCGCTCGGGCGAGCCGCTGGGCGAGCGTATCGTGGTCCATGGCCGCGTGCTCGACGAGGACGGCAAGCCGATCCCCCAGGCGATGGTCGAGATCTGGCAGTGCAACGCCGCTGGCCGCTATCACCATCCCGGCGACCAGCACGACGCGCCGCTCGATCCCAACTTCTACGGCGGTGGCCGCTATCGCGCCGATGACAACGGCCGCTACGAGTTCATCACCATCAAGCCCGGCGCCTATCCGTGGAAGAACCACCACAATGCCTGGCGGCCGGCGCACATCCACTTCTCGCTGTTCGGGCCGGCCTTCGTCACGCGCCTGATCACCCAGATGTATTTCCCCGACGATCCGTTGCTCGCGTACGACCCGATCTACAACTCGGTACCCACGGCAGCGCGCAAGCGCCTGCAGGCGTCGTTCGACATGGAGGCGACGCGGCCGGAATGGGCGCTCGCCTACAAGTTCGACATCGTGCTGCGCGGCCGCAATGCCACGCCGCTAGAGAACTAGGATTGAAAACTGAAAATGCAGGTCACACCATCGCAGACCATCGGCCCGTTCTACTGGGGCACGATCGTGAAGGCCTATCGCGCCGACCTGGCACCGCCGGGCGTCGCGGGTGAGCGCATCGAGCTGGCGCTGACCTTGCACGACACCAACGGCGCCGTCGTGCCGGATGGATTGTTCGAGATCTGGCAGGCCAACAGCCACGGCCGCTACAACCACCCCGAGGACCGCCGCAACCTGCCGCTCGATGCCGGCTTCGAGGGCTATGGCCGCGCCTCGACCTTCACCGACGGCACAGCCATGTTCGCCACCGTGAAGCCGGGCCGCGTGCCGTGGCCCGAGGGCGGCATGCAGGCGCCGCACATCAACGTCTCGATCTTCGCCCGCGGCCTGCTCAACCGGGTGGCAACGCGGCTCTATTTCGACGGCGATCCGGCCAATGACGAGGATCCGGTGCTGAAGAGCATCGATGCCGCGCGCCGCGCCACCTTGATCGCCAAGCGCGACGGGCAAGGCGTGTGGCGTCTGCCGATCCATCTTGGCGGCGCCCAAGAGACCGTCTTCTTCGACGTCTGATCATGGCCGGCCGTCTGGTGAATGCGTTGGGCTCGGCGACCGCCACCGCCGAAGCCTTCTCCGATACAGCAACCTTGCGCCATATGCTGCGCTTCGAGGCGGCGTTGGCGCAGGCGGCCGCCGCTGCCGGCCTGATCCCCAAGAAGTTCGCGCCGGTCATCGCCCAAGCCTGCGATCCCGCGCTCTATGATGCGTTCGCGCTCGCCGAAGCCGCCCGCCGCACCGCCACGCTCACCGTGCCGGTGGTCAAGGCGCTGACGGCCGAGGTTGCCAAGCGCGACGCGGCGGCGGCGGCTTACGTCCATTGGGGCGCCACCAGCCAGGACGTGATCGACACCGCGATGGTGCTGCAGCTTGGCGAAGCGCTGCCGCCCTTGCTCAAGAGCCTCGACGGCATCGTTGCGGCGTTCGCCAAGCTGGCCAAGAAGCATCGCACCACGCCGACGCTCGGCCGCACCCTGCTGCAGCCCGCGACGCCGCTGGCGCTCGGTCAGAAGATTGCCGGCTGGGCGTCCGACATCGACCGTGCTCGGCGGCGGCTGGCTGCGAGCTTTGCCGAGACCCAGGTCGTGCAATTCGGCGGCGCGTCGGGCTCGCTGTCGGCACTGGGCGGCAAAGCTGAGCGCGTCATGACTGCGCTCGCCAAGCAGCTCAAGCTCGCCCTGCCGCCCGCGCCCTGGTTCACCCAGCGCGTGCGGGTGGCGGCCCTGGCGCAGGACATGGCGCTGGTGGTCGGCGCGCTAGGCAAGGCCGCGCGCGACATCTCGCTGATGATGCAGGCCGAAGTGGGCGAGGCGTCGGAGCCCAGCGGGCCGGGACGCGGCGGCTCCTCGACCATGCCGCACAAGCGCAATCCGGTCGGCGCCGCCCTGGTCCTCGCCGCCGCCCATCGCGCGCCGATGATGGCGGCGGTGATCGTCGCCGGCCTGCCGCAGGAGCACGAGCGCGCGTTGGGTGGCTGGCAAGCCGAATGGCCGGCGCTGGCGGCGCTGTGCGAGACCCTGGGCTCGGCCGTCGAGGCCATGGCCGAAGTGGCGCCGGGCCTGGTGATCGATGCCGGTGCGCTGCAGGCCAACATGGATGCCAGCGACGCTGCGGTGTTCGCCGAGCGCGCGACGTTCCTGCTGGCCGAGCAGATGGGCAAGCAGAAGGCCGCGGCAATCGTCGAAATGGCGCTGGAGAAGGGCGGCTCGTTCCTCCAGGCGCTCGGTCAGTTCGAGCAGGCGCTGACCGACCAGAAGGCGATGCTCGGCCATTCGCCCAAGTTCGTCGATCGGCTGCTGGCCGATCTCAAACGTAAGCGACCTTGACGATCTCGATCTCTTCGACGCCGCCCGGCGTGCGCATCTTGACCAGATCGCCTTCGTAAGCGCGCAGCAACGCCTTGGCGATGGGCGAGATCCAGCTGACATGGCCCCTGCCGGGATCGACCTCGTCGATGCCGACGATCTTGATCGTGCGCTCGTCGCCCTTGGCGTTGGCCCAGGTCACGGTGGCGCCGAAGAACACCTGGTCGGTCTTGGGCCGCTTGGCGGGATCGACCACCTCGGAGCGTTCCAGGCGCTTGGACAGGAAGCGGATGCGCCGGTCGATCTCGCGCAGGCGCTTCTTGCCATAGAGATAATCGCCATTCTCCGAACGATCGCCGTTGGCCGCCGCCCACGACACGACCTGCACGACCTCGGGCCGCTCCTTGCGCATGAGCGTCATCAGCTCCTCGCGCAGCCGCTCGAAGCCCTGCGGGGTCATATAGTTCTTCGCGCCGGCCGGCAGACCGCCCGTATCCCCGCCTGAGTTTTCTGGCAGGTCGTCGTCGTCCGAGCCGTCGCTCTCCTTGGTGAAGGCCTTGCTCATTTCGGTCCTTAATCTATCAAGACGGGGCCAATGACCGCCACCGCCCGTCCCGCCCTGCAGCGCGCCTCCGGCGAGAGCCGCGTGGCCTTTGCGGTAAGGGACGGCGCGACGCGCCTGGCCGATCTCTATCAACGCGATCCCTGCCGGGTGATGTTCCCCGAGCCCGAGCCGGGCGAACCGCCGCAGGCGGTGCTGCTCACGACCTCGGGCGGGGTGACCGACGGCGACCGGCTGAAAATGGCCATCGAGGTGGGGCCCGAGGCCGAGGCGGTAGCGGCGACCCAGGCGGCCGAGAAGATCTATCGCGCCGCCCGGGGCGGCGGTCATTGCCGCATGGAAATCTCGGTGAGCGTGGGCCAAGGCGCCACGCTCGACTGGTTGCCGCAGGAGACCATCGTGTTCGAAGGCGCGCGGCTCAAGCGCCGCACCGTGGCCGACGTGGCGCCGGGCGGAGCGCTGCTCGCCTGCGAGATGGTCGTGCTGGGGCGGGCCGCCTCGGGCGAGCGCTTCACCGCCGGCCTGCTCCTCGACTCATGGTCCGTGCGACGGGCCGGCGCGCTCGCCTGGACCGATACCTTGCGCGTCGAGGGCGAGACGCCGGTCGGCGCAGGCTTCGGCCAGGCCAATGCGCTCGCCACCGTGATCGGCGTGTGGGACGAACCGCTTGAGCGGTTCGAGAAGGCGAGGGCGTTGCTCGAGCAGGCGGGCGAGGTGCGGGCAGGCGTCACGCTGGTCAACGGAGTGATGGTGGCGCGGTTCTTGGGCGAGGCGACCAAAGTGCGCGCAGCGGCGGTCGGCTTTCTCACCGCCTTTCGCGGCCGGCGACTGCCGCGCGTTTGGCATGTTTGATGCAGCTTTTGGCGGGCTATAGTCGACGGGCTTGAGCACGGGGAACGCGGGCGATGAATCTGACGCCTCGGGAAAAGGACAAGTTACTGATCGCCATGGCGGCCAACGTGGCGCGCCGGCGGCTGGAGCGCGGGGTGAAGCTCAATCATCCGGAGGCGATCGCGCTGATCACCGATTTCGTGGTCGAGGGCGCGCGCGACGGACGCTCGGTGGCCGACCTGATGCAGGCCGGCGCCAAGGTGCTGCGGCGCGAGCAGGTCATGGAAGGCGTGGCCGACATGATCTACGAGATCCAGGTCGAGGCGACCTTTCCCGACGGCACCAAGCTGGTCACCATCCACGGTCCCATTCGCTAAGGAGAGCCGACATGATTCCGGGTGAGATCGTCGCCGCTCCGGGCGAGCTGGAACTGAACACGGGCCGCAACCCGATCACCGTCGAGGTGGCCAATACTGGCGACCGGCCGATCCAGGTCGGCAGCCACTATCATTTCTTCGAGACCAACGAGGCGCTGAAGTTCGACCGCAAGCGCGCCAAGGGCATGCGGCTCGACATCGCCGCCGGCACCGCGGTGCGTTTCGAGCCCGGCCAGTCGCGCACCGTGCGGCTCACGCCCTACATGGGCGGCCGCGAAGCGCACGGCTTCCAGGGCAAGGTGCATGGCAAGCTCGGCGCCGTCGCCAAGGTCGGGCCGTCCAACGAAGGCCCGACCCGCATCAGCCGTGCCGCCTATGTGCACATGTTCGGCCCGACGACCGGTGACAAGGTGCGGCTCGCCGACACCGACCTCTTCATCGAGGTCGAGAAGGACCACACGACCTACGGCGAGGAGGTGAAGTTCGGCGGCGGCAAGGTGATCCGCGACGGCATGGGCCAGAGCCAGCGCACGCGCGCCCAGGGCGCGGTCGATACCGTGATCACCAACGCGCTGATCGTTGACTACTGGGGCATCGTGAAGGCCGACATCGGCCTCAAGGACGGCCGCATCGTCGGCGTCGGCAAGGCGGGTAATCCCGACATCCAGCCCAAGGTCGACATCGTGATCGGACCGGGCACCGAGGCGATCGCCGGCGAAGGCAAGATCGTCACCGCGGGCGGCATCGACTGCCACATCCATTTCATCTGCCCGCAGCAGATCGACGAGGCGCTCTATAGCGGCGTCACCACCATGATGGGCGGCGGCACCGGGCCGGCGCACGGCACCTTTGCCACCACCATCACGCCGGGCCCCTGGCACATCGGCCGCATGCTGCAGGCGGCCGAAGGCTTTCCGATGAATCTCGGCTTCTTCGGCAAGGGCAATACCTCGAAGCCCGCCGGCATCAAGGAGCAGGTCGAGGCCGGCGCCTGCGGGCTGAAACTGCACGAGGACTGGGGCACCACGCCGGCTGCGATCGATAACTGCCTGACCGTCGCCGACCGTATGGACGTGCAGGTCGCGATCCACACTGACACCCTGAACGAATCGGGCTTCGTCGAGACCACGCGGGCGGCCTTCAAGGGCCGCGCCATCGCCACCTTCCACACCGAGGGCGCAGGTGGCGGCCACGCGCCGGACATTATCCGGCTGGCGGGCGAGAAGAACGTGATGCCGAGCTCGACCAACCCGACCATGCCTTACACGGTCAACACGGTGGACGAGCATCTCGACATGCTGATGGTCTGCCACCATCTCGACGAGGCGATTCCCGAGGACGTGGCGTTCGCCGAGAGCCGCATCCGCAAGGAGACCATCGCCGCCGAGGACATCCTGCACGACATGGGCGCCTTTTCGATGATGTCGTCCGACAGCCAGGCGATGGGTCGTGTCGGCGAGGTGGTGATCCGTACCTGGCAGACCGCCGACAAGATGAAGAAGCAGCGCGGGCGCCTCAAAGAAGAGAAGGGCGACAACGACAACGTGCGGGCCAAGCGCTATGTCGCCAAGTACACCATCAATCCGGCGATCACCCACGGCATCTCGCGCCATGTCGGCTCGGTCGAGGTCGGCAAGCGTGCCGACCTGGTGATCTGGTCGCCTGCCTTCTTCGGCACCAAGCCCGACGCCGTGCTGATCGGCGGCACCATCGTGGCCGCGCCCATGGGCGATCCCAACGCCTCGATCCCGACGCCGCAACCCGTGCACTACCGGCCGATGTTCGGCGCCTTCGGCAAGAGCCTGGTGGCGAGCCCGGCGCTGTTCGTCTCCCAGGCCTCGATCGCCAAGGGCATCGCCAGGAAGTGGGGCCTCAGCCGGCCAGTCCTTGCCGTGAAGGGCACGCGCGAGATCGGCAAGAAGGACATGATCCACAATTCGCTCTGTCCCAAGATCGAGGTCGATCCGGAGACCTACGAGGTGCGGGCCGACGGTGAGCTTCTGACCTGCGAGCCGGCAACGTCGCTGCCCATGGCGCAACGCTACTTCCTGTTCTGACATGCGCCGCGCCACCGAAGTCGTGCGGGCGGGACACTGGCCGAAGGAAGAGTCGGTCGACTGCGTCACCCTGCTGTTCGATGACCGCTATCGCCGGCGGCTGCGCATGCTGGGCGACGGCGGCGTCGATTTCCTGCTCGACCTGATTGAGCCCATCGTCCTGCACACCGGCGATGGATTGAAACTGGAGGAGGGCGGCTTCGTCGAAGTTCGGGCGGCGGAGGAGGACCTGGTCGAGGTGCGCGGCACTGACGCCGCTTCTTTCGCACGACTGGCCTGGCATCTCGGCAATCGCCATCTGCCGGCCCAGATCGAGGGCGAGTGCATCCTGATCCGCGACGATCACGTCATCGTCGACATGCTGAAGGGGCTGGGGGCCGAGGTGCGTAAGGTACGCGCGCCGTTCGATCCCGAAGGCGGCGCCTACGGCCAGCACAATCACGATCCCGGCCATCGCCACGGCGCCCTGCATGGCGAGCGGCATGGTTGATCCGCTCTACCGGCTGCTGGCCTGGCTGTCGCCCGCCTATCCGATCGGCGCCTTCAGCTACAGCCACGGCATCGAGACCGCGGTGGAAGAAGGCTTGATCAAGGACCGCGCTTCGCTGGTGACGTGGCTCGAGACGGTGCTGGCCGACGGCACCGGCCGGGTCGATGGTGCGCTGTTCGCCGCGGCCTGGCGCGCCGCCCAGGCGCGGGACTGGCCGGGGCTCGATGCCGTCGCTGAGCGCGCGGCGGCGTGGCGCGGCACCTCGGAAATGGCGCTGGAATCGCGCCAGCAGGGCGGCTCCTTCCTGTCGATCACCCGCACGGCCTGGCCGCACCCTGATCTCGAACATGTTCGGGACGAGCTTGCGCTCCCGGCCGCGGTGGCGCTGGCGGCCGCAGTGCACGGCATTGCGCTGGAGGACGCCCTGGCGGGCTACCTCCATGCCTTCACCGCGAACCTGATCTCGGCCGCGGTGCGCACCGTGCCGCTCGGCCAAAGCGACGGCCAGCGCGCCCTGGCGGCGCTCGAAGACGCCGTCCACCGTGCGGCCGAGGCCGCGATTGCCGTGAGCGATCTCGACGAAGTCGGCACGGCAACGCCGCTGCTCGACTGGTGCTCGCTCCGGCACGAGACGCAGTACACCCGGCTGTTCCGCTCATGATCCTGGTGGCGGCTTTACTTTGTGCGCTGTTGCTGGTGATTGCCGGCCTGCACACCTATTGGGGCCTGGGCGGCCTGTGGCCGGCCAAGAGCGCGGCCGAGCTGGCGCGCACCGTTGTCGGCGACGGCCGCACCCGCATGCCAGCACCGTGGTCCTGCTTCACCGTCGCTGCCCTGCTCGTGCTCGTCGCCCTATGGCCGTGGCTGCTGCTGCGCCATCCGGTGAGCCAGCTCGTGATCGCGGTCGGCGTCGTCTTCGCCGCCGTCTTCTTGATCCGTGGCCTGGCCGGCTATAGTCCGCGCTGGCGCCGGCGGCACTGGGCGGAGCCGTTCGCCGCGCGCGATAAGCGGCTCTATTCGCCGCTGTGCATGTTGCTGGCGACTGGATTCATGGTCTTGCTGTCGCGGGAGATGTGAGGATGGAGTTGCGGGGTCCCTTGCGGGTCGGCGTCGGCGGTCCGGTCGGGTCGGGCAAGACCGCGCTGGTCGAGCGGCTGTGCAAGAAGATGCGCGAGGACTACGATATCGCCGTCGTCACTAACGACATCTACACCAAGGAAGATGCTGAGTTCCTGACCCGTGCCGGTGCGCTCGCGCCCGAGCGCATCGTCGGCGTGGAGACCGGCGGCTGTCCGCATACCGCGATCCGCGAGGACGCCTCGATCAATCTCGCGGCTGTGTCCGACATCGTACGCAAGTGGCCCAAGCTCGAGATCGTGTTCGTCGAATCGGGCGGCGACAATCTCGCCGCGACCTTCTCGCCCGAGCTGGCGGACCTCACGATCTATGTCATCGACGTCGCGGCCGGCGAGAAGATCCCGCGCAAGGGCGGGCCCGGCATCACCCGCTCGGACCTGCTGGTGATCAACAAGATCGACCTGGCGCCCCTGGTCGGTGCCAATCTCGACGTGATGGACCGCGACGCGCGCAAGATGCGTGGCACCCGGCCGTTCCTGTTCTCAAACCTCAAGGCGGACAAGGGCGTGGCCGAGATCGCGGCCTTCATCGTCCGCCAGGGGGGCCTGCCGGAGCGCTGAATTCGAGGGCTTTGCGGGGGCAGCTGCCGGATTCGCAGGCATCAAACTGCCCGTCTCGGAGGCGGGCGCCTCAGCCTCAATTTTCATCCAGGGCGCCCTAGTCATGGCTGCAGAGTGTCTGTGCCGCTGGCCCAACACTCACCCTACCGAAGCTCCTGAGGCAGACCCCGGCCGCTAGATCGTGGGTTTCCCGGCCCGATAACCCTTTTCCCCAGGCGAGCCCGAGCGGGTTGGCACGGCTTTCGCTTTCCGAGGTTTTGGCGGGGGTTATTCCGTCGAAAAACAAGGAGAGCGGGATGAAATTGGGATCAATCGTACGGACGGGCCTCGTCGCCGCCGGCCTGGTGGCCAGCGCTGCGACCGGCGCGTTCGCCCAAGCGGGAGGGACGATCAAGATCGGCATCCTCCATTCGCTGTCGGGCACCATGGCGATCAGCGAGACGACCCTGAAGGACGTCATGCTGATGCTGATCGATGAGCAGAACAAGAAGGGTGGCGTGCTCGGCAAGAAGCTCGAGGCCGTGGTCGTCGACCCGGCGTCGAATTGGCCGCTGTTCGCCGAGAAGGCGCGCGAGCTCCTGCAGAAGGAAAAGGTCGCGGCGGTGTTCGGTTGCTGGACCTCGGTCAGCCGCAAGTCGGTGCTGCCTGTGTTCGAGGAGCTGAACGGCCTGCTGTTCTACCCCGTGCAATACGAGGGCGAGGAGAGCCAGCGTAACGTGTTCTACACCGGCGCCGCGCCCAACCAGCAGGCGATCCCGGCGGTCGACTACCTGATGGCCAACGAGAAGGTGCAGCGCTGGGTCCTGGCGGGCACCGACTACGTCTATCCGCGCACGACCAACAAGATCCTCGAGGCGTACCTGAAGTCCAAGGGCGTCAAGCAGGAAGACATCATGATCAACTACACGCCGTTCGGTCACTCCGACTGGCAGTCGATCGTGGCGGAGATCAAGAAGTTCGGCTCGGCCGGCAAGAAGACCGCCGTCGTGTCGACCATCAACGGCGACGCCAACGTGCCGTTCTACAAGGAGCTCGGCAACGCCGGCATCAAGGCCAAGGACATCCCGGTCGTGGCCTTCTCGGTCGGTGAGGAAGAGCTCGCCGGCGTCGACACCAAGCCGCTGGTCGGCCATCTCGCCGCCTGGAACTACTTCCAGTCGGTGAAGAACCCCAGCAACGAGGCCTTCATCAAGGCCTGGCAGACCTTCACCAAGAACCCGAAGCGCGTGACCAACGATCCGATGGAAGCGCACGTGATCGGCTTTGCGATGTGGGTCGAGGCGGTGAAGAAGGCCGGCACGACCGATCCGAACGCCGTGATCGACGCTATCGTCGGCGTCAGCGTCCCGAACCTGTCGGGCGGCTACTCGACTATGATGCCGAACCATCACATCACTAAGCCGGTGCTGATCGGCGAGATCCAGGCCAACGGCCAGTTCGATACGGTGTGGCAGACCCCGGGTCTGGTGGTGGCCAACGAATGGTCGCCCTACCTGCCGGACTCCAAGGACCTGATCGCCGATTGGCGTCAGCCGATGAACTGCGGCAACTTCAACGTTGTCACGGGCAAGTGCGGCGGCAAGGGTAAGTAGGCCCCCGCGCTTAAGACTCACGTTCATGACTCACAGGGGCGGGGCGACTTTCGAGTCGCCCCGTTCTTTTCTCCGGGTAAAGTCTCACGCCATGTGTCTTTCGCGCCCGTTTGGGGGGCTGCTGTCGGCGCTCGCCTTGCTTTTATTGGTCGGTACGGCTCACGCCGCCGACCTTGCAGGGCTGGTCGCCAATCTCACCACCGGCGGCTTCGGCGACCGCGAGACGGCGATTGGCGCCCTCGCCGCATCGGGCGAGGCACGGGCCGCCCCCATCCTCGAGGCACTGGGGGCCGGCCAGCTCTATGTCCGGCCCGCCGACAAGGCCGTGGTCATCGGCAAACCCGACGGCAACCAGCTCCAGCTGAGCGACGCCATCACCGGCAAGCCGGCCGGCACCGCGACCGAGGGCGAACTGCAGCGTGTCCGCATCAACAACCGCCTGCGCGGCACCATCGAGGCTGCCGTCGGCTCGCTCACCCTGATGAGCCCCGATACGAGGGTGCGCCGCGAGGCGGCCGATTCGCTCTTCAAGCGGCGGGACCCGTCCGCGCTGCCGGCCTTGGAGCAGGCCCTGGCGGCCGAGAAGGATGCCGGCATCAAGCGGGCCTTTTCCGAGGCGCGGGCCTCCCTGGTGCTGGCCTCCGACGCACCGGCCAAGGACAAGCTGGAAGCG